>ENA-OQVM01000458-OQVM01000458.1-marine-metagenome-genome-assembly--contig:-NODE-458-length-64373-cov-14.773236_pt1 | contig 64373 bp, 81 predicted proteins | sample MGYA00237776_ERZ505498 | MGnify/ENA primary metagenome ERZ505498 (study PRJEB26159, sample SAMN06265151) | marine metagenome | isolation source: Helgoland LTER site | place: Germany:Helgoland, sampling... | reverse complement strand
AATACTACCACTAATGCACCCCGTGATAACGCAATTAGTCTGGGAACCTCAAATCGACGCTTCAAAGACCTATACCTGTCAGGCGGTGTAGTCTTTGGCCCAGCATCAGCTTCAACTGTTTATAATGAAACCTTGAGCACATATGAAAAAGGTTATTTTAGTGGACGCCTATCAAGCGGTTACACAGGCAGTGTAACTCATTTTAGCGCGGTTAACACAGGGTATTATACAAGAGTAGGAGATCTAGTTCACTTTCAAATTCACCTCAACAACGCTGTTAGTGGAGGCAGTGCTGGCCAAGCAGTTTGGTTAACAGGACTGCCATTTACAGTTTCTCAATACACTACTGTTAGTCATTGGTTTTACGGTGGTCTTAGTAACATTACGGCTGGTTATGTTCCAATATTAAGAACTCAAATTAACGGCACTGCTATTGTATTTCAAAAGTTTAAAGATGGAGTTGGTTCAGAAATAACTTATCAGATGTTTGGGGGAAGTATTAATATAATAATCACAGGAACTTACCATACAGCATAACAACTTAACCCTAGTGGACGCTAGGGTCGGACAGTCCAACGTCATAGGAGGTAAACATGGCAAACGGAGATTTAACTAAGACTACAGAGTACGATAAAATTGAGATCGTAAATAACTACAATATACAAGTACGCCGCGCAGATTGTGTGATGGAAGAACAGCCAGACGGTTCCCTAAAAGAACTATCTCGCGGTTTCCACAGGCACGTCCTGCAACCCTTTACGTCAGTCTATACACCGGCTGTTGAGGCCGCTGACGCTGTAGCTGAAGTAACTGACAGTGACGGCAATGTAACCACAGAAGCCGTGGACGCTGTATCGGCTGTTGCCGCAAGCTGGTCGCATAATGCCACAGACATCTCAGGCGAAGCTGCAAGTGTACAAGCTATAGCTACAGCAGCGTGGACTGACGATGTTAAGAACGCTTACAAAGCAATGCGTGAAGCACAAGGAAGTTAACCCAAGCCACGGGGGTTCCGTGGTAACAACCTAGAAGGAAATCAAAATGACTGAAGAAAAAAAGGTTATTACGATTAATGATGTAGACTACACAGAAGATGATTTAACTGATGCACAGAAGATGATGATTAATCACATTAACTCCCTGCAACAAAAGATTAGCTCCAATGAGTTTAACTTAGATCAACTTAAAGTGGGCAAAGATGCCTTTGTACAAATGCTCAAGGCTTCCTTAGAGGAAGAGGAAGCAGTAGAAGAGACTGTACAATAGTCTCCCATTTTCTATCGGTGGGATCATTTTCCATCGGTGGAGTACACAAATAAGAGAGAAGGTAACCTCAAATGTCCCGTGACTTAAACTTAAGTACAATAAGTGATATTAACAAAGATACTGTGTATCCCTTTTTTGCTGCTGAACTTCAGTTTGACGGTAATAACTTATTGAGGATGTGGACAGGTCAAGGTACACTTGTTCTTGAGAATGGAACTCAGTGGATTGGTCTTGGTCAACTACTAAGTATATCTGCGATTGAAGAGACTGCTGAGATGGCTGTTAAGGGAGCTACGCTTACCTTGAGTGGTGTTCCTCAGTCTCTTCTTTCTTTAGCCTTGAGCAACCCTTATCAGGGTCGTGTATGTAAGATATACTTTGGTACTTTTACCATAGGACAACTACTACAACAGTCTTCCTCTTATATCCTTTTACAAGATGGCTCTAGGATTGATCTACAGTCTGGTGCTGAGTCATCATTCAGTGAAATATTCTCCGGTTACATGGATCAGATGAACGTAGAAGAAGGTCCAGAAAGCTCAACTATTGAACTTACCGTAGAGAATAAACTTATTGATCTTGAGAGAGCTAGAACAGCACGTTTTACTAACTTCTATCAAAAGTCTGTTTACCCTAATGATAAGGGACTAGAGTTTGTAGAAGACTTACAGGATAGACAAATACCTTGGGGTCGGGAAGCTAATGCTTAAATACCAACAAGAGTTTCTAAGCCAAGTGCAATCCGACATAGAACCTTTGTTAGAAGAAGACTGGCAAGAAATAGAACACAACAAACACTTATATAAGTTAGACCCCGATTGGGATATTTATAGAAAGCTAGAGGAACAAGGCTCTTTGTTCATATTCACCTGTAGGGACGGTAATAAACTTGTAGGTTACTTTGTAGTGGTGATAATACCTAGCCTACATTATAAAGGTTCTATGATTGCTGCTGCTGATGTTATATTCTTAAGTAAAGAATACAGGTCAGGTCTAGCTGGATACAAGTTGTTTAAGTTTGCTGAGAACTGCTTAAGAGAAGACGGGTTCAAGACCCTTCAGGTAACCACAACAGAGAGAAACCCGATAGACCCACTTATGGAGCGTCTAGGGTACTCTAAGATTGAAACTAAGTTTGAGAGGGTTCTATAATGGTTGCTTCCGTAGGTGCATATATCTTAACAAGTGTAGGTGCAACAACCTTAGCAGCTAGTGCAGTAGCAACATATGCAGTTGGTTACTTAGCCACTACAGCTTTAACTAATGTTGTACTTGGTGCATTATCTCCTAAGCCATCTGTAGCTGGATCAAACCGTGGTTACATGACAAATGCTATGGGTTCCTCTATGGATCACCAGATCATTTATGGTAAGGTTCGTGTAGGAGGTGTTCGTGTATATGATGATGCTACAGGTACAAGTAACAACTATTTACATCGTGTCATAGCTTTTTCTGGGCATGAGATACAATCCTTTGATAAGATATACATTAACGACTCTTACGTTAACTTCTCTGACATTGATGCAAATGGTAATGTATCAACTGTAACAGATGCTGATGGGAACTCATCAACTCGTTATAATGGTAAGATGCGTATTAATTTCCACTTGGGGTCCCCTACTCAGTCTGCTGACAGTGACCTTGTGTCTGAATCTACTAAGTGGACTTCTGCACACAAGCTAAGTGGCATAGCTTATATGTATGTACGCATGGACTTTGATGCTGATGTTTACCCTAATGGTATACCAGTCTTTACTGCTGAGATCAAAGGTAAGAAGGTCTATGACCCACGTAACTCATCCACAGCATGGTCTGACAACCCAGCCTTGTGTTTACGTGACTACCTTACGTCCTCTTACGGACTAGGAGAAGCTGTAGCTAACATTGATGATACTCTTGTAATCTCTGCTGCTAACATATGTGACCAGACTGCCTCTAGTGTTACACGTTATACTTCTAATGGTGCTTTCACAACTGGTTCTACTCCCCATGACACGATAAATGCTATCTTAACTTCTATGGGAGGTTCTTTGTGGTATGCCCAAGGTAAGTGGCGTGTGAAGCCAGCTTACTGGACTACACCAGTTATGTCATTAAATGAAGATGACCTACGCTCTAGTATTTCCTTAGCTACAAGACACTCTCGTAGAGATAACTTCAACACCATTAAAGGTACTTTTCGTGGTGCTGAGAGTGACTGGCAAGTAACAGATTACCCAGAAGTTGTTAATAAGACTGATGCTGGATCATTCGTAACTGGTGCAGCCTACTCTATTACCTCTGTAGGTACTACTGACTTCACAACTGTTGGTGCGTCTGCTAACACTGTAGGAGTAGTCTTTGTGGCTACAGGTGCAGGTAGTGGTAGTGGGTATGCTGATGCTAACCTTGGTGAAGATAATGGTCAAGTATCAGTCGCTGATATAGACCTTCCGTTCACTGACACATCCATTGAGGGCAGAAGACACGCTAGAATTGCCTTGGAGCGTAACAGACAACAGCTTACAGTTAGTGCGAGTTTTGGACTAAGGACACTTGAACTACAGGTTGGAGATAACATCCGGTTGACTAACAGTCGCTTTGGATGGACTAACAAAGAGTTTGAGGTTGTGTCTTGGAACTTTGGTCTTGTTGACGATATGGACTTACAGGTTAATATGACCCTAAGAGAGACTGCTGAGGCTATCTTTAATGAAGTTGATGATGGTGCTGTATATCAAAGAGATAACACAAACTTACCCTCTCCCTTTACAACAGCTATACCACAGTCTTTTGCTGCTGCTGCAACTACATTTAACAACCAAGATGGTACAACTGTACCTGAGATAACATTTACTTGGACTGTTGCTAATAGTAGCCTTGTTGACCACTATGAGTTCCAGTGGAAGTTTTCTACTGATAGCACTTACAACTCTGTCTTACTAAAAGACCCTAAGTTTATTCTGTCTCCAGCAGAAAGTGCTAAGGCATATGACTCAAGGGTACGTTCAGTTAATGCTCTTGGTGTTAATTCACAGTTTATTAGCTCTGCATCTCCAATAAGTACAACTAACGATGGTACAATACCAAATGCTCCTACAAGTTTAACTGTTAGTGGAGGTTATGCAGCTACGACAGTTGAGTGGACTGCACCTACAGCAAACACTAACGGTACTGCACTAAAGGACTTGTTCCAGTATGAAATCTATCGTGGTACATCTACTAACCCAACTACGCTGGTGGGTCGTGTGGCTGGTACTACCTTCTCTGACATTGGATTATCTAACAGCACTACTTACTACTACAGGGTTAAAGCATTAGACTTCACAGGGAACTCTAGTGCGTTCTCATCTAATGGGAATGGTACAACTAATGCTGCGTTAACTAATGGTACTAATGCTAAACTTCTTACTCTGTCAGCAACAGATCAAGTATTTACTTTCGATGCTAGTAATGCAGCAAACCCTAGTTCACAAACTATAACTATAAGTGCTGCTACTCAGAGTACAACTGGAACAATATCTTTTTCTTCTAGCCCATCTGTAACTCTTGGTGGGTCAGGTAGCTCAAGGACACTTAGTGTAGCAAACTTTGGTAGTAACAATGCTGTAACTATAACTGCTAGTGTTGATGGTGTGTCTGATGTATTTACCATACATAGGCTAAAAGAGGGTGGTGAGGGTGCTGGAGCATTGACCCTAATACTGTCCAATGAGAACCACACCTTTGCAGCAGATGTTAATGGAAACGTATCTAGCTATTCTAATTCTGGAACAACCATAAAACTATTTGAAGGTACAACTGCCATAGCTTATGATGGTACTGGATCACAAAACGGAACCTTTACAGTATCCTTTTCTAAAAGTAATATCGACCAAGGGACATTTTCAACAGTTGGAAACTACTTTAGTGCTGGTAATGCTTCTAATATGACAGCAGACAATGCTTCAATAATATGGACGATAACAGGTAAGAGGTCTGATGGTACTGCCATTAGTCTCACTAAGACTCAATCCTTCAGTAAATCAAGGACTGGGGCAACTGGACAATCAACTACCGGAGCTAGAGGTGCTGGTAGATGGAATATCCAAGTTAGTAACCTCCCTAACTCAAGCGCCTCAGCCAACTCTACTTTCGTAAGTGCCATAGGAGCGCCTGTTGCTAAAGATCAGGCTTGGTTTTACCAAGGAACTGAAGCCAACCCAACGGCTCAAGGTGTTTGGATTTATAATGGAACTGTTTGGAATGAACAAGACGAAGTTATAGATGGTAACTTAATAGTATCTGGTACTCTAACAGTAACTAATGCAGAGATAGAGAACTTAGCTGTAAACAGAATTAAGATAGCTAGTGCTTCAGTGTCTGACTTAAGGTCTGCTGTAGGTGGTATAGCCAATTTAACAAATGGTAGTACTTACGCTAATATGCACTCTCTTACTATACCTGTTATCTCTGGAATCCCAATTTATATATCAGCAGGTCTTTTATATAGAGAAGATTTATCTAATGGCATAGCTAATGATGGCTCACAGATTTTTATTGTGAGGTTAAGATTAGTCCCAACAGGCAGTCACAGTTGGGTAAATCAACAAATTCGTGAGGTTAGTTACACAAGAAATGGTTATTTTAAAAATGGTCCAAATTACGCTATTCTTGAGGACATCTTAACTCCAACTTACACTGGAAATGTAACTATAAACTTGCAAAACCAGTCTTTTGAACAACTTTCAGGAGGTACTGGGGCTATAACCAGTAGAAATATATATAGGTACAGGTCTTACTTCTATATTCAATCAGTGGTGAAATAATGAATAGATACCTTGCATTTAATTCGGACGGTACTCTTTTCCAAGAGTGTACTCTTTCTAGTGTACCTGATGATGACAAAAACTATGTAGACATTTCAACTCTTGATTTTGAACCTGACATCTTCTCTAATGTATATACTCTAGTTGATGGACAAGTTCAGGTGGGTTCAGAACCAGAGGTAGTAATACCAGAAAGTGTTTTGTGGAGAGACTTGCGTATTACACGCAACAAACTATTATTAAACTCAGACTGGACACAGGTTTCAGATTCACCAGTAAGCAAATCAGATTGGGCAACTTATCGTCAAAGTTTACGAGACTTGCCTTCAAACACTGAAGACCCCTCTAATGTTAATTGGCCCAATGAGCCAGAGTAGGAAATAAAATGGGATATAAACTAGGAACAAGAAGTATGCAGAGCCTCTCTGGAGTAAATCCTGATATGGTTGCTGTGGTCGAAAAGGCCATTGAGATAACAGAAGAGGACTTCTCAGTAATTGAGGGTATACGTTCACTTGATCGTCAGAAGCAACTGCTTAAAGACGGTAAGTCAACTACCTTGAACTCACGACATATAACAGGTCATGCTGTTGATATGGTCCCTTATCCTGTAGATTGGGAAGACCTAAAGAGGTTTGAGAAGATGGCAAAGGCAATGAAGAAAGCTGCTAAAGAGTTAGGCATTTCCATCGTATGGGGTGGTGACTGGAAGAACTTTTACGATGCTCCACATTTTGAGCTTGATCGTAAAGACTATCCGGCATGAAACAGGACAGTTGGCATCTATCTAAGTCTGTACCTGCTACATTCCTACTGGCTATTGTCGCACAGACTTTAGGTCTGGTGTGGTATATGTCATCACTTGACGCAACTGTAACTACTAATGCCCGTGAGATAGCTAGGCATGAAATTCGTATCAATGAGATTGAGAAGACAGCACAACTACAAGCTGTAATGCTAGGTCGTATTGACGAAAACATAAAGGCAATTCGTGACGCTGTTGAGCAAATGAGAAGTATTAATTCTGCAAGGTAATATAGGAGTGTTGCTATGGACCCATTTACCATTATGGCTGGCGCGACAAGTGCCTACCAAGGAATTAAGAAAGCAGTAGAGGTCGGTAGGGACATAAGTTCTATGGGCAAGACCTTGGGCCAGTGGTCTAAGGCTGTTAGTGACCTAGACTTCCTTGAACAACAAGCTAAGAAGCCACCCATTTATAAATACTTCAGTGATACTCAAAGCAATGCTTTGGAGATATGGACACAGAAGCAGAAAATGGCAGAGATGAGGGAAGAGCTAAAGACTCACATCTCTTGGACTTATGGGCCATCTGCATGGCGAGAGATTGTAAAGATAGAAGCAGAGCAACGTAAGGCTCAACGTGATGCTGTGTATGCTAAGAAAGAGTTTATTGATGGGGTTATAAACTTTGTAGTGATAACTATTATAACTCTGATTGGTCTTAGTCTTGGTGGGGTAGCTATTTACTTTGTAGGCAAATCTCAAGGAAAGTGGTAATGTTTATATCTGTACTATTAATTTGCACATCTCTTCATGTATCAAGTTGTGATATTGTAGCTAATACAGAAGACTTATATTTTTCCCAACAGCAATGTCAAAATCAAACTGCCATAGTTGTTTCTAAACTTGTAAGTAGTGGTGTAGCCGTTAAACCAAAATGTTTTAAGGTAGGTGACAGCGCATAGCGCAAGGGGTGATAATGTATCTTATGAAACATAAAGATAGGTACGTCATATACGATGCAAAAGGAAGAGTAGTAATAATAAGTAGGAACAGGTCTATTTCTATTAAGTATGCGGGAGTAAATAGATGAATGAATTTAATGTTGCAGATAAGGACTCCAGTGGTCACATCGACAAAGAAGAATGGGATGCCTTATTACTGGATGATAAGCGAAGGAAGATTGAAGATGATGACGCACATCGTGACCAGACTCGTAAGATGGCTTGGTTTGCGCTATGGGGAATGTTGCTCTATCCTGTGGCAGTGGTTATTACAAGCGCTCTTGGGCTTGACAATGCTTCTTCAATCATTGGGAGCATGGCTTCTATTTATTTCGTATCTGTTGCTGGGGTGGTATCTGTCTTTATGGGTGTTTCCAACTTAGCTAAGAGAGTTAACAAGGTGGAAACTAAATGATACTTGGACAAATATTCGGTGCAGTAGGTGGACTAGCTACAACATACCTAGATGGTAAGGTAGCCGTACAGAAAGCTAATGCTGAGATTAAGGTTAAGCAAGCCACTGGTGAGATAGACTGGGACATAGAAGCAATAAAGGCTACTCAGAATAGCTGGAAGGACGAGTGGATAACTCTGCTTTTTTCTATTCCATTAATTTTAGCCTTTTGTGGAGATTGGGGAAATGAGATAGTGCAGCGTGGTTTCTTAGCGTTAGAAGTTATGCCAGCATGGTATCAATATTCCCTTGGGGGTATTGTGAGTGCAAGCATAGGAATAAGATCAGTATCTAAGTTCTTTGGTAAGAAATGATGTGGGTTCTAGTCTGGCTACAACTTACATCCGGTATGCCACTTGATTACTTTCAGCTAGGGACTTATGACAATAGGAAAGTATGTGAGCAACAAAGAGACAAAGCAAAGGTTATGGTTATTCATAACGGCATCTCTGTACAGTGCATAGGAATAGAAAACAAAGATACTGACGAAAGTTAGTACAGTACAAACGTAAAAAAGCCGTAGGTATCCTTGAGTGGACGCCTACGGCTTTTTTGATTCTACTCTGCTGCTGTATTTACAACGTATATTGGAGTGGCTGGTGCTAACTCCCTTAGCTTCTTAGCTTGTATCTCTGCTTGTATCTTAGCCATAGGTGGCAGCTTAAGGTGCATTAAGATACCATTGACTTCAGTTGCTATAGAAAACTTACTCATTTCGTCTCCAAACTCTTCATTGCTAGAGACAGGCCCTCATATATAACCTCTATGTCAGCTTGTATTTTTCCTATCGTATAAGTAAACCACAGAGACACAACTATGTTAGTTAACAGTAACCCCTCAAATAAATTCATAACCCCTCCTTCATAAATGTCTTTACCCACATTGCTGTAATGTCAGATCGTATGATGTCATCTACCCCAAACTCAATAACTGGAACAGGTAACATATACTTCTTAGCTAGGTGTATAACCTTTGATAGTCCATCTGCTTCTTTAAGATCACTCTGCTGTACGTCACCGTTTAAAACAATAGTAGTTCCTTCACCTACCCTTGTGAGTAACATCTTTAGCTCATGGGTTGTTATGTTCTGCGTCTCATCAACAATTATAAAGGAATTATCAAAGCTACGGCCCCGCATAAGCGCAAGAGGTGCCATCTCAATGTTTCCATTCTTGATGCCTGTTTCCACTGTACCCTTACCAAGATGCTTCTCCAATACGTCTAATACAGGTAAGGCCCAAGGCATAGTCTTTTCAGCTAAGTCTCCCTTTAAGAACCCAAGCTCCTTACCTACAGCTACGTGGGGTCTTGTAATAACAATCTTGTCGATCTTCTTCATAATGTACAGGTCAGCAGCATAGGTTGCTGTAACATAGGTCTTTCCAGTACCAGCAGGTCCAAGTACAAATACTTGCCTACTTGTGTTAAGTGCATCAATGAAGTCTCTTTGGGTTGGTGTCTTAGCTACAAGACCAGATTTAACTTTCTTCTCTGCCCCTTTGTAGTTAGTTTTTCTTCTAGTACGTTTAGGCTTATCGGGAAAGTCTTCCATTATATCTCCTAGAGTTAGTTGAGCAGTTTAAACACATGCTCAGGTACGGGGGGTTAGGTTAAGTCTACAATCTCACATGAATCCCCAGAGCAAGCTAATGTTTGACTACCAGAAGTGTTATCCTCTTTCTCATAGTCAGAGAGTTCGGACCAATCTACACTAATAGGCATTTGTTCTAGTAGTTCCTCATAAGTATCTTTGTCACACTCCTGATATGGTGCTTGTTGATATATGTGATCGTCATAAGGTAGGAAAGAAACACCAGACATTTCGTCAAAGTTCTTATACACAAACATTCCCACTTCCATCCATTCGTCTTTACGAACATTTATAGTGACACTAGGTTTATGTTCTGCCCAGTGCCTTTGATACATAAGCCACATTTCAAGTTGCTCAATAGCAGTCATGTCAGATGTAACCACAGCCCCCTCTGGAGATTTCTGAGGGAAACTAAACACTACTGTACTATCTGGCTTTCTTACGCAGGGTTCATTTGGTATGCCTTGATCTATCATAAACTGCGTCATTGGGTCTTTAGTATCACCACGCACAGTACGAATATAATAGGCTGAGTGACGAGCGTGTATTCCACTAGAACTGTCAACCAACTGTGATACGGTTCCAGACGGCTTACAACAAGTGATAGCAGCAGACACAGGAATATTAAGGCGTTCAGCCCACTCAGCGTTAGTAGCAATAGCGACATTTTTAAGATGCTCCAATGTTTTAGCTAGACCTTTGTTGCTAATAGTGGTCAGCTGGTTATCCATAATACCTGTTAAAGATACTCCTAACAAGCGTTCTTTCTCTGTGTTAACCTTCCAGTCTTTTGTCAGGTAGGGGAAGTTAGTGTAGGTACTTTGTATGGTTCCAAGTATAGTGGCTATCTTAACCTTCTTCTCTAAGTCTTCTACACTGTCGTTTGCTCTAACTACCACTTCAGTAAGGTTACAAAATTGTGAATCTAGTAATATTATCTCAGAACATGGATTCGTCCCAAAGTCTTGATCTGCATCTCTCCTACCATTCTTAGCAGCCTGTTTCTTACTTGCCTCACGATTAAAGATACCTCTCTCACCAGAATAGCTTTCCACTAGGGCGTTCCACTCTCGTAAGAAGGAAATAGAGTCTGGCTTCTCAGTGTAACAGATAGAGTTATTTGCCAATGCTCTGTGACCATTGTGCTTACCCCAGTCACCTGACTTAGCATACCGCATCTTATCATCATCTAAATCGGATAGTGAGATCATAGCACTACGCCTCACGCCACCCACGACCACCACTTCGCCTATCTTACACATTATGTCGTGACACTCTATAGAGGATAGTTTACGTCCTTGGGATTCCTTGAAGGTATGTATAACAAAATTAAACAGGTCGATTAAAGGTGCTGGACCGGAAGCCCTTCCACCAAAAGTCTTTAGCCTTGCACCAGCTGGTCTAACCTTACTGGTATCCCATGTAGGAATTTCACCCATATACAACAAAGCAATTAACTGTCGTAGAGATTTAGCCCAACCCTCTTTGCTATCCTTAACCACTATATTAGTTTCACTATCGTAAAGTTTGGGAACCTCTGACAACTGTTCTACATACTGTTTTTCCACTGAGAACCCAACACCAGTCCCACAGAGTAAAATGAACATAGCTTGATCAAAACTCTTTATATTCTTAACTGCAAGGTAGGAACAATTATACATACAAGTATTGTCTCTTATTGCGGCTGGGCCAGCGGTCATTAATGATCTCATACTGGGCATCACATCTAAAGATAGTATGGCCTTTTCTATACCACCAACAAAGCTATCATCACCAGCTAACGGCTTAACTATGTTTTCCATATACCTAGATACAGTCTCTTGCCAATTCTCTCGCCTATTCTTTTTATCTAGCCAACGCGCATAACGAGACTTGTGTATGAAGTGTTGGTAGTCTGTTACAAAAAAGTTATCCATTATTTGCGCCCCCGCATTATTTTATCTTCTTCTAGCCACACTAATTGGTCAATGTCATCTCGACTTAAACCTATGTCTTTTAGTTGATCACCACTTAGCCTGTTGAGTTGCTTTATAGTATCCCTATGCGCTCTCCAAGTCTGGTGATACTTAACCCACCTCCAAGCCCAGTTGCTTGAGAAAGCAGCCATTATTATTTTCTTCATCTATTATCCCCTGATCCATGTAGGACACCACGTAATTGTCTATCGTCCAGTTTCTTTTGATTCATTTCTGCTATAGTCTGTAGTGAACCCCCATAAAAGTTAGATAGTGCTGCGACATAAAACAGAACGTCACCTAGCTCTTTCATAACGGCATCTTTATCAAACATGGAGTAGTCTCTAATAGACTTCTTTAGCTTCTCTGCTACCTCCCCAGCTTCACCTACAAGGCCAAGAGTATTTTCTATCTGCCTCTCTCTGCCCTTTGTTAGTATCTTACCTTCTACCCACTGACTGTAGGCAGCTAAATCATTCTTAGGTATACCATTGTCATTAAACTTATCAAGGTAACCTATCTCTGCTAAATCTTGACCTGTAATCATGTTATTACCCTTCCATAAAACTCTGTCGGTGTACCCGAATCCTTCATAATGTCAAATAAGTACCAAGCGCAATTATCTTTACCTACGCTCTTGCTACCCTCAATCCACTTTACTCTTCCTACACTAACAACCTTAACGCAGTAGGTCATAAGAATTGCTGACTGCTTGGTGTGCATCCAGTCTGCATCGAACAAGAGCCAAGTTGGACATACGTGCAACCAATGATCTATAAGAGGATGCAATATCTTTCTTTCCCACGGAGGGTTGGTAATACAAAAGTCTATGACCCCGTATCCACCAAAGCTAGTGTCAAGAGCATCATGCTTAAATACAGAAGGATGTCTTGGCTCAATATCACAAGCATATAAACACTCCCCATGACCGTCCGTTAACTTAGTTATATGTTGTATTAGTCTCCCATCTCCAGCACAAGGCTCTGTGTAGTCAAATGAATAAGGTAAGTGTGCTATAAGAGGCTCAACAGCAGCTATTGGTGTTGGATAATAGTCTCTTGGGACCCTCTCAAAATCACTACGCTTGCCCATATATTGCCTTAAGTCTAGTTTGGGATACAAACTCTGGGTCATACATACCATCAGCTACCTCACGTTTAACTATAACACCTGACCACCATTCACGGTTGGCTTGCCCTGCCCAACCTTCTGATGCCCCTTTGTAACAACCTGCTACAAGGCCAATAACTCCTCTAGGGTGAGAAGAATCTTTAAACTTAAGATCGCGTTTATGACTATGACCACAGGTAGAGCTATGATGGCGGTGAGCCAGTAGCCCATTAGCATGATGCATACCAGACATAGCAGAGCCAAAGTTACCGCTGCTAAAGTAATGAGCATACGAGACGCCATCGTAATCAGCAATCGCTGGTGCGGAGTTTTCATACTCATGGTACTCATCGAACCATCTGTCCGTCTGGAGATGCCGGAAAGATATGCCGTACTTTGATCCTTCGAGTCTAGGATCGTGCTTAAGAGCCTTCTTAATTCTTTGTTCATGGTTACCCTCAAATCCTATGTAAGTTGGACGCTTACGCTTGTGGTGTCTGAACTTCCAACGAATACGTTCCTGTGCATCGTTGTAGTGGTCAATATCCTCTTCATAACTCTGGCTTACTATTGCCTCTGGGTAACGAGTGTCAAATGTATTTAATGACCGCATATCAGCGCCATCACCCAAGTCTACAACATAGTCAGGTTTTATGTCGTACAAGAACTCACCTAACCAATTAAACCTCTCATTGCTCACACTAGGATCAACGTGAGCGCAAGAGAAGACTACTACTGTTTTACCCATGCTGTAGGCCCTCTGTACGTTCAGATACTTCTACATTAACGTAGAACTGTAAGTTATCTAACTGTTCCTTAGTAAGGTCTTTAAGTAGCTCTAGTATATCTTTTACTTCAACCATTCGTCTGGTATCCTTTTATCTGAATAGATGAACCCATGTTTATCACACCAGTCACCGTATGAAGATTTAGCCCCTTTGTTTAATTTGCCCTTAGAGTTACTAAAAACAAATCGTATGTCTAACTTAGGGTGTTGCTCCTTTACTTTCAAGTGCTTCTTTCTGTCTGCGGATACAAACCTTCCTTTGGATTCAATTATAATCCCGTTAGGTAAAATAAAGTCTGGGGTGTAAGTCTTATTCTCAAGTAATGTCCACTTAATCTTTAGTGTCTCATACTCAAAACTTACACCCCTATTCTTTAAGTCAACGGAAATATCATCCTCTAGTCCTGATCTGTAGCCATTCTTTATTGCGTGTTGTCTACGCTTACTGGTGGTTGCCACAGTTCTCCCTCTTCTCTCCTTAGCCAGAGTAACCTAGCGTTTTCCACTATACGGTCTACATCACCGTCATAGGCTTTTACACAGGCTTTCCAGAGGTCTTCTTCTGTAGTACACTCCTCTAGTAACTTACCTGCTTTCTTAGGACCAATTCCGTATATTCCCTTGATATTATCAGCAGCATCACCTGTCAGAATTTGGGTATAAAAGAACTTAGTCCCTGACCACTCATCTACTTCTGTCCACTCTTTCTTATTAAAGTTAAAGTGGCGGCATGGTATCTGTAACATATCCTTGTCGATTGATGCGACAATAGCTTCAGGACCAATTCGGGTTGCTTCTATTGCTATTAGATCATCTGCTTCTTCTCCCTCACTAACTTTAGCACCAAACTTATTAATTAGGTAGTCTCTTATATGTTGTAGGTGCTTAGGCTTCTCTACTCCAGACCTATTACCCTTGTAGGGGTAAGACTTTGCTATCTCAAACCGAAAGTTATTAGACCCTGTGAGATAAATCTCAAACTGATCAGGGGTTGGAAAGTCTAAAGTCTCCTCAAGAACGAAGTCGAGTAGTACCTCTATCTTCTCTTCTGCATCCTTGGGGAGATCGTCTTGAGTAGCAAAGGCAGCACGATAGGCTAGGATGTCTCCGTCTACTAGGACCTTAAGCACTAAAAGTCACCAAACACCATCTGACCATCATCCTTTTCAAAGGCTACGCTTTCTACATAGGTGAACCCCGCTGCCCTTGCTGCATCACCGTATGCTTGAGCTAGAGAGTGAAGATCATCCACATCGTCACGCTCAACAGTCGTGCTGCCACTAAAGCCATCTTCATCATCAGAGGACTGAAAGGTAATAATAAGTTTCATTAGAAAACGCTCCGATCTTCTACTTTTGACTCATATACAACGTGATCAACAACTGCTACCTTTTCCAACGTAGTGATCTTACCGTCCCATACGTCTAGCTTAACAATAACTTTAGAGCCGTTGCCAATCAGTCCATCCTCTTCCCAGTCCCAAGCCACATAGTCTTCTCCAGACCTCTTAAACATAGCTGGTGGACCAACTAAAACACCTTGTTCACCAGTTTCCTGATTAACAAACTTAGGGTTGAAGTGAGGTCTTGTTGCTTTGTAGTACATCTGACCTTCTTTATTGGTCTTAAACAACTGAGCTTGTAGACCTGTGTTAGGAACACCGTCCTTGATCATCTTGGCTTTGCTTTCATCAGTTAGCAGAAGATTAAGTACATATACTCCCTGCTTCATTTTAAAAGTGTTTGCCATGTCAGAGCCATCCTTTGGTCCCATGTCACGATCCTCTTCCCGTAACTTAGCCCACTCAACTTCGCACTCTACTTGAACTGTCTTACCCATTCAATTTCCTTTCGTAGGGGTTGTATAATACTATATATACCCAAATCGGTTTTTCGCAAGCAACTTTACACATTTATTTTACATCAGTGGATGTCTGCATAAGTGTTTCCGAATTGTACATCTGTACCTAATGGTACGTTAAGTTTTACCTTATCATTTAACTTAATTGCAGCTTCGTGCATAATCTTTTCTACTGCACCCTCCTCTCCTTTTTTAACTATGGCAATTACCTCATCATGGAACTGCCCGATAGACTTAATTCCCTTGGACCTACATAACGACACCCAAGTATCAAAACAGAACACTCCAGTACCCTGATTTAATGTACTGAAACGGTCCTTGTCACTTCGTAGGCTATACCAGAAACCGGACACAGGGTTCTTAAGCCACGCACCATTAAGTACCTCACGTACATTAAGTGTACTTGCTACCTTCTCAATAGCCCAGTTACGTGACCAGAAGGCTTCTAGTAGGGTCTTAGCTTCAGACTTGCTCATACCTGTCTCACGGGCCAGCTTAGGCGCTCCTACACCATACGTGGCACTGTAGTTAACCACTTTGTAATTCTTACGGAGGGCCTTAAGGGAACGCTCTCCAGAGTTATGTTTGTCGATGTCACCCTGAGTTATGACACCAGCGTGTAAAGCCAAGTCTAAGTGTGGATCAAAACCTTCACGGCTCATCTGTTCAACATAGTCAGGGTCTAGTGGTTTCATGTAGTGTCGCTTAGTAGTGTCCTCCAGTGATGTCATATCAGCACCAGCTAACACATAACCATCAGGACAAGTCAGACAGCCACGTATCACATCACCGTATGGCTTATCTACACTTGGTAAGTTAACCAGTGGACGGTAATGCTTAAACCTAAACGTGTTGGTTAGACCTGCAATACCAGCCTGTAGCCAACCATCAGTGTGACACTCTAGGAATGATTTAAGTATACCAGCCCTATGAGTAAGAACTGTGAGGCCATCAAGAAGATCAACAGCAGGGTCAATCTCTGCAAGGTTTTTGACACTTTGACATAACTCTCCATTCTTTCGGACTTGCTCAATTTGCTTTTCATCACCTGTTACCTTATTCCTTGTGAATTTATATGTAGTAGGTTTCCACCCGTATGAGTACAGCCAATCCTTAACCTGATCGTTAGAGTTAGGGTTACCACGTTCTTCACCTATCTTAACGACAAACTGCATAGTTGTTTCTGATTGTTTATACTCCTTACATAAAGCAACCCACTTCTCACCATGAGAGGACAGGCTACCATCTTTCTTGTGCATAACCTTTGGTCGCATTGCTACACGGGTTAGTGTACGCTTAGGCATAGCATCAGCAAGTTGTTCTACCTTTTCCTCTTTAAGTAGGCTGATCTCATCATAGGCTGCTTGAGCTTTGTCTACGTCCAATTTCCACCGGAGTGCCTCTTGCTCCTTAGCACAATCTAACTTGAACGAGAGATAGTCAATCAGACGATCTTTATCATCTGGTTCTTTGTACAATTTGTTTAACTTCAAGTCTAAGTCACGCCACAGACGGTTGTTTATCTTAACGTCCTCATCACACCTGTGAGCGTACTCTTGTGGAGTTAGGTTGTCCCAGTCCTCAATCTCAGGTTTAGGCACTCCATAGTCCTCTCCGTAACCCGCAAGGCCATGCTTCAGTCGGTCATGGTGTATATACCAAGACAGTGCTAGAGTATCTATCAAACGAGCCTCTACCTTGATGCCCAGCACTTTTTCCACTGCGGGTATGTCGAAGCGGATATGGTTGTGTCCCACTAAAGTTTTACGTGTAGCAAAGAACTCACGCATTTCATCGTAGTCATGTGTGTGATGAACTGTCTTACCATCGTCTGAATAAGACAAGACATGAATCTTGGTCAACACATCTAATAGACCGTCTGTTTCAATGTCATATACTGTTGTCATTAGTGATAACTTTCTTTTCTGATACGGGTTTCAAAAAAATTACTTAGGTCCGAATGTTCTTCCATGAACATCCTTGCGTAATGTGGTGACCAACCATCGTCTATTTTATAGACCTCATCTGTGTCTTGCATCATTGTCTCCCACCTTATTCGATGGAAGATACCTCTAGCTGAATACCTGTCCCTTTTATAGGATGCTTGAAGTGCAAACTTCTTAAACAACTCATATACATCTGGATGTGTACTATGAAACAGGTCAAAATTCTCTTTTGTCCACTTACCGTGCATTATATTACCTCCTTTAGTGTGAATGTTTCAGTGTTAAATCTCATCATTCCTGCGTTACCTTCCTCTGAACAGGGCCTGTTCTTCTCAATGCTAAGGTACGTTGTGTTACGCTCCTTTATATCCTCAGAGTCCTTATCCCTCTTAAGGTCAATAATGACTGATGCACGTTGACCAATCATCCTACAGTATTTCATCTGACCATCATCATTAGTGTGGGCGATAGTTACGATGCCTACGTTCAACTCAGCAGATAGCTTAGACAGTCTAACTGACAGGTCAGCTAACATCTGTTCTTTGCTTTCGTCTGATGATCCTACCAATACATCTTGAATAGGCTCAAAGAATACAAACTTAACACCACAGGCTACAGAGAAGTAACGTATCTGGTCTATTAGATCATCTGCACCCTGACCATCACTGAGGTAGAACTGGTAGAAGTTCTCACTCTTTGTCAGTTTACCTATTGCATTTATTACCTCTTCCTCTGCACCCTTCTCATCAATCAAATCCCTACGTGTCAGGTTGTCCTTACATTCGTAGGAGACAAGACCTAACAGTGACCGTAGCTTTGTTTCTTCCAGATGCCATGCAGCTATAGGAACTTCCTTCTGTAGCATATTATACTCTAGGTATCGCATGATCTCAGTCTTACCAATTCCTGTAGGTGCTTTGATAACTGTGAAGTGTCCCTGCATTAACCCAAGTATCTTATCGTCTAGTGCTTGTATACCTGTAGGTACATACTGATGCTCAGGGGTGTCCTTGTATAACGACAAGAAGTCCTGTGTACTGTTCATCACATTCTCAGGTGTATACTTACGTGCTGCCCACCATGCACTCTTGAAGTCAGAACCCTTACCAGCTTGTAGGAACTCGTTAGCGTCCTTGTAAGGTCTATGGTCAACACGGTAAACCTTATTAGGAAACAACTTAGAGATACGATCCGCAAGGGAATTACCAGCATCATCATCATCTACTGATAAGATTATCTTCTGGAAACTATTGAGCCACTCTGCACAGTTCTCCCAGAGCTTCTTAGATGGTGTAGCAGATGGTAAAGACACAACAGGATTAGCATAGCTTCCCTTAAGCATCTGTGCAACGGATAGTGCATCTAGTTCACCTTCTGTAATAGTGACCATCTTAGAGCTACCAGCAGTGAAGAAGTTCATACCGAATAGCTCATCACTCTTAAAGCCACCCTTAGCGTAGAAACCCTTTTCCTCTAGGTTCCTTACCTTAATTCCCCCGCTGGGGTATACATACTCTTGGCGAGTTTCGTAAGTTAGAACACCAAAGTCCTCCATTGTCTTACTGTTTATACTACGCATACTAATATAGTTTCCAGAACTAGCATCCTCTATTCTCTTTGGGGTAAAACTTGTCACGTTCATATCATAATCCTTATTTCCACTAAGGGGGTACTTCTCTTTAGCCCAATCAAACATCTCTTTTCTTGACGGGTAACCTTCGTTACAAGACTTGCAGTGTCCGGTAAGTTTAACATCGTTCCAGTCGAAAGCATCAGAAGAGCTACAAGCTACAAATGGACAGGGTTGGTGTGTTACTTCAGCCATAAGGCCCTCCTTAAATACTAACTACAGTAATAACTTAAGTTATTGTAACTTGTAGTTGTTATATAAACCTAAGCAGTAACTTAAGTTATAACTTACAGGGTACACGTTACTATATATACCCAAACTTAAATCCCGCAAGTCACGAATTGTTACAGTTTACACATTTTTAGTAATGCTACACTTTCCCATTGTGATACAGATTGCCTACTAACCCCATAAAATATGGCTATATCATCTTGGGTCATATCATCAAAATATCTCATACGAATAACTTCCCTCTCTCTCTCAGAAAGCAACTTAACTGACTTTTCAATGTATTCTTGTCGTTCATAACTTTCTGTACAGTCCTGTACTGCGGTCATGTATTCTTCATCGAAACCAACTACAGTAGACAATATAGCATCTGATAGGTTCTTCTTACCATCTTGAGAATAGTTCTGACCATCATAGCTTATGCCTCTTGAGATTTGTCCAGCAGTTGCATTGTTTGGTATAGTAACAGCTTTACTCTTTAGGTTAACGAAGTCGTACATAGCTTTGTTTGCCCTCCGGTATAGACTAGCTGGGTACTCTTCTGGCTCAACCTCAAGCCTCTCATATATAGATAATATCCCCTCACATATTAAATCATCCCTCATATGGGGCCTACGATACTTATTCGCTAGTTTTTCACACATATTTATGATTTCATCTGTGTTCATTTGTACCTCATTAAAGTTTAGCTTTACCATTTAGCTGGTTTATACGCATCTCTGCATACCTAATAACTTTCTCTAGGTCTATGATCTCACTTTCCACTGAGGTCTTATCGTTATATATCTTAAACCCTGCACGACTGCTGTATTTGATCAGGTTGCCACGCCAGAACTCAAAACCATTCATCATTATATAAGTTATGGGTTCTATTCTCCAACGTGCATAGTGACTAGGTTCCTTTACAATATCCTCATTTTCCATTGCGGGTATCCCTTTGTATAGATGATTGTATTTCATCAACAGACATTGGCCTAATGTAAGGGACTACAACTCCAGTGTTCCATACCTTAGCCCTTTCTTCAGCCTCTTGTTTTGTCTTAAACAATAGTGGTTTATCGTACATACTAAATAAATCTTTACCCGTATCATACGCTAACTCATCCCGTTCTATCTGAAACATTACTGCCCACATTTTACTTCTCCAATCTCTCTGTATAATTTGTATCTAGTCCAGCCTTAATTAATGTAACAAAACCTACGTCAAAGATAGCTGCGAATGTCTCAGGGTCACACTCTACCTGTATTGTAGCACTGCCATCCTCATGTTCTTCAATGTCTGTTACTTTTATTGGTTTATTCATAACTCACTCCCCACTAATGCTGACCAACTCTCAGGAAACAAGAATATCATCTCATTGTTGATCTTATTTGCAACTACCCTTGTCTCGTACTGTGTATCTCCTGCACATCTTAAGTTACACATATCAGCAAAAGCATCAAGACTACCTGACCAGTACCACTCAGTCATCATCGACTGTGGTAGTACCATACGTGCTTGCTCTGGACACACACCATTGTTTATTAGGTTAGTGTAGGAAGTCAACTGTCTATGCCACTGCATCTCCTGATCCATGTAGATGGCTACTGTACCGTCACTGCCCTGCTTCTTATCCCCTGATCTACCACGCCATTCACTAGGTTCATAGAACTCAGGTTCACTGTCCACATACCTACGGCTGATCTCATTCCATCGTAGGAACTTATGCTTGACTAGTTGTCTAGCTACAAAGACTGGTGCTTTAACGTGGAAGGATGCAAAGCAATGTCCAAAAGGACTGTAATGACCATGATCAGCTAAGTAGTGTACCAGCTTACTGTCTTTGTCCTTCAAGACATACTGTTCTGTTTCACTGTTGTAATCATCCCATGTAGATTCTTTAGCAAATGATACTCTTGCGGCATTGACCACCGTCATATCATTACCCATGTGGTTTACATATGTTACTTCAATCATTTTCTATCTCCGTTACTAAAACTCTAACACACTTTAATTCGTCTTTAATGTGGTGTTGCCTGAGCTTCCAAATTATAGCGTTCATTGCATTAGTAGGCTTAATTTTCCACAGGGTTCTCGCCCACTTATCTCCAATTATATTACCAGTTGATACATTTTTTATGGCCCATCTCTCTACTTCAATCATTCTTCTTTCCTTTATGCTTAACCTTACGTGTTGGAACAGGCTTCTTCTTGTCAGGAATAACCATAGGCTTATATTTAGGCTGTCTTAAGTCTTTAGCCATAGGGTTAACTTTCCTAATCACTAGAACGGCACCTCTCCATTTCCATTGCGGGGGTCATTGAAGTAACCCTTCTCTAAGTAAACGTGGCGTGTATCTGCCACCCTATCGAAATCTTCTATCACTTGTTCTGATAAAATACCTAGCTCTTTTAAGTGAGCTTCTAAACCTTCTGTAAGCATTGTCCTATTTTCCTTTCGGCGCTGTGTAAAATATGTGGCTACCTATGCGACCATCCAAGTGGTACAATTTCCTCCAGAATGGCTTAACATAAGCAGCATGATAGTGGGTACTTGTTGAGTTAATTACGTCTCCTTTTAGCACTGATCTAGCAACTGTTTCAGCAATATCAATGGCTTGCCTATCACCTACGTTACTATTGTATATCCAATACTTATCCGATTTTCCATCGTGGGTAAAGCTAAATTGCTTATGTTGGAAGACAACATCACAGATATTATCGGGCCACCTATGTGATTCTACCCTGTTCATTACGACTTTAGCAACGGCATACTGACCTTGCAACGGCTGGCTCCTACTCTCAAAGAATACAGCCGCTGCTAAACACATTAGAGGGGACATCATTCGATCTCTGCACCCATAGCAAATACGTGTCTACCACCAGCTTTGATAGCCAGTACACGATCAAGAAAGAAGCTCTTGTACTTAGGTTTGTCACCATCTTTACCGACAAACATCGGGATCAGGTTATGAGCCTTAAGAACGTCAGCAGCCTTACGACCACGCTCTCCACCAGCAAGATACTTCTTTACGTTTAGGCGTCCGTTATAGGTACGCTCTTCATCATTCTTAGTTAAGAACTTAACAGTTATAAACTCGTTAGCGTTCTCTGCAAGTACCATACTTACCATTACTGAAGGTAGTGCCATGTTATTTACTCCTATATATATAATTAACAGTTAACGTAACGGTCGGCTACACAAGAGTAGCCTATACTGATCTCACCATTCTCATAATCATATTGATACACTGATGTTAGAGCCTCAATAAGTTTTGCTATTTCGACCTGCTTATCAGAAAGTTCAAGTTCACAATCATAAGTAAAGTTAATTGGAATAACTGCAATAACGTGTGTTTTTTTAGTATGCGTCTGTCCCTTCTTTGGTTCAGGGATGATGGCATCATAAGTCGATCTGTAGACGGTAACTACAAAGTCCTCATAACCTTTAACTTCAATATTATATGTTTTATCAGTATGCATATTATTTACTCCTATCATATTGGGCCTTAAGACCCGTTTCTAACATCTTCTTCGACTCACTTATATCACCCCTGTTCAGGGTGTCAAGCGCCCATGCTACCCAACTTGTAGCAATCTTATTTAAATCCTCACTATCATTTCCACTGGGGGGTGTCTTATTTCCACTGGGGGGTGTCTGAAGGTTTGACCCTACCTTGTTACGGTTAAGGAAGGCCATAAGGTTTGGCTTATCAGTAGGTACTTCTACTGTAGTCCTATCCTTCTTGAACTGCTTCCTAGCATCCGACTGAGTACCAGCCCAGTCACCTTTATTATTAGTATATAGTTTCATTATAACCACCCCAAGCCTTCATATACTGTCGTTCCCTTCTCATTATAAACAAAACTATACTTAGTCTCTTGGTACATACACTCTTCCTTACATGAATCAACTGCCTCGCGGTAGTTTTCATAAGTCTCTAGCTGTGTCTCATTGTCTTTGTAATGTGTTAATACTTTATACATTGTTATTCTCCTCTATACGAATCACTAAATCATTTTCCATCGGTGGGGTCAAGAATTATTTCCACCGGAGGGGTAGAATCATTTTCCACTGGAGGGGTCACGGTCATTTTCCACTGGAGGGGGTCATTTTCCATCGGGGGGGTCATTTTCCACTGGAGGGGGGTGTGATTTTTATGCAACAGTGACATATTTGCAACACAATCAATAATTATTAATTTTGTGTATTGACAGTGACATATTTGCAACGTGACATTTATGACACAGTGACATTTATGTGACATGATTCGTTTTTGTGATTTTAGGTATTGACAGTGACAATTATGCAACGTGACAGATTCGCAACACTGAAGTTTTTTTACATTTATGGTATTTTTGTAACGTGACATATTTGCAACGTGACATTTATGACTGATTCGGTCAACGTGACAAATTGCACAGTTGACAAAGAGATTCACGATTCGTTCTAATTCTTGATTAACTATGATCTGAGTGCATAACTGTTACCGTCTGAGCGCATAGCTACTAAGATATGCAAAAATTGATGTACCTATGCACTGAGAGCATAAGTAAGTTTTGATTCGGCATCCCCCATTTTTACCACGATTCACTAAATATTGTCAATAGCAATTATAAGGCGATTTTAGCCTGTTTCAGTGGGGTATTTTAGTTTTGCTCATGGCAACCCAAAAAAGTGATTCCCTTGCTTGTGCGTGTAATAGTCTAAAATCTTGCTTATTTGACTCTAGTAACGAATCACTGTAAGACTCTAGGAATAGAAACGCAGATAAAAAGGACCCTTAATCATGGAAAATAAATACACAATGCTAATGACAATTATCTTAATTAAAACGGGTAAATCAACTAACCTGACCTATAGGTTAAACGACTCCAACCGTCATATTTCCCCAATCGTTAAGGGTTGGGAGGATGCCGGATACATCGTTAATAATTTTAACTTTGTTCCTCACGTTTGACTCCCTTAGCGAATCACTGTAATAATACCTTATAGAAACACTGATAAAGGATTAACCCAATGTTAAAATTACTTGAAGGCTCAATAATCGTTGAAGCAATCGCCGCAATTATTATCTTTGCATTACCACTAACATTTTTATTCATGGGAACAATATAATGATTTATTCAGTATACTTCCATCTCATAAGCGAACCCAACAAAATAATACAGAGCGCTATATTTTTAGACCCTAGAGAGGCCGCAGAGTATGCGGAAAGTCAAGGGAAGTCTTTCAAGGTTGCCAAGGTCGATAATTGGGATTCTTGGTGCGCTATTAAAGAGGGAGTATTATAATGAGAGTTAAAGCAATAGGTTCAAATATGACAGAGTTAAAGACTAGAGGCCTTTCTATTCTCTTTTCCTATGAAACTCCGGTTGCTGGTTGGGACAATCTAGGGGCTTTCAGAACTGATGAAAAGTTTAGCGTTACAACGTCTAAGCATATCAACAAATACTTAGGCGGTAAGGGTGTTGGAAGGACTGTTGAGCAGTCTTACATCGTCAATTTAACAGGGGAGTCAAGCTAATGGCTGATTTGTATATTGTTAAGGCTTTCTTAAATTGCGACTCTAGGTTTGGTTCTACAGCCTTCATCTCTGGGAATACTGAGGACTGTTTAGACTACATCAAGCGTTCATTAAGTGATACATCTAAGCGTTGGGATTATTACAGTCTATATGAGGCTGGACAAGATCAACAGGATGCTCAGTCAATTACTTATATCAACAAGCTGGACTCACCTATCGACACTTGGCACAGGGAGCCGGTACAATGAGAGAGCCATTTAGATTATATATAGCAGATAGGGCCGGAGTCGCTTTCTGTTATCATAGTTGTAGAACGCTCAAAGAGGCACAGGATAAACAAGCAACGTATAACGACAAAGAGTTTATAACCACATATATAAAGGAATTAACGGGTGCATAGAGGTTGTTACATATGCGAAAAGGAATTGAACCCTAGTTCACTGGTCGAGGTCACAGAGTGCGGCGAGGTAGTGTGTCACCCATGTACTACTGATCCAAACGACATAATAACCAAGGAGGTTGATGACTCCATTTACTATTATGTTAATCGTGACTAATCACTAGTTAATCATTACAAGACTCCCTAACTTGGCAACCATTGTTTATTCGGTGGTTGTCTTTTTTGTTGCGTATCAAATGGTTAACTTGTGATGAGTCCAGTTGGTAGTACCCTATGAGTCCAGATTGTAACATACGAATCATTGTTGGGGTGGAGGCGATTCGCCTATCCTTGTCAAGGATTTTCTTGTGTCAACTCACGAATTGTTACAGTTTGCAATAATTCTCACGATTATGACTAAAGGGGTTGACATGGGACCCTCCAGAATGTATACGAACGAATCAGCTGCGCCCGTTAACCCCACATGAATCCAAAACAAGAAATTACTTTGGTAGCTACAAATGTATATACATCGGCAATAATCCGCTTACGAAATGCTACAACTACAGATAAAAACTACAAAAAAGAATCGTGTGTTATCAACGAGATGTAAAATAGTTGGTAAATACTTAAACTTTTTACTTGCGGAAAATCAATTTGGGTATATATAGTATAGTAAGACCCTTACTTAAGTTACTACATAAAAAATAACAACCACATAGTTAATACACTTAATGGTTGTATAACTTAAGTTAGCGTAAAGTCATTTATACCACAATGTATAATACTTCTTGTTGTTGTTAACTTAAGTTATACTTAAGTACCAGCATCTATCCCCCATGTCTAACCAAAACGAACATTCCCAATACATAGAGCAATACGTGGTTTTGCTGATGGACTTGGGGGAATATTTATTACCTTCCTAAGTAACCTTATTATTGTAGTTAAGCCCCGTAGGGGCGGGAACATAAACTATGTCTGAAGCACTACCCTACAGCAAAACAGTAGAGAATCACATCTTGGAGTGCATCCAAGGTGGTGTAGCCATACGACAGATGATAGCTTCCATGCAGCACCTACAGGCAGCACCAAGGTCACTATCCACAATGTACAAAATCTATGGTTCATTCATGGAGAGTGAACGAGCTAAGATCAATGGTGCAGTTGGTAGGAAGGTCATCGACCAAGCCTTAGATGGAGACTTCAAGTCACAAGAGTTATTCTTACGATCTAAAGGTGGATGGTCACCAACACACACAGTAAACGAAGTTGAGCAAGAGATTGACCCTGACCTAGACGAAAGTGCAACTGATGCACTTATGTCGCTACTAGGATATGATAACGATGACAACCCCGAAAAAGAAACCTACTGTGAATGTTCAGAGGAAGATTACTGCAAGTGCGCTGAGGGGATTGCCGCAGAGTAAAGTTAAGAAGCTATTTGAACAACTAGGCCCAACTAAGGTTGATGAACTTAAACATGACTGGAACTTCTGGGCAAGAGATAACCAACTGGAGCCTGACAACAATGATTGGAACACTTGGTTCATTAATGCTGGTCGTGGCTTTGGTAAGACTCGTTCTGGAGTTGAATGGGTAAGAGAACAAGTAAAGCATGGCGTTAAACGTATAGCTGCTGTAGCCTCTACCAACTCAGACATTGAACGTGTTATGATCAAGGGTGAGTCAGGTTTCCTATCGGTATGCTGGAAGGGTGACAAGACCTACAAAGGTAAGAAGATGGGGTTCCCTGACTGGTCCCCAACTAAACGTACACTCACATGGGATAATGGAGCGCAGGTACAGTTCTTCTCAGCAGAGGAACCAGAGCGTTTACGTGGTCCTCAGTTTGAGTTAGCATGGTGTGATGAAACTGCTGCTTGGAACAAGGACATGGATACTTGGCAGATGCTACAGTTCTGTATGCGTCTTGGTAAACATCCTCGTATCATGGTTACTACTACACCTAAGCCAACTAAGTTAATACGTCAGATACTCAAAGACCCTAAGACTATAGTTACAACAGGTACTACTTTTGATAACTCAGATAACTTAGCCACTACATACCTTACTGCTGTTAAACAACAGTACGAAGGAACTAGGCTAGGTAGGCAAGAACTTTATGCTGAGGTCCTAGAGGAAGCTCAAGGAGCTTTATGGACTACCCTGATGCTAGATGATTGCGCTATTAAGCATGATGATGTACCTGACCTAGCTCGTATTGTAGTTGCACTTGACCCAGCCGTTACATCTAATGCTGAAAGTGACATGACTGGCATTGTTGTTGCAGGTATTGACATCAATGGTGTTGCATATGTACTTGGAGACTACACTGATAGGCTATCTCCACAGGGATGGGCCTTAAAAGCTATACAACTCTATAATCACTACCAAGCTGACCGCATTGTAGCGGAAGTCAATCAAGGTGGTGATATGGTTAAGCAGACCATTCATGGTGAAGACGATAGTGTCTCATATAAAGCTGTAAGAGCCTCTAGGGGTAAATACGCTAGGGCTGAACCAGTATCAGCACTATATGAGCGTAGGCTTGTTAAGCACGTATCTAATCCCCCTGATGGGTCATCACTAAACGAACTAGAAACACAAATGCGGACGTGGGAACCTTTAGGTCGAATAGGTTCTCCTGACAGATTAGATGCCTTGGTATGGGCAATCACAGACCTTTCTCTTAACGGATACGCCAAACCTAAATTGACCCTCGCTTACTCAAGTGCAAAGGGACTTTCACAGAAATAATAATGGAACTTACCTCATGGTTAAGAAGCTCTCAGAAGCCGCATCTAAGATAACACTTGGAGTTGCTGGCGATAACACACATAACGGTCAAATCCGTGCTGATGAGTTTCTACCTGAACTACGTGGCAAGAAAGCCATACGCAAGTATCGTGAGATGCGTGACAATGATAGCACTGTTGGTGCAGTTATGTATTCTGTTGAACAGATACTTCGTGATGTAGAACTACACGTTAAGCCTGTTGATGATAGTGAGGCAGCTAAAGCTGAAGCTGACTACGTTAAGAGTGTCCTTGATGATATGGACCACACACTGGATGATCACATAGCTGAAGCGTTGTCGTTTCTGTCGTATGGCTTTGGTTGGTTCGAGGTTATATACAAGAGGCGGGTTGGACCGACTGAGAGATCAGGTAAGAAAAACTCTAAGTCTACAGACGGGAGACTTGGTGTACGCAAGATTGCTGCCCGTGCGCCTTGGACTATTAATAAGTTTGACGTAGATCAAAAGACTGGTGATGTTCTAGGTATTGAGCAATCCGTAGGTCTTATGAATAGCAAGAACTATATTCCTGTAAACAAATCTTTGTACTATCGTACTACCTCAATAAATGGTGATCCCAGTGGTCGTTCTATTCTTCGTAATGCTTATACTTCTTATGAGTACCTTAACAACTTACAGGCCATTGAGGCTATCGCAGTTGAACGTGAACTGGCTGGTATTCCTGTTGCTCGTATTCCTGCTGAGTATCTTTCTTCAGATTCCTCCGCTGAACAAACAGGGTTTGTTTCCAACTTGCAGCAAATCCTACGAGACGTTAAATTCAACGAGCAAGGTTACATTATACTGCCTTCCGACACCTACCCCGATAAAGAAGGAGGACCTTCCTCCACAAGGCTAGTTGACATAGAGCTTATGGCATCTAACGGTAAACGTAATATTGACATCAACCCGATTGTTAGTCGTTACCAGCATGACATTGCTCGTTCTGTACTATCCGAGTTTCTTTTACTTGGTTCCTCTGGTGGCTCTTACGCCCTATCCAAGTCAAAGACAGACCTGTTCCTCCGTGCGCTTGAGAGTTACATACAAGCAATCGTTGATGTTCTCAACAAACAGTTGGTAGAGCGCCTTTGGCAGTTGAACGGTCTGGACTATAACCTAATGCCAACTATAGTTTCCGGTGATGTTGCTCCACACGATCTACGTGAAGTTGCAGCCTTCCTCCGTAACTTGAATGGGGCTAACATTGATGTGTCCTCTCACCCAGAGGTTGTTAAAGACCTTATGGACATAGCTGACTTAGAGTATGACCCTGATGTTGGTCAAGCCACTACAGTTGAGGAGCAAGAATAATGGCAACACTAGCAAATCGAGTGTATGATAACGGATTGACCGTATTAGACACAGAAGCTGACAAGATACTTATTACATCCCAAGCAGCCACAACCTATGCTGAAGCAAACAGTACATATGCTCTAGGTAACTCTACCTCATTAAGCATTGCTGCACCATCAGATCGTTCAGCGGGTGGTCGAGAGGTTGTTGTAGCTGCTGTAAGTGATGGCTCTGTTACTGGCACTGGTACTGCTACTCACTATGCTATAGTTGATGTATCTGAAACACGGTTACTTGCAACAGCATCTTTAACGTCAAGCCAAGCAGTAACTTCTGGAAACACTTTCTCATTAGGATCGTTCACTATCGGTATACCTGATCCCGCATAATAAAGGTTATTTAATATGACCAGCAGGATTTTACAAGAAGACGATGGCTTAATCCTAACAGAGGCTGATGAGCCTATAGTTAATAACCTAGATGTTGGTGCAAGTAGGATACTGCAACAAGACGATGGCTTAATCCTAACACAAAACAACGAAGCCATAATTAACGACAATTACGTTGGAAACTTCCTACCCAACAATATTACTACTGCTGCCCCTGTAGTTCAGAACACTTCTATAACTCAGGTACACTCAATAGGTGTAACAGGTATTACTACGGGACAGCCTGTTGTTGCTAATGCTGCAATGACACAAGTTCATGGAATAAGCTGCACCAGTATTCTCACGGGGGCTGTTGTTGTATCCACAGCAACCATTGCCCAAGAACATGACTTAGATGCTGACTTAATTCTCACGGGGGCCGTTGTTGTAGCTAACACAGCTATAGCTCAGGTACACAACTTAAGTTCTGTCAGTATTCTCACGGGTCCTCCGGTTGTACCTGATGTTATACTCTTTGGGGAAATTGATCTCTCCTCAATACTAACTGGACCTCCAGTAGTCAGCCCTACGCCAATAACTGTAAACTCAGTGCTTTCACCGTCTAATATCCTTACGGGTAGGCCAGATGTAGAAACAGCACCTGACCCTAACGCACAATATGAAGAGGTAGTACAGCAGATGTTCGGTGGTTGGCCCAAACGTATATACGATCATACTGATCTAGCTATCTCTAGGGGTCACGCTCAGGGATATAGAACTCTCTACAAGTTTGGATATAATCCAGACGTAGATGGTACAGAAGAGACAGTTTGGGGACAAGGTGGAAACTACCCTTGGTTTGCAGGTGAACTAACAGTATTCGTAAGTAGCTCAAGTGCAAATGACTCAGGTACAGGAACTGGAGCTAGGACTATCTTGATCCAAGGTCTGGATGAAAACTACGCAGAGGTAGAAGAGACTATAACACTTAACGGTCAGGCTCAGATCACATCTCAGTTATCTTACCTTAGAATTTATAGGGCCTTTGTTACACTTGCTGGATCAGGTGGTAGTGCTGCTGGTACAATTTATATTGGCTCTTCTGGAGCTACAGGTGGAGTGCCAAATACATCAACTTATGCAAGCCTATCACTAGGCAATCAAACTCAGATAGCTGCCTACACAGTACCTGCTGGACATACCCTGTATGTAGATGAAATAAACTTTACTGCTGCTGTATCTCAAGCTAACAAGCTAGTCACCTGTAAGTTCGTAAGTCGAGAGTTTGGTTCTAACGTATTTAGGACTAGGTTTATTCAAGTCTTACAGAGCAACCAACTGATACAGACATTTAAGTATCCACAGGCATTTGCTGAAAAGACTGACTTAGAGTGTAGAGCTTCTACAGATACAACTAACACTGCATTAGGAGCATCGTTTCAAGGTGTTCTAATAAAGAATGAGACTTAACATGAAATATGCCAACGATGTATTTACTACGCTACCAGAAGCTGTGTCCCGTTCCATTGATATGGGACTTGATGGAGTTACTCATGTTTATAGCCACGATGGACAAGCTGTTTATATGCCAGCAGAAAGCCATGAGGCTTACTTAGACTACTATGAAGACAGTGAACCTATGGTTGAGCCTATGGAAGTCGAAGAGAAGCCCTCAGTGGACCGTATAGAGGCTCTCAGGGCTATCGTAGCAGAGGTACTTAAGACTGAATTTCATAAGGCTGATTATCAAGGCGAAAGTGTTACCCTAAATAAGCCTAGACGTACTGAAGGTGGCAACAAGAAGTTTGAAGTGTTTGTTAAGGATGGCGATAGAATAAAGAGGGTTACTTTCGGGGACCCTAATATGGAAATTAGACGGGATGATCCTAAAGCTCGCGCCAATTTTCGCTCTAGGCACTCTTGTGACACTAAGAAAGATAAAACAACCGCTGGTTATTGGTCTTGTCGTATGTGGGAAGCTGACACTTCAGTCAGTGACATGACTAAAGCAAGCATAGAAGGTAAGATATTAAAGACTGACGAAGAACAACGTATGGTCTATGGCTGGGCCTCAGTAGTAACCGAAAATGGTGAGCCTGTAGTTGACCGCCAAGGGGATGTTATAGAGGCTGGAACACTTGTGAAGGCCGTTAATGAATTTATGGAGCATGTGAGGGTCGGCAAGGCCATGCACGTTGGGGATCAAGTGGGTGTCGTTGTACATTCACTTCCTATCACTAAAGAAATTGGTGATGCTCTTGGTATCCAGTCTGATCGTGAAGGATGGGTTGTCGCTTACAAAGTATTCGATGATGATGTCTGGGCTATGGTCAAATCTGGTGAACTCGCTGCGTTCTCTATAGGTGGACGTGCTATCAAGGAGGAAATATAACTTGCCCAATCTCCTGAAAAACTTGCACCTTGAAGAACTTTCCCTAGTGGATCGTCCAGCCAATGCTCAGGCAATGGTTAGTCTCTTTAAGCGTGACAATTCCAAAGAGGAAATTACTAAAATGACTGAAGAAATGGAAGCTAAAGTTTCTGCATACATGAAGGAATATGGCTGTGGGCGTCCACAAGCTATGAAGGCTTTAGATATGTATATGGAAAAAGCTGAAGAGGTTGCTACAGATGTTGAAGCGCCTGAAGTTGACGTAGAAACACTTAAAGCTGACTTTGAGCGTCTTTCTGCTGAGAACCAGCACCTTCGCAAAGGTTTGATTGATAATGGTTACGTTATTCGTGCCGAATCTATCGAAAAGAAAGCAGAAGAAGAAATGATGGACATTGATGGTGAGATGGTTGCTAAAAACGACATCCCAGCGCCAGTTCTTAAAGCACTTGAGGCTGCTGAAGTAGCTAAACGTGAACATGAAATAGAAAAAGCTGATATTGAGCTAACTAAGAGTGCTGGTGAAGTTCTACCACACTTTGAAGTCAGTGCAGCTAAAACTCTTCTGAAATCTTTCTCAGAGGACAAAGGAATTATGGTAATGCTTAAAGCTGCTGACGCTGCTTTTGAGGCTTCCATGCAAGAATTTGGTAAGTCTGATGTAGACGGAGAGTTCGCTACTTCTGCTGACAAACTAGATGCTCTCGTAAAGTCCTATATGGACGAAAATAATCTCAAGAAGAGTGAATTTGCCAAGGCTTATGCTTCTGTAGCTAAGACTGATCAAGGCAAAGAACTCATCAATAAATCCTATAAAGGGGAATAATCATGGCTGTAACGCAATCACGCGACAACCGCACTCTAATCGCTGGTGCTGACCTTAGCGGTTCTCAGTTCTTATTTGCTAAGATGGACGCAGCAGCAAAAGCTGTTCTAGCTGGAAATGGTGACGGAACTATTGGTGTTATCGAAGTAGGAGCCGCTGCTGGTAATGCTTGTACAATCACACACTCAGGCAAGGTTATGGTAATGTGCGGTGGCACGGTAACTATAGCTGATGACGTTGGTATTGACGCTGCTGGTAAAGCTGTAAACGCCGCTTCTGGTGACATCATTGTAGGCCGCGCCTATGAAGCTGGTGTAACTGGTCAAGTTATCGCAATCGAGTTGATCTTAGCAGCTAACGCTCACGCTTAATAGCTAATTAAAGGAAAATGTAATGCCACTATTGACACCATCAAGTGTACATATCGACCAGCCGTTGTCAAACTTGACGCTGGCCTATGTACAAGACCAAGCAACTTTTGTTGCTGACAAAGTATTCCCAGTTGTGGGCGTACAGCGTCAATCAGACAAATACTATGAGTATGACCGTGCCAACATGAATCGCTCCGGCGATGTTAAGAAATTGGCCCCTCGTACTGAAGTAAACCGTATTGGACAGAAGCTGTCTAACGCATCTTACTTTGCAGACGTATATGGTCTGGGTATGGACTTCGATGAGCAAACTCTTGCTAACGAAGATGCTATGCTAGAAATCCGTTCCGCTGGAGCGCAGACACTAACCAACCGCCTATTGATACATCGTGAGAAGCAGTTCGCTTCAACATTCTTTGTTAATGGTGTTTGGACAACAAGTGTTGCTGGTGCTGCTAACGGTGCTGGTGTTCCAGTATACTGGAATGACTACACTAACTCTACACCAATCTCAGACGTTACCACAGGCGCTCGTACTATGCAGTTGACCTCCGGTGGCTTCAAGCCAAACACAATGGTTGTTGGCAAAGAAGTTCGTGACATCTTGGTTAACCACCCTGACATCCTTGCACGTTTGAATGGTGGTTCTACCATCAACAACCCTGCATTGGTTACAGATGGTAAACTAGCAGAAATCTTTGGCATGGAAAACTTCCTTGTCATGGAAGCTGTTGAGAACACTGCTGCTGAAGGAATTGCAGAGTCTTCTGCCTTTATCGGTGGTAAGAACGCACTCTTGGTTCACACACCTCGCACCGCTGGTCTTATGACTCCTGCTGCTGGTTTGACGTTTGCTTGGAATAACATTCCATCAACTAATAACTTAGGTGTTACTGTTGAATCATACTCTGACGATGCTCTTAAGCGTCAGCAGGTTGCAGAGCATATCCAAGTTAAGATGGCTTACGACATGAAAGTTGTCGGCGCTGACTTGGGTTACTTCTTCTCAGCAATCGTACAGTAAGTCTAACTTACTACTAACGGGAAACCCTGAGCTTAGGCTTGGGGTTTCACCCAACTATAAAAGAACATAACAGTATTCATATAATGGAGAGTCAAATGCACCCTACATACTTGGGTTGGCAGGTCGATTGGCCTGTCTTTATTAAGATACCAGTTTCTGCCAATGGAAAGAACTGGAAACGTGGAGATCATTTCAACTGGTTAGAACGAAGCATGGATGAAGATAAAGTAGCTTCCTTGTACGTCTCCGGTTATTTGCACCACAATAAAGAATTAGAGGTTCAGACTAAAGTTGGTGACCGACTGTCTGAACTAGCTGGTAAGCAACTAGAGAGCCTAGTAAACTCATTGAATATTGAGGTTAAGAAAAGAACGTCTAGTAAATCAGAGTTTGACGCTAAGAAGTGTAAAAAGTCTAAGGTTGATGATAAACAACGTGGACTTGTTAGGCGCTTCCTCAATAATAACAACTGGGTTACAGAAGACTTCTACAATATTCGAGATAAAGTTCTCACTGAATAATAAAAACGGAGACTACTTATATGGCATGGTCTTACAATGCAGCAGATTTGAATACCACAACGGCTGCTGGTCGTATCAATACGGTGCGACTTTTAGTAGGTGACACTGATACAAATGACCAACAGGTTCAGAATGAAGAGATTACTTTCTCTTTATCTGAGAATGGGGATAACGTGTACTACTCTGGGGCTTGGATTGCCCGTGCCATTTCTTCTAAATACTCACGAAAAGTAACTACGCAGTTAAGTGGCGCTCTAAGTGCTGACTACTCAGACCTAGCTAAACAATATAGAGTGTTAGCAGATAGCTTAGAGTATCAAGGCAAGACTTCAGGTGCATCGGTGGGTATTTTAGCTGGAGGATTAACTAAGTCTAAGGTTACTTCTGTAAGACAAAACACTGATAGGATAGAAGGCTCTTTTCGTAGGGATAGGTTTAAGAACCCACCAAGCTACCAAACACCTGAATACGAATAGGGGGTAAGATATGTCATTTCGCCCCTTTGATCTGCTTGGACTTGTTAAAGACTTTGGTGAGAGCCTTACTTTACGCAAGGTTACTACTAGTGGGACCTACAACCCAGCTACAGGCGCAGTAAATAATTCAGCTACAACTGACTACACTATCACAGGTTACCTATACGATTACAACGTAGGTGTTCCCTCTGGTAATGATGAGGTTGTACGTGGAACTCGTAAGTGTGTCATATCAGCATTGGGCTTAGGTGCTGTTCCTGACTTTGATGACCTTATACTTGGAAGTGGTGACGCTGTGAAGATTACTTCCGTAGTGTCAATTTTCTCTGGTGGTACTGCAATGGGTTATATTTGTAATGTGGGGGAATAACCCATGAAACAAAGAATTAAAGTCAACCCTTCTCTGTTTAAAAGAATAGATAAACTTGAGGAGGTGGTAGAAGAGGTTTTAGAGGCTGAATTAATATCTATCGCTAATTCCGCTGTAGCCCTTTCTCCTGTAGACACTGGTGCATACGTTACCTCATTCTCATTTTCCACTGGCGCTGGAAGACCAAGAGGTAAATCATCTAACAATAGACCTAAAAGACAAAACCCTCAAGCTATGAAACAAGAGGGTTTACTAAACTTAGTCTCAGATATAAACAAGTTAGACCTCCTTAATACTACCAGTGTTACTCTTAGAAATGGATCACCTCACGCGACAGATGTTGAGGATGGTACACACTGGAAACGTACAGCAGGGTATAAGGTTTTCGCAAAGATAAGGAATATCTATGGCTAGTATTCATAACAATATTCGAGCCTCTCTTGAGAGCCACTTGTCTAACACAGCAAACCTACCTTCAATAGCCTATGAGAACGTATCCTTTGAGCCTACAACAGGCACTAGCTTCCTTAAGGTACAATACCTACCAACGGTCACTAGACCCGCTGTAAGGGGCTTAAATCCACAGTTAAGGTATCAAGGTATCTTTGCTGTAACAGTCTTCGCCCCAGAAGGTAAAGGCCCAGCTACGGCAGATGACTACACTAATAAAGTGATAGACGCTTTCGCAGCAACAACTGACATCTCATTCACTAATGCAGATGGAACAATCAAAGTGTCTATTGACTACGCTGAGAGACAGCAAGGTATTATAGATAGTCCTTGGTACTTCGTTCCGATTAATATCGGCTGGTACATTTACAAATAACTTCCCAATAGGAGAAACAATATGGCCTTTGCACAGGGTTCACGCTCCAGTCTGTCGTTTATCGTAGAAAGCACTTTCGGTACGACACCATCTGGCAACTTCCTCAATTTACCATTCACTACCAACTCTATGAACTTAACTAAAGATCGTGTAGCTGGTAACGATATTCAAGCTGACCGTATGCCACGGGTTGATCGTCACGGTAACCGTCAGGTTGGAGGTGATATAGCCTCTGATCTACGTGATGCTGACTTTGACGTATTCCTTGAATCAGCCATGCTTTCTACTTGGTCAAATAACGTACTTAAAGTTGGTACGACACCCAAGTTCTTCTCACTGCAAGATTACGCTGCTGATATTGACATTGCACGTAGGTTTACTGGATGTTCAGTATCTACAATGGGTATCTCTTTAGCTCCAAACCAGATGGTAACAACTACCTTTGGTATTGTTGGTAAGGACATGAACCCAACCATAACTGCTGGCTCTTTTATCTCCGGTGACTCTTACACTATTGTAACTGCTGGAACTACAGACTTTACATCCATCGGTTCTGCTAACAACACAGTAGGGACAACCTTTACTGCCTCTGGTGTTGGTTCAGGCACAGGTACTGCATCTGTAGGGTTTGCAGTTCAACGTGCTGAGACTGCATCTTCTGCTGCTGCCCCCTTTGACTCTTACTCAGGTACACTGAAGCTAGGGAACACTGGTGGATCACTTACAGAAGCTGCTATCATAACTAGCATAGACCTAACTCTTAACAATAGCTTCTCACCTACCTTTGTTGTAGGTAGCTCTTCAGCACCATCACTAGAATATGGTCGTGCAGAAGTTGAGGGAACTATTACAGCTTACTTCCAAGATGTAGCTTTAATTAATCGTTTCATTAACGAAGTAGATACTGCACTAGAGGTTGTTGTAGGAGATGTTTCAGGTAATACTCTGACATTCCTATTCCCTAAGATCAAAGTTAACAGTGCAGACGTTGGTGTTGATGGACCAGAGAGCCGTATGGTTACTATGGCATTTGTTGCTCTTCGTGACTCTTCAACACAGACTAACTTCCAAATAACAAGATCAGCCTAACAACAGAACACCTTAGCTGAGGTAGTGGAGGCCCCTGAGTCGGGTCGGGGGTCTTCACGCTAATCAATCCCGACACAACTTCCCCCCGAAAGGAACATACAATGGACTTAAAAGACCTGACACCTAATTTAGATGATCTTGTTGTGGAGATAAAGCATCCCTCAACAGGGGATAACTTGCTTAATGATGATGGTACAAATATGACAATTATTGTTCTTGCACCTCACTCAAAGGAATACAAGAAAGTTCAGCACGAACAGATTAACAAGAGACTTAGAAAAGCACAAAAGAATAAGACACAAGATATTGATTACTCTGATATTGAAGAATCTACTATTGATCTATTATCTAAGGTAACTAAGTCTTGGAGTGTAACTTTTGATAAAGAGATGCCAAAACTCTCTGTTGCTAAAGCTAAAGAGGTTTACACTGATGTTTTTTGGCTACGTGATCAAATAGAGGAGGTAGTAGGGTCCTCTATGGATTTTACGAGGAGTTAGCATCTGGCCTAGTTGAGTGGGCTAAACATAGCTTTAAGCTAAATAAGCCTACAGACTCAGGTGCTACAGAGCGTGAACATTTAGAACAAGTAGAAAGGCAAACTGGACGTAAGATTGAAGAACTGGAACCCCCGACAGATTTTCCTGACCTTCTATCCCACGTTTGGTTTGCCTTTATTGCTTTAAGCAACAGCAGAACGTCAGGTATGTCTGGACCTAATGCTCTTACCTATTCAGACATAAAGGCATGGAAAGATTTGACTAATACGCCTGTTTCTGCCCGTGAGGTGGAGGTAATTAAAAGGCTTGATGTCGCTTATTTGGGGGTAGCTAATGGCTGACTTAAAACTCACGGCTGATGTCTCTGAAGTCGTAAAGGCAAGAAGAGAAATAAAAAAGTGGTCGAGAGAGACTAAAGATTCCCTTGATGTTGTAAACTCCCGTATGAAAATTATGGGAGCTACATCTACTGTTGCTTTTAAGAAGTTAGGTGATAACGCTGCATTTGCAGGTAAAAAAGTTAACCGGATGGGTATGCGACTACAACAAGTCGGTTATCAGGTTGGTGACTTTGCTGTACAGCTACAAGGTGGAACAAACGCTGCTGTAGCTCTAGGTCAACAGGGTTCTCAGTTACTTGGTATCTTTGGACCAGCGGGTGCTTTGATAGGTGCTGGACTTGCTATTGGTACAGCTTTTGCTGCACCTCTTTTAGACGCGACTAAGAAAGCTGAAGATTTACACGCTGAACTTAAGTCTATGTTAGAGACTATTTCGTCAGAGTCTACATCAACAGCCAGTCTTATGGAGATGTCTTTTACTGGACCCCTAGAGCAAGTTAGAAAAGACTTAATACTCACAAAGTCTCTGTTTAAAGAGCTAAATCAAGAAGCTAAAGATCAAGCCTTTGCTACAAGTATTATGCCCGTACTTGAGGGCATTGGGAAGATACTTGATGAGTCTAAGAGCGCTCAAACTCAGACAAAGGGTATGATTTTACCTTCGCTTGTACTTGGACCAGAAGAAATAGCTACCTTACAAGAGGCAGATAAGGTTACTGCAAGTCTTATGGAGAAACTTGCTAATGCTGGTAAGGGTCCAGCAGAAGATTTAGGTAAAACTATTAGGAGTGTTTTCCTTGAGTTAGAGAAAACAAATAACCTAACTCCAGATTTGATAAAGGCGTTTCAAGAGCTAGAGAATGAAACTGGCTTAATGCTGCAAACTGAAAAAGAGTTAGAGGCAGCAAATAAAAAGAGGCTTGAACAACTAAAGAAGATAACTGAGAACGAAAAACAAGCCAGAGCATTTGCTGAGGAAACCATAAAGATAGAGGCTGCGAGACTAAAAGTAGAGAAGACTAGGGCTGATGCTTTATCTGCTGCTAATCTTAAGATCAATAACACCCTTGAATTACTGAGAATAGAGAAAGAACTTGGTAAGGATAGCCTTCACTACCTAAAAGAAAAACAACGTCAGGATATGGTTGCTCTAACTAATAGGTTACGTGCGCTAGGTATTGATGAAAGTTTAATAGAGAAGTCACAAGACTTATTACTCCTGTCTCAACGTAAATCAGTAGAAATAAAGAAGCAGATTGACGATCAGAAAGAGCTAAACAAACACCTTAAACTAGCTAAACAGTTTGAGGTAAAACCAACAGGAGGGAGAGGTGCTGATCCCAGAACTATGGGTGGAAGTTTCCTCGACTGGATTGTAAGAAATACTCCAGAGGATGATGATAAAAAAGGTGGTAAAACTCCAGCAGAAAAGTTAGCTGAAGAGATTAAGGCTCTACAGGATAGAGCTACACTTGAGAATAAACTTGTTGGTCTGTTTGAGAATGAAAGAGACGTTAAGTCTGAGCTTATACAATTACAACAAGAATACGGAGACTTAATAACTGTAGATAAAATGGCTGAAATTCAAGCTGCACTTGACTTAGAGCAAGCTGCTAAGAAGCAACAGCAAGCACTACAAGATACAATGGACCGTCAAAAGCAATTTGCTGACCTTATAGCGAACTCTATGGGAAACTCTATGATGTCTATTGTCGAAGGAACCCAGTCAGTTAAAGATGCCTTTCGTAGTATGGCTGCTGACATCGTTAAGCATCTCTATAAAGTCCTTGTAGTACAACAAATGATTAATGCTATTGGTGGTGCTATTGGGGGTCCTGTTGGAGGAGCGCTAGAGGCTTTTAGCTTTGATGGTGGTGGCTACACAGGCTCAGGACCACGATCAGGTGGTTTAGACGGTAGAGGTGGCTTTATGGCTATGATGCACCCTCAAGAAACTGTAGTTGACCACACTAAGGGTCAATCTGCTGGTGGTGACAACGTAGTAATTAACCAGTCGTTTAACTTTGCTGCTAATGGAGACGATAGCGTCAAGAAGATTATTGCACAGGCTGCACCTCAGATAGCACAGATGACTAAGAACTCAATGCTTAATGATCGCAGAAGAGGCGGTACAACTAAGGCCGTATTTGGTTAAGGGAACAATAACATGGCAATCAGCTACCCACTAGCTACACCAACTTCAATAGGTATTGAGAGTATTGAGCTTAGGGCTGTTAATGCTGTAGCTGTATCTCAATCTCCGTTTACTTATAAGCAGCAGACTATTTCTCACGGTGGTCAAAAGTGGGAGGCTTCTGTAAGTATACCCTCTGTTCGTAGAGATAAGTCTGCACAGTGGAAAGCAATGCTAGTAGCTCTCAAGGGTCAAACTGGCACTTTTCTACTGGGGGACCCTGACTACGTTACACCACAGGGTACGGTTAGCTCATGTGCTTTAAGTGGGACTGCTGGAGACTCAACAGCCTCTGTTGTTATGACAGGTACATTGAAAGCTGGAGATTACATTCAACTAGGCTCAGGTTCAGCGGCTAAACTACATCAGGTCCTTGTAGACCAGAGTGGTAATGGTAACCTAGAGATATGGCCTTCCCTACGATCTACTTACTCAAGCTCAAGTGTAGTATTTAATGCTCCACAGGGTGTTTTCAGATTAGCAAATAATGTGACCTCATGGTCAATAAACAATTCGTCAATCTACGGCATATCTTTTGAAGCCGTAGAAGCTGTGATATAAGGATACCGCTACTATGGCTGACAAGAAGATTACAGAACTACCTAATATTAATGGGGCTGACCTTGTTGATGCAGATGAGTTTGTTGTTGTTGACATCTCCGCTGATGAAACTAAAGCAATTACCCTTGCTGAACTAAAGAACGCCTTTGACGCTGGTACAGGCTTTGTACGTGTAACTGGCGATACCATGACTGGTGTTCTTGTAATGCCTGATGGTACTAACTCAGCCCCTTCAATATCTAACACCGGAGATACTAACACAGGTATGTTCTTTGGGGCTGCTGATACTGTTAGCTTCACTGCTGGTGGTACTAAGAGACTTGATATTAATACAACTGGCATTGATGTTACAGGAAACATGGTTGTTAGTGGCACTGTTGATGGAGTTGATGTAGCAACTAGAGATGGTGTTTTAACTTCTACGACTACTACTGCTAACGCAGCACTACCTAAGGCTGGTGGTGCGGTTACTGGCAACGTGACTTTTGGAGATAATGACAAAGCCATCTTCGGCGCTGGTTCTGACCTCCAGATTTACCATAATTCAGCAAATAATAAGTCATACATTGAGGAAAGCGGGTCAGGCAACCTTGTCATTCGTGGTAGTGATATTGATATACTGGCTGGCAATGGCGAAGCAGCAATTAATGTAGCTCAAGATGGTGCAGTAACCCTTTACAATAACAACGCAGCCAAACTCGCCACCACGGCCACAGGTATTAATATTAATAACGCTGGTCAATCTCAGTCTGCATTGTCCATTGGCGGGGGCTCTACAAATGCTGCACTAACCTTGCGTGGATCAACTGGTTCTGCTTATGCTTGGCAAGTTTCAAGCAATGCTCATGTTGCTTCTGCGCTTGAGTTTACTAGATCCACAGCGGTTGGTGGAACTACTTTTAGTACACCTTCGATGGTACTGGACGCGTCAGGCAACGTGGGCATTGGGGTTGTTCCAGAACCGACGTGGAGTTCTAATAATACAGCACTTCAAATTGGTGATGCAGGTGTTTTATTTGCAAGCACAAACGATAGTTTTGTAGGACTTGCTGCAAATGCTTACTTTGACAGTACGAATAGTCGTTATGAATATATAAATACAGATTTTGCCACACTGTATCAACAATTAGATGGCACTCATGTTTGGTCTACTGCGGCCTCTGGTTCTGCTGACGCTGCTATCACTTGGTCGGAGAGTATGCGCCTCACCTCGGCAGGCAATTTTCTGGCGGCAACCACTGATACTTCACTTTTCAACAATACGACAGGTGGTGGTTTTATGGTGGCAGGTAGTAGTGGCCGCACCGATATGGCAAGGCAGGCTAATGTTGTTGCCACTATGAACCGTACTGGAAACAGCGATGGTGATATTTTAGAGTTCCGCAAAGACGGCTCCATAGTAGGAAGTATTGGGACATTAGGCAGTCGTATGTTAATTGGCACTGGTGACACAGGCTTGTTCTTCAATGACCAAACAGACCAAATACAGCCCATTAATACTACCACTAATGCACCCCGTGATAACGCAATTAGTCTGGGAACCTCAAATCGACGCTTCAAAGACCTATACCTATCAGGCGGTGTATACCTCGGCGGCACTGGTGCGGCTAATAAGCTGGATGACTATGAGGAAGGTACAGTAACTCCAACAGACGTAAGTGGTGCTAGTTTAACTATGGCAGCTTCAACTGGTGGCTCGTACACAAAGATTGGTAATATAGTAAATTTTCAAGCTAAACTCGTTTTTCCTTCTACTAGCAATACGGCAACTGCAAAAATTAGTCTTCCTTTTCCTATTGATAATAGGGCTAGTTATTATCCAACAGGCAAAAACAGTGGAAATGGTAACACTTACGCTTCTATTTCTATAGGGATTCTTGGTGAATCCTACATTCAATTTCAGAATGACAGTGGTTCAGGCTCGTCTACAAACGCCAATCTATCTGGTGCAAATTTAAACGTACAATTAACATACCAAACAACAACGTAACCCTGTGGGATAGCAGGGTCGGACAGTCCAATCAGTCATAGGAGGTAAACATGGCAAACGGAGATTTAACTAAGACTACAGAATACGATAAAATTGAGGTCGTAAATAACTACAGCATACAAGTACGCCGCGCAGATTGTGTGGTAGAAGAACAGCCAGACGGTTCCCTAAAAGAACTATCCCGTAGTTTTCACAGGCACGTACTACAACCCTTTACATCAGTAAAGACAGAAGCTGTAGCTGCTGTAGAGGCAGTAGCAGCAGTAGATGAAGTGACAGATTCCGATGGGAATGTTACTACAGAAGCAGTAGCAGCTGTTGAAGCTGTGGCTGCTGTTGCAGAGAGTTGGGCGCACACAGCGACTGACATTAGTGGCGAAGCAGCACAAGTACAAGCGATAGCAAACGCTGCTTGGACTGATGCAGCTAAGAACGCTTACAAGGCTGTTGCAGAAACAGCATCAATATAACTTAAAAGGATAATACAAATGACAGAGAAAAAAACACAAGTCATTACGATCAACGATAAAGACTACACTGAGGATCAATTAACAGACAATCAAAAGATGCTGGTTAATCATGCTGCAGACTTAGATCGTAAGATTAAATCTACACAGTTTAACCTAGATCAACTATCTGTAGGCAAGCAAGCCTTCATCGATATGTTGACAAAAGATCTAGCTGATCAACCTGAAGATGCAGAAGTTATTGCACCAACAGAAGAAGCTAACGAAAGCTAATTAAGAGGAGATGGTAGAATGATTTCAACAACAATGATAACTGGAGGAGTCTCTGCCATCTCTGGCTTTCTCTTTAAGTTTCTTGCACAAAAGAATGAGATAGCTGCAGCTGAACGCAAGCACACTATGGATATGCTATCTAAGCAATCCAACAATGAAGTACTAAAGATAGATAAAGAAATACAACTCATGCAAGCCAAGGCTAAGTTTGAGAAGATGGTATCTAAGACAGACCCACACAGATCTACTACACGTAGGTTTATAGTATATGCTGTTATCACATCATTTGTGTTAGTTGCATACTTCTTAGCATTACAACCTGATATCGTATGGTTTGAAATATATGATTCAAAGGAAACCTCTGGAGGATTCTTAGGGATTGGAGCAACTGTACAGAATGTAAAGACAGTGATCACATCTACTGGTATTCCAATAGCTTGGTTTGGAGTTATGAGTGAAACAATGATTGCTATTGTATCGTTTTACTTTGGTGGCTCATTAGCTAAATTTAGAAATCCTTACAACTCAAAGTAAGAATTCTCTAAGTTCCTTATAGGGAGGTCTTAGGATCTCCCTTCTAGTTAATTTAAATAATAATATCACGAGGATATAAATGAGAAACATAACCTATGAGGGTCCATCTACACCTTTATCAGAAGAATTAGATGCAATGAAATACAGACAGAAGGGAGAGACTTTCGATGGTAAGGTTAAGAGGCTTGCTCGTTCCTTGTGTGATGGTACAGAACATCAATGGATTCTAGAGGATATCTTTGGTAACATGAGATTCCTTCCAGCTGGTAGAGTGCAATCTGCTATGGGAGCCGACAAGTTAGTTACTGCTTATAATTGTTTTGTCTCAGGGGAGATTAAAGATAGCATGGATTCTATTATGGATCGTGCTAAAGAAGCAGCAGAAACTATGAGAAGAGGGGGAGGTATTGGTTATGATTTCTCTAAAGTACGCCCTAAGGGAAATACAATCAAATCCTTGGAGAGTCAAGCATCTGGGCCTATTTCTTTTATGTCTATCTTTGATGCGGTATGTCAGACAATCAGTAGCAGTGGTCACAGGCGTGGTGCTCAAATGGGTGTCTTACGTATTGACCACCCAGATATTGTTGACTTCATTACTGCTAAACGTAACTCTGATAAGCTTACTGGTTTTAACATATCTCTAGGAATCACAGACAAGTTCATGGAAGCATTATCTAAAGAAGATGATAGCTTTGATCTTATCTTTGAAGGGATTGTACATGAGACTGTATCTGCAAATGAGATATGGAATTTAGCAATGGAGTCTACATGGGATTGGGCAGAGCCTGGAGTTTTGTTTATTGACCGAATTAAAGAAATGAATAACCTATATTACTGTGAAGACATTAGTGCTACTAACCCATGCGGAGAGCAGCCACTACCACCCTACGGTGCTTGTCTCTTAGGTTCATTTAACCTAACAAAGTATTTAACAGGTGATACTGGTAACTACACATTTAACTTTGAACAGTTTAAAGAAGATATCCCACACGTAGTACGTGCTCAAGATAACGTAGTTGATAGAACTATCTACCCATTACGAGAGCAAGAAGATGAAGCAAAGAATAAACGTAGGATGGGATTAGGAATTACAGGTCTTGCAAATGCTGGTGAAATGCTAGGGTTTGAGTATGGATCTAAGCCGTTCTTAAGGTGGATGGAGAAAGTGTTTGCTTGTCTAAGGGACAACACTTATTACGCATCAGCTAAACTTGCAGAAGAAAAGGGAGCATTCCCACTTTATCGTGAAGAGTACCTTAAGGGTAACTTCATACGTACTCTACCCTCATTTGTACAGAAGGAGATTAGAAAGCATGGTATTCGAAATTCACACCTCACATCAATCGCACCTACGGGAACCATCTCTCTCGTGGCAGATAATGTCAGTGGAGGAATTGAACCAGTGTTTTCACATTCATATCAGCGCACCATCCAGACTTTTGACGGACCACGTTATGAAGACGTTAAGGACTATGCCTTTGCTAAAGGAGTCTCAGGACGAAAGGCAGATGACATTTCAGTTTACGAACACTTAGCTGTTTTAACTTTAGCCCAACACTACATTGATAGTGCTTGTTCTAAAACCTGTAATGTAGGGGATGATGTCACATATGAAGATTTCAAACGTGTTTACGAAACGGCATGGAAAGAGGGAGCCAAGGGCTGTACCACATTTAGGCTCTCAGGTCGGAGGTACGGAATCCTCAATGAGGCCGTGGAAGAAAAAGAGGCGTCAACGAGCGAGACTCAAAGTCCTTCAGAGGAAAGTATTGAGAAAGCGGAGGCGTGTTTTTTTGACCCGAATACTGGGCAGCGTGAATGCGCGTAAATTGTTAGACTAATATAGGAGGTAGCGATGCCACAACAGATTATACCAATCACAGACCTTGCATCTGCAGGGCTTGTGTTAGATACTCCAGCAGTGTCGCTACCCCCAAATGTATTTTCAAATGTTAACAATGTTCGTTTTAGAAATGGGTCTATCAAAAGGTTTCCCTCAGAGGTAACTAAATTATCTTCGTTAACAAATGTAAAGTACATAGCCTATTGGCCTTCAACAGTTGGTGATAGGTATGTAGTTATTACAGACAACAGCACGACTTGTACTTTCATTGTTTATGATAGTTCTTTCAATGTAGTCAGTGGTGTTGGTGGTGCATACCCCGTTGGTAATGTTACTGGTGGGACTTGGCAGCACACTCTATTTAATGGTGGTTATCATATTATATTTAACAATGGTAACTCTACCCCCGTATTTCTACAAGATGATATAACAACAGTCACTCAACTTCCAGGATGGGATTCCTATGCTGTAGAAGAAGAGATGACTTCTTTTGAGCATGATGGATCTGCAGGTGCTAAGATAGTAAGAAACTCTGTCTTCGTGGCCCCTACTGGTGGTGCTAGTATATCTATTAAGATAACAGCACTCCCTAGGAATATGTCATCTCCAATTCACACAGAGACAGTTACAATAAATGCAGCTGGTACAATATCTCCTGATGCTACACTAGCTAACATCGGTACAATATCATCTGTTAACTTCTCATCTAATCAATTTAGTTTCACACCAGACACATCGTCAGGTGGTACAGTGTATAAAGTGTCTGTACAAACAGCACCTATTTCTGCAGTAACTTGTGGAGTTCTAAGATCTTATGGTAATCTCTTAGTTGCAGGTAATCTAAAAGAAACAGGTGGACGTACTCTCACAGGTACTGTAAGAACATCTGATGTTGCCCCTCCAGGATCTATCCCTGAGAATTGGAACCCTTTTAAGAATGGTGCTAACACAGCAGACGAGTTTATACTTGCGTCTACAGGTACAATTCAAGACATGGCAGAGATGCAAGGTGTTATGTATGTATATACAGACTCATCTATACACTCTATACAACAGACAAGTTCACCTGCTGTTCCATTTCAAATAGCAACTGTAACAGACAACTATGGTGTAAACAATATTGATGGTGTTCTCGAAGTAGATGGTAAACACATTGTATATGGCAGTAATGATTGCTATGCTTTTGGAGGACATCCAGGATCTATATCTTCAATATCTGCTGGGAGAGTCAGGAGTTTTTTTAGGAATGGTACAACAATAAAGATTGTAAGATTTAATAAGTATGATGAACTTTGGTTTTGGTCTACTGCTGGTATATATGTTTGGAACTATCGTAATAACGTGTGGACAAAAAGAGATTTACCTACAGGAACTATTTCTGCTAATGCTTCAAGAAGTGATTTACTTTATGCTGCACCTACTAAAGTCGTAGGGGTAGATGGTACTGCGTTTATGGATGGTGCATTCCTTGAGCGTCAACGATTAGCATTGACACCTGAGTTTGACACTGAGAGTGTAGCTGGTATGGTTCTGTTATTCGATGGTCCTTCTAAAGCAACTATCTCTTATGATGGTACAGACAAGGTTGGACAATCTGTAGACTACGCATCTAAACCTGCCTTAAACTTTGACACAACTTTGAATTACAAAGCAGATGTTAGGTTTAATGGTAGATTTTTAAATTATAAAATTACAAATCAAACTGGTGAAGTGACCTTAGATTGGGATCTCTCAGGATATCAAATAGAATTAAGTAAAGGAGGATTCAAGTAATGTCTATAATAAGACCACCCTACACAGGTGATGCTGTTTTAGACTCTTGGACAAATCAAATAACCCAACAATTAAATATGGGATTAACTCCAGGAATTGACACATCCTCTGGGGCTAGTAGTTCTGGCTCTAATGGTAATACTATAATTTACCTTTATCAAAAGAGTAGTAGTGCTTCTGCACCAGCTGCACCGACATTAGTCTCTTATGATTACTCAGATATAAATAATGTCACAGTAACTGCTAATGGTGGTTGGACTAGTGCTGTACCTGCAACAAGTTTAAAATACCTATGGGTTACTTTTAGATATGTTTCAAAACTAATAGATACTATAACAGGTTCTAATACATGGAACACACCAGTTCTTCTTGCATCTAATGGAGATAATGGAGATCCTGGAGCAACTGGACCTGCAGGTTTAAATACAGCTACTATATTACTCCATAATAAAAACAACACTAACTCTGCACCTTCATTGTTTAGTGGTACATTTACATATACCTTTGCTACAGGGGTGTTGTCAGGTGGTACACTTAATGGATGGACACAAGCTGCACCTTCTTTAAGTGCTGGTGAGTTTTTATTTAGTTCATCGGCTGTTGCATCTGCTAACACAGCAACCGATACAGTAGCTTCTTCTGAGTTTAGTACTCCACAAGTTACAAGTATTGCTGGAACTAATGGTGATGTTACTAGAACATTGTATTTATATGATGCTAGTGTAAATCAACCATCTGCTATTGCAAGCAATGCTGGCTTTAACTCATCAACAGGTAATGCCTCTAATACTGGAACATGGACAACCACTGTGCCATCAATACCTGCGGGTCAAGGTCTTTGGATTGCCTCTGCTACTATTACTAGAACTAATAATGCTGGATCGTTTGTAGGTGGAGGTTGGACAATATATAGAGGATCAGGATATGATGGCTCTGATGGTCCTAGGTTTGCAACAAGACGTTTTTATAGAGCTTGGGATGGAGGAGTACCACCAGTACCGACTGCTACTATAACTTGGTCAACGGGAAATGCTGTGTCAACTGGTACATATGCTCAATATTGGTCATTAACCCCACCAACTCAAATAGCTGGGTCTACTACTATAGTTTATTTTTCTGATATGTTTTTTGTAGACACATCAGGATCAGCTACAACTACAGCAGCTACTGGATCAACACCTAAAGCAGGGACTTCATTTTCAGGACTTGTAACATTTAACAGTGGTGATTTTAAACTTGATGGTTCTACTATTACAACTATTGATGGTGGTAATATTACTGCTGGATCTTTAAATGTAACTACAGCTGATATTGGAAACCTCCAAGTTACTTCAGCTCAAATTGCAGATTTAACAGTTGGAACTTTAAAAATAACAGGCAACGCTGTGTCTCAAACAACGACTGCTATTTGGCCCTACCCAGCAAATATTGCTACAGGGAATGCTCGGTACGTTTTAGGTAATTTTCAACACCCATGTACAGCTGGTGTCCCTATTGAATTCACAGCTTCGGTTGTATTTGGAGAACAAACAGGTCAAGCTATACCAAATAACGGTTCTTTATTTAATCTTCAAATGGATTTAGGAAGTAATTATAATTCAGGTGGTAATTATTTTATATTCACATCTGGCACAGGATTACAAACAGAAAATCCAATAGTTGAAACAACTTTTACAAGGGTTAATGGTTATGTAAGTGGAAGTGAAGTTTTAAATTATAAAAATATAATAATTCCTGGATTAACTCGTATAAATAATTTTGAATTTAGATTGTTTTCTAATGAAATAAATACAGCTACTGGTACAAACACTGCTACAAATATTAGACTTTTTTCTGGAAATTTTCAAATAAGAACTCTTTTGAGGTAATTAAAATATGTATGAATATTATCAAATTAGAAATTCAACTAATCTTGTAGACTTAAAACTATCTAGTGTAAACCCTTTAATTGACAATGATAACTTTTCTTATATAGACTTATCAACATTACCTTTAGATTTTGATTATTCAAAAAGATATATGTTAGTTGATGGATCTTTACAAGTATATGAAGAACCTCAGATTGTAGTTTCTGATACTATTTTAATTCGAGATGTTAGAAACAAAAGAGATAGATTGTTAGATGAATCTGATTGGACACAAGTTCCAGACTCACCAGCAAACTCTTCTGAATGGGCTACGTATCGTCAAGAACTCAGAGACATAACTGAAAATATAGATTTGTCAAATGTAACATGGCCTACTCCCCCAGAATAAGGAATACACAATGAGAATACTAAGCGGCCCTGAGTTGGCTGATCAATGGCATATTATAAAGCCACAGATAGAAGAAGCCATAGTGCATGGTAGTGGTGTTGTTACATCTCATGGGTTGTTTTTACAATGTCTAGGCGCAGTAGGTCAATGCTGGGTTCGAGATGAGGGTGGTGTTTGTATAACTCGCTTTGAAGAAATAGAAGGTAGAAAACAGTTAGCTGTAGTTGCCTGTACATCTCCAGGATGGTTCTCTCATGGACCAGAGTTATTAAAAATACTGGAAGAATTCGCACGTTCTACTAACTGCAAAAGAACTGTAGTGTATGGACGTAAAGGATGGGCTAAAGCCCTCAAAAAATATGGATATCGTGAGCCGTTTATAACGCTCATTAAGGAGGTTTAATTATGGGCGGTGGTGGAAATTCACAAACGACTACAACAAGTTTACCAGCATGGGCGCAACCTTATGTTGAATCAAGTTTAGGAAGTGCTGTAGATTTATATAAATCAGGAGCCTATGAGAATGTATCTGGTTTAACTCCAGAACAGATAACTGCTTTTGAAAGGCAAAAAGAACTAGCTGGTTCTGGTGGTGTGTACGATCAAGTTGCAGCTGATAGCTATGGAGCTACTCAAGCCTATAGAGATGCAGCTTCTGGCTCTGGTTTGTTTGGTGCAGATGCATTAGGTCAACAGACTACAGCCATGAAAGATTCTATTGGTACAGCTGTTGGTGATATACTAGGTCAACAACGAGGACAGTTTTCTCGTTTAGGAAACTTAGGTGGTGCTAGAGCACAACAATCTATGGACTCATCTGCTATGAAAGTAGGTGGGGATATGGCAGCTGCAGAACTAGCTAATAGACGATCAGCAGCCCTATCAGGTGCTGGTGGTGTACTAGGTGCAGGTAATACCTTACAACAACAGTTTGGTGCTGGTGCTAACACACTAGGTCAAGTAGGTACAGCTATCCAACAACAAAATCAAAACGAAGGTGATGCTGCTTATCAAGGAGTTCAAAGACTATTTGGTCTTTATGGATCTCCAGCAATAGGAAGTACTTCTACAAGAACAGGTGGAGGAAAGTAATGCAACGTATTATACAAAAGTATCAGGAAGGTGGTACAGTGCAACCTGTAACTGCTACTGGATTACCAGCTGGGGGTAATGCTGCTTCTGCTATTGCTAACTATATGATGGGTCCAATGTCAGCTAACGCTACAACTCTATCTTATACTGGTGGTGGTGAAGGGATTCCTGACTATCACGCATTAGCTTTAGAGCAGCAGAAACTAAGAGAAGCTGCTGCGTTAGTTGAACTTCAATCTCAAATTGCAAATGCAGGTAGTACATCTTCTGGTCAAGATAAGATGGAAGAAAGAAATCTTCCTGGAGGTGATTTATATAAACCAAAATTAACTCAAGATCAAATTGATTCTTCTTATGGTCAAATGTCACAACCATCTTACACGGCTCCGTTATTTACTGGAGGAGGCTCTGATGGATATGGTAATTTTGGTGCTCTTGGGGATGTACTCGGTAAAGCTGGTGACGCATTAGGTATTACTGATTATGCAGGTAAAGCTAAAAAAGCTGCTGATGAAAGAGCAAAAAACTATAATGGAACTGAATACGTAGGTGCTCCAACAGGTACTGCTAGGTTTAATATGGGTGGACCCTTAGGGTACAACATGGGAAGCATGAAGAAACCTGTAGGATACAATATGGGGACTAAGGATGGACCTATAGGATACAATGTAGGTGGTGTTAGCCAAGTTGCTAGGACTATGTTACCTGAAGAACAAATACGTCAACGTCAAATGCAACAAGCTCAATTTAATCAAGGTCGTGGACCACTTGAAGAAATTCAAGATAAATTATTACTTGGCGCAGCTAATAAAGGTGTTAGTGCAGGTATGAAAAAACTTGCATCGTCTGCTGCACTCAGTGCAATTCCTGGTATTGGACCATTTCTTGCTTTATTTGCATAATTAGGAGAACAACATGATTGATAAAACAGATCCAACTAATAGGGATACTGTACCTGCTATGCTTACTCCTGGAGAATTTGTATTAAACAAAGAAGCAACAGAGATGTATGGTCCCGTTATACAACAAATGAATAGTGCAGGTTTACAACAACGTGCAGCCGAAAACAAAGCTATGGAAGTTAATATGGGTGGTGGTATTCCACCTAAAGGATACAATATTGGTGGTAATGTTCAAGGTCTTAAAGGTCTTTTGAACTTCATAGGTAGCGGTGAAGGGGGGTATGATTCAAGTAATCGTGGAACAGTTGGTGGTAAGATTATAGGATCAACTAATAAAACTGTTTCTAATGGTAAGAAATTATCTGAGATGACTATTGATGAAATTATTGCAGCTCAAAATATGCAAGGTGATGATAAATTATTTGCTGTTGGTAAATATCAAATGATACCTTCAACTTTTAAAGAAGTTATGGAAGGTTTGGGAGTATCAGGGGATACTGTATTCAGTCCAGATTTTCAAGACACTGCAGGTATGTATTTAATTACTCAGAAAAGACCTAAATTAGGAGAGTATTTAAATGGTGGGGATGTAGATGAAGACTTTGCATTAGAAGAACTTGCAAAAGAATTTGCATCAGCTCCACTACCCTATGATGTAATGGTAGGTGATACTTTACGTAAAGCTGGTGAAAGTAGATATGGGTCAGGTAATAAAGCACAACACTCTATACAAGAAGCTAGAGATGCTTTACGTTCAGCTAAGATAACTATGACAGGAGAGTACCCTTCTGATCCAAAAAACTATGGGGAGTATTCTCCAGAAATGTTTTTACAAGAAGCTAATAAATTTAATACTCCAGGATCTGCTATGGTTATGCCAACTGAACCTCCAAAGATTCAAATGCCACCATCTAATCAAACAAGTGCAATACCTGAGATGAGAGAGTCACCCCCAGTATTTGCCGATCCCAGTACTGTCCCTAATAACAATAATGTTCCTGCTGTTTCTTTTGGTCAAGCTTTTAGTCAAGCTCGTCAAGAACTAGGATCTGGTAAAACATTTGAGTATGATGGTAAAAAGTTTAGTACTAATTTTGCAGAAGAAGAAAAGGTTATGACAGCTAACATGGGCGGTAAGGCTTGTTCTTGTGGTAAGAAAAAGGTTTGTGACTGTGGTTCAGATATGATGTATGCAAACATGGGTGGTAATATACCTATGCTATATGCTAATAACGGATCTCAAATACCTGATGATGGTTTACGCTTACCAGAAATTAACTCTGATGAATCGTTATTACAAGGGTCTTCTCAAAGTGTAGATGAAGCTAGGTTTAAAAAACAAATTGAAATGCAAAAGTTTATGGAATACCAACAACAACAACGTGGTATCCCAAACAATCAAATACCTATGGACTATAACCTAGAAACAAGAAAAACAGGAAATCCAGGATATAGGCAAGAAGCGTCTGATAACATTTTATTTTCAGGAGCTAATGTAGGCTATGGTGAGATGTCTGAAGAGCAAGATCTAAATAACAGTGATGCGTATTTTGATAATCTGTCTACAGTACCAGCTATGAATGTGCCTATCACTCCACCTAATATTCCTACACCAAGGCTTGATGATGGGTTGCGTAATTCTCCTCCTCCTACTTTTATGGGTGATGTTGTTCCTTATTCTAAACGTGTTGGTCGTAGTTTACTTAATACTGTTAAGAATGATTTATCTAATTACACAGATAATTTACCTGAATCAATTAAAGATTCTAAAAGAATGATGGAAATTAATAAAATTCCTGAACCTAAAGCAGCTTCAATAGATACTGATCAACTTATACAAGATGCTCAAACAAAGTTTTTAACTGCAGAAGCTGAAAGTAATATAAATTATTTAAAGAATAAACAATCTAATTCTACAGATGTAAATGAAATTATATCTTTAGATGCACAGATTAAAGATCAAACAGATGCTTTACAAGTTACTCAGAAAAACATGGAAGCTAATGAGATTGATAAAATACGTAGGAAAAATATGTCTCCTAGGGTTTCTCAGATACAAGAGTCTGCAGATAGGGCAAATGTTTCTTTTGATCAACTAGCTACTAAACATATTGCAAATGTTGAAAAGGAAAAAGCAGAGATTCAAGCTATCCTATCAAGGACTGATTTAAATTTATCTCCAGAAGCTACAACAGCTTTAACTAAAAAGGTAACTTCTTTAGATGCTTTAGTAGCAGAAATAACTGGAAGCTCAACTCCACCCCCTGCTAAAGTTTCTCCTAGTAACAAATTATCTAATAAACAAATGGTTCAAAGTTTAACTACACAACTACAACAATTAGATGATGTACAAGGAAGTAATAAATCTGATCCTGATCCTGATAACTTACCTAAACCTGATCCAAAAGAAATACCAGAAGCTAAGAGTGCTTTGAAAGATTTCTTTGGAGATATATTTGACACTAAAGAACTTGCTAGGGCTGCAATTATGTACCTTGGTGGTCGTGCTACAGGTATGTCTGGTAATCAAGCTCTTGCTTTTGCAGGTAAACAATACATTAATAGATCAGACGCTAAAGAAAATACGTATCAAAAACTTGCAATGTCTGGTAAGTATAGTAAAGCAAGTTTAGCATTGTATAGAAAAACTAGAGATCCTAATTCATTAATTCTTAAATCAGTACCTCTTGTTAATATGGGTTCACCTAAAGAATTCTACGATACTATAACTAATAAGCGTTTTATATCTCAAAAAATGAAAGATCCCGTAACAGGTAACATGATGTATGTTAAGGAAGATGGTGTTACTCCTGTAGATTTTACCCGAACAACTGAAGATCCAAGGTATGTTCCAACTACTAAAGAAAATGATCAAATGAGAGTAGAACAAACAAAAAGACTTAGTGAAATGGTTACTGAATTTAATAATCTTGAAAATAATCAAACTGATGGTAAGACTAAAAATGAACGCCGAGCTTATTTGCAAATTGCACCTAATGTAATTGGGAAATCAGCAGTTAACTTTATGATAAAGAATCAAATTTCTGAATCAGCAATGGGTGAGATTTTAAATAATGTTATGACTGAAGCTGTTAATGATCTTAAATCTGGTGATATTAAAAACCTTAACAGTCTTGATAGTTATTTTAGAAAATCTTATATTCAAGTTGAGACAAACGATTCTGTTAACTTTGAGTTGAAAGATGGTAGCCCTGTTTCTCCCTCAAGTGTTAAGTCTTTTCTAAATGCTATAAGACAAATTGGTCAAGATAATCAAATTAAAGATTTAAATGATACTAATCTTTCAAGTTGGCTAATGGAACAATCTGATTATAAAATTTGGAAAAGTATGTCACAAAGTGATAAACAGTTTTATATAAACGAAGGTATGAACAATAAGAAAAATGATCGTCAAAGTGGAATGATGGTATTTATTTTAGATAAGCTTGCACCTTAGTGAGTACTAAATTATAAGGAGATACACATGGGATTGCGTGAAGATATCATGGCCTATAAACCTAATACATTAGCTGGAACTAATTATAGCTTCCTTGATGGAGACACATTAGAAAATCCTGATGGTCCAAATTATCGGATTGAGGGGTATAATAGCGCAGAGGTATCTAAATATTTAGGTAATAAAGGACTCTCTGAAGGAACTGCTGGTGGTCAGGCTACTACAGATATTATCACTAACCTAGCAAATGAACAGGGGTTTACTAATGTTAAGCCCCTGTTTAATCCAGATGGATCTCCTAAATTAGCTGTTGGCAGTAATCGTCAAATGGTTCAATTAACAAATGCTAATGGTGAAAGTTTCACTACTAGGTTATTAGAGTCTGGGGCTATGGATCTTACGGATTTTTCTTCAAAGGAAGATAAGGTACGTGTACTTCAAGCTCAACGTGAACGAAATGAATCTATATTAAAAGGTACGTACACCTCCAATGCATTTGATAAAGCTTCAAATCAAATTAAAAATGCAGAACTTTCGGAAGGTGCTAAGTCTCGTGGATTTAGAGATGCTTTATCTAATGAAGCTGAACGTATGAAATATATTGATTATTTTATGAACTCTAAAGGTATGTCACGTAAGCAAGCTGAATCAGAAATGGACAAGTATTTTACTAGGTCTGTTGATGAATCAAATTATGGTGTTAGTTTAAATAATAAATCTCTCAACCCAATATCAGACTCTTGGAGTAAGGGTTGGATGAGTGTTGGTGAGAGTGGTTATGGTATCGCTAATATGGCAGGTGCGAGGACAGGCATTGAAGGGTTAGAGTCTTGGGGTGAAGCTGGAGTTAAAAGACAAAACTTAAAAATGCAAGAGTTTGGGTACACTATAGATAACTATAAAAGTATTGATGGTGTTGCTAGTACCTTTGAATACCTAGGAAACGTAATGGCTATGTCGCTTCCATACATGGCAGCTACAGCGGCTGCAGCTATCACTGCGGCTCCTACTGGTGGATTGTCTTTCTCTCTTCCTATGGGGCTGTACGCAGGTATGACATGGAATGAGATGGAAGGAGATAACGACAGTAAGTCTGCATCTCTAGCCATTGGGGCTGGTGTTGTTATGTCAGTCTTAGATAGGCTTGGTCTTAAAGGTCTTGGAGGATTCCGAAAGAACCCAGCAAAGGCTATAGCAGAAGACATTCCAAAAGAGTATGCTTTAAGAAATGATGTAACCATTAAAGAAGCTAAAGAAATTATTAGTGAGATGGCTAATCAAAGTGTAGGTGCATTCGCAAAAGAAGCTGAAAGCATTGCAAAGAAACAACTTACAGCTGGTGCGTCTGCTAAAAGACTACTAGGTGGTGTTGGTGTAGGTTCTTCAGTTGAAGGCTTTACCGAGGTTGGTCAGGAAGCTGTTGGATATGCGGCTGCTGTTGCAGGTTCAGAAAAAGAATTTGACATGGAAGAGTTTCAAGATCGATTAGCTAACGCAGCTATTGCTGGTACTGCATTAGGTAGCACTTTCAGTATTCCAGGATCTATTAATAATCAAATTGGATGGATGGATGCTGCCGCTAGATTTGGTGAACCTATTTCTGATAGTGAAACAGAGAAATTTAAAGTTCAAGAGATAGAAAAGTATGGTACTGTAAGAAGCATTGGTCAAGTTCTGTCTAATGTAAGAGCTAGTATTGCTAATAGAAAACGTGAAAGGAGTTCTTTATCTAGAAGGGCATATGATGCTATGTTAGTTGGCACTGGTATCCCAATACCTGATGATGGTGTTACACCTTTGGCACAACTTGCAGAAGAACATATAAAGAATGAGGGTAACAAACCTTTTTCAGAGCGTGGTATCAACAAGTTAATGAACATATCAGCTCTTTGGCAAGGTTCTACTACAGATGCAACTAAAGAAACTAATAAAATATCTGCAGCTTCTAGAGCATTGTCATCTATGCTAGGTGGAATGTTAACTCCTCTTCATGGTGGAGCTGGATTAGAGGCGGCTCAACATCATAAGGTTACTGAGTATAAGAATTTAGTTCCCTTACCTGCAAAAGCTTATAAGATGCTAGGTTTAAAATCTTTCTTAGGTCTTCACAGTACTAAAAATAAAGCTGAGATAAGTAAAAGAGTATATGATACTCTACAAGCTGCTGTTGATCCTACAACAGGTAGATTCAATAGCGATTTAATTCCTGAAGGTACTAAGAACAAAGTTGAAATATCTATTATTGGAAACAAGTTAATAGAATTAGGGGAGAAAATGAGGAATGACCAGTTAAATGCTGGTGCTGACATGGGAGATGTAACTAATTACCTTCACAGATTTAAGTCATTAGATAAAGGAGCTGTTCAAGCTAATCAAGCACAGTTTAAGGAAGCATTATTAAAAGAATTTAATAATTTAGATTCTGCAGAAGCTCAATCAATAATCGATAACATCATAGACAACCCTGAAGTAAATAGTTTAGATGAAGCTATGCAGTCTAATGTAGGATCTTTGAATCCATCTTCTCATAGGAAAAGAACTATGAACCTTTCTGAACTAAAAGCTTTTGATGATTTTTATAATAAAGATATCTTTGCCAATGTAGCTAATGCAGCTAAGTCTGCTGCTAGATATGTAACTCAAATGGAGTATGTAGGTAAGGATGGAGAAATTGTTTCTGAATTATTAAATCAAATGTTAGAGGAAGGTGTGTCTAGGGAAGAGGTAGCTAAAGTTGCCTTTAAAGTTAGAAATATTTTAGAAGCTGTATCAGGTAACTACAATAGACCTAAGACAGATGCTGGTAAGAAGCTTATGAGATTCCAAAAGAGTGCTATGTTTTGGATGACATTATCTGCTTTGCCTCTAGCTACATTCTCATCTCTACCTGAGTTAGCTATGACTCAAGGTGCATTAACTAATGAACAAATCTTTGGTGACAATGGAAGCATTAAGTCTATGGTTAGAGAGTTTGTTGGTAAATTTGTACCTCAATTAGAAAAAGTTGAAGAGAGTATTGAAGATGACTTGATGCAAGTAAACCCTAGAACTGAAGGTGAGAGGGTTATGCGAGAGCTTGGGTACTACCAATGGGATGTAGGTGCTGCTACAGTTGCAGGTGTCAGTGAAGTTAATGACAATAGAAGGACCGCAATGGAAGCTTTCTTTAGGATAACTGGTTTGACAGCATGGACAGATTACACTCGTGCTATTCGTGGGTCTATGGCTTTTGATTTTATAGCTATAAACTCTAGGATACTTGGGGAAACTAAGTATGCTGAGTCTACATTGTTTGATCCTGAAACTGGAGAAGTTATAGAAAGAGAATCTAATTCTGGAACACAAAGGAATACTCAGTTTACTCGTGAAGCTCAAGAAGCTGAACAAAAACTAAGAGCTTTAGGTATCCCAGTAGAACAATTTATTGCTATCCAATACAAGGTTGAGAATGCTAGGGGTGGGGTCAATAGCTTAACAGCTGAAGAGAATGCTCTTTGGGAACAGTCAATAAAGGAAGCTACGTTTAACTTTATCAATCAAACAGTTCCAATTCCAGGAGCAGCTAACCGACCTTTGTTATACCAAGACCCTAGGTATGCTTTGTTCACACAGTTCCAAGGTTTCATATCTACATTTACAGCAAATCAATTACCTCGTATGTGGAATGACTACCTTAAACGTGGTACTCCGCAGATGAAATACAATACGTTTGTCCTCATGTCTACTATGATAGCTTTAGGATTCTTTTCTCAAGCTATGAAAGACTTAATAAAGTTTGATGACGATGATGACAACGAAGGTACATTAGGTAATCCATATCTTGACACACCAGAGTATATTAGGCGTGGTGTTTTTGCATCAGGTTTAGCTGGTACAGGTGAACGATTAATAGATATGGTAGCTCCTATATATGGTCAAAGATCTAATGGTATGGGAGATTGGTTGTACAATCAAGCAACTGGCGAAAGCCCTACTCTAGGGTATGTTGGTAGACTTGGAGATGCTGCTATGAATCTTGCTGGTGGTGACGTTGAACGTGCTGTATATCAAGGATTGAAATCAGCCCCTCTGATTGGGCCATTAACAGATACTAATAAAAGAGTGGCAAGTACCTTAACTGGTGGTGGCTGGAATTACAAGGAGAATGATTGATGGGTAAATTAAATCTTACTGTTGACAATACCCCAGTAGATGACTTACAAGAGCGAATGATTATAAATAAGCTTGAGGGGAATAATCCTCAAGGGGATTTGTTTGCTCAGAAAGTTGCTGAAGATATAGCACAAGAAGGTACAGCTGCCCCTGTTTCTAATGTTGCTACTGAGGGAACTTTACGTCAAGCTATTGAAAACTTTACTCCAGAACAAGCAGCTGATGCTATTGGTCAACCTGTAGAAACTAACGCTCTTGATCCTAGGTTTGTAGTTCCTTCTTATGAACAAAGATTAGAAGATAATACACTTGCAGAAAAAAGAGCTTTGTATGATAGGCTTGAAACTCAACGTAATCCAGATGGTACATTAATAAAAATTCCAAGTGTTAAGATTTTCAAGAATACTCCTAATAACTCTGGAGTAACTGTGGATGGAAACATGGCTACTCGTAGTCAGAAATTAGTCAATGCTGTTGATCAAGGACTATTAGGTCTTGGACTAAGTGGCCTAGGTACATCTGCGTATACTGCTGTTAAGTCTGGTGAAACTGGACCTCAGTTAGCAGATAATATTGCTCAGTATTCAAAGGGTAATATACTTGCAGCGATTAGTAGATCAGATGCAGTAATAACAAAAGAGGATGGTTTCAAAGCCCCCAATAGATTGTTCACCCAAGTAGGTTCATTAGTTACTGAAAATATGTTAATGAATGTATTAGCTAATCAAACTCAACAGCAAAAAGATGCTCTCCAAGAAACTATGGGGCAAGAAAGTTTACTTGAAAAAGGAGAAGCAATAAATAAAACTTTACCTAAGATCACACAAACAACAGCTAATACTGCTATTGGTCAAGAGATACATCTTGAATATGTTCGTATGCGAAATGCAGTTATGGAACAACAGGGTGGTCCTAAAGAAGGGGAAAGTTATTTAGAAGCTAGGAGAATAGATAACCAAGAAGCAGCAACATTAGGTGCAGCTTTTAAACATCTGTGGGCTGAGTCTAATCCTGAATTAGTTAAACGAGTTAAGGGTGAAGATAATCAAATGGCTTATGTGTTAAGTCCTGAAGGTGAAGCTGTTTTAAGAATAGGAGAATCAGAAAGACAGAAGTATTTTCCAAGACAATTAGTACGTCCATTGAAAGTTAAAGGTCAAATAGATAACACTGATGTTGGTCTTAATGTTGCTAGATATATTTCTGGTGGTAAAAAGGGACAAGACATGGGGGTAATGTTAAAAGAAGCTATAAAAAATCTTTCTAGTATTGCCCATGTTGTAGATAAACAACGTCTAAGTATTCTTTTTGCAACATCTTTAAATGTTCTTGCTCAAGATGATGTTCAATCTTGGGAGGCTGAAATTAATGGTGTTGGTGAAACTGCTTTAGATAAGTTTAATGCTAGTAAAACTATGCAAGATACAAGGTTTGAAAAAGATTCTAGCTTGAAAGATAAAGAAGCTGTGTATGATGTCGAACAGAACATGACTATGAAAAGAAATAAATTGGCAAATGAGATTAGGTCTATGACCCAAAACCATGAAAGTGCAAACTATTTATCTTGGAACATACAAGGGTATCAAGGTAGACTTACTCCTCAACAGTCTTATTTTAACCCTACAACTTCAAAACAAGTTAGGTTTGTCACAAGAGGTGCTAACCCAGCTATTATAAAAATTGGAAGTCAACAAGAAAGAAATGTTCGTCAGATGTTTGCAATGCTTTTAGTTCCTAAAACATATGCAGCTGGTACAACACAAGCTCAAATTGATAATAAGACTGCTGAAGTTTTGAATCAAGCTGGTGATACTTATCTTCCAGAACAAAGAGATTTTCTTTTAACTCAGCAAACAAATGTATTGTATGAGTATGGGGCTAGACTAACAGAGTTGATGGCAATTACTGACACTGATTATAATAATATCATAGAAGCAATTAATGCTGGTGTGTCTTTAAACAATCCTAGTTTTCCAAAGGTTAATAACTTTAACTTAGATCCAGAAAAGGATGCAAGACTTATAGGTTTAATTAAGAAAAACGGTGATGATGCTGGTGCATACATGGATGCTCTTATAGAATTTAAAAAGTATATAGATTTTAAGAATGGTGTCACTGATAGTTTCAGTACTTATCTTAATGCGTACATTGATGGTAAAACTAATGGCCCTGCTAGTAATGCTATGATGTTAGGTAAGGCAGACACTTCCTTTTTAACAGGTGTGTTAAGGAAAAACAGAACATCCTTGTTAGATACTGGAGACATGAGAGATCAACTGATGGATCTTGCTTCTGAGAGTATTCAAACTGGTTGGAAAGTACCTGATGAAGCTATACCCTCAATGAATAATATAGCTATGGAAGTTTTTGCTAATCGTGATTTAGCTAAATATACCATTATGACTTTTGGTTATGGAAAAGAAATTGAAAGCTTTGGTAAATACATTGAAGAAGTTATTACATTACTTGGAGAAAAGTATAAACGATTAGGTGAAACAAAGTTTGCCGATGATCTTAAGATCCTAGAAGAAGTTTATAAAAATTCCGATGGTCTTACTGGTATTGCTAGGGATTTGAATAACAGATATGCAGGTTCTATAGTAGAAGTTTTAGGTAAAGAACCTATAGAAGCTAGATCTATTATGAGAGCAATTGCTGCTGAACACGCAATGATGAATGAACCTTTTATAATTTATGGCCCTAGTGGTATGCAGATTCATATTGGTGGAGAGTCCTCTACTGGATACGACAATGCTGATATGAGCACTTACAGGTTAAGCCCAATGAGTTTACCACAAGATCAATTTGAAACATCTAACATTGCAACTTACAATAAGGAAGCTACAGCTGCCGCTTCAAGGACTAGAGAAGGACAGTCGATGCCAGGAGAACTTGCATATGGTGGTTCTGCAGTTGCTCCTATCCAAGCAGTAGATGCTGCTGTGGTTATGATGACAGCTAGTGGTGAGTCTTTCAGGAAACTGTCGGCTGCGTCAGGGGGTAATCCTTATATGCACACAATCTATGATGCGTTTAAGATGGATGCTAATGGATATCATGTTATGCTACAAGAGGTTAATAAAAACTGGGAAAAAGCTACTATGAATTGGAGCTATTTAGAACAGGCTAAGAAATCTTTAGAGGCTGCTCGTGAAAGGTATAGACTTAAGATGCTTAGAGATGATAACAGGTTGACTGTTAATGAATCTATTTATATGGAACATTTATTAAAAGTTTCTTTGAATCCTACAACTGGTAAACGTCAGTTAGCTAATCTTAGAATGAATAACTTTAAAGGTGTAAAGAAAACTGATTTAGATTTATCTGCTATATCAAATGATATACGTTTAAAAATGAAAGAGGTTGGTTATGATATTATAAATCCACCTGATGTTCCTACTATTGCTCACATTAAAAAGTTTAGACAACTCATGGTAAAGTATTTTGACACAGACAGAAGACTAAATGCTATGATTAAAGAAACCAATAAGAATAAAATCGAATTGGCAAAAGACATAAAGAAGTTTGGATATAAATACCCCAATGGTGAAATGGGTGTACTTCAATACTTTGCTCACTAAAAAAAAATAAACCCCCAAGGATATCTATATGATACCTTGGGGGTTTTTAATTTTTATTTAAGCATTCCTCGTTTAGCGAGTAACTCTTTGTAGTCTTTCATTTGATCATGCTTTCTTTTCTTAGCTGCTTGATCATCGATTTCTCCAGCGGCTAGATCTTCTGATATACCAATATCAATTACTCTTGGCATAAGATCTTTTGTGTATGCTAGATCATCTGTTAGTTGTGTTCTTGTTAGTGGATTAGAATTCCAATCTGATATGAATTCTTCATCATCAACTTGCACACCTCTTAGTGCTAAATGATTATATGATTTACGCGAAGAAGTAGTCACTGTTTTCAATCTCCTTTATATCTAGGGTGCCAAGAGTAGGTTGTTCTACATCATCCTCGGCATCTGTTATGAAGTTACGTATGACTTCAAAGTAATTATCATAGTCATACATACGTATGAACACTTGTTTCGTAAGGTCTAATAGTCTATCTACATCAGATGCATGGGTACTAAAGCTATCATGTACAGCTGCAAAGCAACCATTCCATTCTGATATTACCAAAGCCATATGACTAGCATCCATAGAGTGTATGTAATTTGGTGACATACCACAAATGAAACCTCTTCTATCTGGCATACGTGTAGGCACTAAGGCTACGTGTGTTACTTGACCTGTCTTATTACCATAGCCTTTGATACGTCCTCTAGCTTTTCTGTCTTGCATTATCCATTTTTCATAAACAACATTAAAACCTGAAGGCGTACTCCATTTAATCTTATCATCTCCTTTACCATGTTTTAATGTTGTTTATGAAAAATGGATAATGCAAGACAGAAAAGCTAGAGGACGTAT
>ENA-OQVM01000457-OQVM01000457.1-marine-metagenome-genome-assembly--contig:-NODE-457-length-64541-cov-8.596333_pt1 | contig 64541 bp, 63 predicted proteins | sample MGYA00237776_ERZ505498 | MGnify/ENA primary metagenome ERZ505498 (study PRJEB26159, sample SAMN06265151) | marine metagenome | isolation source: Helgoland LTER site | place: Germany:Helgoland, sampling... | reverse complement strand
CGATTAAAATTAATAATTTAAGTGTCAGGTCATTTCATAGATGTTATTTTACCTATCCCAATTCAGAAAACTTTTACGTATTCTGTGTCACAGACTGAATATGAATTTCTTAAAAAAGGAATGCGAGTTGCTGTATCATTTGGGAAGACTAAAATGTATACTGGATTAGTTTTTAAATTACATCAAATACCACCAGAGGTCTATGATGCTAAAGATATTTTACAAATTTTAGATGACAAACCTATAGTTACAGAACATCAATTGAAACATTGGGAATGGGTTTCTACGTATTATATGTGTGGTTTAGGTGATGTCTACAGAGCAGCTTTACCCTCTGCTTTTTTATTAGAGAGTGAAACTGTTATTTTTAAAAATGAATCATTTGATAACAAAGATCTATTAAGTGATGAAGAATTTCTTATTTATGAAGCTTTACAACATCAATCTCAATTAACAATTCATCAGATAGTTGATATTCTTGGGAAAAAGAAAGTATTGCCTATTATTAACGAGCTACTTCATAAATCTACAATTTATATTAAAGAAGAAATTTATGAACAGTATAAGCCAAAATTAATTAAGTATGTTCGTTTGCATGCTAATTATAGCTCAGAAAATTCTTTAGAAAGTTTATTAACTGAATTATCTAGAGCCAAGAAACAACGTGATGTTGTGTTGTCTTATTTTCAACTGGAAACTTCCAAAAAACCGATCAAAGTAAAAGAATTAGAAACCGCTTCAAGAGCTTCTTCAACTACTATAAAAGCGCTCGTGGATAAAGATATTCTTGAATATTATTTGATACAAACCGATAGAATTTCTTATGATGGAAATACAAATGATCTAAAAGAACTCAATGAGTTTCAAGAACAAGCACTGCAAGAAATTAAAACCTCTTTTAAAACCAAAGAAGTTACTTTGTTACACGGAATTACAAGTTCTGGTAAAACAGAAGTGTATACAAAACTTATTCAAGATACTTTAGACTCTGGTAAACAAGCACTTTTCTTGTTGCCTGAAATAGCCTTAACAACTCAAATTATTGTTAGACTCCAGCACTATTTTGGTAATCAAATTTCTGTATTTCATTCAAAATACTCTATGAATGAACGTGTTGAGGTTTGGAATAATGTTTTAGAAAATAAATCCAAAGCTCAAATTATTTTAGGAGCTCGTTCTTCCATCTTTTTACCATTTTCTAATCTCGGATTAATCGTTGTAGATGAAGAACATGAAACCTCTTACAAGCAGTTTGAGCCTTCACCTAGATACAATGCACGAGATGCAGCTATTGTATTGTCTCGTCTCCATCAGGGAAAAATTGTATTGGGCTCCGCAACTCCTTCTTTAGAATCTTATTTTAATGCTACTGAGAAAAAATATGGTTTTGTTGAATTAAAACGTCGTTTTGGTGAGGTTCAATTACCAAATATTCAATTGGTTGACATTAAAGAAAAACATCGTAAAAGAGAAATGAGTGGTCATTTTTCAGATACACTATTAAAACAAATCCAAGAAGAGTTAGACCTAAAAAAACAAGTTATATTATTTCAAAATCGTCGAGGGTTTTCACCAGTAGTAGAATGCAAGACTTGTGGCGTATCACCTCAGTGCCCAAATTGTGATGTTAGCTTAACCTTTCATAAGTATAAACACGAGTTAAAATGTCATTATTGTAATTATCAAAGAGCAATGCCAAATAGTTGTGGTGCATGTGGAAGTAATACTTTAGATACCAAAGGATTTGGAACAGAACAAATTGAATTAGAATTGAAAGAATTATTCCCTAATTATTCAATTGGAAGAATGGATTTAGACACTACTCGTGGAAAATATGGATATCAAAAAATTATTGGAGCATTTGAGGCAAAGGAAATTGATATTTTGGTAGGAACCCAAATGCTGTCTAAAGGATTAGATTTTGATAATGTTTCTTTAGTAGGAATTTTAAATGCAGATATGATGCTAAACTTCCCAGATTTTAGAGCTCATGAACGTGCATTTCAACTAATGGTTCAAGTTTCGGGTAGGGCAGGGCGTTCGAAAAAACAAGGAAAAGTAATCATACAAACCTTCAATCCATATCATCAAATATTACAACAGGTTTCTTCGACAGATTATATAGCAATGTTTAAAGAACAATTGCAAGATCGATGGCAGTATCATTATCCGCCATACTTTCGTTTAATAAAAATAACCTTAAAACATAAAGATTATCAGAAAGTAAATGCTGGTATTAATTGGTTGTCAAAGGCATTGCAAAATGTTTTTAGAAAACATGTCTTAGGGCCTTCTGAACCTGCTGTTTCTAGAATTAGAAATCAGTATATTAAAAACGTAATGATTAAGATTCCACCCAAGCAGTCTCTAGGAAAAACAAAACAAGAGATTGATAAAATCAAAAACACCTTTCAAGCAGTTGCAGATTTTAGGCCTATAAGATTTATTATAGATGTTGATGCCTATTAGATTTTAGATATCTTACTCTACTCAAACTAATTATATTTTCTACCTAAATTCATTAAAAAAATAGTATAATTTTATTGAAAAAGATGTGTTGTTTTAATAAACAAAAGTCACTATATTTGCAGCCTTAAAAATAAACATTAATAAACAACTATTATGAATCATTACGAAACTGTTTTCATTTTGAATCCCGTTTTATCTGATACACAGATAAAGGAGACAGTACAAAAGTTTGAGGACTATTTGGTTTCTAGAGGTGCCGAAATGATTTCTAAAGAGGATTGGGGCTTAAAAAAATTAGCATACCCAATTCAAAAGAAAAAAAGTGGGTTTTATCATTTACTTGATTACAAAGTAACTGGTGAAGCAATTTCATCGTTTGAATTAGAATTCAGAAGAGATGACAGCGTTATGCGTTACTTAACTGTAAGGTTAGATAAGCATGCTGAAGCTTGGGCTGAAAAAAGAAGAGAACGTGTTAAATCTACAAAAAAATAAGATATGGCATCGACTATTGAACAACAAGCAAAAGGAAATAAGCAAGGTGAGGTAAGATACCTAACCCCGCTAGACATTGAAACTAAAAAAGAAGCAAAGTATTGCCGTTTTAAAAAGAACGGTATGAAATACATCGATTATAAAGATGCAAACTTCTTAATGTATTTAGTAAATGAACAAGGTAAGATTTTACCAAGGCGTTTAACAGGAACATCACTAAAATATCAACGTAAAGTTGCACAGGCTATTAAAAGAGCTCGTCATTTGGCATTAATGCCATACGTTGGAGATATGTTGAAATAATTAAAGAAGTAGAATTATGGAACTGATTTTAAAACAAGACGTAGAAAATTTAGGATTTAAAGATGATGTTGTAACTGTTAAGAATGGTTATGGTAGAAATCACTTAATTCCACACGGATATGCAATGCTAGCTACTTCTTCTGCAAAGAAGGTATTAGCTGAAAATGTAAAGCAAAGAGCTTATAAAGAAGCTAAATTAATTGAAGATGCAAATTCAATAGCTGAAACAATCAGAGGATTAGAAATTAAGATTGCTTCTAAAGTTGGATCTGGAGACAAATTATTTGGTTCTGTAAACAACATTAACTTAGCAGAAGCTATTGCCAAATCAGGAACTAATATTGATAAGAAATTTATCAAGGTTGTTGGTGGATCTGTCAAAAGACTTGGTAAATATGAAGCTGCTGTTAGATTACATAGAGAAGTAGTTGCAGATATTACTTTTGAAGTAGTAGCAGAATAATTATACGTATTAACTTTGAGTTAATAACTAAAAACCCAAGTTTATACTTGGGTTTTTTTATTTTTTAAAATGTTATGAAATACAGACAACTTACTAAAGAACAATTTGAATCTTTACATAAAGAATTTGCTCAATTTTTAGCAACTCAAAAGATTGATATTGATGAGTGGAATAAAATGAAGTCTCAAAATTCTGCATTGGTAGAAGATGAATTAAACCTTTTTAGTGATTTGGTTTGGGATAATGTTTTAAATAAAGTTGAGTATTTAGAGCATTTTTCTGAAACATCTGTAAACCTTTTTAAATGTGAAAAAGAGGCTGTTTATAGAATAGTTGTCACAATTGATAAAGAAATAGATTTGTTTTCTGAAGAAGGATATAAATGGTTGTTAGAAAACCCAAAAAATGTTGCTGTAGATTATCTTAAAGGAAGTAAAGCATACATCAGTGAGAAAAATCAAGAAATATTTGATCTTATTGAAAAAGGAAGTCAAATTGCTAGAGGAGAATTATATGAATATTTTAATAGATTAACATCTTAATCAATTCCTCAGTGCCATTTTCTGCGCCACTTTTTATAATAGTGATATTTTGATATTGATTTTTTTCAATAGATGGATTTGGATCTATAAAATAAACAGGAGTGTTTCTCTTAATAAAATTGACTAAACTAGCAGCAGGGAATACTTGCATTGATGTTCCTATAATAACTAAGATATCAGCTTGCTTTACTCTTTCTATAGCATTATCCAACATTGGCACCTCTTCTCCAAACCAAACAACATGAGGACGTAATTGATTTCCAACTGAATCAAAATCTCCTAGATGTAAATCTTTTGACCAATTTAAAATAATATCTTTATTGACGATGCTTCTTACTTTTCTTAATTCACCATGTAGATGCAAGACATTGGAACTTTCAGCTTTTTCATGTAAATCATCTACATTTTGAGTAATAATATGAATATTGAAATACTTCTCAAGTTCTTTTAAGTTATGATGTCCCTTATTTGGATGTACATTAAGTAATTGTCTTCTGCGTTGGTTCTAGAACTCTAAAACAAGCTTAGGGTCTTTCTCAAATGCTTCAGGAGTGGCCAAATCCATCACATTATGTCCCTCCCATAAACCATTTGCATCTCTAAATGTATTTAAACCACTCTCTGCACTAATTCCTGCTCTAGTCAGTACAACAAAGTTTTTCATAGGTATGATTTAATAAATTTCAGTATGTTTGCTAGTATATGCAATACATAGATACAAATTTACTGACTTACTTAGAAGGATTTGTTACCGAAAAAAGAAAAGATCTTTTTAAAAAAATATTACAAGATAGAACAAGGCACTTTACAGTAGTGTTAGAAGACATCTACCAACAACACAATGCAAGTGCTGTTATTAGAAGTTGTGATATTTTTGGCATCCAAGACGTGCATGTGATTGAAAATAAATATTCAAGCAAGGTCTCTAGACATGTTGCTAAAGGTTCTCAAAAATGGTTGTCATTTCATAGATATAAGGAGGATAACAATAATACGATAGACTGTTTACAAAATTTAAAAAAAAATGGCTATCAGGTAATAGCAACTTCTCCACATAACGAATCATGTATTTTAAATAATTTTGACTTTACTAAAAAGTCTGCTTTTGTATTTGGAGTTGAAAAATCTGGAGTTTCTGATGACGTAATAAACAATGCTGACGGCTTTTTAAAAATACCTATGGTAGGATTTACGGAAAGTCTAAATATATCAGTAGCTGCAGCTATTATTCTTGAAAACATCACATTTAAATTAAGAAATAGTTCTGTTGATTGGAATTTAACGCCAAGTGAAAAAGAAATCATCTATACCAATTGGATAGAGAAAACTATAAAAAATGTCGATAAAATAAAAGATGTTTTTTTAGAAAATAAAAGCTAAGTTATTTATTACTCTTGTATCAAGACTTTATCAATAGTAGCTATAGAATCGCAACGAATAATCCAAAGTTCTAATTCTTTGTTTAAATAGCTCCCATTCACTGAATATTCGGGACATGGCATTTTATGTTGATTACTTTTACCAAAATCTACATCACCACTAGAGAGAATATATTCAATAGCTGTAGAATCAATTTTTGATTTGTCCAGTAATAATTTGACATTATTAGAATAAACAAGGGTTTTTGTACGTATAGTTTTTAATGTTCTAGCATCCATACCATAATCAAAGGAAACATCTTTACCTGTCCAAATAAAAAAAACAATAATACTGCCTAAAGAAACCCCAATAAGATAATAAAAAAATCTTTTGAACAAACCCATACTGTAAAATTAAGGGTATTTTCTGGATATAGCGAGGATAAAGTTATTTTCTTAACATAGAGAAATTACCTCTGAATTCAGTAAAAACACCATTTTTAATATATTCAACTATAAACCAGTAATCAGACCCTGATTCTTTCTTTCCTAAATTATTATAACCATTCCAACCCAATCCATTTGGCTTAATAATGGATACTAATCTTCCCAGTCTTGTAAAAATTTTAATGGTAGCATCAGGAATGTTTGTTAAATCTTTAATATTCCAACTATCATTAATGCCATCTTCATTTGGAGTAAAAAACCTGGGATAATTTAAAGCTGTAAATTGATAACTAAAATCTCCACAAAGATTAGATTTGTCTCTAACCTTAATAGTGTGTATTCCTGGTTCTACATTATAAAATCTAGTAAAGTTTTGAAAAGGACCAGTATCCAATGAATATTCATAATAACCCAAGCCATTATCTATAACATCAACTTCTACAGTATAGAAATCTGAAAAATCATTAGTTAAAATATTAATTTCAAAAATAGGGCTAGAACTATTTACAACAACTTCTGCTGATTTGTAATTACATTCTGTACCGTTATTTTGTGTTAGTTTGACGGTTTCTACAGTATAAGTTCCTGCTATAATAGCATTGTAATTTATACCTGTACCAACTTGAATACCCTCTAAAAACCAATTTACTTCAAATAATGTTGGATCTATGCCTGAACTTAAAACTAGAGAATTGGTAACAACTCCAGTTTCTGAATTGATACAAATAATTCCTCCTTCTATTACTAACTCTTCTAGAGGATTAACAGTTACTTGAAATAAACTTTCAGTAAAACAACTTGGTTTTCCAGTGGGATAGGCATTCACATATATAATACGTGACCCTAATTCTGTAATTGTATAATTAGAGGGCTCTATTAGGTCAACTCTATTAGGTCTTCTATAATAGTCTACTTGAACTCCAGGAATATCTAATGTTGGCAATCTAACACTTTCACAACTTTCTAGATTTTCTAAAACTCCTAATTCAGGTTTTTCAAATATTGATACTGTAAAAGAATTTTCGTCATAACATGAAAACCTTTCTCCATTTTCACCAAATACAAATATGGTTTGAGAAGTTGTAATTAAATCGCCAGAATTTAATAGTGTTCCCATTCCTCTGGTTTCTGTATAATAATCGCCAGTAGTTAGTGGTGGTAATTCATAAGCATCACAAACAGATACGTCTGCAGGTTGATCAACTTCAATTTTTAAAATATTTACGTTAAATACATTTTCATTTGAACAACCTTCTAAATCTATGTATTCATTATAAATATAAATAGTTTGGTTAGTGTCAATTATATCTCCAGCATTAAAAACAACACCTTCTCCATTTGCTTCCGAAAAGTATTGTCCATTAGTTAAAATTGGTAATGTGTATGACTGACAACTAAAAACGTCTGTGAAATTATCAACCAAAGGAATAGCTCTTACCTCTACATTAAAACTTGATTCTGCATCACAAAAACCATTTGTATTGTAGATGTAAATTGTTTGAGATGAATTAATAGAATTACCATCAAATAAAGGAGTTCCATTACCATCGGGTTCTGTAAAGTAATTACCGTTAGTTAAGGGTTGTAAAGTAATTAAGTTATCCTCACATGTAATAATATTATTTAATGAATCTACTGTTACTAATGGATTTATTTTAATATTTATTGGGATGTTATCTGTACAGTTATTAGCTGTAGTGACTTCAGGAGCATAAAAATAAACTGTCTGAGAATTTGTGATTAAAGATAATTCAGGAATAGATATTCCGCCACCTATTGGTTCTGTAAAATAGCCACCTAAAGATAAATTTGGCAAGGAATATTCTCCACAAGCCTCGATGTTTTGAAAACTATTTAAGTCTATAATTGTAACATCAAAAGAACTTTGATTTACACAACCTGTTACAGTATTTTTTTTCCATAAAAAAATTGTATTGTTAGAAGTAATTTGATCACCTTGAAAAAGTTCTACACCATTTGTATTCGATTCCGTAAAGTATTTTTCATTATTAGAAACTGCTGGTAAAGTATAAGTATTACATGTAATAACATTATTTCTTTCCTCTACAATAGGTAGTGGATTAATAACAATTTCATATGGTGTATCTAAACAAAAGGAACCATCAATATCTACATAAAAATAAATAGTTTGACTATTTGTTAAAACTGTACCAGATGGAATAATAGTTCCTATTCCGTTAGGGCCATCTGATGCAGTAAAAAATGTAGCATTTTGATATGAGGGGATGTTAAATTTTCCACAATGAGTGGTATTGAAAGTGAATTCATCAGCCATGTAAATATCAAAATTACTTTCACTAAAACACCCTTGAAGATTTTCATTATATATATATATAGTTGAATTTTCATCGATTACATCTCCAGTATTTAATTGAGTTCCAATACCACCAGCTTCTGTAAAATAACTTCCATCAATTAGTAGTGGTAAGATAAACTCTGTACATGCATAAAAATCTTCAAAATTATCAACTTGTGGAGTGGGCAAAATATCAATTAAAAAATTTATGATTTCAAAGCATTCAATATTAGTATTGTCCATAAACTTAACCCAAATTGTTAAATCTCTATAACCAGGAACTATAAGAAAATTTGAGGAATTTAAAATTTCATTTGAATCATTAATAGCATCTGATTCACTTAAAAAATAATTTAAAGAAAAATCATCTGGATTTAAACCATTTAATATTTGATTTGCAACTTGAGAATTAATATCAATTGTAATATCTGATCGACAAATTGAAAAATCATTTGGTGTATTGGGGTTTAAATTCGTAATTTTTAGTTCAAATTCTAAAACAGTAGTACATAAATCACCTGTTTGAATATTCATAAATCTGATAAATATTTTTTCATCACCTGATGAAGGATAATTTATCAATAATGAATTATCAATAGGATTATTATTGATTGCGTTTTCAGAGGAAGCATAATAAAATAAATCATATATGTTAGGATCTAAGCCTAAAACAATATGATCATTTAATGAAAGATTAAATAGTGTTGTAGCGGTATCTGAGTAACATTCTAATAATTCAATTGGATTATTAGTCTGTAAACTTGAAATCAAAATTATATCAGATACACTACAGTCATTATTAATATTAGTTACAATTATTTCGTACGTGGCTGGTTCTGAGATTATTAAAGTAGGATTTGTTTCAGTTTCAAGTATCACCCCATTTTTTGACCACTCATATGTAAAATCATTAGGGTTCGTAAAACCAGAATCCAAAATGATTTCTTCACCTAAACAGATCTCTTGATTTTCTCCAATATTTAGAAATGTATCAAAACTCCCTGCTTTTATTAAAACTGCAGAATCAAAATTGTTGTCATAATAATCTCCAATAACAAGTTTAATTGAATAGGGATTCCCAGGTAATATATCAGCTGAAGCGTTTAATAGAACTGTATGTCCTTTCATATTCAATGAAGAGTTAGAGGGGTTATTTACATTGAATGTGCTAAATAGATTTGGATTAATTGAAGTGCAAGAAGAATTGTATTGATTATCTCTTATATTTCTAATAGAAATTGTTGAATCAGTATTTGGTAATACTGCTAAATTTTTGGTTTCACCAGTTGTCAAGTCTGTTAAAAGAAAGGCAAAAACATCACTAAATCCGCATTGCCATTGACCGTATTCATTAGAAGCAAATACAAAATCAAATTTAAAATTAGTAGAATAAGGAACAAAATCAAATTTTAAGTAAGCAGCATCAGTAATTGTTGAAGTTTGTCCAGATTGGTTGCTAATGTTTTGTAGGTCATTATCACCATTAGTAGTAACTTGACTGTCTAATAGATTTCCAGTATATGTTCCTTGCGTATAGGATGCAATTCCGCTTCTAATTATTATTCCCTCTTGAATAGGAAAAATAGAATTATTACCATTAAAATAAGCGACAGATTGATTTGATGAGATACTGACATTTGAATTTGTAGAACAAGAATTTGACAATAATATGTCAACTAAAGCCTGAGAAGAATAATTTATATCGTCTACAAGTATGGTTTGAGAAAAAATTAATGATCCATAAAACATTAAAAACACTAGGGGTGCTTTTCTTAGCATGTTATTTTATAATGTTAACTTGGGTTAGGGTATTAAATTTTTATTTTAGGGTAATTTTATGAATTTTTTATATATCAAATATATTAAAAAAATTGTTTGAAGTCAATCGCAATAAAAAATGAATTTAAAAAGTCCCTTTAAAGGGAGATAATAAGTAGTCGATGAATAATTATTGAAAATAAAAAAAAGTAATTTATTAAATAAATATTAGATTAATATCTCTGTGAGGCAAATCAAACCATTCTGCAACAGTTTTATTGGTTAAAATACCATGATAAAAATACATCCCATTTCGAAGACTTTTATCATATCTAGCAGCATTTTCAAATCCACCTGATTCAGCGATTTCGAGTAAATATGGAGTAAATAAATTACTAATAGCAAATGATGCAGTTCTAGAGTATCTTGAAGGAATATTTGGAACACAATAGTGTATTACTCCGTGTTTTTCAAAGGTTGGCTTAGAATGAGATGTTACATTTGAAGTTTCAAAACAACCACCTCTATCAATACTTACATCTATAATAATAGCTCCTTCTTTCATAGTTTCAACTATTGCCTCTGATACAATAATTGGGGAACGATTTTTTCCTCGAATAGAACCTATGGCTATATCACATCGTTTAAGAGCTTTTGCCAACGTTTTTGGCTGTATAGTAGAAGTGTAAATTGGGGCATTTAAACAATATTGAAGTTTTCTTAGTTTTGTTATTGAATTATCAAAAACTTTTACTCTTGCACCCAGTCCTAAAGCAGATTTAGCAGCAAATTCTCCAACTGTTCCTGCACCTAAAATGACAACATCTGTCGGGGGTACACCTCCAATATTTCCTAATAATAAGCCATTCCCTTTATTTAAATTACTCATTAATTCTGCAGCAATTAAAATAGCAGCATTACCTGCAATTTCACTTAAAGATTTTAAAACAGGGTAAACTCCATGATCATCCATTATATAGTCAAAAGCAACAGCTGTAATTCTTTTTTTTGCTAAGGTTTCAAAAAAAAATTTTGATTGGGTTTTTAGTTGAAGAGAAGAAATTAAAACACTTTGAGGGTTTATCATTTCAACTTCATTAATAGAGGGTGGTGCCACTTTTAAAACTATTTCACATGAAAAAGCTTCTTTTATATCATAGGATACTTTTGCACCTGCTTCAGAATATTCATTATCAGAATAATTAGAACCTTCACCAGCGCCTGTTTCTATAATTACTCTATGACCATGCGCAGTCAATGCAGCTACTGCATCAGGAGTTAAACAAACTCTTTTTTCTTCAAAATGTGTTTCTTTTGGAAGTCCAATAAATAATTCGCCTTTACCCTTCTTTATTTCTAACATTTCTGTTTGAGGTAGTAATTCCTCTTTGCTAAATGGAGAGAATTTACTCATAAAAAGTTATTTAAGTTCAATGTTTCGTTGTCCATTATTTAATTCTGTTATATGGATAGTACTATTTTTTAAAGGTACTAAATTTTGTATAACACTAGGCCACTCAATTAAACACCAAGCATTAGAATAAAAATAATCCTCTAAACCTAAATTAAGAGCTTCCTCTTCGTTCTTAATTCTGTAGAAATCAAAATGATAGATGATTTCATTTGTATTGGTTATGTATTCATTTACAATAGAAAATGTTGGAGAATTTATAAGAACGTCAGTTCCAAGAATTTTACAAATTTCTTTAATTAATGTTGTTTTACCAACTCCCATTTCACCATGAAATAATAGGATTTTATGTTTTGAGTTCCTAATAATTTCTTTTGCTATTTGGTTTAAATCTAAAAATGAGTAGTTTTTATTCATATATAATGAAAAGTTATTTAGGACTATAAACAGCAAAAGGAATTATCATTTCCTCCAAAGAAACCCCGCCGTGTTGATATGTATTTCTAAAATAATTTACAAAATGATTGTAATTATTGGGATATGCAAAAAATAAATCTTCTTTTGCGAAAACAAATGGACTATTAAAGCTAATACTTGGTAAGAAAATATCTTTAGGATTTTTTACAGCAAACACATCTTTTTCAGAGTAAGACAGACTTTTTCCAGTTTTATATCTAAGGTTTGAACTTATGTTTTTGTCTCCAATTATTTTGGTCGGATTTTTACAATTAATAGTTCCATGATCAGTTGTAATAATTAGTTTTTGACCTAATTGTTTTGCTTTTTGTAAAATTTCAAATAAGGGAGAATTTTTAAACCAACTTACAGTTAAAGATCTATAAGCCTTATCATCTCCAGCTAATTCTTTAATTACTTCCATCTCAGTTTTAGAATGTGATAGCATATCAACAAAATTATATACTAAAACAGTAAGATCATTTTGTTTCGTTCCATTATAATTACTTGCTAATTCTTTTCCATCCCTTAAAGAAACAATTTTATAATATTCATGTTTGATGGAAAGATTTAGTCGTTTAATTTGAGCAGTTAAAAATTCATTTTCAAACATGTTTTTTCCACCTTCATCTGTATCATTTTTCCATAAATCCGGATGTTTTTTTTCCATTTCAGAGGGCATTAAACCAGAGAATATTGCGTTTCTAGCATATTGAGTTGCTGTAGGTAGAATACTGAAGTAAGAATATTCTTCTTCTTTTTTGTAATGGTTATTTATAAAAGGTTCTATCATTTTATATTGATCATACCTTAAATTATCAATGACAATCCAAAGAACACCATTCTTATCTCCTAAATTAGGCACAACATAATCTTTGAATAAGTTGTGAGAAAATGTTGGGCCATCATAGGAAGTTAATGAATCTTGATAATTTTTTTTTATAAATTTATAAAATAAATTATTAGCTTCAGATTTCTGACTTTCTAAAATTTCCAACATACTAGAATCATTAATATCCTCTAATTCAAGTTCCCAATGGACTAATTTTTTATATAGATCAGACCATTCATCGTATGAATTTACAGACATTAAATCCATAGATATTTTTCGAAATTCTTGCTGATAATTAGAGGTAGTTTTTTCAGAAATTAATCTGGAATGATCTAAATTTTTTTTCAAACTTAATAAAATCTGATTTGGATTTACTGGTTTTATTAAATAATCAGCAATTTTAGAACCAATGGCCTCTTCCATAATATATTCTTCTTCACTCTTAGTAATCATTATTACAGGTAAATTAGATTTTATTTGTTTTATAGCTGTTAAGGTTTCTAACCCATTCATGCCTGGCATATTTTCGTCTAAAAAAACAATATCAAAGTTAGTTTCTTCTACTAATTCAATTGCATCTGTTCCGTTGGTGCATGTGGTTACAGTGTATTTTTTTTGTTCAAGAAATATAATGTGAGGTTTTAATAAATCTATTTCATCGTCAACCCATAAAATTTGAATTGTATTCATAAAGCTACAGTTTCTTTTTTAAACGTTAAAAGTATTTAAATGTTATGGTAGGGATGCCCTAAAAATGGTAAAATATTCTTAATAAAGCGATAAACTACTTTGTAAAGAGCAAATTTAGTCTTTAGTTTGTAATTGTAACACTAAAACTTAGACTTGAAAAATTCTTCAACTAATAAATTAAAAATCTTAAATGACCCTATTTATGGTTTTATAAGAATCCCAAATAGTTTAATTTTTGATATTATTGAGCATCCTAGTTTTCAACGCTTGAGAAGAGTTTCACAAATGGGGTTGTCAAATTTAGTATATCCTGGCGCAAATCACACCCGTTTTCATCATGCGTTAGGTTGTTTGCATCTTATGCAAAAAACAGTTAGTATACTCAGAGTAAAAGGAATTAATATTTCTGAAGAAGAAGAAAATGCTTTGTACATTGCTATTTTATTACACGATATAGGTCATGGTGCTTTTTCACATGCACTTGAACACAGTATTGTTACTGGGATAACTCATGAAGAAATTTCATTAAAATACATGCACAAACTCAACAATGAGTTTCATGGTCAATTAGATTTAGCTATTGCAGTTTTTACAAGAAAATATCACAGAGTTTTTTTACACCAATTAATATCTAGTCAATTAGACATGGATAGATTAGATTATTTAAAGAGAGATAGTTTTTATACAGGTGTGGCAGAGGGAAATATAAGTTCAGATAGATTAATTGCAATGATAAACGTTGTCAATAATGAATTAGTTATTGAGAAAAAAGGTATTTATTCTGTAGAGAAGTTTTTGATTGCTAGAAGATTGATGTATTGGCAGGTTTATTTACACAAGACAAGTATAGTTGCAGAACATATGTTGGTAAAAGTCTTAATGAGAGCCAAAGAACTAGCTGAAAAAAAAGTTGAACTATTTTGTACTTCTTCATTACATTTTTTCTTATACAACAAAATAAACAAAGATAATTTTAATGATATAGTTTTAGGTTTTTTCTCAAAACTAGATGACTATGATATCCTTTCAGCAATTAAAGAATGGGTAAACCATTCTGATAAAATACTCTCTAACTTGTGTGGTATGATTGTAAACAGAGATCTTTTGAAAATTGAAATGTTCGATAAAGAGGTTTCGGCTAAATATGCATTAGAAATGACCATGAATTTTATGACTGAATTAAATTTATCAGAAGAAGAGGCTGCATATTTTGTATTTAAAGGAGAAATTTCAAATCAAGCTTACAATGAAAATCAACCAATAAAGATTGTGAATAAAAGAGGGAATTTGGAAGATATAGTAAAAGCTTCAGACCAATTAAACCTTCAAGCTCTATCAAAACCAGTAATAAAGTATTTTATATGCTATCCTAAGAAAATGTAATTAGCCTAATCTTACATTTTTTTATACTTTTGCAGAAGATGAAATTTACAGCAAAACAAATAGCTCAAATCTTAGATGGTGAAATTGAAGGAAGTCCAGAGGAAGAAGTTTCTAGACTTTCTAAGATAGAAGAGGGTACAAAAGGGTCACTTACCTTCTTGTCAAACCCGAAATACAATTCTTATTTATATACTACACAGGCTTCAATAACTATTGTTAATCAAACTTTTCAATTAGAAAAACAAGTTTCTACTACCCTAATCAGAGTAAAAGACGCTTACAAGTCATTTTCTAAATTATTAGAATTTTACAATCAAGTAAAAAATAACAAAGAAGGAAGAGAAGAACCGTATTATATTTCAGAATCCGCATCTATTGGTAAACATGAATATATAGGTGCTTTTAGTTATATAGGTGAAAATGTTGTTATTGGAGAAAATGTAAAAATTTATCCAAACTCATATATAGGTGATAATGTAACCATCGGTAATAATTGTTTGATATTTGCAGGTGTGAAAATTTATTCTGAAACAGAAATAGGAAATAATTGTACATTCCACTCTGGTTGTATAATTGGCTCGGATGGATTTGGATTTACTCCAAATGACGAAGGAGAACTCATTAAAGTTCCGCAAACAGGTAATGTTATTATAGAAGATAATGTAGACATAGGATCAAGTTCAACAATAGACAGAGCAACTTTAGGTGCTACCATCATAAGAAGTGGAGTAAAATTAGACAATCAAGTACAGATTGCACATAATGTGGAAATTGGCAAAAATACAGCAATTGCTGCTCAAACCGGAATAGCAGGTTCTACTAAAGTAGGAGAAAATTGTATGATTGGCGGTCAAGTAGGGATTTCAGGTCACTTAAATTTAGGAAATAATCTTAAAATTCAAGCTCAATCAGGTATTTCAAAAAGTTTAAAAGACAATGAAATAGTTCAAGGATCACCTGCATTTGGATATTCTGATTTTAATAAATCATATGTGTATTTTAAAAACCTTCCTAAAATAATTGGTAGAATTAATAAAATTGAAAAAGAATTGAATACTCAAAATACAGATAATGAGTAAAAAACAAAAAACAATACAAAACGAAGTAAGTTTATCAGGTGTTGGATTACATACTGGTGTTGAAGTGAAAATGACTTTTAAGCCCGCTCCAATAAATCACGGTTTTGCCTTTAAAAGAGTTGACTTAATAGGGTGTCCAACAATAGAAGCGAAAGCTGAATATGTTGTGAATACACAAAGAGGTACGAATCTTGAAAAAAATGGAGTTTCAATTCAAACATCAGAACATGTTTTAGCAGCAGCTGTAGGTTTAGATATCGATAATTTAATTATTGAAATTAATGCTTCAGAACCACCTATTATGGACGGTTCTTCTATTTTTTTTGTAAAAGCATTAGAATCTGCCGGTATTAAAGAGTTAGATGCAGAAGTTGAAGAATACATAGTCAAAGAAATTATTTCCCACAAAGACGAAGTTACAGGAAGTGAAATTATTTTAATGCCTTCTGATGAGTATCAAGTTACCACAATGGTAGACTTTGGAACTAAAATTTTAGGAACTCAAAATGCTACTTTAGAGCACATATCAGATTTTAAAGATGAAATAGCCGCCGCTAGAACCTTCAGTTTTCTTCATGAAATAGAAATGTTATTAGAAAATGATCTTATAAAAGGAGGTGATTTAAACAATGCAATTGTATATGTAGACAAAGAGCTTTCTGAAGCTACAATGCAGAAGTTAAAGAAAGCATTCAATAAAGATGATATTAAAATTAAATCTAATGGAATTTTAGATAATTTAAATTTGCATTGGGCAAACGAAGCTGCAAGACACAAATTATTGGATGTAATTGGAGATTTAGCATTAACAGGCACTAGAATTAGAGGAAAAGTTATTGCAAACAAACCAGGTCATCAGGTAAACACTCAATTTGCGAAAAAATTAGCTAAAATCATTAAAATCGAAAAAAGAAATAATATTCCTCAAGTAGATTTAAATCAACCACCATTGATGGATATTCATAAAATCATGGAAATTTTACCTCACAGGCCTCCATTTTTATTAATTGATAGAATCATTGAATTATCTACTAAACATGTTGTTGGTATGAAAAACGTTACAATGAATGAGGATTTTTTTGTAGGTCATTTTCCTGGAGCACCTGTAATGCCAGGCGTATTGCAAGTGGAGGCTATAGCTCAATGCGGTGGGATATTAGTATTAAGTACTGTACCAGATCCAGAAAATTACCTTACTTATTTCATGAAAATTGATAAAGTTAAATTTAAACAAAAAGTATTACCTGGAGACACTTTAATACTCAAAGCAGAGTTGATTACTCCAATAAGAAGAGGTATTGCTCACATGCAAGCGTATGGTTATGCTAATGGTAAATTAGTAGTTGAAGCAGAGCTAATGGCACAAATATCTAAAAGAAAACAATAATGAATCAACCTCTTGCATATGTTCATCCCCAGGCAAAAATAGCTAGAAATGTTGTTATAGAACCCTTTACAACTATTCACGCAAATGTTCAAATTGGGTCAGGAACCTGGATAGGTTCTAACGTAACGATTATGGAGGGCGCTAGAATTGGAAAAAATTGCAGAATTTTTCCTGGAGCAGTAATATCTGCAATTCCTCAAGATTTAAAATTTGAAGGAGAAGAATCATTAACTTTTATTGGAGACAATTCAACAATCCGTGAATGTGTCACAATAAATAGAGGAACAAATGCTTCTGGCGAAACAAGAATAGGCAAAAATGTGTTAATTATGGCAACAGTTCATATCGCCCATGATTGTGTGATAGGAGACAATGCTATCATTGTTAACGGGGTTGCTTTAGCTGGACATGTAACTATTGGAGAGTATGCAATTATAGGAGGCCTAGCAGCAATACATCAATTTATACATATAGGAGATCATGCAATGGTTTCTGGTGGTTCTCTAGTTAGAAAAGATGTACCTCCCTATGCAAAAGCTGCTAAGGAGCCTTTGTCATATGTTGGAATTAATTCTATAGGATTAAGGCGCAGAGGGTTTTCTACAGAAAAAATAAGTGAAATTCAAAATATTTATAGGATATTATACCAAAAAAACTACAATACATCCCAAGCAGTAGGAAAGATTGAAGCTGAAATGGAGGCAACTTCAGAAAGAGACGAAATATTACTATTCATTCGTAATTCTCAAAGAGGAATTATGAAAGGGTACTGGGGAGGATAAAAAGATATAGAATTTAGACTCAAATCTTTAAAATAATTAAACAAGTATACAATACTATGGCAACAACATCAGATATTAGAAACGGATTATGTATCAAGTATAATAATGACATTTATAAAGTAATTGAGTTTCTTCATGTAAAACCAGGAAAAGGTCCTGCTTTTGTCAGAACAAAATTAAAAAGTGTTACGAATGGCAAAGTAATTGACAATACATTTCCAGCGGGAAGAAAAATTGAAGATGTTCGAGTAGAAACTCATAAGTTTCAATACCTATATAATGAGGGTGAAACCTATCACTTTATGAATAATGATGATTATAGTCAAATTGAATTGCAAAAAAATACGTTAGATTCTCCAGATTTAATGAAAGAAGGAGAAACTGTAACAATTATTATCAATTCTGAAGATGATATGCCCTTATCGGTAGATTTGCCTGCTAGTGTTGTTTTAGAAGTTACACATACAGAACCAGGAGTAAAAGGAAACACCGCAACCAATGCAACAAAACCAGCTACTGTAGAATCTGGTGCAATTGTTAATGTACCTCTTTTTATCAATGAAGGAGATAAGATAAAAGTAGAAACAACAAAAGGTACATATCAAGAAAGAATTAAAGAATAGCTTTTCCATAATGAAATTTAAATCTGCACAAACACTATTAAAAGTAGCCAACTTAATTGATGCAAGTTTTGTTGGGGATTCAGATTTTAAAATAACTGGAATTAATGAAATACATGTTGTTGAAGATGGAGATATTGTTTTTGTAGATCATCCAAAATATTATGATAAAGCCCTAAAATCGGCTGCAACAACAATACTAATTAATAAAGAAGTTGATTGCCCTCTTGGTAAATCACTTTTAATCTCTGATGATCCTTTTCGTGATTTTAATAAGCTTACAAAGCATTTTAATCCTTTTATAAGTTCCAAAGATAGTATTGCTAATTCGGCGATTATTGGCGAAGGAACTATAATTCAACCCAATGTATTTATAGGAAATAATGTTGTGATTGGTAAAAACAGTTTAATTCACCCTAACGTAACTATCTATGATAATACGTTAATTGGTGATAATGTAATTATTCATGGAAATTCTGTTTTAGGCGCAGATGCTTTTTATTACAAAAAAAGACCAGATAATTTTGATCAATTAATTTCTGGAGGTAGAGTAATTATTAAAAACAATGTTCATATAGGCGCATCTTGTACAATCGATAAAGGAGTTTCTGGTGATACTATAATTGGTGAAGGAACAAAAATTGACAATCAGGTTCATATTGGACATGATTCTTTGGTTGGTGAAAAATGTTTAATTGCTTCACAAACTGGAATTGCAGGATGTGTAATTATTGAAGACGAAGTGACAATATGGGGTCAAGTAGGTACTAACAGTGGAATTACCATTGGAAAAGGAGCAGTTATTTTAGGTCAGACCGGAGTAACAAAGTCCGTTTCTGGCGGAAAAACATATTTTGGTACTCCTATTTCAGAATCAAGAGAAAAACTTAAAGAGTTAGCATATTTAAAGAGATTATTAAGAGAAGAAAAGAAAGATTAATTTTCCTTTTTTAGCTTCTAACAATAAAGTATTTTTGCACTAAATTATTAGAAAAAAATATCCAATGAGTGTTTTAGTAAATAAAGATTCAAGAATTATAGTACAAGGCTTTACAGGTAGTGAAGGAACTTTTCACGCCGGTCAGATGATTGATTACGGAACCAATGTTGTTGGTGGAGTTACACCTGGAAAAGGAGGTCAAGAACATCTTGGAAAACCCGTATTTAATACAGTAAAAGAATCTGTATTAAAAGTAGCAGCAGATACTTCGATTATTTTTGTTCCTCCAGCTTTTGCTGCGGATGCAATTATGGAATCAGCAGATGCAGGAATTAAAGTAATTATTTGTATTACGGAGGGTATTCCTACTGCTGATATGGTGAAAGTAAAAGCTTATATAGATGACAAAGATTGTACATTGGTTGGACCAAATTGTCCAGGAGTAATTACTCCAGATGAAGCCAAAGTCGGTATTATGCCAGGATTTATCTTTAAAAAAGGAAAAGTAGGAATTGTTTCTAAATCAGGAACATTAACTTATGAAGCTGCAGATCAAGTAGTGAAACAAGGATATGGTATTACCACTGCAATTGGTATTGGTGGAGATCCAATCATTGGAACTACAACCAAACAAGCAGTTGAGTTATTAATGAATGACGATGAAACTGAAGCTATTGTCATGATTGGTGAAATAGGAGGTCAGTTAGAAGCTGAAGCGGCAGAATGGATCAAATCAGATGGAAATAGAAAACCAGTTGTAGGTTTTATTGCAGGTCAGACTGCTCCGGCTGGAAGAACTATGGGACATGCTGGTGCAATTGTTGGTGGTGCAGATGATACAGCACAAGCTAAGATGAAAATATTATCTGAAAACGGTATTCATGTAGTTGATTCTCCAGCAAAAATAGGGGAAATGGTTGCAAGAGTTTTAAATTAAAAAACTAAAATTAATTAATAATAAAAATTCCCGTATTTTAATACGGGTTTTTTTGTAAATAAAAAATTATATTTGACAAGCAACTAATCCTAACATATGAAATTATTAGAAAATAAAACAGCAATTATTACTGGTGCTACAAGAGGAATAGGTAGAGAGATTGCAATTGAATTTGCAAAGCAAGGAGCACACATAGCTTTCACATATAGTACCTCTGTAGAGGCAGCAGAAACCTTAGAGTTAGAGTTAAACAACCTAGGAATAAATGCAAAAGGATATCAATCTGATGCAGCTAATTTTGAGGCCGCTCAAGAGTTAGCAAAAGAGATTTTAAAAGAGTTCGGAAGTATTGAAGTGTTAATTAATAACGCAGGGATTACTAAAGACAATCTTTTATTGAGAATTTCTGAAAATGATTTTGATAAAGTAATAGATGTAAATTTAAAATCTGTTTTTAATATGACTAAGGCGGTAATAAGACCTATGATGAAACAACGTTCAGGTTCGATTATAAATATGAGTTCTATTGTTGGATTAAAAGGAAATGCAGGTCAATCTAACTATGCGGCTTCAAAATCTGGAATTATTGGGTTTTCAAAATCTGTAGCCTTAGAATTGGGATCTAGAAATGTTCGTAGTAATGTTATTGCACCTGGCTTTATAGAAACAGAAATGACTGGGAAATTAGACGAAACAATCGTACAGAGTTGGAGAGATTCAATTCCATTAAAAAGAGGAGGAACACCAAAAGATATAGCAAATGCATGTGTTTTTTTAGCCTCTGACATGAGTAGTTACATTACAGGTCAAACCTTGTCTGTAGACGGTGGTATGTTAACCTAAGATAATAGAGACAAAATATATATATAAAACCTAGACTTATTTCAAGTCTAGGTTTTTTTATACCTATCTTCTTTTTACCTTTAACATAAAATAAGATTATATTGGAAAAATCTACACTCATATTAATTATTGTTGCGCTACTATTAAGTGTTGGAATTGCTTATTATCAATACTATTTTAAGGTTAAAAATAGAACTAAAATAAACGTATTACTTTCCATAATACGTACAGTTGTTTTTTTCTTATTATTTTTATTATTAATTAATCCTAGTATTGTAAGGATTGAATTAATTAATCAAAAACCCAAACTTTCAATTATTGTTGATAATTCATCATCAATTAAATTTTTCAAAAAAGACACCTTAGTAAAATCTATAATACATGATTTTAAAACACATCTAAAACTTAATAAACGATTTAATATAGATTATTACTCTTTTGGCAATCAATTTAGATTAAACGATACATTGAGTTTTAATGAACAACAAACCAATATATCAAGACCTTTAGAAAAAATTCATAAACTTCACAAAAACTCAAATAACGCTATTGTTCTGCTCTCAGATGGAAACCAAACGGTAGGAAATGATTATGAATATACTATACTAAAAGAACCAATATTTGCAGTAGTTATTGGAGATACTATTAAATATAAAGATGTTGAAATCACACAAGTAAATGCAAATAGATATAGTTTTATTAACAATGAATTTCGGGTAGAATCATTAATACAATACACAGGAGAATCACCTGTGAGATTGAGATATTCCATAGAGAAAAAAGGAAAAATTGTTTTTAGTAAACTATTAGATTTTAATAATGTAAATAATTCTTATTTACTTCAAACAACTATTAAATCCATAAAAGAAGGCCCAAATTTTTACACGTCAAAAATTCAATACTTAGATAATGAAAAAAACACAAAAAATAACAGTAAAAATTTCTCTGTAGACGTTATAGATAAACAATCTGAAGTCCTTATTGTCAGTTCATTTTTACATCCAGATTTGGGAGCCTTGAGAAAATCTATAGAAACTGATAAGCAACGGAAAGTCACAATACATTTAGCTAATAACTTAGATCTAAATATTAATGATTATCAGTTAGTTATACTGTATCAACCAAATAATAAGTTCACTAAAATAATTGATGAACTAAAGGGTACTAAAAAGTCATTTTTTCTCATTACTGGGTCCAAAACAGATTGGTCATTTTTAAATAAAAAGTCTCTAGGAGTTAATAAAAATTATATTAATCAAATAGAAAATTATTCAGCTAAATTTAACGAGGGTTTTTTAAATTTCTCACAAAAAAATATAGGTTTTGACAATTTTCCTCCATTAGTAGATAAATTCGGTGAAACATCTATCTCTATTCCAAATCAAATTTTATTATTTCAAAATATCAATGGTTTTACGTCTCAAGAACCGTTATTACTTGCTACTAATGATAATAATCAGAAGAAAATATTTTTATTGGGAGAGGGGATTTGGAAATGGAGATCAATAAGTTATTCCAATACTAATTCTTTTAAATATTTTGATGAATTTATTGGGAGTTTAATTCAGTATGCCTCTATAAAAAAAAATATTAATCGATTAGATGTTGATATTAAAACACTTTATAATTCTAACTCAATTATACGAATAGGAGCATTTTATGTTGACAATAATTTTAAATTTGATAATAGAGCTACATTGCTTTTTTCGTTGATCAATAAAAAGACTAAGAAAAAGAAAATATTACCATTCTCTTTATCAGGCAATTCTTATCAATTAAAATTAAACTCATTAGATTCTGGTGATTATGAATATTTAGTAACTGTCGAAGGTCAAAATATTTCTAAAAAAGGAATATTTAAAGTCAATAAGTTTAAAGTAGAAGAACAATTTACAAAAGCCAACAAAGAGAAGTTAGAAAAGTTAACAGAAAAAACAAATGGGAAACTTTTTTTTGAGGGTACACGAAATAGACTCATAGATGAATTACTTGCTGATAATAGATATAAAACCATACAAAAATCGATAAAAACTAAAGATGAACTCATAAATTGGCAATGGATTATGCTATTTATTGTAGTGTTATTATCCATTGAATGGTTTACTAGAAAATATTATGGAAAAGTTTAATAACAATTTTTAGATTAAAATTGACTAAATGAATTTTTTTACAAAAGAAAATTGTTTATAATAAAACATTTAACCTTTACTTCAATTTTATTTGAAGGTCTTTTATTACAATTAAATTAAAAAATATTAATATCATTTATTATAACAGCTATAAAAAGAACATTAAGTTGTAAATTTGTGTAAACAAAAAAATAAAAAAATGGCAAACAATCAAATAGAATTTAAATTTCCCAAAGGAGCCATCATGACAATTGGTCTAATTTTAACGGCAATTGTATTGATTTCAAAATCTGCAGTAACAATTGGATCTGGAGAACGAGGAGTATTGTATCAATGGATTGGTGGTGTAGTTACCGATCAACCACCTTTAGACGAGGGTTTTAATCTTGTAATGCCTTGGAATAAGGTTTTTAAATACAATGTTAGACAACAAGAATTATTTGAAGAGAAAATGTCTGTATTATCTTCTAACGGTTTAGAGATTAAATTAGACGCATCTGTTCTTTATCAGGCAACTACAGCTACTGTAGCTTTATTACATCAAACAAGAGGTGAAGCCTACGAAGACGACGTTATTATACCTGCAATTAGATCTGCAACTAGAAGTGTAGTTGGTCGTTATACACCAGAACAATTATATTCTACAAAAAGAGATGCTATCCAGACGGAAATTTTTGAAGAAACAAAAAAGATTTTAGGACCTCAATATATCCAGTTAAATTCAGTATTGGTAAGAGATGTAACACTACCTCCAACAATAAAAACTGCAATTGAGCGTAAACTAAAACAAGAACAAGAATCTCTAGAGTATGAATTTAGACTTGTTACAGCTAGAAAAGAAGCTGAAAAACAAATTATTGAAGCACAAGGTAAAGCTGATGCTAATAAAATTTTAAGCGCTTCTTTAAATGACAGAATTTTACAAGATAAAGGAATTGAAGCTACTATTAAGTTATCTCAATCTTCTAATAGTAAGGTTGTAATTATTGGTTCTGGTAAAAGCGGTATGCCAATTATTTTAGGAAATCAATAAAAAGAATAACATTTTATAAATAAAAAACCAGCTTAAGCTGGTTTTTTATTTATAATAACTCTTCAATATTATAAACTATTTAAGGATACAAGACTCTCTAAATAGGACTGACTATTGTTACAAGTAATTTACTAATTACGTTTTTTATCTGGTAATCTACTTCTTTCAATTTTACCATTTTTTAACGCCTTATATATTTCATAACAATCTAAAACAGCTTCTATTAGTTGTAAATCACTTGCATTTTTAACAAAATAATCAGAATAATTACAATCAGAAATTAATTTCATCAAATCGTTTCTATCCATTTCTAAATATTCCATCATTACTTCTCTATCAAACTTACCTGCCATAATTTTACGCAAGTTGTCTTCTTTTTTTATTTTTTGGAGTTTCTTTAGCTGTTTAGGTTTTTTTCCAAAAAGCTTGTACAAGAAATCTACTGGCTGAAATAAAGCAGCAAGAGGGGAGGAGAAGTCACCAGTTCTTGGTCTAGAAATCTCATAAGTTTGTCTTAACCCATTAATTTTTATTCTAGTGAATTTATCTTTTGGAACTTGTTTAACATCAACTTCTAATACACCGATTAGTTTACTAGATCTAATAATAATTTCTTTTACTTCTTCTGATTTTTCGTACAATGCAATTAATAATTCATTTCCTTTCAGTAAATCATTTGTTACTTTAATTTTTATGGAAGAATGCCCTAAATAAGAAACCATTACGGTATCATTAGCTTTTGCAGTAATTTCAAAAAAACCTTTATCATTGGTTATAGTACCAGTAACTGAATTAAGATTTATAATATGAGAAGCACTTAGTGATTTTTTAGTTTCAGAATCAATTACTTGACCTTTTAAAATTTTTGAAGCTAAGTTGTCGTTTTGAGAATATACACTTAAGGATAAAAAAAGAACTAGTAATAAAAGATATTTATTTTTCTGCATCCAACAAAAGTAAGAATTAAATGGGAGACAAAATGGTTAATTTTATGTGAAAAAAAACCATTATTGTGTGCGCACGAGAAGATTCGAACTTCCACATCCTATTCGGATACCAGCCCCTCAAGCTGGCGCGTCTACCAATTCCGCCACGTGCGCTTAATTTAATTAAAAAAGCAAATAATTTGTGACCGGGCTGGGGCTCGAACCCAGGACCCTCTCCTTAAAAGGGAGATGCTCTACCAACTGAGCTACCAGGTCTTAATTTTTTTAAGATTTGCAAATATAAACGCATTCGTACAAAAAAGTGCTTTTTTTAATTTATTTTTTTAACGATATTTGCTAAATAAGTTATTTTTATGAAAATTATTCTGTTAGGATATATGGGTAGTGGTAAATCTACTGTAGGTCATCATTTAGCAAAGAAATTATATCTTACGTTTACTGACTTAGATAACCATATAGAAAAAAAAGAAAACAAAACAATTTCTGAAATTTTTAATGAAAAAGGGGAAATTTACTTCAGAAAAAAAGAGCATGAGTATCTGAAACAATTTATAAATGAAAATGATTCGTATGTTTTATCTCTGGGTGGAGGAACTCCTTGTTATTCGGAAAATATAGATTTTATTACAAACGAAGAAAATCTTTTTTCTTTTTATTTGCAAGCTTCAATTCATACACTTCATAAAAGACTATCAGAAAACAATTCTAAAAGGCCTCTATTATCGTCTTTATCTGGCCAAGGATTAACTGAGTATATTGCAAAACATTTATTTGAAAGAAGTGTTTTTTACGAACAAGCGTTGCATCGTATTTCTATAAATTCAAAAAGTGTAGATGCTATAGTAACCGAAATAAGAATATTATTACATTAAATAAGCTTTTGAGTTTTTTTTATCAAATACGACTTCTACATGTTCCTTAATTGAAGTTGATAAAGAAATTCCTTTAAAATCAGCCTTTATAGGATATTTTTTATGATTTCTATTTACTAATACTGCAGTTTTAAATCGTTTTAGAGGTACCTCTAGAAAATACTTAACCCCATACATTAGAGTAGTGCCAGAATTCAAAACATCGTCTACTAAAACAATCGGTTTGTTTATGTACTCTTTATTATCAATATTAGTACTAATAGGTCCTAAAGGTTTTTTCTTATCAATAAAAACTTCACATAAAATAACTTTTAATGAAGATATTTGTTGCAGTGATTTCGCTAATTGTTGTGCAAAATAGACTCCATTACCTTGAATTCCAGCAATAATTATTTCATCTTCGAAGCTATTGGCCTCATAAATTTGATAAGCTATTCTTTTTATTTTCTGATGAATCTGATTGTGATCTAATATTATGGTAGTTGCTTTCATTAATTTTATATTTCTAATGGAGAATCTTGATAATCATCAATATCTCTTCTATCTTTTTTTGTTGGTCTTCCAGTTCCTTTTTTTCTGTAATAATCTTTAGAGTACTTTAATAAATCTAATTTATTAAATTCTTCCTTTGGTGTTATATCATTGCAGAATTGATGGACTAACTTCGCTCCAATTCTACTTTCAGGAATAGCTATTACCTCTATTTTAATATTTATTTGATTCTTACGAACCGAAATGATTTCACCAACATATATATCTTTAGAAGGTTTACAATTCACTTCATTAATCTTTACATGCCCCTTTTTACAGGAGTCAGTTGCTATACTTCTAGTTTTAAATGTACGGATACACCATAAATATTTGTCAATTCTCATAAAAAAGTTAAAAAAGGCTTAATCACTTTTTACAAAGGTATAAAAATGGTAAATTGCACCACTAAAATAGTGTAAATGTTTGATAGAAAGATTATAATTTTATGTTTGTCAGTCCTATTTATAGGATATGCTTGTGATACAGATAACCCAAATGGTTTTGTAGATGATTTTGATTATGCTGCGCAATCATTGATTGACAACGATTCTCTTGTTGATTTTTTTGAAACTCATTATTATAATGATGCAATAGATTCAGTACAGCCTTTAGTTTCTGGTGCTTTAGCATTAATAAATGATTCTAGATTATTGACACAAGACATAAGCGATCGAGAAGTAGATTACAAATTGTATTCTTTTGTGAAAAGAGAGGGTACTCCGGATCCAATAAAAAGTTTTCCAACTGTTATGGATTCTATTTTGGTTAAATATAAAGGTCAATACTTAAGTGATACTGATAATTTGGTTGACTTTGATGAAAGTTTTGTAAATCCAATTTGGTTGACTTTAAATGGTGTAATAAGAGGATGGGCTCATGGTTTTGGAAACTTTAAAGGGGGGAAATTAAAAACCGAACCAAACGGAGATCCATTTAATGGTCCAATAACATATGAAGACGGTGGAAAAGGAGTTTTATTTATCCCTTCAGGATTAGGTTATAGCACAAACGGAGCTCTAGGGATTCCAGGAAACGCAAACTTGATGTTTTATATTGAATTATATGATTTAGCTGAAAATACTGATCACGATAATGATGCTGTTCCTTCAATACTTGAAGATCCTGACGGAGACGGAGATCCTAGAAACGATGACACTGATGGTGATACAATCCCTAATTATTTTGATGTTGATGATGATAATGATGGTGTTTTAACAAAAGACGAAGGAGGAGATGATGGAGATCCTACAAATGACTTTAATGACCCAAATAATCCAACATTACCTGATTATTTAAATCCAGATGTTACTAGTAATTAAAAGACTTAAGAATAACACAAAAAAAAGCTCTTGATTTTCAAGAGCTTTTTTTTGTGTTATTTTTTTTTGATTTTATTTAATTTGTATGAAACTCCAAATATTATTTGACTAACTCTGGTATCAAAATTGAAATTAGAATCAATTGTATTGTCTGTAAAAGTAGACTCAATCTTAGAAAACCCTCTTTCCAATCTTATATCAAATCCTAAACGACCTAATTCTACTCCAGCTCCGAGTTGAATTCCTAGTGAGAAATTCTCAGTAGATACTTCTCTTAAATCATTAAAATCAAAATTTGACGATAGGATATATTGAAAAGAAGGTCCAGCAAAAACAGTACCTATTCCTAAAATTTTCTTTCCAATTAAAACAGGAACATCAATTTTTCTAATTTTAAAATTTGTAGAATTATATAAATCTTGTTCATTTCTTCTGTAAGAAATATTGTTTTTTAGTTCAGTATAAATTAATTCTGGTCTTAAATAAAAACCTACAATGGGTAATTTTGCTCTAAACCAAACTCCTGTATGTAGTCCAGTCCTAGACTTAGCACCATCTAAAACGTCACTTGACACATCACTAAATGTGTCAGAATTATAGTTTATACCTGCTTTTAAGCCGAAATGAAGTTGTGCTTCTAAGTGTTGGATTGTTCCAAATAATAAAATGCAAATTGCTAGTAATTTTTTCATTTTTTTTTAATTATTAAAAAGCCTTTTTTTTAGAAAAAATTATTTTCTTTTCAAGACTTTTTTTACTGCATTAAAGACAGCTACATCATTAATATTGTATTTTTCCATTAATTGTGCAGGTGTTGCAGATTCACCAAAAGTATCATTTACTGCAACAAACTCTTGAGGTGTTGGATTGTTTTGAGATAAACATCTAGCTACACTTTCTCCTAAACCACCAAATTTATTGTGTTCTTCAGCAGTTACGATACAACCAGTTTTTAATACTGATGTTAGTATAGCTTCTTCATCTAATGGTTTTATTGTATGAATATTTATCACCTCGGCACTAATTCCTTCAGCTTCTAATTTCTCTGCAGCTTGTAAGGATTCCCAAACTAAGTGACCAGTCGCAACAATAGTAACATCTGTACCTTCAGTTAAAAGAACAGCCTTTCCTATTTCAAAAGGTTGATCTGTTGGCATAAATACGGGTACTTTTGGACGACCAAATCGTAAATAAACAGGGCCTTCATAATCTGCAATTGCAATGGTAGCTGCTTTTGTTTGATTGTAGTCACAGGTATTAATTACCGTCATACCTGGTAACATCTTCATCATACCTATATCTTCTAAGATTTGATGCGTTGCACCATCCTCACCTAAAGTTAAACCAGCATGAGAGGCGCAAATTTTAACATTTTTATCAGAATAAGCAATAGATTGACGTATTTGGTCATACACACGTCCAGTAGAAAAATTAGCAAAAGTTCCAGTAAATGGTATTTTACCTCCTATGGTTAAACCTGCTGCAATACCCATCATATTTGCTTCAGCAATTCCTACTTGAAAGAAACGTTCTGGATGATTGTTTTCAAAATCATTCATTTTTAAAGATCCTGTTAAATCTGCACATAGCGCAACTACATTAGGATTTGTTTTTCCTAATTCTGTTAAACCATCACCAAAACCAGACCTTGTGTCTTTCATTTCTGTGTACGTATATTTTTTCATTTGTTTGTGTTGTTATTTGAACGTAAAAATAAGTTTTTAATTAAGTCTTATTAAGCAATTTCCAGCAATTCTTTATACAATTTATGAACAGGTAATCCCATAACGTTAAAATAGCTACCTTCGATTCTTTTAACACCTATAAGTCCTATCCAGTCTTGGATTCCATAACTTCCTGCTTTGTCATATGGATTGAAATTATCTAAGTAATAGTTAATTTCTTCATCTGTAAATTCTTTAAATTCTACAATAGTTTTATCATTAAATACTTTTTTAAAAGACATGCTTTTGATACTAATTGAAGTATAAACACAATGTTTCTTTCCAGACATTCTTTTGAGCATACGAAATGCATCTTCATTATCTTTTGGCTTTCCGATCGCCATCCCATCAAACCAAACAATAGTGTCTGATGTGATTAATAAATCGTTTTGTTGCAAATTGGTAAAGGATTTTGATTTTAGCTCGGCCAGATAATCTGTAATTTCTGCTGCTTTTAGATCTTCTGGATAAAGTTCATTGATTTCCTTGACCTCAATGGTAAAAGGAATGTTTAATTCTTTAAATAAGTGTTGTCTTCTTGGTGAACCTGAAGCTAAAATAAGATTGTATTTAGATAATTTTTTTCTTAACATTAGTTAAATTTAAAAGTGTAGTTTATAAAGACCTAATATGATATAGGTTTTACTAGATTAGAACCGTTAAATAATGAAATTATTTTGCAGTAGAGACAACCTATATATTTATATAATATAGAAATAATGCATACTATGATTAATAAATAATAATTCTTTCAGCTATTGGAATCATGCATTAAAAGTCTTTTTAATTCTAGCCAAATCACGTTTACTATCACGATCTTTAATTGATTCTCTTTTGTCGTGTGTGTTTTTTCCTTTAGCTAAGGCTATTTCTAATTTTGCCCAACCATTTTCATTTAAAAATAATCGAAGAGGAACAATAGTATTTCCTTTAGCCTCCACATCTTTCTTTAAACTACGTAACTCTCTTTTATTGAGTAATAATCTTCGTTCACTAGTAGTTTTGTGGTTAAAATGATGACCAAAAGAATATTCTTCAATATACATGTTAACAATAAACAATTCTCCTCGGTCATTAAACTCACAAAAGCTTTCAGTAATTCTAGCTTTACTCTCACGAATTGATTTGATCTCTGTACCAGTTAATTGTATTCCAGCAGTATATTTGTCTAGAATTTCAAATTCGAAACGAGCTTTTTTATTTTGTATGTTAATTTTTTTTTGAACTCTCATTAAGATTTACCTTACTTTTAAGGTTTTATATATAATCTACACAAAGATACATTTTTGTCTGCTTTTATTCTTTTAATTTTATGACTTATCAAATTACAAATAGTAAAAAAACGAACTTCCTAAAATATAGATTCTTGTGCTGTCTGTTTTTATTCTCTATAATCTCATGTAAGCAAGATTCACGGTTACTAACAGCTCAGCAAATTATTGATAAATCTATCACAGTATCAGGTGTTTATAAGCTTTATAATTCTACACTTTCTTTTAATTTTAGGGATAAGAAATATATTGCAGAAAGAAATTCGGGAGCATTTGTTTTAAAAAGAATTTCTACAATGAAAGATTTTCAAATAGAAGATCAATTGTCTAATCAGGGATTTCAAAGATTCATAAACTTTCGTTTATCAACAGTTGTAGATTCCATGGCCGTTAAATATATTGAATCTGTGAATTCTGTCCATTATTTTTCTGTTTTACCCTTTGGTTTAAATGACCAAGCTGTTCAAAAGAAGTTATTAGAGAGTATAAGCATAAAAGGAAAAAAATATTACAAAGTTCAAATTACATTTACTGAAGATGGAGGAGGAGTAGATTTTGATGATATTTTTATCTATTGGATTGGTCAAAAAGATTTTAAAATTGATTATCTAGCCTATACATTTCATGTAAATGGTGGAGGAATGCGCTTTAGAGAAGTGAAAAAAGAGCATTTAATTGAAGGAACTCGATTATTGGATTACAATAATTTTAAACCAAAATATGAGAATATTAAATTATATGGGTTAGATAAAGCTTTTGAAAACAACGAATTGATAAAGGCCTCTGAAATTAATTTAGAGAATATTAAAATTACTTTTAATTAATTTTTAATAAACTAGAGGAGACCTTACCGTCAATGACAGTTACAATATAAAGATTTGAATTATTATTGTCATTAATTTCATTATACCTTTCTACTCCTAATACCTTATTTGCAAACACATTAGTTGTATTACTGTGTCCTACAATCAAAACCGTTTTACCTTTTGTATTGTTTTGAAAGGCTTCAGAATACATATCACTGGGGTTGTATAAAAGAAGTGGTAAATTTTTACTGTCTGCTGTTGGTTTTGCTGTTAATTTAGTTCTGTTGTAATCTGTAGAATAAATAGCATCAAAAGGAATATTAGAGAAGACTTCTCTCCAAGCTTGTGCTCTTTTAAATCCATCATAATTTAAATTTGGATTTATGTCTGTTTTATCAACTCGTAATTTTTCAGCGTGGCGAATAAAATAATAGGTAGTTACCTCTTGAGAATAAGAGGCTAAGGATATAAACAGAAGACTAAAAGTTAGAACTAGTTTTTTCATCATTTGTGATATTTAGTTATACGAATATAGATAAAATAAAAAAATGATACTTGTAATCTAAAATATAAATATCATGTTTTTTTCTATAAATACTATCCACTTAATGAAACAATTAGGCTGCTCGGATAACTATAATTAAATATTTAGATTGTATTTTTGTTAAATAAAAACAGGAATGGGGTTATTTAATACAATCTTTGGAAGTAAAGAGAATAAAGAATATGAAATTAAGATAAATTGGATTCCATTCAATTCTTTAGAACAAATAAAAACTATCAAAGAATTATCTAAATCTGAAACCATACTTATTTTTAAACATTCTACACGTTGCGGAATAAGCAGCATGGTTATAAAACGCTTCGAAAAATTATTTAATGAATCTATGAAGAACACCAAGGTTTATTATTTAGATTTGTTGAATTTTAGAGATATTTCTGATGAAGTTGGAAATAGTTTTCAAGTCATCCATCAATCTCCTCAACTATTGGTCATTAGAAATGAATCATCTGTTTTAAATGTTTCTCATTATGATATTACAACTGTTGATATTCAAAAATATTTATAACTATTTAATTTTAAATTTCATAAAACTTTGCCAAAAATCAATATGCTACAAAATACCTCAGGAAAAGATTTATATGGTTATCAAAAAAATGCTATAGAAGAAATATTCCAAAGGTTTGATAGCGCTGCGGACGATTATCATTTGTTATATCAGCTTCCAACTGGGGGTGGTAAAACAGTTATTTTTTCTGAAATTGTGAGACGTTACATAACGAAATACAAAAAGAAAGTATTAGTCTTAACACACAGAATTGAACTAAGTAAACAAACTTCAAATATGCTAGATGAATTTGGAGTTTGCAATAAAATTATTAACAGTACGGCAAATTTAGATGACCAAGACAATTATAATTGTTTTGTTGCTATGGTGGAAACGTTGAAGAATAGATTAACAGATGATAAATTAGATATTTCTGATATTGGTTTGGTGATTGTAGATGAAGCTCACTATAACTCATTTACAAAAATTTTTAAATTTTTTGATCAATCTTTTATATTAGGCGTTACAGCTACACCTTTAAGTTCTAATATAAAACTACCAATGTATGAAAACTACCAAGAGCTGTTTGTAGGTGAGACAATAGAGCATCTTATCGAACATCATTTTTTGGCTAGTGCAAATATGTTTTCTTATAATGTTGGTTTAACTTCTTTAGAAGTAGGTGCAAATGGTGATTATACCGTTAAATCCTCAGAAGACTTGTATACCAATGTTGATATGTTATCAAAATTAGTTGGTGCTTATGAAGAGACTTCAAAAGGTAAGAAAACATTAATATTTAATAATGGTATTCATACTTCTATTCAGGTTTATCATGCGTTTAAAAAAGCAGGATACCCAATTGCTCATTTAGATAATACTAACACAAAAAAAGAGAGAGATTTTATTCTAAGATGGTTTAAAAAAACACCAAACGCAATCATAACTTCAGTAAGTATTTTAACTACTGGATTTGACGAACCCACCATAGAATCTATCATTTTAAATAGGGCGACTAAATCGTTAACTTTATATTATCAAATGATAGGTCGTGGCTCTAGAGTTTTAGATTATAAATCAACGTTTAATGTTATAGATTTGGGTAATAATTTTCATAGATTTGGTCCATGGGGAGCAGATTTAGATTGGCAAAAAATGTTTAGAGCCCCAGATTATTATTTAGATGCAATTCTATCTGATGAAGAGATTGAAGGAGCTTTTAAATTTGAACTTCCTGATAATGTTAAAAAAGAGTTTTCCAAATCTACAAATCTTTACTTTGATATTAAGAAAGAATATCTAAGTACCATTAGAGCAGGTGAGTCCTCAAAAAAAGTACTGGAAAGATCCATTATACATCATGCAAAAATATGTATTGAAAACAGCGAAGATGTTTATGATTCTCTTGCATTAGCAAAAATGATAGGAGAGGAAATAGATGACCGCATAGATAGATATTCTAAATGTATATCAAAAAGCACACATAATTTTGTTACATGGCTTAAAGAAGATTATCGTAAAAAATTAAATGCTTATTTGAGAAAAAATTTCGATATTGATTTTGAAAAAATTCATGGTCACCCGCCAGTTGAAGAATAAATTTTAAACTAAAAAAAGCTTCCAATTTGGAAGCTTTTTTTAGTTTAAAATTTTATATGTTATTTCGCTGGTAAAATTTTACCTGTGCATTCACCAAAACCAATTCGTATCGTTTCATTTTGGCAATGAGCTCTCATGATAACAGTATCGTTATCATTTATAAATTTTCTTTCAGACCCATCATTCATTTTTATGGGATTCTGACCTCTCCAAGTTAATTCTAACATTGAACCATAACTATCTTTTGTTGGTCCAGATATAGTGCCACTTCCCATCATATCTCCAGCATTAACAGGACAACCATTAACAGTATGATGAGCCAATTGCTGGGCCATCGTCCAATACATATACTTAAAGTTAGAATTAGCTACAATTGTCTCTTTTTCTCCTTCTGGTTGAATTCCTACTTGAAGATTAATGTCAAAACTTCCCTTTCCTTCATTTTGTAGATACGGAAGTGGTTTAAAATCTTGTTTTGGGTTTTCTACCCTAAAAGGTTCTAAGGCATCTAGCGTTACTATCCAAGGAGATATGGTTGATGCAAAACTTTTACCTAAAAATGGCCCTAATGGAACATATTCCCACGCCTGAATATCTCTTGCAGACCAATCATTAAACTGTACCAAACCAAAAATATATTCTTCAGCTTCTTCAATAGGGATTCTTTCACCTAAATTATTGGAAGCAGTAGTTATGAATGCCATTTCTAATTCAAAATCTAATAATTTAGAAGGACCAAAGCCTGGTGTATTGGTTCCTTCTGGTGGTCTTGTTTGCCCATATGGTCTTCTAACTGGTGTACCTGATGGAATGATTGAAGAACTCCTCCCGTGATATCCAATAGGAATATGCAACCAGTTTGGCAACAATGCATTTTTTGGATCTCTAAATAAACTTCCTACATTAGTGGCATGCTCTTTACTTGCATAGAAATCTGTATAATCACCAATACTAACAGGTAGAAGCATTTCTACCTCATCCATTCTAAAAATAACCTTGTCTTTGTGCGCTACATTGTCTCTTAATGCACCGTTGGTTACATCGAAAACATCTGCAATTCTATTTCTAACCAATCGCCATGTTTTTCTACCATCAGCAATAAAATCGTTTAAATTGTCTTGTAAAAAAATATCATCAGTAAGCGGAATTCCATCAAAATATCCTAACTGATGAAATGCTCCTAAATCAATAGCAAAATCTCCGATTCTACTTCCAATTGTAATGATGTCATCTTTGGTGATAAAAACTCCAAAGGGTATGTTTTGAATAGGGAAATCAGAGTTTATAGAAACTTTTAACCATGATTTTCTTTTTGGATTATTGGCTGTTATTTTCATTAAAAATTGTTAATAAAGTTTGTATCAAATATAGTGGAAAGTTATCATCTTAAAAACGTTTTTTGAGTACATTTGATTTTCTTAATTAAATTTTAACAATGCAACGAGATACAGAGATTTTTGAATTAATAGAGGCTGAAAAAGAGAGACAGCTAAACGGCTTAGAATTAATAGCTTCAGAGAATTTTGTGAGTGATCAAGTAATGGAAGCAGCTGGTTCTGTTTTAACAAACAAATATGCAGAAGGATATCCTCAAAAAAGATATTATGGTGGATGTCAAATTGTTGATATTGTTGAACAGTTAGCAATAGATAGAGCAAAAAAATTATATGGAGCTGAATATGCAAATGTTCAACCCCACTCAGGTTCTCAAGCAAATACAGCCGTTTTTCATGCGTGTCTTCAACCGGGTGATAAAATTTTAGGTTTTGATTTGTCACATGGAGGTCATTTAACGCATGGTTCTCCAGTAAATTTTTCCGGAAAGTTATATGAGCCTCACTTTTACGGTGTTGAAAAAGAATCAGGAATTTTAAACTACGATAAAATTCAAGAAATAGCCACTAAAGTGCAACCAAAAATGATTATTGCTGGTGCTTCTGCTTATTCTAGAGATATGGATTTTAAACGTTTTAGAAAAATTGCAGACAGTGTTAATGCATTGTTATTGGCAGATATTTCTCACCCTTCAGGGATGATTGCAAAAGGAATATTAAATGACCCATTACCTCATTGTCATGTTGTAACCACCACAACTCATAAAACATTACGTGGTCCAAGAGGTGGAATGATATTAATGGGAAAAGACTTTGAAAACCCTTTTGGATTAAAGTTAAAGAATGGCAACCTTAAAAAAATGTCTGCTTTACTTAATGGCGGTGTTTTTCCCGGAAATCAAGGAGGTCCTTTAGAACATATTATAGCTGCAAAAGCAATAGCATTTTCTGAAGCATTGACGGATGAATTTTTACATTATCAAATTCAGGTAAAGAAAAATGCTGCTGCTATGGCAAAGGCTTTTGTTGCAAAAGAATATCACTTAATTTCTGGAGGAACAGACAACCACATGATGCTAATAGATCTTAGAAATAAGAATATTACTGGAAAAGATGCTGAAGCAGCTCTTGAAAAAGCAGAAATAACAGTGAATAAAAATATGGTTCCTTTTGATGACAAATCACCGTTTGTTACTTCTGGTATTAGAATTGGAACTTCTGCAGTTACCACTCGTGGTCTAAAAGAAGAGGATATGACGATCATTGTTGAATTTATAGATGCAGTAATTCAAGATTTTCAAAATGAAGATTCATTACAGGCTATTGCAGAAAAAGTTCATGATTTTATGAATCATAGGCCTTTGTTTAAAGGATAATAATAGTAACTTTACTAGGATGAATAAGATATTTTTTATTTATTTATTTTTTTTCTTAAATATTTTAAGTGCTCAAATAGCTTTTGAAGATGTAGCTAATGAAAAAGGCGTTGGTTACAGCTATGGCGATTCTGAATATGGAGGTGGAGTTTCTTTTGCAGATTTTGATAATGACGGATGGGATGACATTACCTATGCATCAGAAGATGGTGTTGAACTATATTTTTTTAAAAATAATAATGGAATTTTTAATTTAGTGACACTAAATGGGATTTCAAACACTTACAAAACAAAACAAGTAATTTGGATCGACTATGATAATGACGGAGACAAAGATTTTTTTGTAACTGCTATTGAAGGAATAAACAAATTTTATAGAAATGATGGAAATATGAATTTTACAGATATTTCATCTACAATTGGTTTTTTTCAAACAGATCTTTTTACTTATGGAGCATCATTTGGTGATATTGATAATGATGGTGATTTAGATGCTTTTATTTCAAACAGAACAAGTACTGAAGAATTACAACGAAATTATTTATATAGAAATGATGAGGGTACTTTCATAGACATCACCTCTTCAGCAGGAATTCCCATTGAGGATGAAAACGGAAATGAGAATAGTCAGTTATCCTTCTGTACTATCTTTTTTGATTTTAATAAAGATGGATTTCAAGATATTTATTTGGCAAACGACAAAACAAATAATATTAATAGACTCTATAAAAACTTAGGAAATAACACTTTTGAAGATGTTTCTATTTCTAGTGGTGCAGGCATTGCTGTAAATGCCATGACAACAACCATAGGTGACTATAACAATGACGGTTGGTTTGATCTATACATCACAAATACTCAAAGTCCTCAAGCAGGTAACGGGAATGTATTATTAAAGAATAATGGAAACGGAACCTTTACAAATGTTGCAGAAGAAACAGGTACAACTTTCAATAGCTTTGCTTGGGGAGCAGTATTTCTTGATGCAGATAATGATACTTTATTAGATTTATATGTAAGTGGTGGCTTTGACGGAAGTATTGGTTCATTTTTATCTGCTGCTTTTTACCATCAACAAACAAATGGAACATTTACCATTCCTCAAGATATTGGTTTTGAGGAAGATACAAGAGAGAGTTTTTCAAATGCCATTGGAGATATCAATAATGATGGAAAACCTGATATTATTGTTTGTAATGATACAGAAATTAATTTTTTATGGGAAAATAAAACGAACAACAATAATAATTGGCTAAAAGTAAAACTAGAAGGTACTATTTCTAATAAAGATGGCGTAGGAAACACAATTGAAGTTAACATAGGTGGTCAATCTCAATATAGATATACCCTTGCTGGTGAGGGCTATATCTCTCAAAATTCCTCTTATGAATTTTTTGGTTTAGGAAATGCCACAGAAGTAGATTATATTAAAGTACTATGGACTAGTTCGGGTACCGAAGAAATTATCAATGATATTGCTGTAAATCAAGCAATAATAATTAAAGAGGGTAGTGGAGTACTAAGCAATACTGATATTCAAATTGACAATCTCTTTAGCATGTATCCGAATCCAAGTAATAATGGAGTTTTTAAAATCTCAATATCAAATAGTGATCTAGCTTCGTTAAAGGTTTATGATTTTTCGGGAAGGTTAATTACTGAAATAAAGCATTTAAAAAACAATGACGAAGTTAATTTAAGCCAATATCAGAAAGGAATTTATTTTGCTAGACTTACCTCAAAAATTAAAAACAGTTATTTAAAATTAGTTATAGACTAATCCTCTGTAGCTCTATCTAGTAAATTTTTATTCATTACTTTACTTGTCTTGGCTCCTAATTGCTTAATATTCTCCACCTTCTTAATGAGGTTTCCTTTACCAGTTAACTTTTTCATAGAAGAATCATAACTACCCTGAACAGTTTTTAATTGATTGCCTACTTTAATTAAATCATCTGTTAAGTTAACAAATTGATCATATAGTCTTCCAGCTTGATTTGCAATTTCCAATACATTTTTCTTTTGATTTTCTTGTCGCCACATTGAAGCTACGGTACTTAAAGTTGCTAAAAGGGTAGACGTAGAGACCAACACAACATTTTTATCTAAAGCCTCCATATACAATTGATTGTTCTTGTTTAAAGCTAATAAATAAGCAGGTTCTATAGGTACAAACATTAATACATAATCAGGTGTATTAATTTCATATAACGATTCATATTTTTTTTCACTTAATTCTTTAATATGTTTACGAATACTTTCTATATGTTTCTTTAGATGAATTTCTTTCTGTATCTCGTTTTCTTCATTAAAATAAGCCTCATAATTTGTTAAAGAAACTTTAGAATCTACAATCAAATGACGATTATCAGGTAAGTTGATAATAAAATCTGGTTTTTTTAATCTTCCTTCTTCATCTCTATAACCACCCTGAGTTTTAAAGTGAATGTCTTTGGCAAGGTTTGCTTTCTCTAAAAGAATTTCTAACTGTGTTTCACCCCAATCTCCCTGTGCTTTACTATCACCTTTTAGTGCTTTAGTTAAATTTATAGCCTCTTTACTCATTTGTAAATTAAGATCTTTTAAATTATTAAGCTGTTCTTTTAAGGCAGAATGCATGCCAATACTTTCTTTTTGTGATTCTGTCACTTTTTTCTCAAACCCTTCAATTTTTTCTTTTAAAGGAGTTAGAATATTATTCATATTTAGTTTATTCTGTTCTGTAAACTTGGTAGATTTTTCTTCTAAAATTTTATTTGCTAAATTTTCAAATTCTTTTGTGAATTTTTCTTGAAGCTTTTCCAACTCTTCTTTGTTTTCCGCGATGTTTTTTTCTGAGTTTTTTAATTCTGTTTCCAGACGTATTTTAGAGGCTATTAATATCTCTTTCTCTGTTTGAGAGGCTTTCATGTCATCACTTGTATCTTGAATGCTCTTATTCAAAATTGTATTTCTTTCTTCTAAGGTAGCTTGCTCTTTTTGAAACTTTAATCTTGCCGAGTTCCTACCTAGGAATAGACCTATAAAAATACTGGCAATTATAATAATTAAGTAAATAAGTAAATCTGTCATCATTCAAAAATAAGTCCTTAAATTTAGAGCTTTAATATTGACGATGCAAAAATTATCAAAATTTATATTTACCCGTATTTTAGGCTGGAAATTGGTAGGTGATTTTCCAAAAAAATTAAAGAAATATGTCATTATTGCTGCTCCACACACAAGCTGGAAAGACTTCCCAATTGCAATTTTAGCAAGAAACTCGTCAAATGCTAAAATTAATTTTATTGGAAAAAATTCTTTATTTAAAGGACCTTTTGGCTTTATATTCCGTTCATTAGGAGGCACGCCAGTTGATAGAAGTCAGCGAACAAATATGGTAGATTCAATTGTAGACATCTTTGATTCTAAAGAAGAATTTAGGCTTGCGATATCTCCAGAAGGAACAAGAAAAAAAGTTGCTGATTGGAAAACTGGTTTTTATTATATTGCAAAAGGAGCGAAAGTACCTGTTGTGATGGCTACCTTAGATTTTGAAAACAAACAAATAAAAATTTCTGAGCCTTATGTCACCACAGACAGCAAAGAAGTAGATTTTGAATATTTTAAACTATTTTATAAAGGAGTAAAAGGGAAGCACCCAGAACTGTTCTAATTTTTAAATTTCTTGGCTACTTTTTCTGAAATTCCAATAATTACCTCTGTTGCTTTTATCATGGATTCAACAGGTACATATTCATAACGTCCATGAAAATTATGTCCGCCAGCAAAAATATTCGGACAGGGCAATCCCATAAATGATAGTTGTGATCCATCTGTTCCTCCTCTAATAGGCTTAATTAATGGTGTAATTCCTATCTCTTTCATTACCTCTTCGGCAATGTCTACAATATGCATCACGGGTACTACTTTTTCTTTCATATTGTAATATTGATCTTTTAATTCAATTTCAATGGCATCACTACCTAATTCATCATTGATTTTAGCAACCAAACTGACCATGGTTTGTTTTCTGTCTTCAAATAATATTAAATCATGATCTCGGATAATATACTGTAAAACAGTTTGTTCTACTTTACCTTCTAGTTGATGAAGATGAAAGAAGCCTTCATAACCTTCAGTAGTTTCTGGAACTTGATTTTTTGGAAGTCTATTTATAAAGTCACTTGCAATAGTCATAGAATTGATCATTTTTCCTTTTGCATAACCAGGATGCACTATTTTTCCTGTGATAGTAATTTTTGCTCCAGCTGCATTAAAATTTTCATATTCTAATTCTCCAATCTGACTTCCATCCATTGTATAAGCCCATTCTGCCCCAAATTTATCTATATCAAATTTATGAGCACCTTTACCAACTTCCTCATCTGGGGTAAAGCAAATTCTTACTTTTCCATGTTTAATTTCAGGATGATTTATTAAATATTCCATTGCAGACACAATTTCTGTTATACCTGCTTTATCATCTGCTCCTAGAAGAGTTGTTCCGTCTGTAGTTATAATTGTTTGTCCTTTGTATTGCAGTAAATCATCAAAATAAGAAGGACTTAAGACAATGTTTTCCTTTTCACACAATACGATATCTTGTCCATCATAATTATGATGAATTTGAGGTTTTACATTAGCACCTGTATAATCTGGTGTGGTATCTATATGAGAAACAAAACCTATTGTTGGAACTTCATAGTCTATATTGCTGGGCAATGTGGCCATCACATAACAGTTTTCGTCTAGTGTAATATCACTCAAGCCAATCTCAGTTAACTCCTTTACTAAAACTTTTGCTAAGTTCCATTGTTTTTCAGTGCTAGGAAAAGCAGAATTATTTGGATCAGATTCGGTATCTATAGTTACATAACTAATAAATCTATTGATAATAAGGTCTTTGTTCATATGAATTAATATGTTATTTTTTCTATTAAATTTATTCCATTACAAATTCTTTTATCTGCTAAAGAGTCTCCATATACTTCTATTTTAGAATGGATGTAATTGTTTTCATTTAGTTTGATAAAAATAGTATAAATTTTGTAGTCAAACTTCCCTTTTTTTCCAATTGCATTAGAATAGTAGGCCATCTTGCCTTTAAAGTTTCGTTCACCTGAACCTGTCTCTAGTAACTGATTATTAGCTAAACTAGATTTAAATTTCTTTATAAAATTAGCATCTATATTTAATTTGTTGGAAACATGGGTTATATCAAGCAACATTGTTTCTGTCAGTTGTTTTGTGGTATCTGCGGTATAAATTGATGATTGATTTTTGTCATAATATAAATTTGTTTTCCATGTGTCTGGATACTGAACAGTAAATACTTTCTTAAAATCTTGAATTTTTTCTAAGTTTGGATAGTCTTTCGACTTGCAACCAAATTCTTTAGATAATGTTGATTTATGAGAACAAGAAACTAAAAACAAAACGGAAATAACAATGATGAAAATTTTCATTTTTAGTGAAGTATTAGTTTTCCTATTTTTTCATTTCCTGATAACCATGCAACATTTCTGTCTACAAATTGAATTGTGTAATATTCATCTTTACTAACTTGATTCCAAGTTATTCCGCTATCGTTAGAATAGGAGATGCCTGTCTTTCCAACTGCAAAAACTTCTTTACCGTCTGTGCCAGGAACATATTGAACACAGCTCTTGTAATTAGGGTTTTGTCCATCAGAAACTAAGGTCCACGTTTTTCCACCATTTTTAGTAATCGCTTTGTTTTTTAAATTTGCTTCTGGTTTTAAATAATCACCACCTATAATAATTCCGTTATTTTGATCAGAGAAATCAATAGAATAAATCCCTTGTGATCCCTCTCCTTGAATTATTGGTGTATTAAATACTTCCCAAGTTTTTCCATAATCAATTGATTTAAAAATTCTTGCTTTTGTTCCACCAGTGGCAATCCATGCTGTTTTTCCTAACACTTTTATAGAAGTATTACTTGCTGCAAAAGCGGCTTCACCTTCAACTGTTTTTGGGATTTTATTACATGGAATTTTACTCCAAGTATAGCCACCATCATTTGTGAGAATAATTGATAAACAATCTTCTGTTGGATCTCCCATAGCAATTCCATTACGTTTGTCAAAAAACTTCATCGAATCGTAAAATGTTTTTTTATGTTCTTCTTTATAGACTAGAGTGTCTCTGGAAAGATTATATAATAATGCTGGACTACCAATACTCATAGCATAATAATCAGTTCCGTTTGTAGCTAAACTTCTAAAATTAGGAGTAATAGAGTCCTGGTATTTTATATATATATTTGAATTAAAATTCTCATCAGTACTTTTAAAACCTACACTTCCATCAGAAGCAGCAAAATAAACTCTAGAACTATCTAATGCAATAATTGCTCTAATACTTATACTGTCTATTGTTATTTTTTTTATAACAATTGTATCTATATTTCTAGGCTGGTATTCTTTAGTACAAGAACAGATAAAAACTAATAAAGTAAAGATGGTAAAGAATGATTTCATTTTGGTATTTTTATAAAAAAACGAAAATACATAAATCATTTGTTGAATAATGAAGAAAGCATTAGTAATTTCAGGAGGAGGGAGTAAGGGTTCATTTGCTGGAGGTGTTGCAGAATATTTAATAACGAAAAAGAAAAAAGAGTATGACATTTTCCTTGGGACCTCTACAGGAAGTTTATTAGTTTCTCACTTAGCTATAGGGAAAATTAAAACATTAAAACAAATATATACATCGGTAAATCAGAATAGTATATTTAATGTGAATCCATTTCGAATTACAAATAAAAACGGAGTTACCATCGTACGTATTCGTCACAGAAGTACATTGTTAAATTTTTTAAGAGGGAGTAAAACCTTTGGAGAAAGTAAAAATCTACGAAAGCTTATTAAAAAAAATATTACCAAGGATATTTATAAAAATATTCTTGAAAACAAAAGAGAAGTTGTAGTCACAATTTCAAACCTTACTACAAACCAAATTGAATACAAATCAATACAAGAAAATAGTTATGAAGATTTTTGTGATTGGATTTGGGGGTCTTGCAACTACATTCCGTTTATGAGTTTGTTAGAGAAAAACGGACATCAATACGGTGATGGTGGCTTTGGTTGTTTAATTCCCATTAGAGAAGCTATTAAAAGAGGTGCGAAAGAAATTGATGCAATTATTTTAGAAACGGAGATAAATCAAATTAATAGAATGCCTGCTAAAAATCCGTTTTCCTTATTATTTACAATACAAGAGTTTATGATGGAAAATGTAGAAAAACATAATATCACCATTGGAAAACTGTCTGCTAAAAACAACAATGTTAAATTGAATTTATATTATACACCTTCTGTTTTAACAACAAATTCATTAGTTTTTGATTCTAAAAAAATGAAAAAATGGTGGAGATCCGGGTATTTATATGCCCAAAAAAGAAACGAAGAAAGCCTTGGTGAAATCAACGAAAACATATTGGATATTTAAAAAAAACAGCTTTTAATTATTTTTTTTGAAGTTTACAAACATATTGTTTTTAATTGGATTATTCATTTGAGAGTTACCAATCTCTTCTAAATTTATTATGTTAATTGTTGATTTAGAATCACTTGGTCTATTTCCAGTTGTAATCAAAACAATTGTTCTGTCTAATAAAGGATCACTTTTTTCGCCTAGAACACCAAGGTTTCCAAAATCTTCAGATAATTCTATTGTTGGAATAATACCATCTGGTTCATTAAAATTATTTTTATTTTTAATTTCTAAGACTAAAGGTTGGAGGGCCCATGTGTGATCTGTATTTAAGTTGTCTCCTGTTCTTGTAAAGCTGTCAGAATCATACAAGGTTACTGAACCATGAACTTTACCTATGGTTGTTGTTCCTACAGATTTCACATCAATATAAGCCGATAAGCTATTCATGACTAATTCTGATGCAGATGCTGTACTTTGTGTGGTAATAAAATAAACGCTCGTTAAGTTTAAATTATTTAATGGTTCGTTAACTGTTCCGTTATCTAATTGATTTGTGAAATTATTCTCAAATAAACTAGGATCTAACGCTTCTTGTACTTTGGGATTCCATAATTCTTTTGAGTAAAGTAGGCCATTGAATTGTCCTGTGATCATACCTCCCAGATAAGTTGCAGTACTTACTTTTCCACCACCATTATACCTTAGATCCACAATAAGGTCTGTAATGTTTTCTGATTGAAATGTTGCAAAAGCTGTATTTAATTGTGCATCAAAAGTACTAGAAAACTGATTGTACAATAAATAGCCAATTTTATGAGCTCCTTCTTCAATTGTTTTAACAACTGCTATAGGGTTCTCTTGAAGTTGTGTTTTATTTAAGTTAAGTGTATTTGAATTAGGTGTCGGATTTCCATTATTAAAATCTGCTAAAGTTATGGTATAGCTTGTGTTGTCATCAAAAAGAAGCTCATTATAATTATATTCAGTTAATTGAAAACCATCTACTTCTGAAAATAACATACCTCTTGTAACGCCATTTGATGCAGCATCTGAACTAGGAATTACATAACGTACATATCCGAAAACATTTGTAGGGTTGCTTTCATAACGTACCAATCCGAACTCCATACCATTGCTCAAATTTATCCCTTGAAAAGAGTTTTCTAATGTGATGTAATCATCTACTATCCAAGAAAATCGATCAATGACGCTTGGTTGATATCGTAAACTTTCAAAAACATCACGAGGAGATGAAAAGTTTGAATATGCTGAATACAACTGTCCTATATTGGTAAATCTAGTATCCGATAAATCTGGTACATCTGGTTGCCATAAATAATAAGTATTCATTGCTCTCCAGATAAATAAATTAATTTCATCATTTCCACTAGCAATAAAATTATCATTTTTTTCACAAGATGTATAAAATAGAATAGCAGATACTATTATAATTATGTGTTTAATTTTTTTCATTATCGTCCTAAATTTGGTAAGTCTTGTTTTATAAAAGTTCCTTTATCTATAATTCTCTGTGAATTTATTGAATTATAAATTAATTCTAATTCAAATGGGTTACAAAGAAGATTTAATGCAGAATTTCCAGTGTTTACATATTGTAAAACTTCACGAAGCAAAGGGTCTGAGGTTTCACCTAGTTCTCCTAAATTAAGAGGGTCTTCAATAGGGCATAATTGAATTGTAGGTGTAATTCCAGTATCATAGGTTTCATCTTCCTTGTTAGAAAATTTTACCACAGCAGGTTGTAACGAATAGGTGTGATTTAGATTGGCATCAAAGATATCATAATCAGAAGAATCATATAAACTAATAGACCCTAAATTATCTCCATTTGTAGTATTCCCTAAAACATGGACATTTATATAAGGCTGCAAGCTGTTTATTAACAATTCTAAAGCTGAAGACCCATTAAAACTATCACCATTTAAAATAATGTAAACATCTGTTAAGTTTAAAGAATTAATGGTTTCATTATTTTGAAGAGTCGTTGGGAACTTTGTGAGAAGAGAATCAGGCTGATTGATTTCAAACCAAGGTTGTGCTTTTAAGTTCCAGGTCTCTTTCATAAGTATCTCGTCAGGAAATTGACCGGTTATCATTGTAGCAATTTGAGCAATAGTTCTTGCATAAGAATGACTTCCAATAGCATATCTCAAATCAATAATTAATTCATTTACAGACGCATTTTTAAACTCTTGCATAGTTGTGTTTAAGTCTCCAATATAATTTCTAGAAAAGTCATTATTATATAATAAATACCCTGCTTTTTTTACTCCAAGATCAAAAACTTTTTTTAATAGAATAGGAGGGTACTGATAATTTTTTTTAACCAAATCTACTTTTGTGTCATTTGAAATAAGTGTACTTCCATCAAAATCTGCCATAAGTAATTTTAAGGTATCTTGTGGGTAGTCTAACAAAAGTGATCTATAATTGTCCTCTTTTAAATAAATAGTATCTGATTCTTCATTGATAATAGCATAGAAAAAATCACCTCTTGAAATACTATTTGTTGATGCTTGAGAAAGTGGAAGAATATGAGAAACGAATCCTACAATACTATCTAGCCTATTTGGATCTTTGAAAAGCCCAAATTCCATTCCTGTCATAAAAGATGATCTTAAAGGTAAAGGAGAATTAGAAATTTCATAATTATCTATAAGTTTTGATCTTGTATCTAAACCTGTTCTCAATGAATTAAAAATGTCTTCGGGAGTAGTAAAACTACTTAAATAATTTTCTAGCTCTTGAATAGAATTAAAACGTCTATCGGATAAGTCATCAATATCTTGTTGAAATAAATAATAAGCATTCAATCCTTTCCAAACAAAATCTTGTATTTCAATGTCAGTATTAAGTAAATCATTAGATCTGTCGCAACTATAAAGTGAAAGATTTATAAATAAGATTAAAATGAGAGCTCTCAGTATTTTTTCTTTCATAACTTGTGTTTCGATAGTAATTGAAACGCAATTTAAGTATAATTAGTATTTTTTTATCTATTGTTGTAACAAAATATAATTCTTCTCGTCGTAGAGATATAAGAGCTAATAGCTTATGTTTTTTTTAATGATGGTCAAAACTATAGTTAATGAATCAATCTGACTTTTTAAAAGTTATAAATCCATTTAAAGACAAAGTATTTAGATTGGCGAAGAGATTATTGGTTTCAACTGAAGAGGCAGAAGATGCTACTCAAGAATTATTTTTAAAACTATGGAGAAATAAAGAAAAATTAAGTAGTTATAGAAATACTGAAGCATTTGCTATGACCATGACAAAAAATTATTGTTATGACCGTTTAAAATCTAAGCAAGCAAATAATTTAAAATTAATACATAGTAATTACAGAGAAAAAGACACTAGTTTAGATAAAAAGCTGGAATATAAAGATAGTGTTAATAGAGTTCATTTACTGATTGAAAATTTACCAAATCAAGAAAAATTAATTATTCAATTAAGGGATATCGAACAATATGAATTTGAAGAAATATGCAATATGTTAGATATGAAACCAACTGCAGTTAGAGTAACATTATCAAGAGCTAGAAAAAAAATTAGAGAAGCACTCATAAAACAACACAATCATGGAGTTTGCTAATATAGACGAGTTATTAAAAAAATATGTAAATGCTGAGACAACATTAGATGAGGAAGCCTACTTGAAAGGGTATTTTTCTTCTGAAGACATCGCACCTCATTTAGCAGAATATCAAATAATGTTTACTTATTTTAAAACAAGTAAAAAAGATAGATTTACAAAAAACATTAATAACCTTACTTATTTTAAAAGAAATCAAAATTGGTTTTCAATTGCCGCATCAATTATCATTGTAATTAGTATTTATGTAGGCAATCATAAATTTAATGAATTTCAAGAAAGAAAAAAAGCAAAGAAAACCTTAGCTCATGTTGCAGTGGCATTAAAAATGGTCTCGTCTAATTTAAAAAAGGGGAATCAATCATTCAGAAACCTATATATATATGAAGACTCTGTTAATAAAATATTTAAAAAAAAATCAACACTAAATAAAACTATTAAAAAATGAAAAAAATAATTTTAATAATAACATTAGTTATAACATCATCAGTGTTTTATGGACAGTCAATTTTTGACAAACTAGAGGAAATGGATGGAGTTTCATCTGTGGTGATAAGTAAAGATGCATTTGAAATTTTATCCAAGTTTAACTTCGAAATTGATGAAGGGAATAATGAAATTTCAGAGGTTTTTAAAATGATTGATGATTTAAATGAGTTCAAAACATTCTCTACAGACAAACCTGATATAGCTGTAACAATGGAAGCCATGGTTAAGAACAGTGTTAAAGATCAGAAAATGAAAGAATTAATGAGGCTTAAAGAAGATGATTCTAAAGTTTGGATCTATGTAAAATCAACTTCCAATAAAGATCTTGTGAGTCAAGTACTGATGTTAGTAAAAGGAATTGATAAAAAAACAAATGGGATATCTGAAGCAATGATAGTTTCGTTGAGTGGAAGTATAGATATTAATAAAATGTCAAGATTGGTTGATACTTTTATTAAAAATAAATAATACTATGAAAAAAACCGTCACCATTATTTCTGCTTTAATCCTTTCTTTTTTATGTTTTTCTTGTAATAATGAACAATCATTACAATCGTATCTAGTAGAAAGTCAAGAAAAACCTAATTTCATGTCTATTGATGTTCCTCTTAGTTTTATTAAATTGAGGACTAATGAAGTGTCTAATGAAGTGTCTAATGAAATTAAAGAAGCTTATAAAAGTATTCAAAAAGTAAATCTCATAGGTTTACCATACCTCAATAACGAAGCTGCATATGAAGTTGAAAAAAAGACACTCTCTACAATTTTAAGAAATTCAAAATCTTTTAAAAACTTAATGAGAATTGATGTTAAGGGTATGAATATGTCTATTTATTCTAATGGTGATTCTGATGCTATTGATGAAGTTATTGTCTTTGGTTATTCTGAAGAAATAGGAGTAGGAGTTGCTAGAATATTAGGTAAAAATATGAACCCTGCCAAAATTATGCAAATGGTTGAGTATCTAAAAATTGACCCTAAACACTTTAATTTTCAGCAATTTAATCTATCCTTTAAATAAGATTTGTCAAAATAAAAATTCAATTCACACTAAGTCATTATTTAAAACATAATGACTTTTTTCTTTTAACTAGGGATTAACAGCTGCCTTTTTATTATTTAGTATTTTTGAAACTTATTAAATTATATATGAAGTTTCAAAAGTCATTCTTTTTAATCATTTTCTTACTTTCATGTTCTGTTGTTTTTTCACAATTTCAAGACCCTTCTTCAATTTATAGAAAAGAAAGAGATAAAATAAACAACCTTGTTCACACGAAACTTAAGGTTGATTTTAATTTTGAAAAAAAAGAATTAAATGGTGAAGAGTGGGTTACTTTACAGCCACATTTTTATCCAACAAATAAGGTTGTTTTAGACGCAAAAGCAATGATCATTCATGCCATCAGTTTAGATAATAAAAATTTAGACTATAATTATGATGGTTATCAATTAACCATAGAGCTTCCAAAAGAATACAAAAAAGGAGAAACATATACCTTGTATCTAAAATACACTGCTAGACCAGAAAAAGTAAAAGATAAGGGAAGTATTGCAATTACTGCTGCCAAAGGATTGTATTTTATAAATCCGACTGGTTTAGATCCTAAAAAGCCTACGCAAATATGGACGCAAGGTGAAACAGAAGCAAATAGCTGCTGGTTTCCAACAATAGATTCCCCCAATCAAAAAACAAGTCAAGAAATTTATATAACTGTTCCAAACAAATTTAAGACACTTTCAAATGGAAGACTTATAAGTCAAGAAAAAAGCGGAACAAATAGAACAGATTATTGGAAACTTGATCAAAAACATGCCCCATATTTGTTTTTTATGGGAGTTGGTGAATATGAGATTATAGAAGATTCATATAATAATATTCCTGTTAATTATTATGTTGAGAAAAAATATGCATCCTTAGCGAAAGATATATTTGGCCTAACACCAGAAATGATTGGTTTTTTTGAAGATAAACTTGGTGTTGCTTATCCTTGGAATAAGTACAGTCAGATAGTTGCAAGAGATTATGTTAGTGGGGCGATGGAAAATACTACCGCTGTAGTACATGGAGACGATGCCTACCAAATGAAAGGTCAATTAATTGATGAAAACCGTCAAGAAAATACCATTGCACATGAAATATTTCATCATTGGTTTGGGAATTTAGTAACCTCTGAAAGCTGGAGTAATTTAGCACTTAATGAATCTTTCGCCAATTATAGCCAATATTTATGGAGAGAGTATAAGTACGGTAAAACAAATGCAGATGCACATCTTTTTGAAAATACAAAGGCATACAAAGACGATATAGACAATCATGAAAAAAAACTAGTACGTTTTTATTATGAAGACAAAGAAGATATGTTTGATCTTATTAGTTATAATAAAGGAGGAGCTATTTTACACATGTTACGAAAATACTTAGGCGACATTGCTTTCTTCTCAGGATTAAAAAAATATTTAATAGACAATCAATACAGATCTGCAGAAGTTTCTCAGTTGCGTTTGGCATTAGAAGAAGTAAGTGGTAAAGATTTGCAATGGTTTTTTAATCAATGGTTCTATGGATCTGGACATCCAAATATACAAGTATCATATGACTATAATTCATTAGAAAAAACTGTAACAGTAAACTTTGTGCAAACACAAACTAATGAATTTAAATTCCCAATGACTATTGATATTTTTGAAAATGGTATTAAAAAAAGACATAATTTTTTTATAGATGGCAGAGATACGTCATTTAAATTTATCTACACCAGTAAAAACCCGGATTTGATTCAAGTGAATGCTGATGGAGTTTTATTGGCTGAATTTACAGAGAACAAGGTTTTAAGTGATTATATCTTTCAACTTAAAAATGCAGACAATTATGAGCATAAAAGAGAAGCTCTATTAAAAGTGGCAGAAAGCCAAGATCAAAAGAAAGCATTTAACGCTATTTCAGACGCTTTAAACGATGATTTTTATAAAATTAGAATACTTGCTTTAGGGAATATAAATCTTATAAATAAATGGTCTAAAAAGGTCGCAATAAAAAGTATTAAAAGAATTGCAACGAATGACTCAAAGACGTTAGTTCAGGCAACTGCTATAGAAACTCTTGGTAAATTAACAGATCCCGAATTAAAACCTATTTTTGAAAAAGCACTAAGTAGTGAATCCTTCAGCGTGATAGGTAAAGCATTGGTTGGAATGTATTATATAGACAAAGAATTTGCGATTAAAAAATCTAAAGAACTTCCTTTAGAGGTAAAAAATATTATTGCAACTCCATTAACAAGAATATATATAGAAGAAAAAGATGAGTCTGAGATGGCATTTATTGCCAACAATGTATTGGCAGGAATGTATTTGAATAACAATCCTAAGATTCAAGAAATCTACAAAAAAGCCTATGAGCAAATAGCTAAGAGTAATAATACCGAGGCAATTCAAAATTTAGTTGATGATTTTGTGGTAAAAGGAAATAGTTATAGACAATTTAACTTTGATCAAGTAGGCATTAACCTTTTAAGACAAATGGTTCAGAAACAAAAGACAGCTAACTTGTCTAATAAATTAAAAAATATAGAAATTATTAGAACAGGGATTGCTCAATTAATTCAGTAATCATTCTTTATTGTATTCATTAAAAGTCCCATCATTATAAAAAACCACTATTTTATCTATTTTTTTAGTTGAAATAGAGTTTGATATTTCTTCAGCTTCCGTGAACAATGAAATATTTTGAGACTGAGAAGTATCTGCAACAATAGCTTTTTTAGGAAAAGAGCCTCTTCCATTTAACAACCAATATATATCTACATCTGTAAATGTATTAGTGATTTTTAGAATAAAATCTAAACTTGGTTTATTTCTTCCAGACAATATGTGAGAAATACTTGAACGTTGAACACCAATTTTATCAGCAAATAAAGAAGCTGATAAGTCATAATGATCAAGTATTTTTTTTAACCTAATTGTAAATTCCGATATGTTTACCATTGTAAACTAGTTTTGATATTACAATTGTAAATCTACAAAATAATTATTTAATAATATATATTAAATTATTATATTTTAATTATATAATTAAACTAAAGATTTAAGTTATTTAGCTTAATTAACTGATTTTAATTATTTTAGTGTATAAAAAATATTTTTTTAGAATCATTTAATAATAATAATATACAAAAGTGAATCCTCACAATGAACTGTTTACAATAGTTAAAACATAAGTTTTTTACAATAACAATTGTAAACATTTTAACCAATCTTAATGTTACATTTGTAAATCGTTAAAATTTTTAACTAAAATGAATATCGTATTTTTGGTTTTTAAAAAAAATTATGAAACAAAAAACAATCCTTAAATCTGAAATTGCAAACAGTATTGCTAATGATTATAAAGAGAAGCATCTTTATGGTAGATGGATTACGGTAAAAGAAATTGAAAAATTTATTTTTAAATTTACTGACTCAAAAAAAATATCTATAGAAAGAATTGGAAAATCAGAAGAAAATAGAAATATTCATCAGCTAACGATAGGATCTGGTCCAATAAAAATTCTTATTTGGACACAAATGCACGGTAATGAAAGTACAGGAACTAAAGCTGTAATTGATTTACTAAACTATTTATATTCATCACAAGATCAAATAACCACTCAAATACTTTCTAAATGTACTATAAAAATAATTCCAATTTTAAATCCAGATGGTGCTGAATATTATACGAGAGAGAACGCATACAAAGTTGATTTAAATAGAGATGCTGTAGATAGAAAAGCTAAAGAGAGTCAATTGTTAAGGAGGATATTAGAAGAGTTTTCTCCTGATTTTTGTTTTAATCTTCATGATCAAAGAACAGTCTTTGGTGTTGAAGGGACAAAAAACCCGGCTACCATATCTTTTTTAGCACCTTCAGAAGATGTAACAAGGAAAGTTACCCCTGCTAGAAAAAGAACCATGAATATTATTATTGCTATGAATAGCTTATTACAACAAATAATTCCAAATCATGTTGGTAGGTATACAGATGTCTTTTACCCAACTGCAACAGGAGATAATTTTCAAAAGCTTGGATTTTCTACTATTTTAATTGAATCAGGTCATTATAAGGATGACTATCAAAGAGAAAGGGTAAGAGAATTTACCTTTATTTCTATACTTCAAGGAATCTATCATATTAGCTTAGCTAATAAGTATGAAGATTTCAATGAATATTTTGAAATTCCAAATAATAAAGAAAACTTTAGAGATCTCCTTCATATACATTCAGAAAAATCTAATGAGGCATTTCAATTTGATGAAGTTTTAGAGAAAACTGATGTGAAATTTATCCCAAAACCAGTTTCTGGAGTTATTTCTGAGTTCTTTTATCATAAAGAAATCGATTTCGTTCGTTAATTTTTTGAATTTTTCTCACAATAACAATATTTTTATTGAATTTAATTTATACTTTTGTTAAATTATTTGAATAATACATATGTTATGAAGAAATTTATCCTAGATGAAATAGATCACCAGATACTAGATATCTTGATTGAAAATGCAAGAACTCCTTTTACAGATATTGCTAAAAAATTATTAGTCTCTGCAGGTACTATTCACGTTCGTGTAAAAAAAATGGAAGATGAGGGAATCATTCAGGGATCTACATTGACCTTAAATTATGAAAAGATGGGCTACTCATTTATAGCTCATGTTGGAATTTTTTTAGAAAAAACATCTATGACACAAAATGTTATTTCTAATTTAAATTCCATTCCCAATGTTACTGTAGCTTATGTCACTGCTGGAAAGTATAATATCTTTTGTAAAGTACGAGCAAAAGGGACCAATGATGCTAAAGATATCATCTATGAAATAGATGAAATACCTGGCGTGAGTAGAACCGAAACAATGATTGCTTTAGAAGAAAGCATCAACGATAAAAAAAGAATGATGCACGCAATTTTTAAAGAATTATAATATTCGTAATGAAATCTAAATAGTTAAAAAACCTTATCATTAATTTGATAAGGTTTTTTATATCTTCAACTTATGAATTTTAAGTCTAAACTTCCAACCGTTCGTACTACTATTTTTACGATTATGAGCTCCTTGGCTAAAGAGCACAATGCTATTAACCTCTCACAAGGATTTCCCGATTTTGAAAGTGATCCTTTATTAATTGAATTGGTTTCACAAGCCATGAAAAATGGATACAATCAATATGCACCCATGAAAGGAATAATTGAGTTAAGAGAGGCTATTGCTCGTAAATTTAAAAACATATATCAATCTAGTTATCATCCAGAAAAAGAAATTGTTGTTACGGCTGGGGCTACTCAAGCAATTTTCACCATTATTTCTGCCTTTATTACTAAAAAGGATGAAGTCATTATTTTCACTCCTGCTTATGACTGTTATCAACCATCTGTTGAGCTTCAGGGCGGAAAAGTTATTCCTATTCAACTACAATACATGAATAACTCAATAGACTGGAATCTTGTGGAGAGCAGTATTACATCTAAAACAAAAATGATCATCATTAATTCACCACAAAACCCTTCAGGCACTATCTTTTCTTCTTTAGATATGGAAAGACTTGAAATGATTACAGACAATACAGATATTATTATCTTAAGTGATGAAGTTTATGAACACATGATCTTTGATGGTCAGAAACATCAAAGCGCCTGTTTATTTCCAGCATTAAAAAAACGGTCTTTTATTACAGCATCCTTCGGGAAAACATTTCATAACACTGGATGGAAAGTTGGCTATTGCTGTGGGCCAGAAAATTTAATGCATGAGTTTATTAAAGTTCATCAGTTTAATGTTTTTTCTGTAAATCATCCTACACAAGTTGCCCTGGCAAAATATTTAGAGCAGCCAAGACATTATAATCTATTACCTGAATTTTATCAAAAAAAAAGAGACTTATTTTTAGCTGCAATTGCTAATTCTAATTTTTCTTTTAAACCTACACAAGCCACCTACTTTCAAACCTTAAAATACTCAACTATTAGCAATGAAGGAGATGTGGATTTTGCCAAAAGGTTAACCATAGAAGCAGGAATAGCTTCAATTCCTATGTCTGTTTTTAATAAAAATCAACAAGACAATAAGACCCTGCGTTTTTGTTTTGCTAAAACTGACGAAACACTTTTTAAAGCTGCTGAGATTTTAAATAAATTATAATCATATTTGTATTTGAAAATAGTATTTTCGTCAAACAATAGATAGAATTGATATAATTTTGATGACTACTGATTTAGAATATAATACCTCAAGTTTAGAGAAAGAAAGACTTCTTAGCTTATACATGCAGATGTTAAAGCCTCGCTTAATTGAAGAAAAAATGCTCGTTTTATTACGACAAGGAAAAATTTCTAAATGGTTTTCTGGAATTGGTCAAGAAGCCATCTCTATTGGGGTTACTGCGGCCTTAAATAAAGAAGAATACATTCTTCCTATGCACAGAAATTTGGGTGTCTTTACATCAAGAGAAATTCCTTTACATCGTTTGTTTTCTCAATGGCAAGGAAAAATGAATGGCTTTACAAAAGGAAGAGATCGTAGCTTCCATTTTGGAACACAAGAATATAATATTGTGGGAATGATATCTCATTTAGGTCCTCAATTAGGTGTTGCAGACGGAATAGCATTGGCCAATAAATTAAAAAAGAACAACCAAGTTTGTGCTGTTTTTACCGGAGAAGGAGGTACCAGTGAAGGTGATTTTCATGAAGCATTAAATGTGGCTTCTGTTTGGGATTTGCCCGTATTATTTTGTGTAGAAAACAATGGGTATGGTTTGTCTACTCCAACTTCTGAACAATACAATTGTGAGCACATAGCAGACAAAGGCTTTGGCTATGGTATGGAAAGTCATATTATTAATGGAAATAATATTTTAGAAGTATATAATAAGGTTTCTAATATAGCTGAAGACATCAGAAAAAACCCTCGCCCTGTCTTATTAGAATTTAAAACCTTTAGAATGCGAGGTCATGAAGAGGCTAGTGGTACAAAATACGTTCCACAAGAATTAATGGAAACATGGGCAAAAAAAGATCCTTTAAAAAACTACGAAACTTTTTTGCGTTCTAAAAGCATACTCACAGAACAACAAATAACCCGTGCAACCAAAGAAATTAAAGCAGAGATTAATGAACATCTTCAAATGGCATTTAATGAAGAAACTATAAGTGCAGATCTAGAGACAGAGTTAAAAGACGTTTTCAAAGAATACCAACAAGAAATTATAGCACCATCTAATAAGAAAACCAATATAAGGTTAATAGATGCCATATCTAAGGGCTTACGAGAGTCTATGGAACGATATGACAATCTAGTTATTATGGGGCAAGATGTTGCAGAATACGGTGGTGTTTTTAAAATAACAGAAGGCTTCACAGAACAATTTGGTAGAGAACGTGTAAGAAACACACCCATTTGCGAATCTGCTATTGTTGCAGCTGCCTATGGTGCAGCTTTAAACGGAATGAAAGCCGTTATGGAGATGCAGTTTGCAGATTTTGTAAGCTCTGGGTTTAATCCAATTGTTAACTTGTTAGCAAAATCTAACTATCGTTGGAATCAGAATGCTGATGTAGTGGTAAGAATGCCTTGTGGAGCTGGTGTAGGAGCTGGGCCATTTCACAGTCAAACAAATGAAGCATGGTTTACCAAAACACCTGGCTTAAAAGTGGTGTATCCTGCTTTTCCAGAAGATGCTAAAGGCTTGTTGTGTGCTGCTATTAATGATCCAAACCCTGTGTTGTTTTTTGAACACAAAGCATTGTATCGTTCTATTTACCAAGAAGTCTCTGATGATTATTTTACGGTAGAATTAGGAAAAGCATCCCTTTTAAAAGAAGGAAATGATGTCACTATTATATCATACGGAGCTGGAGTTCATTGGGCTTTAGATACTTTAAAGACACATCCAGAAATAAGTGCAGATCTTTTAGACCTAAGAACATTACAACCTTTGGATGTAGCATCTATATATACGTCGGTTCGCAAAACTGGAAAAGCAATTTTTTTACAAGAAGATTCACTTTTTGGAAGTATTGCAAGCGATGTTGCTGCATTAATTACCGAACATTGTTTTGAATCATTAGATGCACCTGTAAAACGTGTGGCTAGTATAGAAACACCCATTCCTTTTCAAGGAGAATTAGAAAAACAATACTTACCCAAGCATCGTTTTGCTACTGAATTAAAAACCTTATTAGAGTATTAATACCTAACATATAAAATATGATGAACAAACAAATTATTTTAAAAGAAAGACCCATTGGTTTTCCTAATGATGCTACATGGAATTTAGAATCTAATGCAATTCCAACACTTAAAGAAGGAGAAGTTTTAATACAGCATCACTATATCTCATTAGATCCTGCAATGCGTGGTTGGATGAACGACAGTAAATCATACATTCCACCTGTAGGTATTAATGAAGTAATGCGTTCTGGCTCTATTGGTAAAGTAATAGAAGTAAACAATCATCCTATTTTTAAAGTTGGAGACTGTGTAACAGGCTGGGGTGGTGTTCAACAATATGTTGCTACCGATGGAGCAGGTTGGTTTAAAGTAGATGATACTATAGCACCAATGCCATTGTTTATAGGCACCTTAGGGATGCCAGGGATGACGGCTTACTTTGGAATTCATGAAGTTGGAAAAATTAAAGAAGGTGATATTGTCTTGGTTTCTGGTGCTGCTGGAGCAGTAGGAAGTGTTGTTGGACAAATTGCAAAAATTAAAGGATGTACTGTAATTGGTATTGCTGGTGGAAAAGATAAATGTGACTATCTTTTAAATGAATTGGGTTTTGATGCAGCTATTGATTATAAATCTGAGAATATCTATGAAGCCTTAAAAGAAAAATGTCCGAAAGGAATTGATGTTTATTTTGACAATGTTGGGGGTGAAATTTTAAACGCTGCATTATCTAAACTTAGAATGCACGCTAGAATAGTTATTTGTGGTGCTATTTCACAATACAACAATAAAGTATTGGTAAAAGGTCCCAGTAATTATTTGAGTTTACTTGTTAATAGAGCAACTATGCAAGGTATGGTTGTTATGGATTATGCAAAAGATTATAAAAAAGCTGCTGAAGAAATGGGTATGTGGATAGCTCAAGGGAAGTTAAAATCTAAAGAAGATATCTATGACGGTATTGAAAATTTTCAAGAAACCTATGCACGTTTATTTAACGGTAATAAAAAAGGAAAATTAGTTTTAAAAGTTATAGAAGACTAAACTTTGGAGCATTTTTTTCAATGTCCGCATTGCTGGGAAGAAATCTCAATGATTTTAGACAGTAGTATTAGACAGCAAACTTATATAGAAGATTGTGAAGTATGTTGCAATCCTATTGAAGTTACGCCTATATTTGAAGCACAAGAACTTATTGCTTTTGAGAGCCAATCTTTAGAGCAATGAGTTTTTTTATGAAAGCGGATTCTTCCACAAAAACTTTTCAAATAATTGAATCCAATCTTCTGAAAAAGATGATTTTAGGACTAATTTTTGTTCTGTAAATGGGTGAGCAAATTCTAAGGAGCCTGCATGTAAAAAAAGGTTTTTCCAGCCAAATTGCTCTTCATACATGGTGTCATGGTTTTTATCACCATATTTAGCATCGTTTATTAATGGAGTAGAAACTTTATTCATATGAATGCGCAACTGATGCATTCTTCCGGTTTTAGGTTGCATTTCTACCAAACTATATCGTGAAGAATCATAGGGTTTTACAGGTATATCTAGTATAATTTTATCTAAGAGTTTTACATGAGTTTCTGCTTCTTTATACACATCTGCATCTCTTCCTTTTACTGGAGAATCTATAATTTTAAATTCTTGAGCAAAACCACGAACCAGTCCGTAATATATTTTCTGAATCTGGTTATTGGTAAATAAGGACTGAAAAGAAGCAACATACTCTCTTTTAGAAGCCAATAAAATAATTCCAGAAGTTTTTCTATCTAATCTATGGATAGGGTAGTACCTAGTACCTAATTGATGCTCAATTAATTGCAGTAATGATTCTTCATCTATTTTATTTCTAGAATGATGTGCGTGATGAACCAATACATTGTTTGGTTTGGTAACCAACAAACAATAGCTGTCTTGATAGATAATTTCTAAAGGCATTAAGCAGATTTTTTAACAAATAATAACAGAAGTAAAGAACCAAAACCACAGGCTGCAAAACCAATAAATAATGGCAGGGCAGTGGTCTCTACAAAACCACCAATAAAAGTAGCAATAGGCACCGCCATAATGGTAGAAACAAAACCGTTAATAGCCGCTCCAATTCCTGCAATATGTCCTAAAGGCTGCATTGCTAATGATCTTACGTTTCCAAAGAGAAAACCAACAGAAAAAAACTGTAGCGCTAGAAAAAGTATTAATACACCAATACTTGGGTTGGTTTCACCATAAAAAATACTAATGTACAGTAGAGAAGTCAGAGAAAATACTATTGAAAAAATAGTTACTAATTTTTTCATTCCAAATCTAACAACCAGCGTGCCATTTGTAAAAGTAGCCACACCAACGGAAAAAGCCAAGGCACCAAATATATACGGGAATTCATCTACTAAACCATACTGAACTTCAAAAATATGCTGAGAAGTGCTAAGAAAAACCATAAAAGATCCGGTAGCTAATCCAGAAATTAAGGTAAAAATAATGGCTGATCTATATTTTATAAATTCTTTAGAACCACTGACAAAAATAGCCATTGAAAACTTTTTCTTATACGCTGGTGGCAGTGTTTCTGGTTGTCTTTTCCAAAACCAACACAGCACAACAATACCAAATAATAACTGACTGTAAAAAATAGATTCCCAACCATAATTGTCTAATAAGAATTTACCTAAGGTAGGAGCAATAATTGGTACCAGAATAAAAATAGTAACCACAAAAGACATTATTTTAGCCATGTAATCGCCTTCAAAACGATCTCTAATCATAGCGATACTTATAGATCTGGAAGCAGAAAGACCCATTCCTTGAAGAATTCTACCTACAACCATAACTTCTATATTAGAAGCAGTTATACAGAGAAAACTTGCTAGCATAAATACAAGAAAACCAATGTAAACCACAGGTTTTCTTCCAAAACTATCTGATATAGGTCCAAAAATTAATTGTCCGAAACCAAGACCTAGAAAGATCATGGTAATTAATAGTTGATTTTCCCCTGCATTTGTAGTACCAACAGAAAGGCCTATTGGTTTTAAAGCTGGGAGAATTGTATCTATAGATAAGGCTACAATAGACATTAAACAAGCCATTAACAGTATAAATTCTATCTGAGAAGTACCCGTTTTTTTTGTATCTATTGAAGGTTTTTTTGATATCATTTGGCAAAAGTAGCCTATTTTACAATTAGACTAGAATTGTTTTTCTTCTTTTTATTCTTGTGCTATAGGAGTAAGCTAATTTAACAACACAAAAAATCTACTTAACATAATATAAATTATAATACAAATATTCATTATTTAGTTTATAAGGGTATTTCTCATTTGGTAGCTATAATTCTCTATTATGAAAAATATCATAGAAGCATTTATTTTTCATAAGAATTATTGTAAAATACCATTTATAATAGCAAACGTTAGATTGTATATTGATTTTATTGTCTGATTTCAGATAGCTCTGATTCCAATACATTTTTAGCTGATTGTTGAGCATTAGATAAATTGGACAATAAAAGTTTATTCTATCAATAAAATTATTTTAAAGTAAATAAAATATTGAGAGATAATTTGAAAATTATTTACCTCCATTAAGTATTCAGTTTTACGGTGATTTAGGAGAACAACGTGTTGGTAATACAATTTCCTCTAGATTTTACGTCAATAAAAGAATGAGTTACTCCTCTTACACTTTGGAAGTAGGTAGTTTACTTTACTGAATCTTTTAAATGTTTAAAAATAACAAGAATAATATTTTAATAAAATATCTTCCGAATACCTACAAACACAAAAATCATAAATGTGTACAACAAAAAGAAAGGAATTATCATAGCTTTTAATCCCAAAACTAGAAGTATAGCAATCACTAACAACTGAAATCCTAATCCAAAAGTAGAAACGCTAGTCATTAACCAGTTTGGCAATATTATTCCTTTATCAGCATTTTTATCTAAGGTGTAAATAACTTTATCAAATACACCATATAATAATTTATATAAACTAAAAAGTATAGTGACGTGGTGTTGTTTTTCACCATCCAAAGCGATAGGTGTTTTATCTTCAAATACCCTACTGGTAGTATCTCCATCAAACCTATTTCTTAGTATTACATAATAGTAGTTGTATAACGTACCCTGCAATTGTAAACCAACAAATGCCAAAAGACAAAACCAAAAAGAAATAGTAGTTATATACCAAATAGAACTTAAAAACAAGGCGTTTAGTATAATATCTGCAACTGAATCTAAATATCTTCCTGTATAGGATGGTCTTTGTTTTACACGAGCAAGTTCACCGTCTGCAGCATCTAAAATAGATTTGAAGATTAAAAAAAATGCTGCTAACCAATAATATCCCATTATCATACAATAAATAGCAATACAACCTGAAATTATAAAAGCTATCGTTACATGAATTGGAGTAAAAGATGTGTTTTTTAATGAATTAGCTATTAACTTTGCTATAGGTCTTCCGTAATCTGAAAGATCTATGAATTGGTGTTCTTTTGGTAACTTAGACATGAAAGAAAAAAAAATCGTAATGCGGAATATACCAGATTTTTATAGGTCAAATATACTCTTAAAATCTATCTTTTGATAGTAATAATTACTATAGGTTTATTTTTAGGCCAATTCTCTTAATTTATTTGTTAATTTGTATCTTTAATCTGTTTACTTTTATTTTGTAATTCATATTATTAGAGACATTGTAGTACATTTACATTTAATAAATTATAACAATCTTAAATAACAATAATTAAATTTTAAATCATGAAAAATATAATCTTAAGTTTCATTTTTCTTTTGGCAATTAGTTTAACAAGTTGCTCTAACAAATCAAAAAACCAAACTTCAACTACTTCAGAAGTCTCAAAAGAAATAACCCCAAAAGAAATTTCATTTGGTGTAAGGGGTAATTGTGGAATGTGTAAGACTACCATTGAAAAAGCAGCTACTAATCTAGATGGAGTTTCATCAGCATCTTGGAATGTTGATCAAAAAACAATAGTAGTTTCTTATGATAGTTCTTCCATGAATGAAATGTCAATTCATGATGCAATTGCAGCATCTGGCTATGATACAGAAAAAGTGTTAGGTAATCTTGATGCTTATAATAGTTTGCCTGGATGTTGTCAATATGACCATGAAATGGAAATGAATCAAGGAACAAAAACAGAGTAATTACTTAATTTATTAACTTATAAATCATGGTTAAGAGCTATGTTGAGTTATTAATTTGTACTTATTAATTTTTAAAAATACACATTGGATTTACTTTCCGCATTCATATGGTTTTCTGGAGTAGCTTTTGTTTATTTTGGGCTCAATTGTTTTTATTCTGAGTTCATAAAAACAGAGTTTGATCGCTATAATTTACCTGGTTTCAGAAAACTTACCGGATTTCTTCAGTTATGTGGTGCATTTGGTTTATTAGTAGGATTATATTATAATACCATCATCTTGTTTTTAGCATCAACGGGATTGTTCTTACTTATGTTAGGAGGTTTTATTGTGAGATTGAAAATTAAAGACAGTTTTACACAATCCTTCCCTTCTTTTGGTTTTGCAATTTTAAACCTCTTTATTGCTATAAAAACTTTACTAACCTATTTTTAAATAGATAAATAAGCAATAATTAAATTCAATCCCATAAATAAGAATGCGGGAAATGATTTAAACAATGCATCTTTAACTTTTATATGCATTGCTATAGAGCCTCCCAGAAGACTAGCTAACCCTATACTACTATACAGTGTTAAAAAATCATATTTTATAGATGCCAAAAGTAAAATTGCTAATCCTACTTTAACCACAAAAACAACTTTATAAAATATTTTTGACAATCCATAAACATTAAATTCCTCAATAATAGTTTTAGCGTCTCCCCCTCTCCATCTAGAGGGTTTATTTGGTTGAATTAACCAAACATTTATGATGCTTACTCCAACAATTATTTTTAAAAAAATTATTATATATTCTTGAATTTCCATGAGTTTTGTTCTTTTAATTATATTTATAAACAATATTTTTTTGGTCTAAGAGATTTCATAAAGAACCTCTTAGACCTTGTATTTAATCTTTAATTAATCCCTGCCCTTCAATCCAAGGAGCTCCTGTTTTTATAAGTTCATTTCTAAGTGATGGCAATGTTGAGTTTACTATAGGGTACAATTTATTCTTAACTTTTTTAAGTTGACTTTTAACCCTATTGAGTAACCTCATATGCTCATCTGTAGGACCATAGGTGTTTCCAAAAGCAGTCCATCCTAATGAGCCTCCATCACTAGCAGATGGAT
>ENA-OQVM01000455-OQVM01000455.1-marine-metagenome-genome-assembly--contig:-NODE-455-length-64645-cov-16.773882_pt1 | contig 64645 bp, 58 predicted proteins | sample MGYA00237776_ERZ505498 | MGnify/ENA primary metagenome ERZ505498 (study PRJEB26159, sample SAMN06265151) | marine metagenome | isolation source: Helgoland LTER site | place: Germany:Helgoland, sampling... | reverse complement strand
AATTACATCACAGGTTCATTTACACAGTCTGTACAATTCAGTCCTTTTTCTGTCATTTCAAAAAAATGATTTGTTAAATCTCCATGATATAAGTTGTTACTATTTTTAGTTCGATATAAGAAGCTGAGAGTACTAGTGTCTATAAACAAAATGTTATTTTCGGGAACATATATCGTCACATATACAATTTCATCACTTGACCTATGATTTAAATGAGACAAGAAAAATGCATTTAACTTTAGAGTACTATCTTTTATTGAATAGCTATAATCAATTTTTGTAGCATTTTCAGTAGCCTTATTTTTATTTCTTCCTTCTGAGACTTTTCTTATTTCAAATATAAATTCTTCAGTATTACTTTTTTCTACAGATACTTTTACGTTGGTAGCATAAATTTTTTTAACACCATTATCCTCTACTTTTATTCTCTTAGTACTTCTTCTTAATTTATCTTGATAATAAAGTTCATCATCATTAACCATTTTTAAAAGCAAGGTGTCTTTAGAGGTTAAATTTAGCGGATAAGTTTCAATTTTGGTTCCATTATATGCATCAGATGTGCCTATATCTATTCCTGCAAAAAGAACTGTTAATAGTGCTACAATCCAGATACCTAGTAATGACAAAGACACCGTTTTGCTAAGTTGTTTTATGTTACTTGAAATGATCCTAAGACCAAGTATAAAAAGAATCAAAAAAGGAAATCCAATTAAAATAAAAATGCAAATAGTTAGTATCCAGTATGGTATGATTGAATCATATACGAAATTGGGGAGGTTTATAAGATCTCCACCATACCCTAATAATTCAAAACTTCCTAAAGAGAAAACTCCAAAGAAAATAGAGATTAAAATAATTGCAGAAAAAACAACTATAATAATACCTATAAATTTTCCTATTACATTAAATACAACAGTAATAATACTTCCAATGATATTAAGTAACTCTTCTAAGCCAGAGGTGGTACTCTTTCTATTTCTTTGAAACCCATCGGCTACTTTTTTTTTTACATTATTAGCGCCATCCTCAATGGTTTCTTTGATAGAACTGAACTCTTCTCTAATTTTTTTTTCAATATTATCAATAGTTACGCGCTCTCCCTCCATTTGAAGCTTTTCTGCAGTTGTTTTTGCCTCCGGAGTAACAATCCATAATATAATGTAGGCAATAAGACCCATCCCAGAAAAAATAGTTAATAAGATAAATGCTATTCGAATCCAAACCACATCAAGATCCAAATAATGAGCAATTCCTGCTGAAACACCACTTATTAATCTATTTTCACGATCTCTAAATAATTTTTTAGAATTGCTTTTGCTGTTGTTAGATTTAGACTGAGTTTTTTGGAAGCTTTCATCACTATCTGAGTAATCTTCTGGCTCTCCCATTATTTTTATAATATGATGAATGTCTAGTTCATTAACTACTTGACGAGTTTCTGTAATTTTTTCACATAATAACTCACAAATTCGTGCCTCTATATCAGCAATAATTTCATTTTTACCCTCTGGATCGTCACTTAAAGATTTAGCAATGGCGTCTAAATACTTTCTTAATTTTTGGTAGGCGGTTTCGTCTATGTGAAAAAAATATCCTCCTAAATTTATATTGATAGTCTTATTCATTTTTTATTATTTGTTATTTGGTTTACGGCAACCATTAAATTATTCCAGGTTGTATCTAACTCTTTTAAAAAAAGTTTCCCACTTTCTGATAATACATAGTATTTTCTTGGTGGACCAGAACTGGATTCTTCCCATCGATAGGATAATAAACCAGAATTTTTTAGCCTAGTGAGTAAAGGGTATATGGTTCCTTCTACAACAATCATTTCTGCACTTTTAAGTGTAGATATAATTTCAGAAGTATAGGCATCTCCGTGTTGTAAAATAGACAAAATACAATATTCTAATACTCCTTTTCGCATTTGGGCTTTCGTGTTTTCTATCTTCATAAATGCAGTATAATTTTATATTATATAAGGTTTCTTCATGCAAATATATGGTAAAAGATAGTATTATGCAAAACATAGTACTATGCAAATTCATGAAATAAAATGTCCCCATAAATTAGGAGGGATAAATTTCCCTATTTGTGGGGATTGATTTAGTTGTTAAATATTCTCAATTTGTGATTGATTAAAAAACATGAACTAATCTAAACTAATATTTATGTTATCAATTGAAGAATGCAAACTAGCCATCAATAAATGGGGAAAATCAAGAGGTAATTTTGAAGAGGTGAAAAAACAATTAATCTCTGCAGTTGAGTCTGTTCATGAATATGGAATATACTTCACAAAAGTTGATCAAGAAATACTTGTTAACTATAAGGGGAATTCAAAAAGATCTATTTTTATTAATAATGAAGATTTATCTAAAAGAGAAATAGAGGTTTTAAAGCTAATATGTGATGAATATACTAGTCAAGAGATTGCAGATAAATTATTCATAAGTAAACGAACTGTAGAGGGTCATAGGCAAAAAGTAATTGATAAAATTGGTGCGAAAAATACAGTTGGCTTGGTTGTATATGCCATAACTAATAAACTATATACTTTGCCAGACTTTTAACAAAACTAACTATTGTGAAAATATTTTTTTTAGGCTACACTAAATTTGAACTTTAGAAATTGATATAGAAGAAGTCTCATGGATTTTTTATTTATTATATTTTCATTCTAGAAAGTATTGTAACTTTTTTTTCATACTTTTCTAAATAAATTGATTGATAAATACCTTAAAAAACTATGAAGCATCTAAAATACTTTTTATTGTTTGTTTTTTTTGCTGGAGTTTATAGCTTACTAAAGATATTTATCTTTAAAAATGAAATAGATAAATTATTTATTTTGGAAACAATTGTAGCTAGTGTCATAGTGATAGTTGTAGTTTACTTTTTAAATAATTATTCAGAGACGAATAATTAAATTCATTCATAAGATTTCAAAATACTTGAAGTTAATAAATTCACTAATTATAGGTATCTTTCGCAATAAATTTACACTACATGAATATTACACCTAAAAGAATAAACAGATTTATGTTTTTTAAGCTGCCCCTTGCATATTTAGGTGGGGTACGAGTGGTTTCCATAGAAAAAGAGACAGCCATAGTAAACATTACTCATAAATGGATAAATCAAAATCCTTTCAAATCTATGTTTTGGGCAGCACAAGGAATGGCTGCAGAAATGGCAACAGGTGTGCTGGTAATGAAGGGTATAGAAAACTTAGGAAAAAATGTCTCCATGTTGGTTACCAATCAGCGTGGTAATTTCACCAAGAAAGCCACTGGTAAAATTAGGTTTGAATGTCATCACGGAGGGTTAGTAGCTAATGCTCTAGAGGAATCTGCAGAGAATGGAGAGGGTAGAGTAATTACTATGAAGGCAGAGGGTTTTAACAAAGATGGCGTGTCTGTATGTAATTTTCACTTTGAGTGGAGTTTAAAAGTGAAGCAATAAATAGCTTTTAATTATTTTTCAGTTTCCTTAATGTTTTTAATAAATTCTGCTAGTTTTTCACCATAATAAGACTGCTTTACTTTTTTAGTCAAAGAATTATTAATACTATCTAAGTACTTTACATTAGCATTTACCAGTTCAGTTAAAGTTATATAAGCAGCTGCTTCTGTATCTGAGTTATTTAAAGCAAAATTAATGGTGAAAATGTATTTTTTTAAATTTTGTTTTTCAGCTTGTTTTCTCAAAGATTGAGAAGTTTCTATATCACTGTCTATTTGAGCTTGCATATTTGCGGCTAAAAGATCTAGTTGCTTATCCTGAAACTTACTAGCTACCTCTTTATACTTTTCCAATATTTTTTGATTGTTAGATCCATCAATTCTTGGCGAGATACCAAATTTTTCTATTTGATCATTGACAGTAATAATTCCCTCTTCACCAAAAAAAGAAAGTGTACTTTGGTTTTGATCTAAACTTAGAAAATACATTTCTGGGGAGGTAATATTATCTGAAAGCGTAAAGGAGTCTTTTCCAAATAAATGAATAGAATCTACAGAAACTATTAAGGTATCTCTCATTTTTTTTAGATATAATGTTCCTTTTTTTATTCCTTTAATTTTTCCTTGAACTACCATATTACCCAACTCTTTTTCTTTAGAGCAAGCAACTATTAAGAGCAATAAACCAATTACCAATATTTTCTTCATAAGATTATAAAACTTTAGGCTGCAAATATGCAGATTTCTATTTAAACAGATGCAGCTAATTCTAATAAAATAGTACATCCAATGGCAGCTACAGTACCTATAGCATAACCAAAAACAGCTAACAATACACCTACTGTTGCTAATGAGGGGTGAAATGCTGAAGCTACAATAGGAGCAGAGGCTGCACCTCCAACATTAGCTTGGCTACCAACTGCTAAAAAGAAGTAAGGAGCTTTAATTAGTTTGGCTACTAAAATTAAAAGCCCAGCATGAACAGACATCCAAACAATTCCAATAATAATTAAACCCCAGTTGTCAAAAATCATGGTTAAATCCATTTTCATTCCAATGGTAGCAACCAATATATAAATAAAAATACTTCCAATTTTACTGGCTCCTGCTCCTTCATAATTTTTTGCTTTAGTATAGGAAAGTAAAACAGCAATAATTGTAGAAATACTAACTAACCAGAAAAATTTAGATCCTAAGAAAGTAAATATATTTCGTGTAATTTCAGATGAAATACCACTAATAAGGCCTTTAAAAAATCCAGCTAGAAAACTAGCTGCAAAGTGTCCAAAACCAACTGTGCCAAATGCAATGGCTAGAATAATCATATAATCTGTAAGCGTTGGATTCTTTTGTATTTTTTGAGTAAAAGAAATTACTTTTTCTTTTAATTCTTCGATAGCAGAAGTGTCTGCTTTAAGCCATTTATTGATAGCGTCTTTTTTACCAATACCGATTAGTAAAATAGCCATCCAAACATTAGCAACAACAATATCTACAAAGATCATTCCTCCATATTTTGCAGGATTGTATTGATAAATTTCTAACATAGCAGTTTGGTTAGCACCGCCACCAATCCAACTTCCTGCAAGTGTAGAAAGACCACGCCAAACAGCATCAAAATCTGCACCACCAACAGTTTCTGGAGATACCAAAGAAATAAGTAATATGGCTATAGGGCCTCCAATAATAATACCAACAGTACCCGTAAAAAACATAATTAAAGCTTTAGATCCCAAATTAAAAATAGCCTTTAAATCTATACTTAAAGTCATTAATACTAGGGCTGCGGGCAACAAAAATCTACTGGCTACATAGTATAATTGAGAACTTTCTTTTACAATCTCACCGTTAGTATTTGTGTTTTGCCATTCGGGAGCTATAGCGCCTATGGTGGTGAAGATAGCTGGTATAAAATAGGCTATAAATAGACCAGGTACAATTTTGTAAAATTTATGCCAAAAGCCACTTGTTTTAGATTCTGTATAAAATACAAAACCAAGTGATATCATTAAAATTCCGAATACGATTGCATCATTGGTGAAAAGTGGTTGTTCCATGATTTAGATTTTAGCTAAAATACTAAAATAGTAGTGTAAAAAAAGCGAAGTTAAAAAACTTCGCTTTTGAGATTAAAATTTTTGTATTTCCTTAAAAGGAGAAATACGAATAGTTTCTAATGTTGTTTTGTAGGTTTTCCAATCTGTTTCAAAAAACGAATTAGTTTTTTTAACAGCATCATTAAATGCTTTTTTAAATTGGCTTATCAATCGTTCTTCAGTGGAGGTTAGATGTCCAAATCTGCTTCCAACGTATCTTCGCGCAGAGAAGTAGCGCCTATTAACGGTAACCTCTGGGTTTCTTGTAATACCTTGGCGTTTGTCTACACTTCCTATATATACAGCAATAAGCTTGTCTATTTTTGTGATGATGTCTTTAGATAACTTTATTTGATCTTTATATTTTTTTTTGTCTTCTTTGGTAAGGTCTTTTTTAAATGTTGTAGCCGTTTGTTTACTCTCTACTAATTGCTTTACAATATCTGCCATCAACTGCTGATCTTTCTCTAAATCTTTGCTCGTATTATAAATCTCTGTAATGGCTTTTGAAGACATTTCTAATCTTGGATCAAATTCAACTTTTATAGTACTTTTAGATGTTTGATCTCCAAAATGCATTTTTAAATTATAGATTCCTGGCTTCACAGAAACACCTCCAGATTCAAAGCTTCTTTTTCTAATTTTCCTTGACGGTCTATCTGCACCTTTTTCGTTCATGTACCAGTACATTCTATGAACTCCGTTCTCTTTAGGTGCTTTTTGTTTTAGTGTTCTAATTAAACGAGATCCTTCAAAAACTTCTAATTTAATAGAGTCAAATTTTACGGCTGAAACAGTCTCTTTTACTGCTTCTGTTGTGACTGCTTTTTTAGTTCTTTTACGCTTCTTTTTTGTTTTGGTATTGCTTTCTCCTTTCTTTTCTTCAGTTGCATCTGACCTATTAATATAATACGAAATCATAGCTCCAGATTTTTTGTTTTCTCCGTTAAATAAGGCATCACCTCCAAATCGACTTCCTGTAGGTTGTTGATAAGCTGCTTGGTATGCAGTTGGGGGGGTAAATAACTGAAGTTTTTTATTTAATACATTTCCATTAGCCATAGCACGAAGCGGTCTAATATCATCTAAAACCCATGCTGCTCTACCAAAAGTACCAATTACTAAATCATGTTCTCTAGGTTGTATTACCAAATCTTTTGTAGAAACTGTTGGAAAACCAGCAGTCCATTTCATCCATTGGTTCCCGGCATTTAAAGAGATATACAAGCCATCATCTGTTCCTAAGAACAGTAAGTTAGCATTAATAGGATCTTCAACGATGCTTAGGGTATAGCTTTTAACATCGTTTTCATCAACAATTCTGGACCAAGTAGTACCGTAATCTTTTGTCCTGTAGGCATAAGGAGTATAATTAAAACGTCTATAATCGTTGGCAATTAATAAGGCCTCTCCTTTGTTTTTGTTGGAAGCTTTTATTTGTGCTATCCAACTACCTGTAGGTAATCCTGGAATATTAGCACTAACATCTGTCCAGTTTCCACCTCCATTTTTAGTTATATGAACTCTACCGTCATCAGACCCAATCCAAAGTAAATCTTTTTCAACTTCTGAGGGTTCTATCACTAGTATAGTAGTATGGTTTTCTGCACCAGTTGCATCCATAGTTAATCCACCACTTTCTCCTTGTTTTTGTTTTTCTTTATCGTTGGTAGTTAAATCACCAGATATAATAGTCCAGGTAAGTCCTTTGTCTGTAGATTTATGCACAAACTGGCTTCCAAAATACAAGGTGCTAGTATCAAAAGGATCCATATTTATGGCAGAATTCCAGTTAAAACGAAGGGCCACATTAGGGTCTGGGTGTGTAGGTTTTACAGAATAATTATTTCCTGTGATATGGTCATATCTCACCACAGAACCCTGCTGACTCATAGACCATCCGTAACGAGAATCGTCTTTGTCTGGCACCACATCAAAACCGTCTCCAAAACTAATTTCTTGCCAATATGAATTTCTAATTCCTTGAGCTTTCCATACATATGCCGGACCTCTCCAAGAACCATTATCTTGCATTCCGCCATATACATTGTACGGATATTCATTATCTACATTAATATGATAGAATTGCGCTACAGGCAAATTTCCAATAAAACGCCAAGTTGCCCCTTTGTCTTTGGTGATGTTCATACCTCCATCATTTCCATCTATCATAAAAGAACCATTTTCTGGATGAATCCACCATGCGTGATGATCTGGATGCACACCGTTAGAAACTCCATATGCAGGCATTAATTCTTTAAAGTTTTTTCCGCCATCGTCAGAAACATTCACATAGGTAAATACTGAATAAATTCTATTTTCATTTTGAGGGTCTACATAAATTTCTGAATAATAAAAAGGCCTATTCCCAATGCCCGGTTTGTCATTTATTTTTTTCCAATTAAATCCGCCATCTTCACTTTTGTATAGTGCGTTCTTTTTTGCTTCTACCAAGGCATAAATAACATTTGGATTGCTTCTTGAAATAGCAACTCCAATTCTTCCCAGTTCTCCTTTAGGAAAGCCTTCTTTTTCAGTCATTTTTTTCCAAGTATCGCCACCATCGTGGGTAATAAATAAGCCACTGCCTTCACCACCAGATTTAAAAAACCAAGGATCGCGTTTGTGTTCCCACATGGCAGCTATTAATTTGTTTGGATTTGAAGGATCCATCACCAAGTCTGCAACCCCAGTTTTAATATTTTTGTACAGTATCTGTTTCCATGTTTTTCCACCATCTATGGTTTTGTAAACACCTCTTTCTTTGTGTTCTCCCCAAGGAGATCCAATAGCACCCGCATATACCGTATTTGGATTGGTTGGATCTATAATAATTCTATGAATATGACGGGTTTTTTGAAGCCCCATAGCCATCCAGTTTTTACCACCATCTAAAGATTTATAAATACCATACCCACCATTTAAACTATTTCTTGGATTTCCTTCACCAGTTCCTGCCCAAATAACGCTTGGGTTTGATTGTTGAATAGCCACTGCACCAATAGATGCTGTTATTTCTTTGTCAAAAATAGGGTCCCATTTGATTCCTCCAGAAGTAGATTTCCAAAGGCCACCAGATGCTGTACCTACGTACATGATATCTGGATTTGAATTTACAACATCTATAGAGGTTACTCGACCACTCATGCCTCCAGGACCGATATTTCGTGGGGCCATATTTTTAACCAAATCCATTGAGAATTCTTGAGAGAAAAGAGAAAATGAGGCTACTAAAAATAGCACAGTGAAGATTTTTTTCATCGGTAAAGGTTTAGTTGATTCTTTGTGATTGAAAGGTACGAGTTCTGATTTTTAAAAAATCTTAAAAAAATGTTAATGGAATCTTTCTCAGATAGAAAAGAGAGGTAGCTAATCGTCTTTGTTTTTAGGTGCCCTCTTAGCTTTTTTTAAGCTTTGCATTAACAACCATTCTATTTGACCATTGGTAGATCTAAATTCATCTGAGGCCCATTTTTCAATAGATTTTAGCGTTTCCTCATTGAGTCTTAAAGCGAAGGCTTTTTTCTTTGCCATGGGTTAGTTGGTTACAAATGCTGTAATAACAGCTATTAATTCTTTTGAAATGGGATACTCTGATGAATAATATGATTTCATATTATCTTCATCTTTTTGAATGTCTTTTAAGACATGATTCATATTTTCTATAAATATGGTTTCTATATTTTTATTGCTAATGTGCAAGGGTTTGGCATCTTCTATAGGCACCTGAATGTCTTTAGTGCCATTAACAATTAAGACAGGCATGTTTAATTTTTTAAGTTCTTCTTTTGGATTGTATTGCATCCAGCTTAGAAAAAAAGGAAGATTTTGTTTAGAAAATATAGTAGCTAAAAAAGGATGCACTTCTTTAACATCTCCTGTTTTTTTTAATTCTTTAAAATATCTGTTTGCAGTTTCTGCAAGTTCTGCACTTTGTTTGCTAAGTTGTTTAGAGATCGTAATATCTATAGGATCTGGGGTTCCTGCTAAAGAAATATACCCATCAATTTTTTCACTTGCAAGCATGGCTACTAATGAGCCCTGGCTATGACCTACAAGAATAATTTTTGAAAACCGTTGATCCTCTTTAAAATAATTGACGACTTTTTTTGCATCATTGGCAAAGTCATCAAAAAGCGTTTCTTTTAAGAATTTAAAATTCTTTTTATTTGAGGTTCTTTTATCATAGCTAAAAAAAGAAATCTCATTTTTATTTATTGCCTCTCTAAATTGTTGAATATAGTTGGCCTTTACCATAGCACCTTGGTTTCCATTTCTATCTACATTTCCAGAACCATGAATCCAAATTAATAATGGGCTGTTTTTCTTAGAATAGGATAGTGCGCCTGGTAATTCTATAGTGTCATTTTTTATCAAAATTTCTTCAGTAGTTATCTGAGCAGATACTAGAGCAATACTAAATAGGTGTATAAAAAATATTTGTATAATAACACGCATACTAGGCTTCGTTTATAATTTTCTCTTGATAGTTTTCTAACACTTTACTAGCCTCAGATTTCTTTTGAGTACCTATCAATAATAGTTTTCCGTTTTTTAACTTAAGCTGAATGCCAATATCTCCAGAAATAGTAATAGATTTTCCTTTTTCACCCCATAATGAGCCTCCTTTTATTCCCCAACCACCATAGTCTCCAATCGGATCATAATTTCTTATGATGGCTGAATTTATTTCAGACCAAGCTATTGTTTTGATTGAAAAATGAACAGGAAAAAATTGATAATGAATTCCTTTTTCATCTATTCTTGTGCTTAGCCTAAAAAAGAAAATAAAACCAATAGAAACTGAAATTACTACCATGGTTAAGATAAACTCATTACTAAATATGGTACTGTCTTCTGCAAGATATTCTTCCGTAATAATTAGCAAAGGAGCAATCACACTAATCGCTAAAAGTACTAGTAGCCATGTTTGTGTAAACCGTTGTTCTTCTTTAAAAATTCTCATTTGCTACTTGTCTATCGTTTAAATAATTAATGATTTAGTGTTCCTGTATTTAATACTGGAGATGCTTCTTTATCTCCACATAAAATAACCATTAGATTACTTACCATAGCAGCTTTTCTATCTTCATCTAAATTCACAATTTGTTTTTTACTAAGTTCTTCTAAAGCCATTTCTACCATGCTTACTGCTCCTTCAACAATTTTATGTCTTGCTGCAACAATAGCGGTAGCTTGTTGTCTTTTTAACATAGCATTTGCTATTTCTTGCGCATAGGCTAGATATCCAATTCTAGCTTCTAGCACTTCTATTCCTGCAATAGATAGACGTTCTTCTATTTCTTTTTCTAGTGCTTCACTTACTTCATTAACACTAGAGCGTAGGGTAATATCTTCTTCATGACCTTCATCTGCAAAATTATCATACGGATACATGCTAGCTAATTTTCTTACTGCTGCATCTGTTTGAACTCTTACAAAGTTCTCAAAATTATCTACATCAAAAGCAGCTTTGTAGGTGTTGGTAACTCTCCATACTAGAATTGTGCTAATCATAATAGGATTTCCAAGCTTGTCGTTTACTTTTAGACGTTCACTATCAAAGTTACTAGCCCTTAACGAGATTGCTTTTTTTCTAAATAATGGATTTGCCCAATAGAGGCCGTTCTGTTTTATGGTACCCACATACTTTCCAAATAGTAAAACAACTTTTGAAGTATTCGGATTAACTAAAATAAAACCAAAAAAACCAAAAAATCCAACAATACTTGAAATTAGATAGAATCCGTTTTCTTCATTTATACTCATAACAATACCAAAAATGAATAATGCAATTGTAATGGCTATCATAAGATACCCATTGGCAGGTTTGATAATTTTTTCTGAATTCATATATTTTTAATTTAAAATGATATTAAAATAATATCACAAATATAGATGTAATTTTTTGATATTTTCAAATTTTGCAGACACTATTTTTTTTACCTTCGCACAAATACAAAACAAAAAATATTATGAGACGTTATTTGATGTTCTTTTTTTTATGTGTTGGAATATCTTCATATGCTACTAAAAATATCCCAGTATGGGGTCAAACTGGTCATAGGGTTGTTGGTGAAATAGCCTATAGTCATCTTACAAAAAAAGCCAAAAAAAATCTAGAGAAATTACTCAAAGGAGAAGGTTTGGCAATTATTTCTACCTATGCAGATGAAATTAAATCTGACAAAGCCTATAGAAAGTTTAGTGCGTGGCATTATGTAAACTTTAAAGAAGGAGAGGCCTATGAAACAGGAGAGAAAAATCCAAAAGGAGATCTAGTTCAAGGAATTAAAGAATGTCAAAAAATCATTTCTAATCCTGCTTCTAGTGAAGAAGATAAGGTATTTTATGTAAAGTTATTAGTGCACCTAATAGGAGACTTACATCAGCCTTTACATATTGGTAGGGCAGAAGATAAAGGAGGGAACTCTATAAAAGTAAAATGGTTTAGAGGAAAGACAAATTTACATTCTGTTTGGGACACGAAAATGATAGAATCTTTTAACATGACCTATACCGAGCTAACTTCTAATCTGAATTATTTTTCTAAAAATCAAAAAAAAGCAATTCAGAAAGGGTCTGTTTTAGATTGGGTAAATGAAACTAGAATTATAACTATGGAAGTATACGAATCTGCAACAGTTAATGAAAACTTGAGTTACAGATATATGTATGATCATTTTTCTACAGTGAAAATGCAATTGAAAAAAGGAGGCCTTCGTTTGGCAAAGGTTTTAAATGAACTGTTTGGATAAAAGTTGTTAATTCAAGTTTTATAAAGTTGATTTAAGCTGAAGGATCTATCTTATTCTGTAACCTTTAACCTTGCAGTTGCCTTTACAGAAATATCAGCAAAATTTTTATTTAGATATTTTAAGTAGCCGGTAATTGCTATCATTGCTGCGTTATCTGTCGTGTATTCAAATTTTGGGATATAGGGAGTCCAACCCAAATGTTTTTGAGCCAATCGTAATCTTTTTCTAATTTCAGAATTTGCTGAAACTCCACCTGCAATAGCAATATGTTTAATACCAGTATGTTTTACACTATTTTTTAATTTATCCATTAAGATTTCTACAATGGTATGCTGAATAGAAGCACAGATGTCTTCTAGATTTTCTGAAATAAAATCAGGATTTTCTTTTACTTTTTTTCGAATAAAATAAAGAATCCCTGTTTTTAAACCGCTAAAACTAAAATCTAAATCACCCACTTTTGGTTTTGTGAATGAAAACTTTTTAGGATCTCCTTGTTGCGCATATTTATCAACTAAGGGTCCGCCCGGATATGGTAAGCCTAATATTTTAGCAGATTTATCAAAGGCTTCACCAACAGCATCATCAATAGTCTCCCCTAAGACTTCAAACTTAAAATGACTAGAAACTTTTACAATTTGTGTATGACCACCACTAATGGTAAGGCAAACAAACGGAAAAGGAGGAAAGGCAGTATCTTTTTCTTTTATAAAATGAGCTAGAATATGTCCTTGCATGTGATTGACATCTATTAAGGGGATGTCTAAGCCCAAAGCCAACGATTTAGCAAACGAAGTACCAACTAGTAATGATCCCATTAAACCAGGACCCTTAGTGAAAGAAATGGCATTTAAGTCTTCTTTAGTGATGCCGGCTTGTTCAATTGCTTGTTGTACTACAGGCACTATATGTTGTTGATGAGCTCTGGAAGCTAGTTCAGGAACAACACCACCATATTTAGCATGTATTTCTTGATTGGCAACAATATTACTTAAGACCTCTCCATCGCAAATAACTGCTGCACTGGTGTCGTCGCAAGAAGATTCAATTCCTAATATGTATATCTTTTTTGTTTCCATAAAATGATGAAACAAAATTAACTATTATTAAATTGTCAATTTCTTTTTAAAAGAGAAATTTATTAGTTTATTAATTTTATCGTTCTTTGTATAGAAAGGCTCTATTTTTGCGTTTAGTCTAATAGAGGGTAATACATCTAATATAAAACGAATCAAAAAAATCGGCAAAATACTGTTAAAGTGGTTTAAGTACCTTGTACTATTCATGGTATTTCTTGTCATTATTTTTTCTATTCCAGCTGTACAAACAAGCTTAGCAAACATTGTAACAGACAATATAAATAAAGAGTACGGAACCAATTTAGAGATTAAAAAAGTAGATCTTTCACTTCTAGGGTCAGTTTCTCTTAAAGGTATAGAGATTAGAGATCATCACCTAGACACACTAATTTTTGTAGATAGATTAAAAACTTCATTGCTAGATGCTAAAAGAATTTTAGAAAATAATATTCAACTAAACAACACCTCATTAAAAGGGGTGCATGTATATGTTAAGAATTACAAAGATGAAGAAACACACAATTTAAATCTTTTTGTAGAGAAGTTTGAAAATAACAATCCAAGAGATTCAATCTCTAGTCCCTTTCAGATTCGATCATCAAATATTTATTTTGAAGATATAAATTACAAGCAAATAGATGAAAATAAGGCAGTTTCGTTAGATTTTGCTGCGTACCATGGGGGCGGAAGCTTACAAGATTTTTCCGTTGTAGGACCTGATGTAGCTTTAAAGATTAGAGGACTCTACTTTACAGATAATAGAGGTCTAGAAATAACCAATTTAACTACGGATTTTAAGTACTCTAAAACTAAAATGCAGTTTTATAATACAACGATTAAAACTCCATTTTCATCGATAAAGGCAGAAATAGAGTTTGATTATGATAGAAGAAACTTAAGTAAGTTTAATGAATTAGTATATATAGACGCAGCTTTTTACAATAGTTATTTAGCTACTAAGGATTTAAATAAACTATACAAAGAAATTAAAGGAAACGATGTTGTAAGATTTGATGCTAATTTAAAAGGGTCTTTAAATAATTTTTCATTAGAAAACTTACAGCTTAATTCTGATAAAGGAATAAAAATTATTGGTGATCTGAAATTTATCAATGCTGTAAAGCAAGAGGAGTTTTTTTTAACAGCCAATTTAGAAGACTTTTCCGCAGATTATTTTAAGTTAAAAAATATGCTTCCCAACCTTTTGGAGAAAAATATGCCAACAGAATTAAGTAAACTTGGTGAGTTCTCACTCTCAGGATTTACCAAAATAACACCTAGTTCTATTGAAGCAACCTTAGATATTAATTCTGAGATAGGAGATATAGTTGTAGATTTAGAATTAAAAAACTTTAATAGTATAGATGAGGCAATCTATAAAGGTGAGGTGGTCTTAGATAGATTTGATTTAGGGAGATTCTTTGAAGATAGTTCATTTGGTAATATTTCTTTTGAAGGTGAAGTAGATGGTAAAGGATTTCGAATAGAAAATATAAACACTAAGCTTATCGGACAAATCTCTCAGATAGAATTTAATGAGTACAACTATCAAGATATTAGTGTTAACGGGTTGTATCAAAATAATTTATTTAACGGAAAGTTAGCCTCTACAGATGTTAATTTAAACGGAACTTTTGAAGGCTTAGCAGATTTATCTGAAGAGATTAATAAATTTGACTTCAAGGCTACTATTAATTATGCAAATTTAAGTGCACTGAATCTTTACGACAGAGATAGTATTTCAGAACTTAAAGGGTTAATAGATTTAGATTTAACAGGTAATAAGATAGATAATATTGTAGGGATTGCAAATTTTAAAAACATCATCTATACAAATGAAAAAGGCAGCTATCCATTTAAGCAGTTTTTAATTTTCTCAACGGTAAAAGAAAATATTAGACAAATTAGAATAGATTCTGAAGATATTATTAAAGGAGAATTAATAGGTGACTTTAGGTTTGAAGAGTTCTTACTCTTAGCTCAAAATGCTCTTGGGAGTATGTATTCTAATTACAATCCATTTGATATTGCACCAGACCAATTTTTAAAATTCGATTTTATTATTTACAATCAAATAGTTGATGTCTTTTTTCCGGAAATATCAGTAGCTCCAAATACTAGAATTAAAGGAGATATTAAAGCAAATGAAAATCAATTAAAATTAAAAATTTCTTCACCAAAAATTACAGCATACGGAAATATTATAGATTCACTTTCTCTAAATACGAATAACAAAAGAAAATTATATGATACATCTCTAAGTGCAAAAAGTATTGAAACACCCTATTACAAACTATCTAATTTATTACTATTCAATAAAACGATTAACGATACACTATTTTTTAAATCAGCATTTAAAGGGGGATTATCAGAGAAGGAGGTGTTTAATTTAGATTTCTATTTTACAATAAATAAAGAAAAAAAGTCTGTCATAGGTATAGAGAAGTCTACTTTTAATTACAGGGGAAATTTATGGGACTTAAACCCAAAAAATAACACAGAAAATAAACTTGTTTTTGATTTAAAAAAAGACGAATATGTTTTCTCTACATTCAAATTAAAATCTATTGAGCAAGAAATAAATTTTAAAGGAGTTGTCATAGATTCTACTTATAAAAAAATAGAAATCGATTTTACCAATGTATATTTAAAAAGTTTTTTACCAGAAATAGATAGTTTAAAATTAAGAGGAAAATTAAATGGAACCATCAATGTTTCTCAGAAAGACGGAGTCTACGGACCAAAAGGGAATCTAAAAGTTAAAAATTTTGAAATTAATGACTTTAAGCAAGGGAATTTATTTTTAAATGTAGAAGGGGATAGTTCTTATGACAAGTATCAAGTAATTTTGTCTTTAGAGAGAGAAAAAGTAAAAAGTATTTCTGCATTAGGTACCCTTAATTTTTCTGAAAAAAGACCAAAAATTGATTTAGCTGTTGATTTAGAAGAATTTGACCTTAGTGCCTTTAGTCCCTTAGGTGAGAACGTTTTGTCTAAAATAAGAGGTTCAGCATCAGGTGACTTTACATTAAAAGGATTTTTAAGAAATCCAAATATGAATGGTGATCTAGTCTTAGAAAATGCAGGGCTGCAATTTCCATATTTAAATATTGATTACAATTTTGATGGAGATACTTTTGTAAGATTAAATGGTCAATCTTTTGAATTTGACAACATAAATTTATTAGATACTAAATATGAAACTAGAGGAGTTTTAGATGGTACAATAACGCATCAAAATTTTGATCAATGGGCACTAGATATAGATATTTTATCTCCCAACTTATTAGTATTAGACACTAATAATTCTGATGAAGCATTGTATTATGGTACTGGTTTTATAAAAGGAAATGCGAGTATTGCTGGGTTGACCAATAATATCACAATAAATGTCAATGCAAAGACAATGCCTAATACAAATTTTGTAATTCCATTAAAAGATATAGCTAAGATAGATACTTATAGATTAATTCATTTTAAATCAGAAAAGACATTAGAAGAATTACAAGAAAAAATTGCAATTGAAGCTGTTGAAGGAGTTTCTTTAAATATAGATTTAGAGGTCACTAAAGATGCGAAAGCACTCATTGTAATTGATGAAGTTAACGGTAGCGAACTGAGTGGAAGAGGAACAGGTGATTTACAGATAGAAATTAATACAAATGGTAAATTTGCTATGTTTGGAGATTATACCATAGATAACGGAATCTATAATTTTAAATCATCAGGAATCATTAACAAGCCTTTTAAGATTTCTAAAGGAGGAACTATTTCTTGGAGTGGTAATCCTTTTGAAGCTAATCTAAATGTTGTAGCCGTCTATACCACAAATGCAAATCCAGCAGTTTTATTAGAAAACTTTAATACAAATAGAAAAATACCTGTTGATTTAATCACTAATATATCTGGAAGTTTATTTAATTCAAAACAGGAATTTGATATAGAAATACAAAATTCAAATTCTACGATTGCTGCTGAATTAGATTTTATTCTTAATGATAATGATGTCAACTCAAAAATGCGTCAGTTTTTAACACTACTTGCAGCAGGAACTTTTGCAAATCCTAATGGAGGAAATATTAATGGAGGAGAGTTGTTAACAGGAACAACTTCCAACGCTATTGGTTCTATTCTTTCAGACATTATAAGTAGCAATAAAGTAAGGTTAGATGTTGGATATTCTACTGGTGGAATTCAAACCCCTCAAGACAATCTAAACACAGACGATCAATTTGATGTGTCATTAACAACTCAAATTAGTAAAAATGTTATCGTAAACGGTAAAGTTGGTGTTCCGGTAGGTACTCAAACACAATCTAGTGTTGTGGGGGAGGTAAAAGTTGAGGTGTTGTTAAATGAGGCTGGAAATTTTAGGAGTGTTATTTTTAATAGACAAAATGAAATTCAGTATTCTGCTCAAGAAGAAGGGTACACACAAGGCATAGGATTGTCTTATCAAGTAAATTTTAATTCATTATCAGATTTATTAAAAAAGATAGGATTAAAGAAAAAAAATAAGAAGAAAAAAGTGATTCAAAATAAAGATTCAATTACTACTCCTAAAAACACACTTCTTAACTTTAAGAAAAAAAATTAATTATATATTTTTTTTTGATGTGATCACTTTTAATCTTAGTAGGTTCATTTAAAATATTTAAACAAAGCCTTTGTTTATAAGGTTTTTACTTGTAAGTTAACCGAAATCGATTTCGTTTTTTTATTATTTAAAGTAACTTTTAATAAGTATTTTTACATTTGTTTTATGGGAAAAATTAAGAAAATAGCAGTAATGACCTCAGGAGGAGACTCCCCGGGTATGAATGCAGCAATTCGTTCAGTAGTCAGAACTTGTGCTTATTACAGAACAGAGTGTGTTGGTATTTACAGAGGTTATCAGGGTTTGATAGAAGGAGATTTTATTAATCTTTCCGCTCGTAGTGTAAATAATATCATAAATAAAGGTGGTACGATATTAAAATCTGCAAGATCTGATGAGTTTAGAACTTCTGAAGGAAGAAAGAAAGCCTATGATTACCTAAAAGAACATCAGATAGATGGTTTAGTTATTATAGGTGGAGACGGGTCTTTTACAGGAGCTGTTATTTTTAATAAAGAATATAATTTTCCTGTTATTGGAATTCCAGGAACAATAGACAATGATATTTTTGGAACTTCTCACACCTTAGGGTATGATACAGCCTTAAATACAGCTGTTGATGCTATTGATAAAATTAGAGACACAGCTTCTTCTCACAATAGACTTTTCTTTGTTGAGGTAATGGGAAGAGATGCAGGCTTTATCGCATTAAATGCTGGTGTTGGAGCTGGAGCAGAAGAAATTTTAATTCCTGAAGAAAACCTTGGATTAGAAAGACTTTTAGAGTCGTTGATTAAAAGTAGAAGCTCTGGAAAATCGTCAAGTATTGTTGTCGTAGCCGAAGGAGATAAGTCTGGTAAAAATGTATTTGAATTAGCTAAATATGTAGAAGATAACATGCCTGAATATGACGTAAGAGTTTCTGTTTTGGGTCATATGCAACGTGGAGGCTCACCTTCTTGTTTTGATAGAGTTTTGGCTAGCAGACTAGGAGTGAAATCAGTAGAGCTTTTAATAGACAATAAAACCAATCTTATGGTTGGGCTAAAAAATAATGTAGTAATAACAACGGATTTAGAGGAGGCAATTACAGGTGGACACGAAATTAATAAGGAACTATTAAGGGTCTCTGATATTATGTCTACATAATTACAAATAATTAAATAAAAAAAATGATTAAAGTAGGAATTAACGGTTTTGGTAGAATAGGAAGATTAGCTTTTAGATCTGCAATAAATAGACCTAATGTACAAATTGTTGGAATCAATGATTTATTAGATGTAGAATATTTAGCATATATGTTAAAATATGATTCGGTTCACGGTCAGTTTGATGGAGATGTTCAAGTGAAAGATGGAGAACTATTAGTAAATGGAAACGCTATCAGAATTACTGCTGAAAGAGACCCCGAAAATTTAAAATGGAATGAGGTTGGTGCAGAGTATATTATTGAATCTACAGGTTTCTTTTTAACTGAAGAATCTGCAGGAAAACACTTAAAAGCTGGAGCTAAAAAAGTAGTCTTATCTGCACCATCTAAAGATCATACACCAATGTTTGTTATGGGTGTTAATAACACAGAATTAAAAGCAGATCAAAAAATATTTTCAAACGCATCTTGTACAACCAATTGTTTAGCACCAATAACAAAAGTATTAAATGATAATTTTGGTATCGTTGAAGGTTTAATGACAACTGTTCACGCTGCAACTGCAACACAAAAAACTGTTGACGGACCTTCAATGAAAGATTGGAGAGGTGGTCGTTCAGCAATTCATAATATTATTCCATCGTCCACTGGAGCCGCAAAAGCAGTAGGGAAAGTAATTCCTGAAATGAATGGAAAATTAACAGGGATGGCTTTTAGAGTTCCAACCATGGATGTTTCTGTAGTAGATTTAACAGTAAAATTAGACAAGCCAGCTTCTTATAAAGAAATTTGTGCAGCTATGAAAGCAGCTTCAGAAAGCGGACCAATGAAAGGTGTTTTAGGATATACTGAAGATTTAATTGTTTCTCAAGATTTTGTTGGAGATACTCGTACATCAATTTTTGATGCAAACGCAGGAATCGCTTTAAACGATAACTTTGTGAAAGTTGTTTCTTGGTATGACAATGAAATTGGGTACTCTACTAAAATTGTAGATTTAATTGAATACGCAGCTTCTTTATAACAAATAGTAGGTATAATTAAAAAAAAACCATCAGTTATCTGATGGTTTTTTTTTTAAAATTAAACCAACTCTTATAAATCATATCAAATTAAAAACAATGTTTATTAGATTTTAAAGAAGTATATAAATCTTCAGGAATTTTTCAGCTACTATGATATTATAGCAATCATACTGATTTCCACATTCACAAATTTAGGTAAATTGGCAACCTCTACTGTTTCTCTAGCGGGGGCAGTTTCTTCATTAAAATATTTTCCGTAGACTGTATTAATTTTTGAAAAATTATTCATGTCAGAAATAAAAATAGATGTTTTTACTACATCTTCAAATGACATCTCAGCAGCCTCTAATACAGCTTTCATATTTTCCATTACCAAGGTGGTTTCTTCCTCAATAGATCCTAGTTTTAATTTTCCAGTTGCTGGATCAATAGCAATTTGTCCTGAAGTATACAATGTATTACCGGTCAAAACAGCTTGATTATAAGGTCCAAGTGGACTAGGTGCTTTTAAAGTTTGAATTATTTTTTTCATTTTTGTTATTTTTTTTTAAAACAAGACCCTGTTTGGAGGTTTATTTTGTTCGTATTTTAGATCCCTTAGTATGGACGAAGTAACACCAATAAAAAATACATAAGATTGGTTGTTACCAAAAGGAACCCAATTAAAACTTAAGTTCCAACTATCTAAATCTCTATTAAAATTCATTCTTGTAAAAGTAAAACCACCACTTGCTATATCGTACCCGGAGGAAAACCCAACTTTCCATTTTGGTGTTAATTCAAAATCTCCTCCAAACATCACCGAATGTGATTGTATTCCTACATTACTGATTCCGTTATTAGAATATGATGCAGAATATGCTAAATTTAAATTCCATGGTATTGTAGCTTTGTATAACTCTGTAACTTCTTCTTCACCATTATTATCATCATCCACAGCATTTGAAGCAAAACTATTAGTAGGATTTAAATTTTTTCCAAGAACATCTGGGGTATCTTGGTTGCCATTTCCAGAATTACTATTTGAGGCATCATCATCATTTTCTCCATTAAAGTCTCTACTGGATAGGGAATAATTAGCAGTTAAATTGGCTCTCGTTAATCGAAACAAACCTTTAACAAATTTATCAATTCTTTGACCAGCTTCATTTATTTGATAAGGATCTAATGTTGCATTTAAATTAAGCGCTAATTTATCTTTAAATATTCTTGTACCAAGAGTAGCATTTACAGGCGTCCATCGTAAGCTATCTGCGGCAATATTGTAGGAGGAACTGAAATTTAAGTTATTTAAAATAGTTATTTTCTTGTCTTCTTCATCACTATCAGGGTCTTCTGGTGCTAGTTTCCCTTCAACTACATTGTTCAAAGAAAACCCTATTGTATTACTTAATCCAGAACCAGGACTACCATAAAGGCTAGTACCATCGCCAAATGGAGAGTATGTTTCAAATTCTGTGCCATCTAAATTAGTTCTAACAGTTTCATTGTAGCTGTCTGCAAAATCTGGTCTGTATGAGAAAGAAACAGATGGTCTTATGGTATGTCTAATTGCCTTTAAGCGACCTTTTTTAAAATTAAATGTTCCATAAATATTAGTGGACAAACTTAAACTAGAACCATATTCTCTAAAATTACTAAAGCCACTGATTGTATCTGATACAACTGTTCCAAAAGTTCCGTCTGAATTTTGGAATTCATTGTCATAAGTCTTACTAAGACTTTTAAAGCTCCAAACCTCTCTGTAATTAATACTCGGAGATAATGTAACGTAATTTAGGAGAGTTATATTGGTACTTGCATCTGCTCTGTGTTGGACTCCTGCTTTGGCAGTTTCAAACATTTTAGGAGTAAAGAACTCATCTTCTGAAGTATTTATTCTGTATTCTCCTTGCATGTTATAGGTCAAACCTAATTTTTGAAGAGGATTTTTTTTAATACCTCCCTTTCCAGCTAGTGGATAAATTCTACTCATAGATACTTGAAGTGAGGGCAGTGCCATTGTTACTGTACCAGTATTCGTATTTTGAGAATGAGTAGCATTTGCACTCATGTTAAAGGGTGTGCCAACAAAAGTTTTTTGATATGAAATGGATGAACTAAAAGTATTTGTTAAAAAATTTGAGTTGTTAAACTCATTTAAAGATTGTCTAAAATATTGACTGCTTCCTAAATTTACTGAAGCTCCAAAATTAGAATTTGGGCTTGCTTTTGGATCTTGTCTATGGCTCCATCTAACATTAAAATTTGAAGCTTCAGTAAAATCATCAAAACCTCTAGTGCTTCTAATTATTTTCTCAAAACTTATATTAAAATTTCCAGAAAACTTATATCGGAAATAATATTGAGAACTAGCTCTAAATCCCCAACTACCGTTAGAATACACATCTCCTAATAATTCTAAATCTACATGATCATTCACAGCAAAATAATAGCCTCCATTCTGAATTCCAATACCTCTATTTGAAGTGCTCGTCTGTATTGCTGGAAAAATAAAACCAGAGGTCCTGTTTTTTCCTAAAGGGAAATATGCAAAAGGAAGGAAAACAGGTGTTGGAACATCTGCAATGACAAGATTACTTAATCCAGCTACTATTTTTTTGTTAGGAACTACTTTTGCTTTTTTTACACCAATGTAATAGTCTGGATTATCTTTTTCTGAAGTTGTAAACCTAATGTTACGCATAAAAATTGTAGAATCATTTACACGTTTGGCTTTTTCTCCTAAAACAAACATCCCTGGTTCTTGTTTTGTTTTTATACCGTAAATAATTGCTTTTTTTGTTTTAAAGTTATAAATCATAGAATCTTGTTCAGATTCTTGATTACCTTGTTTAAATATTGGTTTTTGATTATATCCTGTGCTGTCTTTTATGCCTTTGGCATATAATGTGCTTTTTAGATAATCAATAATAATAATTCCAGCTTTTAAGTCAATATCTGTATAAACTATATGGGCTTCATTGTAAAGTGTTACTGTTTTATTTTTTGCGTTTTGAGTTGTGTAGTCTTTTGCAACGTGTGTAATTAAATCAGTAATAGCTTCTTTTGGTTTTATGCTGTCTAGTTGAATGCTATCTTGCTTCTTTAAAAGCAGACTGTCATTTTTAATCGGTTTTATAGATTTTATTTTAATTTTTGAAATGCTATCTTTCTTGATTATTGGAATAGATGTACCCCCAGGCTTTATGTCCTGTGACTTTGTTTCTGTTAGCGAACAAAATAAAAGTAAAAATAAAAGTATGTAAGACAGATTTGATTGCAATATTTAATATGCTATTTTTGTATATGAGTAAAAATATGCTTCAATAACTGAAGCACCAAATTTGAAAAGCCAAAATTAGTTAAATTTTGTTTATAGCACCCACATACAAGTGCAAATTTGAGGTCAAGGTTAACCTTGTATTCTTTTTTGTTTTTTGTTTTCTTTTTTCGAATCCATACAAACTGATTTCTCAAAACGAAAAATTTATAGTTGTTTTGGATGCTGGTCATGGAGGAACTGATCCTGGAAACATTGGAAATGGTTACCGAGAAAAAAATATTGCTTTAAATGTTGTTAAAGAAATAAGTAAAGAACTTCGAAATACACCAGATATAAAAGTCGTTTTCACAAGAAATAAAGATATATTAATTAACTTGTGGAAAAGAGGTGAAATTGCAAATAAAGCAAAAGCAAATTTATTTGTCTCTATACACTGTGATGCTCATAATTCGGATGCATATGGTGCAGGTACTTTTGTTTTAGGGTTGCATGCTAATAAAAGAAACTTTGAGGTTGCTAAACGTGAGAATGCTGTAATTTCTCTAGAAGAAAATTTTAAAGAAAGATACAAAGGTTTTAACCCTAACTCTGAAGAGTCCGTTTTAGGACTCACCTTAATGCAAGAAGAAAACCTAGACAAAAGCTTTTCTTTAGCTGCAGATATTCAAGGAAATTTCACAAAATCCTTAAAAAGAAAGAACAGAGGAGTAAAACAAGCAGGATTTGTTGTTTTGCACCAAACATATATGCCAAGTGTATTAATAGAACTAGGATTTCTTACCAATAAAAAAGAAGGGAAGTTTTTAAATTCTAAAAGTGGCCAGCAAAAAATGGCAAAAGAAATAGCAAAGTCAATTAAAAAATACTACCAACAAATAAAATTAAATACTGTTACCACTAACAATTCTATTGTTTTAAATGATAATAGTGAAAAAGAAGAAGTAACTTTTAAAATTCAAATAGCTTCAAGTAAAAATAAAATTAAACTAAAATCGTACAATTTTAAAGGCTTAAGAAACCTTCAAAGAGTTAAGGTTGGTGTTTATTATAAATATTATTATGGAATTAGTAATAGCTATAAGGAAGCTGAAGCTTCGTTATTGAAAGCAAAGGGTAAAGGGTATTCTGATGCTTATATCGTTGCCTTTACAAAAGGGAAAAAAGTATCTCTTTCTAAGGTTTTAGAATAGATGTTTTCTTCATGTTGTCTAAAAAAAAATAGTAGTATTTTTGTAATTAAAAAAAATAAATGTCTAGAGAATTAAAAACAGGTATTGTAGCAGTATTAATTTTATGTTTAGGCTATTGGGGTTTTAACTTTTTAAAAGGTCAAAACTTATTAGAGGCTGCCTCAAGAGTTTTTTATATCGAATATGATAATATTCAAGGTCTCAATAAAGCAAGTAACGTAAGCATAAATGGATTAAATGTTGGAAAAGTATCTGATATTACATTTAATACAGATTCTACCAAAAGAGGTAAATTAGTTGTAAAAATATCTCTTGATAATGACTTTGAATTTTCAAAAAAAAGCGTTGCTAAAATATACTCTACAAGTATCATTGGTGGTGAATCATTAGCAATTATTCCTAGTTATATTGGAAAACCAGCTGTATCAGGAGATTATTTAACAGGAGAGGTAGAGTCAGATATTTTCACATCTGTAGGAGAAACGTTAAATCCGCTCAAAACTAAGGTTGAGCGAGTGATTATTGGAGCAGATTCATTACTAATTGCACTAAACGATGTATTAGATCTAAAATCTAGAGATAGCTTTAAGAGAACTATTCTCGGATTAGAAACTACGGTAAGTTCTATGACGAATACCTTGAGTTCTTTCAATAAAATGATAGATTCAACGAAAGGAGATATTAACATAGCACTCGAGAATACGAAGAAAATTACAGCAAACTTTGCAAAGGTTTCTGATACATTAGCAAATGTAAATTTCGGGCAGACAGTAAGAACACTTCAAACAACACTAGCAAATGTTAATGGGTTACTTTTAAATATAGAAAACGGTAAAGGGTCACTTGGAAAGTTAGCTACCGATGATTCTATGTATAATAATTTAACTAACGCTTCCAAAGAATTAGAAGAGTTATTAAAAGAAATGAAGTTGAATCCAAAAAGGTTTGTACATTTTTCACTGTTTGGTAAAAAAGTAAAAGCTTACAATGAAGAAAGTACCAAAGAAAACAATTCTAATTAGTACTATTGTCATCAGATAAAATTTAACGAAAGAATTATCTAAAAAACAATAAAATTTATAACAAATATGGATTATTTACCGAATATATTTTTTGCAATAGCTTTGTTTGTTAGTATCGGTTTTTTTGTTATGAATATTCTCAAACTGATTAGAAATATAAAACTTGGTAAAGATATAGACAGATCTGATCGTAAAACAGAACGATGGAAAAATATGGCAAGAATTGCTTTAGGGCAATCAAAAATGGTTAGTAGGCCATTTGCAGCTTTTTTACATGTTATTGTATACATAGGTTTTGTAGTCATTAATATAGAAGTTCTAGAAATTGTTATTGATGGGTTATTCGGTACACATCGAGTTTTTCAACCACTTTTAGGAAATTCTATTTATGGTTTTTTAATTGGAACTTTTGAAATTTTAGCATTTCTTGTTTTAGTTGCTGTTATTTTATTTTGGTTGCGAAGAAATATCGTTCAGCTTAAAAGATTTATGAGTAAAGAAATGAAGGGTTGGCCCAAGAGTGATGGTAATTTAATTCTTTATTTTGAAATTGTACTGATGTCATTATTCATCGTAATGAATGCAACCGATCATACATTTCAGGAAGCAGGTTTTGGTAACCCTATCAGTCAATTTGTATTTCCATGGTTCTCAGGGTACTCATTAGATACCCTAGCTGCAATAGAGCATATTGCTTGGTGGGTTCATATTATAGGAATTTTAATTTTTCTAAATTATCTATACTATTCTAAACATCTTCATATATTATTGGCATTTCCAAATACTTTTTTTGCAAATCTAGATCCAAAAGGACAATTTAACAACTTGGCTTCTGTAACCAGTGAAGTTAGAATAATGATGGACCCAGATGCAGATCCTTATGCAATGCCAGAAGAAGGAGCAGAAGATGAGATTCCAGAAAAGTTTGGAGTTAGTGATGTGACAGATTTAAATTGGGTACAATTGCTAAATGCCTACACCTGTACAGAATGTGGAAGATGTACCTCTTCTTGTCCTGCAAACATGACAGGTAAAGAACTATCTCCTAGAGCAATTATGATGAAGACCCGTGATCGCCTAGAAGAAGTTGGTAATAATATAGATGAAAACGGTGGCATTTTTAAAGATGACGGAAAACAATTATTAAACGATTATATAACTCCAGAAGAATTATGGGCATGCACTAGCTGTAATGCTTGTGTAGAGGAATGTCCAATAGATATAGATCCATTATCTATTATCATGGACATGCGTAGATATTTAGTCATGGAACAATCTGCTGCACCACAAGAACTCAATATGATGATGACTAATATTGAAAATAACGGAGCTCCATGGCAATACAATCAGCAAGATAGATTAAACTGGAAAGACGAATAAAAACGACAAATATGAACGTACCAACGATGGCAGAAATGATGGCTCAAGGAAAACAACCAGAAATCTTGTTTTGGGTTGGAGCAGCTGGTAGTTATGATGATAGGGCTAAAAAAATAACCAGAGCATTTGTAAAAATATTACATAAAGCTAATGTAGATTTTGCAGTTTTAGGAACAGAAGAAAGTTCTACTGGTGATGCTGCTAAAAGATCTGGAAATGAATTCTTATTTCAAATGCAAGCCATTTCAAATATTGAAATATTAAATTCATATGAAGTAAAAACTATTGTTTGTACAGATCCTCATTCTTTTAATACTTTAAAAAATGAATACCCAGAATTGGGAGGGAATTATACTGTATATCATCATACCCAATATATCAAGAAATTAGTAGAAGAGGGAAGGTTCGTTATTAAAAAATCTTTAAAAGGAAAACAAGTAACGTATCATGATCCTTGTTATTTAGGAAGAGGTAATGGTGTTTATGAATCTCCAAGAGATATTATACGAAAGTTAGGTGTGAATCTAATAGAAATGAAGCAACATAAAAACAGAGCTTTGTGTTGTGGCGCCGGAGGAGCTCAAATGTTTAAAGATGCAGAAAAAGGCGATAAAGAAATCAATATTCTAAGAACCGAACAAGCACTAGAAACCAATGCTAAAATTATTGCAACGGGCTGTCCGTATTGTAATACTATGATGACAGATGGTGTAAAGTTTCACGAAAAAGAAAATCAAATTTTAGTAAAAGATATTGCAGAATTAATTGCAGAAGCAGAAAATTTATAATATGAGAAGTATTTTTTTACTATTGTTTTGTGTTGTTTTTTTATCATGTGATAAAAAGGAAAAACAACAAATTCCTCTTGAAAACATTAAAGTTGAGGAGACGGTAGCTCAAGTGAAAGTAGAAGACAAATTAATTTTTACAGTTCAAATATCAGCTTTAAAAAATGCGAGTAATACATTAGCTAATTTAGAAAGTGTCAACATTTTTAAAGAAGACAACTTACTAAAGTATCGTTTTGGTAATTTTTTAACCTATAAAGAGGCAAGAGAGAAAAGAACACAGTTACTTAAATACCATAAAGGTGCATTTGTCCAAGCATTGTTAAATGATACTCCAATATCTATTTCTGAAGCGTTACAATATTAATTTTTATGATCAATTCTTTTCAAAATAAGATAATTACTGAACTTCCAGATATTGCTAAAATTGATTTTAAAAATATTAATCGGAATTACCTAAAGATAATTTTAATTAATGTTTTATTACTTTTTATTTCCTTGTCAATAGGGTTGTTTTTTTTAATTGATAAAAAACTAGTTAACAAAATACCAGCTTATATTCCTCTAATTTACAGTGCTTTTTTTTTAATTTTCATCCTTATTTTTATTTTTATAATTGTTGGTTTTCCAAAAAGAAAGTACGCACTTAGAGATAAAGATATATCTTACAAGAGCGGTGTACTAACAAAAACTATTACAACAGTTCCTTTTTCTAGAATACAACATGTAGAAATAGATCAAGGTCCAATTTCACGATTTTTCGGATTGTCATGCTTAACTGTTTTTACAGCAGGAGATAGTAGTCATGATTTGGAAATTAAAGGAATTACAAATGAACAAGCTATACAAATAAAAGAATTTATTAGTACTACGATTAATGAGTCATAAGTATTCTTTCTTAAAGTTTTCTAGGCAATCTTCTAAAGGTGTCATAGTTATCTATGGAGACATGTTAATTAAGATACTCAAGCAAACTTGGGTACTTTTTTTGATTTTTGTAAGTAGGATATCACAAATTTCTGAGATACAATCATTCTATATGTATTTAGGAATATTTAGTATTTTTATTTTTACTTTGATTAGGGCTTATTTATCATATAGAAACTTTAAATTTAAAATAAACAATAATCATTTTGTTTTAGAAAAAGGAATAATCAAAAAGACTAATATATCGATTGCTTTTGATAGGATTCAGAACATAAATTTTAAACAAAATTTAATTCAACAGTTTATAAATGTTTACGGGGTAAGTATAGAAACAGCAGGTTCAAATAAAACAGAAATTACAATAAAAGCTCTTTCGCATCATAAAGCGTTGGCATTAAAAGAACTTATTTCAATATCAAATATCTCTAACGAAATTGTTGATGAGAAAGAAAAACCTCTTTTAAATATTAATACTAGAGAATTATTAAAAGTTAGTCTCACAGAAAATCACTTTAGAAGTTTGTTTTTATTTTTAGCATTAATTGTTGGTTTTTTTCAACAAATAGAGCAGGTATTTGAAAGTTTTGGAAAAAAAGAATATATAAATGAATATTTAAATAAGAGCACCGAGGTTGTTCTTGGAAGTATTATTTTAATCATTTTAGTATTTTTATGTTTACTCTTTATCTCAATTTTTAGCTCTTTTGTGGGTGTTTTTCTTCGCCATTTTAACTTGTTTTTATTTGTAAGAAAAGATGCTTTTGAAATAAATCAAGGTTTATTAACTAAAAAATCGATTGTTCTTAAAAAACAAAAAGTTCAAAGTATTACAGTGTCATCAAATCCTTTTAAAAGATGGGTTGGTATTTCATATGTTGTTTTTAAACAGGCCTTAAGTGGTAAGATGAAAAATAAAAAAGATAAAGCCATTAAGATTATTGGATGTAAGCATGATCAAGTCAACTTAATTAAAAGTCATTTATTTGATAGTGGTCAAATAGATACTAGTCAGAAGCACTACACAGACTCTTATTTTAAAATACGATTGCTCTTTCAGTGTAGCTTTATTTTACTGGTGATTAATAGTTCAAATTTCTTAATTTTCAATAATTTTGATGTTTTATATATCAATTCATTGTTGATACCTCTTTGTTATTTTTTAATTCATAAAAAAAATAAGAAAACATTTTACAAAATCTCAAGTAATTTACTTCTAGTTGGTAAGGGCTTGGTAGATACCCACCACACCTATTTCCAATTATTTAAAGTTCAAAATATAACCACGAAGCAAACGATTTTTCAAGAAAGAAGAGATGTTGTAGATCTTATTTTACAAACAGCTTCAGGAAAAATAAGAATACCCTGCATACCAAGTAAAAATGCAACTGAAATTTACAATCATATTTTATTTAACGTAGAAACTAGTGAGCAGCCATGGATGTAAGAAGTTATATAAAAGCGGCAAGATTAAGAACATTGCCATTGTCAATTTCTGGGATTATTGTTGGAAGTTTTTTATCAGTTTCTGTTGGGTTATTCGATTGGTTTGTTTTTCTCCTTGCGATAATTACAACTATTGGTTTTCAAGTGATTTCTAATTTTGCTAACGACTACGGTGACGGTATTAAGGGAACTGATGCCATTAGAACTGGTGAAGAAAGAATGGTGAGTTCTGGCAATATTTCTCCAAAACAAATGAAATTAGCAATTATTATTACTGCAATTTTAACAATTATTATGGCTATTTTTTTAATTTACAAGGCCTTTGGTTCAAGTAATTTTTGGTATTCACTATTGTTTTTCTGTCTAGGAATTACTTCAGTTATTGCGGCTATAAAATACACCGTTGGAAATTCTGCCTACGGATATAGTGGTTTTGGAGATGTATTTGTTTTTGTTTTTTTTGGCTTGCTAAGTGTACTAGGAAGTTATTTTTTATTCACAAAAGAGATTCATTTTCCTGTTTTTTTACCTGCATTTTCTGTTGGTTTATTAAGTACAGCAGTTTTAAACCTTAACAATATGAGAGATCGTGAAAACGATAAAAAATCTTGCAAGAAAACCATCGTTGTAAAAATAGGAGGAAAGGCAGCAAAAAGATATCATTATAGTTTGTTAGTAATGTCATTTATTTTTGCCGTCAGCTATGTCATAATCACATATTCAAAGCCAGTTCAATTTATATTTTTATTGGCATATATTCCTTTATGTGTTCACAGTGTATTTGTTTATAATAATAATGAAGAATATAAATTAGACGGAGAATTAAAAAAAGTAGCTCTAAGTACTTTTCTATTTGCAATTCTTTTAGGCTTAGGACAAGTTTTGTAATTTCGCCATCTGCTAAAACCAATACATGAAAACAGTAAAAATTATCATCACATTCTTAATTATTCTTACCGTATTATTTTTTGGTACAGGTTTAGTGGTTAAAGACAGTAGTTACACTTCTCAAATCACCATTCATAAGCCATTAGAAGAAACTTTTACAATGTTTACAGATATTGCTACAATAACCCTATGGAATCCAGAATATAGTGCTGTTGAAGTAGTAGATCAAAAACCCGGCATTACGGGTAGTAGGTATGATATTAAAGTGCTACACAATAATCAAACAATTATTATCAAAGAAAAAGTATTGGCATATGTAAAAAACGAAAAAATAACTTTATTTATTGACAGAGATGGAGTTATGGAGAGAGATGATTATACTTTTACAAGTGATAGATCTCATACCGTTATAAATTTAAACTCCAGTTATCAGGCAAAAAGTTATATTTTAGGATGTGTATTGCCTTACTTTAAATCTAAATTTAAAAAAATTGATGAGGTTTCATTAAATAATTTTAAAAATTTTGCTGAAAAATAATAGTGTGATTACAGCTAGCTATCAAAAATATAAATTAAACTTTAAAGCTCCAAGCGGAACCTCAAGAGGTGTTTTAAAAACTAAAGAAACATGGTTTTTATACGTAAAGAAAGAGGGAGAAATAGGAATAGGTGAATGTGGTCTTTTCAGAGGCTTAAGTATTGACGATAGACCAGATTACGAACAGAAACTTTTGTGGGTTTGTGAAAATATATCCCAAGGTTTGGAGTTATTACTAGCCGAAACTGATCAGTTTCCAAGCATTCAAATTGGGCTAGAACAAGCATTTTTATCATTGCAGTCTTCATCCTCTTTTGAATTATTTCCTTCAGAGTTTACAAAACATAGGCAGTCTATAGCTATTAACGGTCTTATTTGGATGGGTGATCAGCAGTTCATGAAAGACCAAATTAAAGAGAAGTTAATGCAGGGTTTTCGCTGTATAAAAATGAAAATTGGTGCTATCAATTTTGAAACAGAAATAGGACTTTTAGCATCTATTAGAAAAGAATTTTCAGAAAGTGATATAGAATTGCGCGTAGATGCAAACGGTGCTTTCACCCCAGCCGAGGCTCTAGATAAACTAAATATATTATCTAATTATAATTTACACTCTATAGAGCAACCAATACAACAAGGGTACCATCAAGAAATGGCCTTTTTATGTGAACAAACACCCTTGCCAATTGCTTTAGATGAAGAATTAATTGGTGTTTTTGATACATCTAAGAAGAGAAAATTGTTAAAAACTATCAATCCTCAATACATTATTTTAAAGCCAAGCTTGGTTGGTGGATTTAAAGGAAGTCAGCAGTGGATTGACTTAGCTGAAGAGAATACAATTGGCTGGTGGGTTACAAGTGCTTTAGAAAGTAATGTTGGTTTAAATGCCATTGCACAATGGACAGCTACTTTAAATAACACCTTACCTCAAGGCTTGGGAACAGGAGGGTTATTTACCAATAATTTTGAGAGTCCATTAGAAGTAAAAAACGGATATTTACACTATACTAACAATAAAAGTTGGAATTTTAATTTGAAATAATAATATGAATTTTTTACAGACAGGTTATAAGGGAAAGAACGATGCATGGATGTATGTTATTATGTTCTTTATTGTTTTTATAGGTAGTATGATAGGTCAAATCCCTATTACTGTTAAAGCATTTTTTGTTGCAGATGGAGATTTGCAAAAATTTGCTAAAAGTGGTGAAAACTCATTTGCAGATTTAGGGATTGATGCTAATTTATATCTCTTTTTAATACTATTATCGTTTATAGTTCCACTGGCTTTATTTATTTTAACAGTAAGAGGAATACACAAGAAAAAAATTACATGGATTGTTACTTCCAGAAAAAAAATAGATTGGAGTCGTCTCTTTTTTGGGGTTTTAATATGGGGGATGCTCACCATCTTATTTTTAGGATCAGATATTATACTATCTCCAGAAAAATATGTTTGGAATTTTAAACCAATACCATTTTTCACACTCTGTTTTGTTGCCATTTTTTTTATCCCTTTACAAACAAGTTTAGAGGAATTACTATTCAGAGGCTATTATATGCAAGGCTTAGCATTATGGATCAAAAATAAATGGGCACCATTAATTATTATGTCTGTTGTGTTTGGTTTGTTGCATGGAATGAATCCTGAAATTGAAAAACTAGGATATATTGCATTGGTTTTTTATATAGGAACAGGTTTCTTTTTTGGAATTGTAACCTTAATGGATGAAGGAACGGAACTAGCCATGGGGATGCATGCTATTAATAATATATTGGCAGCTTTATTTGTAACAACAGATTGGACTGTTTTTCAAACAGATGCTCTATTTGTAGATACTTCAGAACCATCGGTTGGTTTAGAAATGTTTTTACCACTGTGTGTATTGTACCCACTAGTATTTTTTGTTTTCTCTAAAAAATACGGCTGGTCAAACTGGAAAGAGAAAATTTTTGGCAATCTTGTAGCACCTACTCGTATTGAAAACGAATAGTTTCCATACAAGCTTTCAACTAAACGGAAAGGTTTTTTCTAGTTCAGAAGAACTAATTTTGTATGCTGAATCTTTTTCAAAAGAACTTGCTTTTTTTTTAAAAGAGTGGTTTGCTAAAGATTCCTTTATCACGGTTAAAACATCTGGGTCTACTGGTAAGCCAAAAGATATTCATCTCCAAAAAGAGTTTATTATAAATTCTGCATTCACTACTGGCCATTTTTTTAATGTGCTAGAGAATACAACAGCTTTGTGTTGCTTGCCGATAGCGTTTATCGCTGGTAAAATGATGCTTATAAGAGCTCTAACACTAGGGTGGCATTTAGACATTGTATTGCCTAGTTCTGAGCCTTTAAAAACAATTGATAAGCACTATGATTTTTCGGCAATGGTTCCTTTACAAGTTTTAAATTCTATTGATAAATTGTATTTAATTAAACAATTAATTATTGGAGGGGGAGTTATTTCTTTTCCATTAGAACAAAGACTACAAGAAGTTTCAACACATGCATTTGCTACCTATGGAATGACTGAAACCATCACTCATATTGCCATTAAAAAATTAAATAATTTTCAGCCAACTAAACCTGTATTAGAATCTCACTATAAAACAGTTTCTAATGTGCAGGTTTCTCAAGACTTAAGAAAATGCTTAGTTATAGATGCACCAAAAGTATCTTTAGAAACTATTATCACCAATGATGTTGTTGAAGTTATTTCAGAAACTGAATTTATATGGAAAGGTCGTTTAGACAATGTAATTAATTCAGGAGGATTTAAATTACATCCTGAAGAGATAGAACAGAAGTTATTTTCTGCCATAGCTTCACGTTTTTTTGTGGCAGGTATGGCAAACCAAATTTTAGGTGAAAGATTAATTTTAGTAATTGAAGCAGAGGCCTATCAATTAGATGATGAGGTGTTTTCAGAACTTCTAAAATTTGAAATTCCAAAAGAGGTTTATTTTCTCCCAAAATTTATAGAAACAGAAACAGGAAAAATTCAACGCTTACAAACACTTACTTTAGTATCATAAGAACCATTTCTTAGATTTCTAAAGAATGATAAACATTTTGCACGTCATCATCTTCTTCTAAACGTTCTAATAATTTTTCAACATCTGCCTGTTGCTCTTCATTTAATTTGGTTGTGGTTGTTGGAATTCTTTCAAAACCTGAAGAAATAATTTCTACCTTTTCTTTTTCAAAGAAAGATTGAATAGCTCCAAACTGTTCAAAAGGTGCATAAATAACAATACCTTCTTCATCATCAAAAACTTCTTCTACATCAAAATCTATGAGTTCTAATTCTAACTCCTCCATATCAATAGAAATATCTTCTTTTTTCACTGTAAAATTACAGGTATGATCAAACATAAAAACAACCGAACCTGAGGTCCCAAAATTTCCATCGCACTTATTAAAAACAGCACGAACGTTTGCAACAGTTCTGTTATTATTATCAGTAGCAGTTTCAACTAATACAGCAATTCCGTGAGGAGCATAGCCTTCAAATAAAACCTCTTTAAAGTTGGCAGTGTCTTTGTCGGTTGCTTTTTTAATGGCACGTTCTACATTGTCTTTAGGCATATTAGCTGCCTTTGCATTTTGCATGACTGCTCTTAGTCTTGAGTTAGACTCAGGATTAGAACCTCCTTCTTTTACAGCCATCACAATATCTTTACCTATTCTGGTAAATGTTTTAGCCATAGCAGACCAACGTTTCATTTTTCTTGCTTTTCGAAATTCGAATGCTCTTCCCATATTTAATTTGTTATTTTAAATTATTGGTATATTATTTAATTGTTTTGCTTAGTAACTAAACCTGAATCACACCCAAATTAAACTTCTTTTCAATTGGCGCATGGTTGGCTGCTTCAATACCCATAGAAACCCAAGTTCTAGTGTCTAAAGGATCAATTACTGCATCTGTCCAAATTCTAGCGGCTGCATAATAAGGAGAGATTTGATCATCATAACGAGATTTAATTTTATTAAATAATTCAGTTTCTTTTTCTGGGGTAATTTTTTCACCTTTCTTTTTTAAAGAAGCTGTTTCTATTTGTAATAAAACCTTCGCAGCAGAATTACCACTCATTACAGCCAGTTCTGCACTAGGCCACGCTGCAATTAATCTAGGATCGTATGCTTTGCCACACATGGCATAATTTCCAGCACCGTAAGAATTTCCTATAATAATTGTAAATTTTGGCACCACAGAATTGCTAACGGCATTTACCATTTTAGCCCCGTCTTTAATAATACCACCATGCTCAGATTTAGAACCCACCATAAAACCAGTGACATCTTGTAAGAATAACAGTGGAATTTTTTTCTGATTACAGTTGGCAATAAACCGAGTGGCTTTATCTGCAGAATCAGAATAAATGACACCACCAAACTGCATTTCTCCCTTCTTGGTTTTTACTACTTTTCGCTGATTTGCAACAATCCCAACAGCCCAGCCGTCTATGCGTGCATAAGCTGTAATAATTGTTTTTCCAAAACCTTCTTTATATTCATCAAATTCAGAATTATCAACAATTCGTTTGATAATTTCTTTCATATCATAGGGTTCATTTCGTGCTTTTGGTAAGATTCCAAAAATTTCTTCTTCCTTCTCTTTTGGTTTTAAAGGAGCTGCTCTGTTAAAACCAGCGGTATCAAAATCCCCAATTTTATCAATAATATTTTTAATAGTAGTAAGAGCATCTTTGTCATCTTTTGCCTTATAGTCAGTAACACCAGAAACTTCACAATGCGTTGTTGCTCCACCCAATGTTTCATTATCAATACTTTCCCCAATAGCTGCTTTTACTAAATAACTTCCTGCCAAAAAGATGCTTCCAGTTTTATCTACAATCAACGCTTCATCACTCATAATTGGTAAATAAGCACCTCCAGCAACACAGCTTCCCATGACGGCAGAAATTTGAGTAATTCCTAGACTGCTCATTATTGCATTGTTTCTGAATATACGACCAAAGTGTTCTTTATCTGGAAATATTTCGTCTTGTAGCGGCAAATAAACTCCTGCGCTATCTACTAAGTATATGATAGGTAATTTGTTTTCTATGGCAATTTCTTGAGCTCGAAGATTTTTCTTTCCAGTAATTGGAAACCAGGCTCCAGCTTTTACAGTAGCATCATTAGCAACAACTATACATTGTTTTTTTTGAATGTATCCAATTTTAACAATCACACCACCCGATGGGCAGCCTCCATGGTCTTGATACATGTTTTCTCCAGCAAAAGCGCCAATTTCAATACTCTTAGCATTAGCATCTAATAAATAATCTATTCGTTCTCTTGCGGTCATTTTACCCTTTTCATGATGTTTGTCAATTTTTTGTTGACCACCACCAAGTTTTACTTTCACCAATCTTTTTTTTAAATCACTAATTAAAAGCTTGTTGTAATCTTCATTTTTATTGAAGTTGATATCCATTCAAAGAGTATTTAATGCGAATTTACAAAAGTTTGCCTTTTTTATACAATGATGTACCGTAAACTTTAATTACTTACCATGGCTTTATATTCCTTGGAATATATAATATTTTTTCTTAACTTTGATAACTAATTAAATAACTAGAAAAATTATGAAAAAAATTCTTGCCTTTGGAGGAAGTACCAGTTCCACATCTATTAACAAACAATTAGCATCATACACTGCAAACTTAGTAACTAACACAATTGTTGAAGTGATAGATCTTACTGAATATTTAGCACCAGTATATAGTACTGATGAAGAAAAAAAAGGATTTCCAGAAAAACTACTAAATTTAAGCCAATACATGAAAAAATTTGATGGATATGTAGTCTCACTTGCCGAACATAATGGCTCATATGCTGCCGCATTTAAAAGTATATTAGATTGGTTGTCAAGAATAAATAGAGAGATATTTAACAATCATCCAGTTTTATTATTAGCAACATCACCAGGAGGAAGAGGTGGAGCATCTGTCTTAGAAACAGCGTCAAATTATTTTCCTCATGCAGGAGCTAGCGATGTAATTACATTTTCTTTGTCTAATTTTTATGATAATTTTCAAGAAAATAAAATTGTAAATGATGAAATTTTAAAGGAATTGCTTTCTAAGGTTCACACATTTTCAAAAACATTGAAATAATTACGAAAGAATTATATTCCTTGGAATATAAAAATAATTTTTATAAGTTTACACTAGAAAAAAAATTAAATTCATGAAAATTACATTGTACGGTAAACAAGGACATGCACACACCGTTGCTTTTAAAAATTTTTTAAAAATGGCAGAGGTTGTTTTTGAATATAAAGATATTTTTAAAGACGAACATGCGAAATCTCATACAAAATCTTTGTATGAAGGACAGTTGAAGTTTCCAACACTATTTGTAGATGATGCCATATATTTAACTCCCTCATCAGATGAATTTAATAGTATTATGAAGGATTTAAAATTAAGAGGCTAATAATGGGAGATATATCTAAAGACATCAATTCTACCTTTAAAAATGACAAGATAAAGGCGTTAATTAATATCAAATATACAGCCAATTGGATACACAGTCTTGAAAATGAATTTTTTAGACCCTATGGTATATCACCCCAGCAATATAATATTTTAAGAATTTTACGTGGTGCAGGTAAAGCTATAAAAGTACAAGTCATCAAAGACAGAATGATTGATAGAGCACCAAATGCTACTCGTTTAATGGATAAATTATGTGATAAAAAATTGATTGACCGTATTCGGTGTAATGATGATAGAAGAGTAGTTTTTATTAGTATTAGTGAAGATGGATTAGAGTTATTGAAACTGATAGATGTTAATTCAAAATTAGATTTTTTAGAAAATTTAACAGAAGCAGAAGCCACTACTTTAAGTAGTCTATTAGATAAAATGAGATAAAAAAAATTTATAAAAATAATTTCCATGGAAAATAATATAGTAACATATAACTCAGCTAAAAATATTGGAACAAGCGAGTTTGTAATGATGGGTGATATTCGTTTGAGACAACCATTACCAACGAATGAAATAGAAATGATAGATCCATTTATTCTCTTGCACCACTATGGACCCTTTGTTGTTAATGAAGTGTTGAATCCTTTAGACTTAGGCCCACATCCTCATCGTGGATTTGAACCTGTTACTTTTGTTTTACAAGGAGAACAGCTTCATAGAGATTCATTGGGTAACGAAAGTATTGTAAGGGCTGGAGATGTACAATGGACTACAGCTGGAAGAGGTATTATTCATGCAGAAGGGCCCTCAAAAGAATTTGTAAAAAAAGGAGGCATCATAGAAGGGATTCAATTATGGATTAATCTTCCAGCGTCTAAAAAAATGATGCCGGCTAATTATCAACATGTTAAGAAAGAAGATTTCTCTATTATTGAATCTGAAGACTGCAAACTACGTATGCAAATTATTGTTGGAAATTTAAATGGTGTTACCGGAAAAATTATCAGTCAAACAGATGTAAATGTTTATATTATTGATGCTGATAAAGATGGAGAAATGAATATTCCTATTAAAAAAAATCATCAAACATTGGTTTACTTAATTGATGGAGATGTATTGGTGAATAATTCCATTTCACTTCAAAAAAACAACCAACAAATGATTCAATTTAATAATGATGGAGAAGGGTTTCAATTACAAGCAATTTCATCTAGTAAATTGTTATTTCTTTCTGGTGAACCTATCAATGAAAAGGTAACCACTTACGGCCCTTATGTGATGAATACTCAAACAGAAATATTAGAAGCAATGAGAGATTATCAAATGGGTAAAATGGGTTTTTTATCTAGAAATTAATGATATTATTAAAACCTTTAATTTTTATCAATAAAAGTTATTATCTTGCAAAAATATTATGCACGCATAGTATTTAATCAAATTTATATGAAATACCCACACATTTTTGAGCCATTAGATTTAGGATTTACTACGTTAAAAAACAGAATCCTTATGGGCTCTATGCACACAGGTTTAGAGGAGGAAAAAAATGGTTTAGAAAGAATATCGGCTTACTATGCAGAACGTGCAAAAGGAGGAGTAGGCCTAATCATAACAGGAGGTATTTCTCCAAACATTCAAGGATGGACTGGGCCTTTTTCGGCAAGAATGTCATCAAATAAACACGCAAAACACCATCTAGGAATCACCAAAGCAGTACATGATGAGGGAGGGAAGATATGCATGCAAATACTCCATGCTGGTCGTTATGGTTATCATCCTTTTAACGTAGCTCCTTCTAAAATTAAATCTCCTATCACACCTTTTAAACCTTTCAAATTAACAAAGGCTGGTATTTCTAGAACAGTACGTGATTTTGTAAACTGTGCGAAGTTTTCAAAATTAGCAGGGTATGATGGCGTTGAAATTATGGGGTCAGAAGGGTATTTAATTAATCAATTTATAGCAACTCATACCAATAAAAGAAAAGATGAATGGGGAGGTTCGTATACTAATAGAATGCGCTTACCTATTACCTTGGTGAAATCTGTTAGGGAAGCTGTTGGAAAAGATTTTATAATCATTTACAGGCTTTCAATGCTAGACCTCATAGAAAAAGGAAGTACTTGGGAAGAAGTTGTTCAATTAGCGAAAGAAATTGAAAAAGCTGGAGCTACTATTATTAATACAGGAATAGGATGGCATGAATCTAGAATTCCAACCATAGCTACATCAGTTCCAAGAGCAGCATTTACATGGGTGACAAAGAAAATGAAAGAAGAAGTTTCTATTCCTTTAATTACATCCAATAGAATTAATATGCCAGAAACAGCTGAGGAAGTTTTGGCAAGAGGTGATGCAGATATGATTTCTATGGCGCGTCCGTTTTTGGCAGATCCAGCATGGGTAAACAAAGCAGCCCAAGAAAAATCTGATGAAATTAATACTTGTATTGCCTGTAATCAAGCTTGTTTAGATCATATTTTTAAACAACAAGTAGCCAGTTGTTTGGTAAATCCAAGAGCTTGTCATGAAACAGAATTTAATTATAATCTTGCATTAGTTTCAAAAAAAATAGCGGTAGTTGGGGCAGGTCCAGCCGGATTAGCAGCGGCAACAATTGCCGCACAACGTGGCCATCAAGTAACCTTATTTGATGCAGATAAAGAAGTGGGAGGGCAGTTTAATATTGCAAAACAGATTCCTGGGAAAGAAGAATTTCACGAGACTATTCGGTATTATAAAAAACAATTAGAATTACACAATGTAACTGTAATATTAAACAAAAAAGTTTCTGAAGACGATCTAAAAAACTCAGATTTTGAAGAAATAGTTGTTGCTACAGGAATTACGCCAAGAACTCCTAAAATTGAAGGAATAGACCACAAAAAAGTAGTAAGTTACATAGATGTTCTAAAACACAAAAAACCGGTAGGAAAAAGAGTCGCAGTAATTGGAGCCGGAGGGATTGGTTTTGATGTGTCTGAATATTTACTTCATCATGGAAATTCTAGTACGTTAAATTTAGACAAATGGCTAGAAGAATGGGGAATAGATAAAAATATTGAGGCTAGAGGAGGTATTGCCGGTGTTCAACCAATTATTCATCCTGCTCAACGTAAAGTATTCATGTTTAAAAGAAGTAAGGGTAAATTTGGCGGAAACCTAGGAAAAACAACAGGTTGGATTCATCGAGCCAATCTAAAAAAACAAGATGTACAATTTATCAATGAAGTTCAATACACCAAAATAGATGATCAAGGCCTTCATTATACTAAAGCAGAACAATCTAACATACTAGAAGTTGATACTGTTATTATTTGTGCAGGACAATCACCTCTTAAAGAATTATATACTGCTTTAGAATCATCAGGTAAAAATATTCACATCATTGGAGGTGCAGATATGGCTGCAGAATTAGACGCTAAAAGGGCCATAGATCAAGGAAGTAGATTGGCTGCGAAATTGTAAGCTGTTTTAATGATAGCGTATTTTTAATCCCCACTTTTAATTGATTTTTTTCTAATAAAATACCATTTTACGAGTAGTATAACTTCAAAAAAATGTCGACATTTGTCAGTAGAACTTAATATTTAAGTTTCTTTTTAAGGAATTTTAGTATTTTAAATTATTACTAATGGATAAAAATGGAGTTTTAGCATGGGCCACTATCATTATGGTTGTTGTAGGTCTAGCCTTAATAGCTTTAGGAGCTTTTAGGTACGATGATGTTGCGGGTTGGGGTTTTGCATCTGTAGGAATTGGCTTTTTTGCCATTGCTTGGGTCTTTAATGCACTCAAAGGAAGAGTATAGTTTTATTCAAAAATCACTTTTTATAATTTTTAAATTGCCACTAAATGTCTGATGATAAAAAGGTTATTTTCTCCATGTCTGGAGTAAATAAAACCTACCAGAGTACAAACAAACAAGTTTTAAAAAATATCTATCTAAGCTTCTTTTACGGAGCAAAAATTGGAATTCTAGGTCTAAATGGTTCTGGAAAGTCTACGTTACTTAAAATTATAGCAGGTGTAGAAAAGAATTTTCAAGGAGATGTTACTTTTTCACCTGGATACAAAGTTGGCTATTTAGAGCAAGAGCCCCAACTAGATCCAGAGAAAACAGTCATGGAAATTGTAAAAGAAGGTGTTGCAGAAACTGTAGCCATTTTAGATGAATACAACAAAATAAACGAATTATTTGGTTTAGAAGAAGTGTATTCTGATGCAGATAAAATGGATAAGTTAATGGCGCAGCAAGCAGAATTACAGGACAAAATTGATGCATCTAATGCCTGGGAATTAGACACCAAGTTAGAAATAGCAATGGATGCTTTAAGAACTCCTGATTCTGATAAGAAAATAGGCGTACTTTCTGGTGGTGAAAAAAGAAGAGTTGCTTTATGTAGATTACTGCTACAAGAACCAGAAATTTTACTTTTAGATGAACCAACGAATCACTTAGATGCAGAATCTGTTCACTGGTTAGAACATCATTTAGCACAATATAAAGGAACAGTCATAGCAGTAACACATGATAGATACTTTCTAGACAATGTTGCTGGTTGGATTTTAGAATTAGATAGAGGAGAAGGAATTCCATGGAAAGGTAATTACTCATCATGGCTAGATCAAAAATCTAAAAGACTGGCGCAAGAAAGTAACACAGCTTCTAAGCGTCAAAAAACCTTAGAGCGAGAGTTAGAATGGGTAAGGCAAGGTGCAAAAGGAAGGCAAACAAAGCAAAAAGCTCGTTTAAAGAGTTATGAGCGTTTAATGAGTCAAGATCAAAAACAACAAGAAGAAAACTTAGAAATATTTATTCCTAACGGACCTCGTTTAGGAACCAATGTTATAGAAGCATCAGGTGTTTCTAAAGCATACGGAGATAAACTATTGTACGAGAACTTAGCATTTAATTTACCACAAGCAGGAATTGTTGGAATTATAGGGCCAAATGGCGCAGGTAAAACCACTATTTTTAAAATGATTATGGGTGAAGAAATTGCTGACAAAGGAAACTTTAATGTTGGTGAAACTGCAAAGATTGCTTACGTAGATCAGGCACATTCTAATATTGATGCAGAAAAATCTATCTGGGAAAATTTTTCTGACGGACAAGATTTAGTAATGATGGGAGGAAAACAAGTAAATTCTAGAGCCTATTTAAGTCGTTTTAATTTTTCTGGAAGTGAACAAAATAAAAAAGTGAATACACTCTCAGGAGGAGAACGAAATAGATTGCATCTAGCCATGACACTCAAAGAAGAAGGAAATGTTTTACTATTAGATGAACCTACCAATGATTTAGATGTAAACACGCTAAGAGCTTTGGAGGAAGGTTTAGAAAACTTTGCCGGTTGTGCTGTGGTTATTAGCCATGATAGATGGTTTTTAGATAGAGTTTGTACTCATATTTTAGCTTTTGAAGGTGATAGTCAAGTCTATTTCTTTGAAGGCTCATTTTCTGAATATGAGGAAAATAAAAAGAAACGATTGGGTGGAGATCTGATGCCTAAACGAATCAAATACAAAAAGTTAATTCGATAAAAAAAAGACCGCCAGTTGGCGGTCTTTTTTTTAATTTCTTCTTCTTTTAGAAGCCACTCTTTTTTTAACTTGAGTTTTTTTCTTCACAATAGGTTTTTTTGAAACTCTTCGCTTAGTATTGGTTTTCCTTATAGTTTCAACCTTTTTTCTTGAATTATTAGTTGTAGTAGTATTTCTTCCAATATTATTTCTTTTTCTAACAGTATAACTCTCTCTTTTAGTTGTTGGGTTAGTAACAGTTCTAGAAGGTTTTCTCCTCTTTAAAACTTTATTCCTAGAAGTTGTAGCAGCACCATTTGCTCTATAATAAAAAAACTTGTCGTCTTCTCTAAATTGTCTGTAGTTATTTCTAAATTCATTTCTATAAAAGTAAGGGTCATTATATAAGCATATGGTTCCTATATTTAAATTAAAGTTAAGCCCAATGTTATTGTGATAATAATTACTACTATCATAATAGTAATTAGCATACTTTACTTGACCATAGAATACTGGATCTCCCCATCTATTATAATTAATAGTTAAGTTACCAACATTAGTTAGTCTATTTTTCCAGTACTTCATTTTAACAGCACCTATTTTTCTAACATTACCTATAAAATCGTAGTAAATAATTACATTACCTATTCTTGTAATCCTTCCTCTATAATCTCTGAAAATTCTAGTGTTTTGATTTCTTCTTGTTCTATTGTAGTAAGTGTCAAAATTAAAATCACCATATAAAGAAACATGAAATTGAATACCTCTCTCCACAAAAGAAACTGCTTCGTTAAATACATTATAAAGAGTTGGTTTTTTTCCATTAATATTGCTTCTTTTGGCTTCAGCCAGAGAAAACATCATCAACATTACCAGTACTAAAAGTGTTCTTTTTTTCATAATTGTTGGGTATAAAATTTATGCCTACTCTATTGCTTTTTCGGCTTTCGCATCTACTAACTATTTTTCAAATAGCATGCCAAAAAAAAATATTGGATTACTAATGTTTTCACTTTACATAGTAAGTGTCTGTTAGTAAGTGATTTATATGTAATTGTTATTTTGTAGAAAATTATTATTACAATTTCATACAATCGCATAATTCACCATTATTAACTATCGGTTTTATGATTAATAGTTGAAATATAAAATTATCTGACGAAGATTTGTTAGAACCCTAAGATTTCAAAGAAAGAGTTAATGAATTAATCTATTCTTCTTTGATAGTTTTTTTAAACCAATAGAATATCTTTTTAATGCTATCATTTCTTTAACGAAAGGGACAGTTTTTATTAATTTAACACCATTATGTTTCTTATTATATTGGGCAATTAGGTATAGTTCTTTCCAATGGGTTCTAATTATTTTTAATGCTTTAAAGTAGTTAATTTTACGAGCATCATAAATATTTCCTGGTTCTGCCAGTATGCCATTAATTTCTATGATTTTAAAATTGCCATTAGATAACTCCTGAATACTATTGTATTTGACATCTAAACGTCCGTAATACCATCCTTTAATTTGATGGCTCAAAAGGTCTAATGTATTTTCTATATTTTTATTTATGTGATGATTTCCATTTAAAAACTGAGTTCCTTTAGAGTGGTTTCCTATAGAAGATAGTTTTTTTGTTGTGTTTTTTTTTAGGATGATATTCCAGTCTATTGAGACATCTTCTTGTAAGATTGCATAGTATAAAGAAGCTCGTTTGTTTAAATGAACTAATTCCTTTAAAGTAGAAATGCCATCACCTCTTACACTTAAAAATTCTTTTAAGGTAATAGATGTTATTGTTCCTTTCTTTTCATTAGGGTGTCTATAGTAAAAAATACCACACTCGTATTTGTGTGTTAGAAATTCTTGAATAATAAAAGTTATTGGATATTTTTCTAAATAATTTAGTAATCCTATTTCTGTATTTATCTTTTTAACTAATATCCCCCTAAAGCCTATATCTGGTTTTATAATAATAGGGTAAGTAATCTTTGCTATTTTTAGTTCAGTTAAGGTTGTCTCAATATTTTGATCTTTTTTGTGAAGGATTGATTTTGGATTGTACTTACTAGGGATCATTTGCAAGGTTTTGTATTTAGATTCTGATCCAATACCTGCGTTTTTTATACCAGGGTTTGTACCCGTATAAAAGACAAGACTTTTAGCTTTCATTGCATAAAATAGTGCGAAAGGTATATTAGGGATGTAAAACATTAGCAAAGGCCAATATTCCCAATGGAATAATCTATAAATTTTATTTTTCATGATTATGAATCTGAAAACAACGCGTCTAATAATGTTTTAAAAGTTTTAAATGCAAAATAGAGAGTAAAGAAAATTAAGATAGAGGAAAGAACTACACCTGCTATGCTAATAAAAAAAAGAGTGCCTTTTGTATAGAGTTTTAGTGCTTTAAAAGAGAGTGTTAGTAACAGTGGTGATGCAATTAATAAACCTACTAAAATTAATAATTTTCTAAATCCTTTAGCTGCTAAATCCTGATTTATTGCCATTACTTATAATTTTGAATTGCGTTTCTTACACTTCCATATTTTTCTAATAATATGCCAGCAGTAGTTTTGTTGATGTGTAGCTCTTCACATAACATATTGATACCTCTACTAACTAATTTATGATTAGATAATTGCATATCTACCATTTTATTTCCTTTTACTTTTCCCAATTGAATCATTGTAGCTGTTGAAATAATATTTAAAACCATTTTCTGAGCAGTTCCTGCTTTCATTCTTGAGCTTCCAGTAACAAATTCTGGGCCTACTATTACTTCTATTGGAAATTTAGCAGTTTCACCTAAAGGAGAATTTTCATTACATGTAATACAGCCAGTAATAATCTTATTTTTATTACACATCTCTAGTGCAGAAATTACATAAGGAGTAGTTCCTGAGGCAGCTATTCCAATAACAATATCTTGAGATGATATTTGATGCTCTTGAAGATCTTTCCATCCTTGCTCTGAAGAATCTTCTGCAAACTCTACAGCTTTTCTAATGGCGATATCTCCACCTGCTATCAATCCATTTATCAACTCATGTGAAACACCAAAAGTTGGTGGACATTCAGACGCATCTAAAATTCCTAATCGACCGCTTGTACCGGCACCAATATAAAATAAACGACCACCAGTGTTTAATCTGTCAATAATTTTCTTTGTTAATAGTTCTATTTGAGGAATTGCTTTTTCAACAGCAAAAGCGACTGTTTTATCTTCATTATTAATATTTATCAATAGTTCTAATATTGACATTTTTTCTAGATGATTGTAATTAGAATCTTGTTCTGTTATTTTTATAAAAGACATATATCAAAAATACACTTTTTAAGGCATTTTTGATGTGTGAAATGAATCAGTTCCACTCGATTATTCTGTTAAACTTAAAAAATAGGTTGCAGTTTCTGCAATATGAAAGTATCCTAAAGGATAATTTTCCAAATGGGTTGTATTTACAATGTTTCCTAAAAGCGAGCTAGGAGTTGTTTGAAAAGGCCCCCCACCACTTTGTCCACTTTGGTTTGAAAGTACTCTAAAATAGGTATGGTAATCTTTTGTAATTCCAGACATCTTTACAATAATGTCTTCAGGAAGTTCTATTTCATCTTCCTGAAAGAAAAAAGAAAAGTTGTAATCTGAACCATTAAAAAATCGATCTTCAATTGTTAGGTATAAATTCTTTGAAAAGTCAAATAGGTAATAATTTTCTTTAGATTCGTCATCTTGAAATTCTACTACAACTTCTGTCTCCTCTCCAGAGAAAAGTGTATTATCACCTTGTTTAACATTTATAAAATTTGGTGTTTTGGATTTTGTTGTGATTCCTTTAAATATTTCGTTATTATAAATGATTGATAATTCATAACTGACATTGTCTTCAGGAATAAACGAGTTTATAGGGGAGTAATTACCTTCTAAATTTTGATCAACAAGAGAAATAATTGTATCATCATTTAAATTTCTTAGGGTTACATGAGCATCTGTAATAATCGGTGTTTGTTCCTCAAAATAATCTGATGATAAGCGTAATTTAACGACTGTATTTGCTGTAACAGGTACTTGGTCAAAATATACTTCGAATAATGCTTCTATCACCAATTTTGGTGTTCCAGATGGTACGTCAATTTGTACAACTTCTTCGCAGCTAAAAAGGAAGATTGAGCTATATATTATTAGGGCTAATTTTTTCATTTTTTAGAATTTAAAGTTATAGGTTACAGAAGGTACTAAACCAAAAATAGAAGTTTTTATGGCTTCATTTCTATGGGTTTGTTGATTTTGTTTAAAGGTGATGGAAGCAGCATTCTTTCGATTATAAACGTTATAAAAACCAAAAACCCATTCTGTTTGCCATTTTCTACCTTTATTTTTTGTGGGTGTTAGAGTTGCAGAAATATCCAATCTATGGTAAGCCGGTAATCTGTCTGAATTTCTACGATCATCATCATAAACAGGAATGTTTAATCCTTGAAATTGATATTGTCCTACAGGGTAGTTCGTGGGTTGTCCTGTTTGCAAAAGAAAGTTGGAGCTAAATTTCCATTTTTTATTCCAATTATAGCTTGCGTTTATTGACAAATCATGTGTTTTGTCATAGGGCGTGCTATACCAGTTTCCATTGTTTATACCTGGTTCGTTCTCGTTTCTACCCGCAGTTAATTGTTCGGATCTAGACAGTGTATACGCAATCCATCCCTTAAGTTTTCCTTCATTTTTTCTGAATAAGGCCTCAAGACCATATGCTCTTGCTTTTCCATTTAAAATGACCGTTTCAATTTTATTATTGGCAACTAAATTTGCTCCATTTATGTAGTCTATACGATTCTGAATATCTTTGTAGAAAACCTCAGTTTCTATTGAGTACAATCCTTCTTTAATGTTTTTGAAGTAACCTACAGCAAATTGGTCCAGTAGTTGAGGTTTTATGAAAGACCCACTAGGAGCCCATATATCTAATGGAGTAGGAGAAGCTGTATTAGAAAGTAAGTGAAAGTATTGCGCCATCCTATTGTAACTTGCTTTTATTGACGTTTGATTGTCTAACAAGTAGACAAAAGAAATTCTTGGTTCTAAATTATTAAAGCTTGCAAGTAAATCGCTTCTTCTGAAGGAATTAACTCCTGTAGCAATTGCAGATTCATATTTTTGCAAGTTTTGGTTATAAATTACAGGCATCTCATCTGCGTAGGTATTGAGCTTATCTTGACCTAAACGTATGAAACTGCTATATCTCACTCCATACTTTATTGTAAAATTTGTATTTATCTTATGATTTGCTTCAATGTAAGCTGCAAATTCATTGGCATATTTATTCGTAAGTTTTTTGGGTAAAATACCAGAATCCAATCTGTTAGGTATTATATTTCCAGGATTGAATTCTGTATATATGTTGTTGATTCCATAACTTAATTTAAAATTGTCTTTTAGGTAATGATCAAAGTCGTATTTTAAATTATAGTTTGTAATTCCAGAGTCCCATTCAAAACCAACAAAATCTAAAGTTAATCCATAAAAATAATCAGAATAAATTAAAGATAAATTTGAAAACAATTTATCAGAAAATAAATGATTCCATCTTAGATTTAATACTTTATTTCCATAAGTGTTAATAAAGCTTTCATTAATCCCAAAAACATCTTTTCCAAAATATGTAGAAAAGAGTAGGTTATTGTTTTTGTCAAAGCGATAATTTACTTTGCTATTTAAATCATAAAAATAAGCTTTGTTATCATTGTTTACTAGCGGTAAGAAAAGGTGAGCATACGAGGCTCTAGCACCAATTAAAAATGAACTTTTTTCTTTTTTTATAGGACCTTCAGCTAATAATCTACTAGAAACTAAACCTATACCACCAGTAAGTTTAAACTCTTTATTATTTCCTTCTTTTTGATAAATATCTAAAACAGAGGATAAGCGTCCCCCATATCTTGCTGGAATTCCCCCTTTATATAATTGTACATCTTTAATTACATCTGGATTGAATACAGAAAAAAATCCAAAAACATGCGAAGAGTTGAAAACAATGGCTTCATCTAGTAAAATTAGGTTTTGGTCAGCAGAGCCTCCCCTCACATTAAAACCCGATGCCCCTTCTCCAGCACTAGTTACCCCTGGTAGTAAAATTATAGATTTTATAATATCTGCTTCTCCTAAAACAACAGGAATCTGTTTAATCGTCTTAGAGGTTAATTTATTAACACTCATTTGAGCGGTCTTAATATTGGTTTTTTCAATATTACTTTTAATAATAATTTCATCTAGGTTATCTGAATTTTCAAAAAGATAGAAGTCTATTGTAGTTTTTTGATTTGCGTCTAGAGTTTTAGAAATAGTCTTGTACCCTATGTAACTGATGAACAGTTTGTGCTTTCCTTTTGGAATCGTAATCGAGTAAAATCCATACTCGTTTGAACTTGTTCCTGCCTCTAGTTCAGGAAAATAAATAGATACTCCTATTAGAGTTTCATTGTTTACTTTGTCATAAATGGTTCCGCTAATTGTGATTTTTTCCTGACTTAAGACACAGATTGAGACAAAAAGAGTTAATAATGTTAGTTGCTTTTTTAAATTTATCATAGATTATTTTCGCTGAGTAAAAATATAAAAACATTAAACAAAATAATTGTAATTAATCGTTAATTAAGCTTTAAAAGGATTCTTATTTGATTGCAACTCATACTTCAAAACGAATCAGAATAAATGGTCTTACTTTACATATATAAAAAAAGAGTACCAGACGGTACTCTTTTTTTATATATGTTATAGGAATATTATAAAGTTTCTAAAATTGAATTTAGAGTATTACTAGCTCTCATAGCATCTTTAACTATACTTTCATTTGGAAGATAATATCCTTTTAAATCTAAGGTGCTACCTTGTACAGAATTTAGCTCCTCTAAAATATTGATTTCATTGTTAGATAATGATTTTAAATTGAAGTGAATTAAGCTTTTAATTCTACATCTTTATCTTTCCTGCTAATTCCTTAGCCCAATATAACGCCAAATAAAAATGACTTCCTCTATTATCTAATTCACCTACTTTTCTTGATGATTGTAATTAGAATCTTTTTCTGTAGTTTTTTTTTATCACTCATGATATTTCAAAGAAATTAATTAATAATAAAAGTTCCTAGTCGTATAGAATATCTTCTGATTTTATTTTTTTATTTTTTTTAAAATCATACAAGGTCAGTCTTCTTAATGTATAATAATCTATCCAAAAATTTTCTAATGAATTTAAGTATTGAACTAAAGATCGATCCTGTTCTTGTTGAGCCAAATTTAAGTCAGTTATTGTAATTTTCCCTAAAATATATCTCTTTTTAGTAATGTCATATCTTTTAATAGATATTTCCTGAGCCTTTTTAGATGTATTTAGAAACTCTCTTTGGTTTTCCCAATTTAAAGTATGAAGATAGATTTCTTGATTAAATGCTTGTTTTTCTTGTTCTATATTATTGTTTTCCAAATCTAAATTAGCTTCTGCTTGTTTGCGCTTAGACTTAGAAACACCCCAATCTATGATAGGAATAGAAATAGATACAGAAACATTTTGCTGTTGGTTATAATCTTGAAATAAGTCATTAAAAATAGAGCCTTGTTGAGAGATGCCAAAATTGGCATTTAAGTTTACCTTCATCCTATTATTCCCTTTTACTTGAGCTACCTGTTTTTCTGCTTCGAGACGTCTCCTCCTAAATTCAATTACAGATTTTCTGTTATTTAAGGCTTCTTCAATTGCTTTTTCAGAAGTTACAGTAAAGGTTTCCAAGTTTTTTGGTATAACCAACTCTATATTTTCTGTGTTTAAATTTAAATATCTAGATAGATTTTGAGAGGTTCTTTTAAGAGCAATTTTATTAGTTGTAACACTGTTTTTTGAGTTTAATAGTGCGAGCTCCATTTGTAATAATTCATTCTCAGCAATTTTACCCATTTTAAACCTTCCTTTAGTAATTTGGAAAAGAGTGTCTTGGTTGGATAAATTATTTTGTGATATTTTTAATTGAATTTGTGCCTTTAATAGCCCAAAGTATCTTCTACAAGTATTCAATGAGATTTGTTCCATATTCTCAATAAATGTTCTTTTAGCTTCTTGATAAACAAGGGGTTCTATTTTTTTATCCCATTTAAAAGGATTATAGAATAATGAATTTTGAAAATAGTTTACAGAAAAAGGAATTATAGAATACCCATTACTTTCATTACTTCCATACAAACTAATTTTTTCTAACCGAGAACTGACTGAGAAAGATCCTCCAGTTAAGGCTAGGTTTTGTGTGAGTGAAAGTCGTCCGTCAATTCTAGCTTGATTGGTGTTTACAAATATATCTTGTCCATTATCACTAATAGTCCTTCTTATTGAATTAGAATATTCTGGTAGTGTCGTATTTAATTCTAACTGTGGTAAAAATCGAGCTTGATAATTTCTAAACCTCCAATAACTAGATTGGTTTCTATTTAACAATGTTTGGTAATCTGGAGATTCTTTCTGGGCCAATTTTATTGCTTCGTCTAAGGTAATTAACCTTGTTTGACCATGGGCAAATAACGTTATAAAAAGGCAGCATAAAAAGGAGTAGTTCTTTAATAAATTAGTCATATCTAATAGCTTCGATTGGTCTTTTGTTTGCTGCTGATTTAGCAGGAGCAATACCGAAAATTAATCCAATAGCTGTGGCAACAAAAAAAGATAATGTTATTGAACTGATTGATAATATTGTTTCTATTCCTGTTGCAATTTCTATAATATAGGAGGATATAATACCTAGGAAAATTCCAATGATTCCACCTCCAATACTTATCAATACAGATTCTGATAAGAATTGAAGGATTACATCTTGTTGGGTTGCTCCAATAGCTCTTATAATCCCTATTTCTTTTGTTCTTTCTAATACAGATGCTAGCATTATATTCATAATACCAATACCACCTATTAACAATGATATACCAGCAATAATACTTAAAACTATATTAAATATCTGCTTTGTTTTTTGTTGTTGTTTTAATAGCTGAATTGGAATTGAAATTTCAAAATCTAATACATCATTGTGCCTTCTTTTAAGCATTCTACTCAGTAGATTTGCTGTAGAATTTAATTTTTCTGAACTAGAAACTTGAACGGTGAGTTTATCTATTTGATGATAGTTTCCTCTAGGAATTCTTTTTTTAGGCCCATTATTATTTCCCATTATATACACTCCTCCAGATTCAAAATCAATGGGTTTATCACTAATAATTTTTCTATCTTTAAATCTAACTAAAAATGTTTTGATAGGAATGTATACATCTAGATTTAAGTCTCTAATACCTAAGTTTTCTTGAGCGCTTTCAGAAATTAATTTCTCTTCAATAACACCAATGACTTGAAGCCAAACATCTTTAACTTTAATTTTTTTTCCAAGAGCAGACTCACCTGTGAAAAGTTTTTTCTCAATTTTTTTTCCAACGATACAAACAGGGAAAGCATTTTTTAATTGAATGTTAGAGAAATTTTTGCCACTTTCAATATTAATATTAGAGGTATAGAAGAAATCTGGGCTAACTCCAATTAATTTCACAGAACTTTGACGTCCTTTGGATGTTACATAGGTTTCCAATATAATTTCTGGACTTATTTTTGAAACTGTTGGGATATTTTTTTGAATACTTTCTACATCTAATAAATCTAAACCTTTTGAGAAACGTTTAGATTCATTTGCTCCATCATCTTCTTCAGTATCGCTATCTTCTTTATCATCTATAATAGGGATAATAACAATATTATTAACACCGACCAATTCTAGTTGTGAAAGAATTTCTTTTTCAGCACCATTACCAATAGCTAACATAGTTATTACAGCAGCTACTCCAAATATTATTCCTAGGGCAGTTAAGAAGGTTCTAATTTTATTTGTTAGGATTACCCTTAAAGCTTCACTAAAATTAGATTTTAGTTTTTCAATTAATATAGAGTCTGACATAGGGATTAGTTTAATGTTGTAATCATAACATCTTTATAGCCATCAGGTTTGTTTAAATAAACAATATCCTTTTCAGTTAGACCATTTACTATAATAATTTCATCATTATTATTATCTCCAAGCTCAACTTGTTTTTTTATGACAGAAAATCCAGATTTAGCATATACATAACTAATTGAGTCTTTAGAAAATATGGCTTCAATAGGAATGCTTAAAACATTTTTCTTTTCGTTTGTAATAATAATATTTGAAGTTGTCATGCCAGGTCTAACATTATCATTGGTTTCTTTGAGTTCAATTAAAACTTGAAAAACTTTGATATCAGAGCCTCTTTTCTTTTCTCCAACATTAGCAACTTCGGTGACTATACCTTCTATTTGCATTTCTGGAAATGCATCAAAACCAATTTTCACTTTTAAATCTTTTTTAATTTTTCTAATATCTACCTCATTAGCATATGTTTTAGACTCCATTTTGGTTAAATCTGGTAAGTTAGCGATGGATGGATCCCAAGTACTAATAGTAGATCCTACTTTTTTCTTAGAGCCATCCCAGTTTTTAACATAGGTAAGCATTCCATTAGAATCTGAGTATATGGTAAATGATTTTAATAGCTCATTTAAATCTTGTAGCTTATTTCTTATTTTAGAAACTTCTGTACCTACCTCTACCATTCTAGCATTGGCTTGTTTTTTCTTAATTTGGTAGTTCTCATCACGTTCTTTTAAATCTCTTTTTAGTTTTTCAAGATTTATTTCTAGTTTTCTTATGGAAGCAGGAGGTTCATATATAGACTGTTGAAGTTCTAATTCAACTTCCTCTATATTAAACTTTAAATCTTTTATAGAATTTCGTTCTTGCTTTAGATTTAGGGTAGTGTCTAATTGTTGTTGTGTGTATTTCGAAACAGAAGTTTCTAAGTTTAATTTGGCATCAATAATTTGTTCGTTAACATTTGATGGGTCTAATCTACCAACATAATCTCCTTCTTTAATAACAGTTCCTTCAGGAATTAAATCTTGAATTTTAATATCTCTAATTTTAAATTTACGCAGGTTTTCAGGTCCATTTATCTTTTTTAGACTGTTAGATTGTGCTTCGCCTGAAGTAGTTACCTCGCTTACAAAGTCTCCTCTATTAACTTTTACGGTAAGATTTGTATTAGAATTAGAAGAGTCACTCCAAAAGTATGAGGAGGTGGAAATAATAACTAAAATAAGGAAACCAAAAATTAAAACCTTTTTCTTTTTCATTTGACAAGTTCTTTTTAATGCCAAAACTAAAAAAAAAAGAATAGAAATAATATTCTTAACTGTTAATGTTTGTTTTTTTAAATACTTTCTATAATTTGATTGAATGTGCTACTAGGTTGCATCGCTTTATCAGCTAACTTTCCAGTTGGAAGATAATACCCACCAATATTTATTGAGGCACCTTGTATAAAATTAAGTTCGTTTATTATTTTCTGTTCATTGGTGCTTAACTCATGTGATATAATAGAAAATTGATTTTTTAACTCCATATCTTTATTTTGAGTTGCCAATGCTTTTGCCCAATATAACGCCAAATAAAAATGACTTCCTCTATTGTCTAATTCGCCTACCTTTCTTGAAGGTGATTTTTTATGATCTAAAAACATATCGGTAGCTTCGTCTAGTGTTTCAGCTAATACGATAGCTTTGGAATTATTATTTGTAGTTCCAAAATGCTCCAAAGAAACTGCCAATGCTAAGAATTCACCCAAAGAATCCCAACGCAAATGATTTTCTTTCATAAATTGCTGTACATGCTTTGGAGCAGATCCTCCTGCGCCAGTTTCAAATAAGCCTCCACCATTCATCAAAGGAACAATAGATAGCATTTTAGCAGAAGTACCAACTTCTAAAATAGGAAAAAGATCTGTTAGATAATCTCTCAATACATTTCCGGTAACAGAAATTGTATCTTTTCCTTCTTTAATTCTCTCTAAACTAAACTGAGTAGCGTCTTCTGGAGATAAAATTCTAATATCTAAGCCAGTTGTATCGTGATTTAGTAAATAAGTAGTTACTTTTTTAATGATTTCAGTATCATGAGCTCTCTGGTCATTTAGCCAAAAAATTGTAGGGCTATTGGTTGCTCTTGCTCTGTTTACAGCTAGTTTTACCCAATCTTGAATTGGAGCATCTTTTACCTGACACATTCTCCAGATATCTCCAGCTTCCACATTATGCTCTAATAATACAGTGCTCTTAGCATCAATTACTTGAATGATTCCATCTGCATGAACTTCGAAAGTTTTGTTGTGAGATCCGTACTCTTCTGCCTTTTTGGCCATTAAGCCAACATTAGGAACAGTTCCCATTGTTCTCGGATCAAAAGCGCCATGTTTTTTACAAAAGTCAATAGTAGTTTTATAAATACTAGCATAAGAACTATCTGGGATCACCGCTTTTGTGTCTTGTAATTTTCTTTCCTTGTTCCACATTTGTCCTGAAGTTCTAATCATTGCTGGCATAGAAGCATCTATGATCACATCTGAAGGAACGTGAAGATTGGTGATTCCTCTATCAGAATCTACCATTGCTAGGTCTGGGTTATTTTCAAAAGCTGTTTCTATATCAGAAAGTATTTCTTCTTTTTTGTAGGGTGGTAACTGGTTAATATTGCTCAATAAGTTTCCAAATCCATTATTCACATCTACACCTACAGAATCTAGAGCTTTACCATGTTTGTCAAATAAATCTTTAAAGAAAGCGCGAACGGCGTGACCAAAGATGATTGGGTCCGAAACCTTCATCATTGTGGCTTTCATGTGTAATGAAAATAGAAGGTCATTTTGTTTTGCGTCTTCAATTTGCTCTTCTAAAAATCTTAGTAGAGTATTTTTACTCATAAATGTAGTATCTATGATTTCTTTGTCTTCTAATGCGATATTGTCTTTAAGTATAGAAACTTGTCCATTAGCATCAGTATGAACAATTCGAACATATGTTGCACCCTCAATTGTTGTTGATTTTTCATTATTGGCAAAATCTCCTTCAGACATAGTTGCTACATGAGATTGAGATTTTGAAGACCAAACTCCCATAGAATGTGGGTTCTTTTTAGCATAATTTTTAACTGCTTTTGGTGCTCTTCTGTCTGAGTTTCCTTCTCTTAATACTGGATTAACAGCTGAACCTTTTACTTTATTATAACGTTCCAAAATAACTTTTTGATCTGTGGTTTCAACTGTCTCCGGATAATCAGGAAGTTTATACCCTAAAGATTGTAATTCTTTGATCGCTGCAATTAATTGAGGAACTGAAGCACTGATATTAGGTAATTTAATAATGTTTGCTTCAGGTTTTTTTGCTAATTCGCCTAGTTGTGTAAGAGCATCTTCAATTCGTTGATTTTCAGGTAAAACATCAGAGAAGTTAGCTAATATTCTAGCAGCTAAAGAGATATCTTTAGTTTCAAAGTTTATATGAGAACTGCTTGTAAATGCTTTTACAATTGGCAATAAAGAACGGGTAGCTAAAGCCGGAGCTTCGTCAGTAATTGTGTAAACTATTTTAGACTTCTTGGTCATTATGTTTTTTTTATATTTCTGCTAGAGATTTGATTTAAAAGGGTTTTTTTGTGTAAAAACAGCGCAAATTTAAGAATTATAGTGAAATTTAACGAAGTTAGCTTGGTTTAATTTTGAGATATTTTTTTTATGATCAAATTTAAAAAATGATAAAAAAATAAAAGCCATATCCTTCAATTTCTTGAGTGATATGGCTTCTTTAGAGACTAACTGTAAACAATGACTTGTATTTCTACACAATCAAATAGAGATATGACTCTATGCTTCTTTTAAACAAAGAAACTGTCTCTTTGTTAGACTCAGATTGGAAGTCCGTCTTACTTTGGCCTAAGCCTTGGTTCAACTTGGTGGAGCTTCCATCTAGATACTTTTCAATTTGTATTACTAATAGTAAAAACTTTTTTAGTTATGTTTTGTTACTTTCGCAACTCTACAGTCTCTAATTGTCTTTGACGGAGCCTAAACTCTGTTTGGACATTTGAAAGGTGGTCTAGAAAATAAAGAACGTTACTTTATCAAATTACTCGGCCTGTCGTCTTTTTCTTTCGAAAGTTATTACATTGCTTTGTAATTACATTCAAATATAATATATGAAACGACTTATGCAAATTTTTTAAGTAATTAGAAATCAACAATGTACTAACACAAGTTGTCAACATTTGTTAATTAAAGAAGGGCTTCATTTTCATGAAGCCCTTCTTTAATTATAGTTTGAAAAAGCGAATTATCTTCTTTTTTCTTGAATTCTCGCTTTTTTACCTGTAAGATTTCTGAAGTAATAAATACGAGCTCTTCTAACTTTACCTCGCTTATTAACCTCTATTTTTTGAATAGATGGAAGGTTAATTGGAAATATTCTTTCTACACCTACAGTACCAGACATTTTTCTGATAGTAAAAGTTTCTGAAGATCCAGTGCCTCTTTTTTGAATAACTACTCCTTTAAAAAACTGAGTACGAACTTTATCTCCCTCTCTAATTTCATAAAATACTGTAATAGTATCACCAGCAGAGAATTCTGGATTTTCATTTCTTGTTACAAATTCGTCTTGTACAAATTTTACTAAAGATTCCATTTTATTATTTTAAAATTTTCTAAACTAACGTTCACGATTTTCGTCAGAGGTTATTTTTAGCGAGTGCAAATCTAATGATTTATTTTAGGATATAAAATCTATTCAAGTTATTTTTTTGGTAGATAGTTTTTGCAGTAAAACACCCAAAACTTTCGTTCTTTTAATGACCCTTCATTAATAATAATTGGATCTAATTCTTCATAAGATTTAAAAAAAGGTTGAATTTTTTCAGGGAGTTTGCCTAGTTTATTTTTGTTTTTGTTTTTTTTGTCTGAGTCTATATAAAATGCATTCTTACCATTATAATCATTCATGTCATCACCTATGTAATCAAAATGAAGCGCAGGTTGATTTATTACATTTTGAGCAAAAATAGTTTTTGATGTAAAAAACCGAAGTTGTGCAGAGGTCTTATATCCATCAATTGAAAATATAAATGCTTGTGAATCTTTTTCCGAAATTTCCTCAACTTTTTCGCCTAATTCTTTCCATCCTACCCAGGTGTCATCGCTCTTTACAGGAACAAAATAAAAAATAATTTGGCTTGCAATAATGACATGAAATATAATAGAGATAAGTAATTGAGTATTTAGTAGTTTTTTAGATATGTACATCCCAGCTATAATAGTTCCGGTTACGTATGATGGCATCATCCAGTTTAACTTTACCCAGTATACAGGACTGATTAAAAAGAAACCGATAAAAGTTGGTGTAAAGAATGCTAACAAAAAAAGAGTTTTTTCGGAAGGTAATGAGAATTTTATAAGTGCTTTTTTTATGTGTTTGAAGGAGAAAACTATAAATACACTGAATAAGATTGGAAGTAATAAAATTAATTGATGTCCAATTACTCCCAAAAATAAGATAGGTTTTATTTCAAACTTGCTTATTGAACTTGTTCTTTCTGAGGATTGAAAAGCAAAAGAAGCAAAGTCATTTTGATAATTCCACCACCAGACTGGAAAGGTTACTGCTATCGATATTATAAGACTTAACCATAACCATGGAGAAATCAATAGTTTTCTGTACTTGGTAGAGAAAATAACAAAACCCAAGATACCAATTTGTAAAAGTAGAGCAGTGTATTTACTATCAAAGGCTAACCCCATAGCAATACCCGCTAAAATCCAATAGATTTTTATTTGTTCAAAAATTGCTTTGTAAATAAATAAGATACTCAATGTCCAAAACAGCAATAGAGGAACATCAGGTGTAGAATTGAAAGAGATAACAGAAATAAAAAGCGTTGATACAAATAAAATTACACTTTTAGATTGGCGATGTTTAGACAAAAAAAGTGAAGATAATCTATAAAAACAAATAATAGTTAAACTACTAATAGTAAAGTCAGTTAATTTTACTACAAAAATTGATTGACCAAATACATCTGTAAAAATTCTTAAGATATATCCAATCATTCCGGGATGATCAAAATAAGAAAGTGAAAGGTTTTGACCATATAAATAATAATAGGCGTCTTGGGGCATTAGTCCCATAAATGGCAATAAAAAAAAGCGAAATAGTTGAAATCCTAAAACCCAGGAGATTGCAGTATTATTTTTTAAAAATGAAGTAATCTTTTTCAAATTATTAAATCTTTCTTTGGGTTTACTGGTTTTCGTCTAGTAAATCTGGTCTAATTTGTTGTGTTCGTTCATATGCCTTTTCAGATCTCCATTCATCTATTTTAGGAAAATTACCAGACAACAAAATTTCAGGCACTTTCATCCCTTCATAATTTGAGGGTCTTGTATACACAGGAGGTGATAATAAATTATCTTGAAAAGAATCAGTTAATGCAGAGGTTTCATCTCCAATAACCCCCGGAATCAAGCGCACTATGCTGTCTATTAAAACTGCTGCAGCTAATTCTCCACCAGTTAACACATAGTCTCCAATAGAAATTTCTTTTGTTATGTATCTATCACGAACTCTTTGATCTACTCCTTTGTAATGACCAGTTAGAATGATAATATTTTTTTGAAGAGATAGTGTGTTTGCCGTAGATTGGTTTAATGTTTTTGCATCTGGAGTCATATATATTATTTCATCATAAACTCGTTCAGCTTTTAGTGCATCGATACATTTAGAAATTGGCTCAATCATTAATACCATTCCTGCACCACCTCCAAATTGAGTATCATCAATTTGTTTGTAGTTTCCTGTACCGAAGGTTCTTAAATCATGAATCACAATTTCTGCCAGACCTTTTTCTTTTGCTCTCTTTACAATAGAATGATTAAAGGGGCTTTTTAATAAATCGGGTGCTGCTGAAATAATATCTATACGCATAGGTGCAAATGTACGAGAAATGTCGGTTTTATAATTTTTTGTGAATTAAATAAAACTGAATTTTATTTAATTACTACAATAGGGGGTTTAGTACTAATATTTTATTGAATTAAATTTAATTAAAACGGTATCATTCTTAATTTCACAAAACACTTCTCTGTTCAAAGCACCACCATTGGAGTAATATCCAAAAATAATTTGTTCTTTTTTTCCATTTTCTCTTTCAAATTTTAATTTATAAGCACCATCTCCTTTATGATTATTTGTCATGTCGAGAAATTCTTCAACAAACTGATTAGGTTCAATTTTACTGTATAATAGTTTAGAATTTTCGTCTGATAAAAATGTTACATTAATGATAGTCTTATTAGAAGAATTTTTGATTTTACTTGTAATTCCATTTTTTTTAAAATTACAAGAAATTAATGTTGTAATTATTAGTATCAATATCAGTATTCTAAGGTTATTATTCATAACGTTTCATAAAACTACTAAAAGTAAAATTTTGAATAGTATCAAATGGAGTTTGATGATTTTTATTTAATGATTTAATGGGTATAAATTTGTTGTTAAATGTTTTATGCATTTTATTTTTTGAATATTGAGTAATTTCTAAACCACTACACTTTAGGGGGCCATTATCAGAAAAAGTTCCAATAATTAGGTTTTTAGATACATATTTTTCAGTTGTTGAAACGTACGTTTTTATATCTTTTTCTTTTGTTAGAAAATGAAAAGCTGCACGATCATGCCATACCTCATAGTTTTTTTTTGGTTTAAAGTCAATAATGTTTGAAACTATCCAAGTAACTTTTGTTGCTTTTGTGCCTAAACGATTTTTAGCTCTTTCTAGTGCTTTACTAGAAATATCTAAAACAGAAATATTGGTGTAGCCGTCCTCTAGTAAAAAATCTACTAAAAAACTATCGCCACCTCCAATATCTATGATGCTTGCATCTTTATTTAATTTTAAAGATTGAATAAAATCAAGAGAATCTTTGGGTATTTTTTGAGTCCAACTTACCTGTTCTTGTGTTTTGGTTTCATAAACAGTTTCCCAATGTTTTTTGATGTTAAAAGTCATATAAAAAATTTATGATGATGATGATTAGGTGTTTAATTAGTAATTTATATAAACCTACTTATAATAATTCAATTGCTGCCTCTGCGCATCTTTCACCATCCATAGCTGCAGAGACTATTCCTCCAGCATAGCCTCCCCCTTCACCACAAGGAAATAACCCTTTAATCTCAGGATGTTCTAAATTTTCTTTTCTAGGGATGTTTACTGGTGAAGAAGTTCTGGATTCTACCCCTACAATATTTGCTTCATTTGTGTAATAACCATGCATTTTTTTACCAAAAGCATGAAACCCTTTACGTAAACGATTTCCAATCAATCTGGGTAATAGGGAATGCATGGGTGCTGAGTTTAATCCGGGTTGATAAGAGCTGTCGTTTAAATCTTGAGATATTTTTCCATCTACAAAATCTACTAACCTCTGGGCAGGGGCACTTTGCGTTCTCCCTCCAGATGTAAAAGCAAGACGCTCTAAACTCTTTTGATATTCTAGACCTTTTAATGGACCAAATTGGTCATACTTAGGGATGTCTTTATCTACATTTATTTCTACAACTATACCAGAGTTGGCAAATTTATTATTTCGTCTCGATGGAGACATGCCATTAACAACAACCTCTCCACTAGATGTAGCAGCAGGAACTATAAAGCCCCCAGGACACATGCAAAAAGAATAAACCCCTCTATTATTTACTTGATGAACAAGGCTATATGCAGCAGCTGGTAAAAGTTCATCTCTAACTCCTTTGCAACTATATTGAATGCTGTCTATAATTTCTTGTGGATGTTCTACGCGAACTCCCATAGCAAATGACTTTGCTTTGAGTGCTATATTTTTCTTGTGTAATAATTCATAAATATCTCTAGCCGAATGACCAGTAGCTAAAATAACTGAGTTCACAGTTAATTCATTATTATTTTCTAATCGTATGGCAACTAATTTATTGTTCTCAATAACAAAATCCGATACTTTCGAGTTAAAATGAATTTCACCACCAAAATTTAGGATAGTTTCTCTAATATTTTGAATAATTTTTGGAAGCTTATTGGTTCCAATGTGAGGGTGTGCATCAATTAAGATTTGGTCTGTAGCTCCATGGTAAACCAGATTTTCAAAAATACGCCTAACATCTCCTCTTTTTAAACTTCTTGTATACAATTTTCCATCAGAATAAGTTCCAGCCCCACCTTCACCAAAGCAATAATTAGAATTATCATTAACAATGTGATCTCTATTTATAGCCTTAATATCTCTTCTTCGTTCTTGAACATTTTTTCCACGTTCTAAAACAATGGGTTTGTATCCTAACTCAATACATCGTAATGCTGCATACATCCCGGCAGGACCAAAACCAATAATATGAATTTCTTTAGCTTTAGAAACATCTTTATACTCAAAAGAGTATGCTGATTTTTCAAGAATGTTTTCATCAATATATACTGCAACTTTGTAATTAAAGAAAATTTCTTTTTTTCTGGCATCAATAGATTTTCTGAGTAATTTTATGCCACTAATTTCTTTAGAATCAACTCCAAGTTTTTTTGCAGCTTTGTGCAGTAAAGCTCCTTCTTTTTTTTCTTCAATAAGATTAGTTCGGAGTTGAATCTCTTTTATCATAGTACAAACTTACTAGATATATTTTGTTTTTGATATTCTATTGTTAAAAACAATTTCTTTTGCACAAATAGTTGATAATGTAGAGATAAAGAAATTATTTAAAAGCTGTTACGATCCTATCATTTCCAAAAATATCTTTTTTTAATTGAATATTTTTAAACCCTTTTTCTGCTAATAATTTGATAGTTTCTTTTCCTAAATATTGATTGATTTCAAAGTGTAGTTGGCCATTTTTAGTTAAAAAGTTCTTAGCTAATTCGGCTATTTTATTATAAAATAAAAGTGGATTTTTGTTATCTACAAATAAAGCTAGATGTGGCTCGTTATTTAATACATTATTTTTCATCTCTTTTTTTTCCAGTTCTCTTACGTAAGGTGGATTAGAAACAATCACATCATAAAGTTTGTCTAAATTATTAGTTTTTAAAATATCTAGATGTATAAAATTGATGTCTACCTTATTTAGAAGGGCATTTTTCTTTGCAATACGAAGTGCTTCGTTAGAAACATCTATAGCACTTATTTTTGAGCTAGGAAGCTCTTTTTTTAAGGAAATAGCGATGCATCCACTTCCAGTCCCAATATCTAGTATTTTTAATTGCTTTTCATTTTTGGTTTCATTTGAATCAGTCTTATAAGTTTTTATGAGGGAAACTTCTTTTATAACCCGTTCAACAAGTTCTTCAGTTTCAGGTCTTGGGATTAGCACCTCTTTATTTATGTTAAAGGGTAATCCAAAAAACTCAGTTTTTTCAATAATATATTGTATGGGTATTTCTTGCTCTAATTGTTTAGTTGCAATCTGCATTAGATTAAGTGACTTTTGATCAATATGAAAATCAGATTTTAATACAATATCTATTCTCTTAAAACCCATGTACTCTTCTAATATTATAAAGAAAAAGGAATCTATTTCTGAAGTAGGGTAAAGATGTTTAAGAGATTCGTTAAAATGTGCTCTATATTGTTTTATTGTCATAATTTTCTAATCATCCAAACATCACAGGAATAATGACACGTGTTCCCCATAGGAGCATTGATTTGTTTAAAGCCATTCTTCTTATATAATTTTTGAGCTGCCGTCATATAAGGCATGGTTTCTAGGTAGCATTGTTTAAAACCAAACTCTTTGGCCTTAACCATACATTTCTCAATAATTTGTGCTCCTAATCCTTTCCCTCTGATATCGTTTAAAAAATACATTTTTTGCAATTCGCAGGTATCTTCATCAAAACCATCTAGTTGAGAAACTCCACCACCTCCTAGTACAACCCCATTTGATTCTACAACAAAGTAAATAGACTTGTCTTTCTGGTAAGTTGTATGCATATCCTCCAAAGCTTCATCCTCATAAGCTGTACCTACTTTAGGTGCTCCCATTTCTAAAATAACGTCTTGAACAATGGTTTTTACTTGATCATTGTCACGAGGTTCTATTTCTCTTATGATATAATCTGTATTTGTCATTTAAT
>ENA-OQVM01000454-OQVM01000454.1-marine-metagenome-genome-assembly--contig:-NODE-454-length-64659-cov-31.556982_pt1 | contig 64659 bp, 53 predicted proteins | sample MGYA00237776_ERZ505498 | MGnify/ENA primary metagenome ERZ505498 (study PRJEB26159, sample SAMN06265151) | marine metagenome | isolation source: Helgoland LTER site | place: Germany:Helgoland, sampling... | reverse complement strand
AAATCTGGAAACGTAGCAATTGCACGTTCCGTAATGGTTATACTTTTTTTTGATACATATCTATAATTATTTAAGGAGGAATAAATAAAATTAAGTATTTTTATCCGAATGCGTTGAAAAGCTTCCGAGGTACGAGGATTAGTTCAACACGATATATAAAATAGCAAATAAGTGCCTTTTTACTCTGCTACTTTTCATATAACCAAACGTTATGTCCTGAAATATGTATACACTAACTCAAATGAATATGTATAAAAATGAACAGAGAAATTGAAACGATAATAAGTGCTTTAATTGAAACGCCTAGATTATTAAAAGAATTGATTTCTGAAATTGATTCTAAAATTTATAAAGAAAAAATCATCAATGGTAAGTGGTCAATTCACGAACACGCAACTCATATCGCAGTTAGCGACATTTATGGGTTTCAAAAACGTTTGTCAGATTTTAAACAAAAGGAGAAACCTATTATTGAACCTTTATCAGGTGACAATTTTGAAAAGAATTTTTTTATGGAACTGGACTTGAAAAAATCTTTAGACGATTTCTTTGAAATTAGACAAACAACTATTGAATTAGCGAAAGCATTTAATAAAAATGATTGGAACAAATTAGCCATTCATCCAGAATACAAAACGTATACACCCTATATAATGTTAAGACATTTATTAATGCACGACCACAATCATCTGTATAAAATTGAAGATATGGGATTGGGCATATAAAATAAAGAAACGACAACAAAGAGCCGAGTATAAAAACCAATTCTTTTCTTCTTTCGCCTGCTAGCAAGTGCATACTGCCCGTGACAGTTTGGGTGAAAAATATAAAAAAGAGTAGAAAATATAATGTTCGTTTTCTAACGGCACATACGAGACGCATGTGCTAGCAGGAACTAACACCTGTCTGACAAGAGGAAAGCGCAATGAATCTTATACATAAACACGATCTACGCAATTAAAAAATCCTATCACTTTAGATAATTCAAGTTAAATGATTGTATCTTTGATAAGATCAAATGATAGTATCATTAATGAAACCACCCTACAAAATAACATCATCAATTTTAAAATTGATAACTTCTATTTCTGAGAAAGTAGGAGAAGTAAATGCTAATTTATTAAACAAACCTTCACCTAAATTAAGAAAACAGAATAGAATCAAAACGATCTATTCTTCCTTAAAAATTGAAGGAAACACACTTACCGAAGAACAAATAACAGCACTTCTTGAAAACAAAAGAGTTATTGGTCCAAAAAAAGATGTCCTTGAAGTTTTAAATGCAATTAAAATTTATGAAAATTTAGAGGATTACAGTCCTTCTAAAGAAAAGTCTTTTTTAAAAGCACACCAAAACTTAATGGAAGGTTTAATTGAAAATTCAGGAAAGTATAGAAATCAAAGTGTCGGAATTGTAAAAGGCTCAAAAATTCAGCATTTAGCACCACCTTTTGGAAATGTTTCCTACTTAATGAAAAATCTTTTTGAATACTTGCAAAAGTCAGACGAAATAGAATTAATTAAAAGTTGTGTTTTCCATTACGAAATGGAATTTATACATCCATTTTTGGATGGAAATGGTAGAATGGGAAGATTATGGCAAACTCTAATTTTAATGGAAAAATATCCAATCTTTGAATTTTTGCCTTTTGAAACTTTGATTAATAAAGATCAAGAAAAATACTACAAAGCTTTAGCGGAAAGTGACAAATCTGGAGATTCAACAAAATTTATTGAGTATATGTTAGGTGTAATTGATGATTCTATAAGTGAGTTGCTAAATTTCAATAATCGTACATTAAATGAAAAAGATAGATTAGAATATTTTGTTTCTTTAAATAAAATAAAATTTACAAGAAAAGATTATATGAATATCTTTAAAGGTATTTCTTCTGCAACAGCAAGTAGAGATTTAAAAAAAGGTACGGAATTAAATTTATTTAATAAATTAGGAGAAAAAAATAAAACAAACTATCGCTTAAAATAACTAGGCAAAACTAAGAACTGCAACAAACACCCAAACCAAACACATAAAACTCACAACGAATTCTTAGGGTTATTTAAAATAACCAAAGCGCCAATTACGCCAGGTATCCAACCACAAAGTGTGAGTAGTAAAATGATAAAGAAAGAACCACAGCCTTTGTCAATAACAGCAAATGGCGGAAAAATGATAGCGAAAAGCACTCTGAAAAAGCTCATGATACAATTGTTAGTGTCTGCAAATAAAACGCTTAATTATCTGTTATGTTATAAAATATTCGTTTATTTTTTTATGGTCATATCTTAATTTCATCTCTCTTCTACAAAGTTTAAAAATAGTGGAGACCTAAATCTTTCGTATGGATCCTTACAAAGTAAAATAAAAATCTTACACGATTGTTAAAGCAAAAAAACCTTCCAAAAGGAAGGTTTTTATATCAAATAGAAATTTTTATTTATTCAAATACATTTTACGTCTTGAATATAAATCGTAAAACTGATCGTCTTTTAAACTATCAATAAACAAGATACTTTCTCCTGTAGATTTCATTTCTGGTCCTAACTTCTTGTCAACGTTCGGAAACTTATTAAATGAAAACACGGGTTGCTTAATTGCAAAACCTTCTAATTGTCGGTTAAAATTAAAATCGGTCACTTTATTATGACCCAACATTACTTTGGTTGCATAATTTACATACGGTTCTTTGTATGCTTTTGCAATAAAAGGAACCGTTCTAGAGGCCCTTGGATTGGCTTCAATAATATATACGATATCGTGTTTAACAGCAAACTGAACATTGATCAAACCTACTGTTTTCAATTCTCTTGCAATTGTATAAGTATGGTCTTTAATTTGTTGCATCACAAATTCCCCTAAATTAAAAGCAGGTAAAGTGGCATTAGAATCTCCTGAGTGAATTCCACAAGGCTCTATATGCTCCATAATACCAATGATATACACATTTCCATCTGCATCACAAATTGCATCTGCTTCTGCTTCGATTGCGCCATCTAAATAATGATCTAACAATAATTTATTATTTGGCATTCTTCCTAATAAATCGACCACATGAGCCACAAGTTCTTCTTTGTTGATGACAATTTTCATTCCTTGTCCTCCTAAAACATAAGAAGGTCTCACTAAAATAGGAAAGTCTAATTCATCTGCTAAAACCAGTGCTTCGTCTGCAGTTTCTGCAATTCCAAATTCTGGATAAGGAATGTTATTGTCCTTTAACAAGGTAGAAAAACTTCCTCTATCTTCGGCCAAATCTAAAGCTTCAAATGAAGTACCAATAATCTTAATTCCGTATTTTGTTAACTTTTCAGCTAACTTTAAAGCGGTTTGCCCTCCTAACTGTACAATAACTCCTTCTGGTTTCTCATGACGAATGATGTCATAAATATGTTCCCAAAAAACAGGCTCAAAATATAATTTATCTGCGGTATCAAAATCAGTAGAAACCGTTTCTGGATTACAATTAATCATAATGGTTTCATAACCACATTCTGACGCAGCTAAAACACCGTGAACACAACAGTAATCAAACTCAATTCCTTGTCCAATTCTATTCGGTCCAGATCCTAAAACAATTATTTTTTTCTTTGGAGTAACGATACTTTCGTTGGCAATAATAATTTCGCCAGTTGCTGTTTCAATTTCATTTTCAAAGGTGGAATAATAATAAGGCGTTTTCGCTTTAAATTCTGCAGCACAAGTATCTACTAATTTAAAAACACGTTGTACTTTTAATTCTTCTCTCTTAGTATATACTTCACTTTCTAGACAACGCAACATGTGTGCTATTTGTCTGTCTCCATATCCTTTTTGCTTTGCCTCTAACAACAAATCTCTCTGAATGGTATCAATTGAATAGCTGGAAATTTCTTTTTGTAATTGAAATAACTCTTCGTATTGCTTTAAATACCACATGTCAATTTTAGTGATCTCATAAATTTGAGTCAGTGGAATTCCAATGGCAATGGCATCATAAATCGCAAAAACACGATCCCAACTTGCGTTGGTTAATTTCTCTATAATTTGATTATAGTCTGTGTAGCCTTTTCCATCTGCACCCAAACCATTTCTTTTAATTTCTAAAGATTGTGTTGCTTTGTGCAATGCTTCTTGGAACGAACGTCCAATACCCATGACTTCGCCAACAGCTTTCATTTGTAAGCCCAAGGTTCTATCGCAACCTTCAAACTTATCAAAATTCCAACGCGGTATCTTTACAATTACATAATCTAATGTTGGCTCAAACAGCGCAGAAGTAGATTTTGTAATTCCATTTTCTAATTCGTCTAAGGTATACCCAATGGCCAATTTTGTAGCCACTTTTGCAATAGGATATCCAGTTGCTTTAGAAGCTAAAGCAGAAGAACGAGAAACACGTGGATTAATTTCAATGGCAATAATATCTTCTTTTTCGTCTGGCGAAACAGCAAACTGCACGTTACATCCTCCTTCAAAATCTCCAATAGAACGCATCATGTGAATTGCCATATCACGCATTTTTTGGTAGGTTTTATCCGACAATGTCATTGCTGGAGCAACAGTAATAGAATCTCCAGTATGAATTCCCATAGGATCCATATTTTCAATAGAACAGATAATAACAACATTGTCATTATTATCTCTCAATAATTCCAATTCATATTCTTTCCATCCCATCATCGCTTTGTCAATCATCACCTCATGGATCGGTGATGCTTCTAAACCGAAACTTAATAATTGATCAAAATCTTCGGGTTTGTATACAATAGAGGCTCCTGCACCTCCTAGGGTGTAAGAAGAACGAATAACCAATGGAAAACCAAATTCTTGTGCAATTTCTTTTCCTTTTAAAAAGGAGGTTGCAGTTGCTTGGGGTGCCATTGGCACACCAATTTTCAACATTAATTCTCTAAATTGTTCTCTATCTTCTGTAACATTAATTGCATCTATATCTACACCAATTAATTTTACATCAAAGTCTTTCCAAATTCCTTTATCATCTGCTTCAATACACAAATTCAATGCAGTCTGTCCACCCATTGTAGGAAGCACAGCATCAATTTGCGGATGTTCTTTTAAAATTTGAATAATGGATTTCGTTGTGAGGGGCAATAAATAAATATGATCAGCCATCGAAGGGTCTGTCATAATAGTTGCAGGGTTCGAGTTGATGAGAATAGTTTCTATTCCATCTTCACTTAAAGAACGTAGAGATTGTGAACCAGAGTAGTCAAATTCACAAGCTTGTCCAATAACAATTGGTCCAGATCCGATAATTAAAACTGATTTGAGGTCTTTTCTTTTTGGCATTGTAAGTTGTTGTGTTGTTTAGTTTTACAAAAATAGTTAGTGCTTGGGTATAAAAAAAGGTGTTACTTAAAAAAGTAACACCTAATATATTAACAATTGTTAATCATTTATTTTTTATGTCTAGTTTCACATGAAACAGAAATTTTAGATCTTCCTTTTGCTCTTCTACGAGCTAATACCTTTCTACCGTTAGCAGAAGCCATTCTTTCCATGAAACCATGTTTGTTTCTTCTCTTTCTCTTTGACGGTTGGTAAGTTCTTTTTGGCATTATCTGTATTTTTAAATGTCTTCTATTATTATTATTATCGCGTAACGTTTTTACATCGTTAAAAGCGTGCGCAAATATACAACTGTTTTTATTTATGACAAACACTATTTCAAAAAAAAAAAATATTTTTTAAGCACCAAAAATTATAAAAAAATTATAAATATTTTTCTCTTTTTTATTTGTGATAAATTTTAGAGTTAGTACTTTTGCGCAAACCTAATAATACCATGAGTAATACTAAATACGTTTTTGTAACTGGGGGCGTAACATCATCACTTGGAAAAGGAATAATTGCTGCTTCTTTAGCTAAATTATTACAGCAAAGAGGATTTTCTGTCACTATTCAAAAACTAGACCCATATATTAACATCGATCCAGGTACATTAAACCCTTATGAACATGGGGAGTGTTATGTGACCGATGATGGTGCTGAAACGGATTTAGACCTCGGGCATTATGAGCGTTTTTTAAACATTCCGACGAGTCAAGCGAACAATGTTACGACCGGTAAAATTTATCAATCGGTAATTAACAAAGAACGTAAAGGTGAATTTTTAGGAAAAACAGTGCAAGTAATTCCTCATATTACAGATGAAATCAAACGAAGAATTCAAATCTTAGGGGAAACCGGTGATTATGATATTGTTATTACAGAAATTGGTGGAACCGTTGGTGATATCGAATCGCTCCCTTATGTAGAAACCGTAAGACAACTCTTGTGGGAAAAAGGGGAAGAAAATGCGATTGTTATTCATTTAACTTTAGTGCCTTATTTAGCTGCTGCTGGTGAACTAAAAACAAAACCAACACAACACTCTGTGAAAATGTTAATGCAAAGTGGGGTTAGTCCAAATATTTTAGTGTGTAGAACAGAACATGAAATTTCTGATGATATCAAACGTAAATTAGCATTATTCTGTAATGTTAAAAAAGAAGATGTCATACAATCGATAGATGCAGAAACAATTTATGATGTTCCAAACTTAATGTTAGCAGAAGGATTGGATGAAGTTGTTTTAAAAAAATTTAAATTATCTAGAGAGAAACAACCAGAATTAAAAGTCTGGAATGACTTTTTAAGAAAACACAAAAACCCAAAATCTCAAGTCGAAGTTGCCTTGATTGGTAAATATATTGAATTACAAGATTCTTATAAATCAATTACAGAAGCATTTATTCATGCTGGCTCCTCAAATGAAACCAAAGTAAAAGTACGTTGGGTTCATTCTGAAAGTTTAACTGTTAGTAATTTTGAAGAAAAATTAAAAGGAGTAAACGGAATTTTAGTAGCTCCTGGGTTTGGTGATAGAGGTATTGATGGAAAAATAAAAGCGGTACAATACGCAAGAGAAAACAACATTCCTTTCTTTGGAATTTGTTTGGGAATGCAAATGGCTGTAATTGAGTTTTCTAAAAATGTAATCGGCCTAGATGATGCTTTTTCTACAGAAATGAAAAGGAACTGTAAACATCCTGTAATCAATCTAATGGAAAGTCAAGAAAAAGTGACTGAAAAAGGGGGAACCATGCGTTTAGGTGCTTGGGATTGTAACCTTATAAAAGAGTCCAAAGCTTTTCATGCGTATCAATCTGAAAATATTAGCGAGCGTCACAGACATCGATATGAGTTTAACAACACGTATTTAGAACAAATTGAAGCTGCGGGTATGAAAGCAACTGGGTTCAATCCAAAAACTGGGTTGGTAGAAATTGTTGAAATCCCTGCACATCCTTGGTTTGTTGGTGTTCAATATCATCCTGAATATAAAAGTACTGTTTTAAAACCGCATCCTTTATTTGTCGATTTTATCAAAGCAGCTTTAAAATATTCAAAAAAGTAACGTTCAAATTATAAAACGGAACATTCTTTGAACAATTAATAGGTATAAAATATAAAGCAGTAAAATCATAGTAAAGCTGCTTTTTCACTACATTTGTCGCGTTTTTATCAAATTATTTGATTGACTTAATGACAAAATGACATCTTAAAATAACAATGGAACAAAAAAAATTTGACATCAATTCTTTTATAGGAATGATTTTATTAGGAGGTATTTTATTATACTGGATGAACTCCAATAAAACTGATGAAACTACTGACCCAGAAACAAAGACCGAGCAAGTTGTCTCAACATCAAAAAACACAACCAACACGAATACCGAAAACAAGCCTGTTTTTGAAAGTGATTCTTTAAAACAAATTGCATTCAATAATAAATTGGGACTATTTGCTCATAGCGCCATCAATGGAGTCGATGGAACTTCCATTTTGGAAAATGAATTGGTAAAATTGACGATTAATAATAAAGGGGGACAAATTATAGAAGCTCAAATTAAGAATTATAAAACGCATGATTCTTTACCTTTATATATGATAAAAGACAAGAACGCTTCTTTTAATATCAATTTTGGCACCACAGACAATAGAATTTTAAATACCAAAGATTTATTCTTTGAACCTACAATTTCTAAAAACGGAGAAAGCACCATCATTTCGATGAAATTAAAAGTAGCTGATTCTCAATTTTTGGAATATCGATATGAAATGAAACCGAATGATTATATGGTGAATTTCGCGGTTCGTTCTCAGGGTTTAAGTACTGTTATTAATTCTTCGAACCCAATTAATTTAGATTGGTCATTAAAAGGATATCGACACGAAAAGAGTTTGAAAACGGAGAATACAATGTATTCTTATTACTATTTTAAAACAGAAGGTGAAGTTGATTATTTAAACGCAGGAAAATCAGACATCATAAATAATGTGGATTGGGTTGCTTACAAACAACATTTTTTTACATCAAATTTATTAACGGATACGCCTTTTAATAATGCAACTGTTACTGCTACAGACCTAGTTAAAAATGAAGAAATTGATACGGTATACACAAAACTTTATGAATTAAAGACTCCTTTAGCCCTCTCAAATGGAGAATTAAATTATAATATGAAATGGTTTTATGGACCTAGTGATTACAACCTATTAAAGACATTTGAAGGAACCAATTTAGAGGAAACTGCAGATTTAGGATGGGGTATTTTTGGGTTCTTAAACAGAACAGTATTTTATCCTGTATTTAATTTCTTGAAAGGGTTCTTATCAAACTTTGGACTGATCATTATTCTTATGACCATTGTTGTTAGAATCATCATGTCTCCTTTGGTTTATAAATCGTATTTGTCAAGTGCAAAAATGAAGGTAATTAGACCTGAATTAACGGCCTTAAACGAGAAATACCCTGGAAAAGAAAACGCAATGAAGCGTCAACAAGAAACCATGGCGGTTCAGCGAAAAGCTGGCGTAAGCATGCTCTCTGGTTGTATTCCTGCCTTATTGCAAATGCCCGTGTTTTTTGCATTGTTTAAGTTTTTTCCAACAAACTTAGCTTTAAGGCAAGAAGGCTTTTTATGGGCTCCAGATTTATCTTCTTACGATATAATTTTCAATCTCCCTTTTAGCATTCCTTTCTATGGAGATCACATTAGTTTGTTTCCAATTTTAGCTTCCGTTGCTATTTTCTTTTATATGAAAATGAATCAGAGTCAGCAAGCAAATATGCAAGCACCAACACAGGAAGGCATGCCAGACATGGGGAAAATGATGAAGTATATGATCTACTTGTCTCCCGTTATGATGTTGTTTTTCTTTAACAACTATGCAAGTAGTTTAAGTTTATATTACTTTGTTTCTAACTTGCTAACAATTGGAATTATGCTAGTCATTAAGAATTATGTAATTGATGAAGATAAAATTCATGCGCAAATAGAAGAAAACAAAAAGAGACCAGAAAAAGTAAAGAGTAAGTTTCGACAAAAAATTGACACTGCAATGAAACAAGCACAAGAACAACAAGCACAACAAAAGAAAAAATAAGCCATTGGCAAATGATAAAAAAAATCCAAAACGTACTGTTTTGGATTTTTTGTTTTTACAAAACATTGAAGTATCCCCCAATTGTATATCATACCATTTCTAGTCTAAAGTTACACATGAAAATGAATGATAAAAGTAGGACTATTTATATAATACATATTTTTTTCTAATTTTTTTAAACGCTTCTAAATCCGTTTTCCAAGTATTTCTAATTGCGCTTTCAGAGACCCCTTGTTCTATTTGTTGTTGCAACTTTTTTGTTCCTGCCAACTTCGTGAAGAAACTATTAAAAAAATCTTTAGAAGCCATTTGATTGTATGCTTTTATGATATAGGATAAATCCAATGCATTCAAATTTTTAGTCTCTTGTAAGTTTTCACCAAAACAAACTTTTCCTTGATGTTTTGGATATTTTGCACCTTCATTGGATTTTGGTGTAAAAGTGAAATCGCTTTTCGCTAAAAATGGAGCCCCATAAATCTGAAATTGCATTGCTGTTCCTCTACCTACAGAAACGTCCGTTCCTTCAAAAAAACAGAGGCTAGGATAAAGGTTGATACTTTTATCATTGGGCAAATTGGGAGAGGGTTTTATTGACAAACTATAAGTAGTTTGATGTGTGTAATTTTCTAAAGGAATTACTTTTAAATCACATTGAATTCCGTTTTTGAGCCATTTCTCTCCGTTAATCATGCGTCCATATTCACCAATTGTCATTCCATAAACAACAGGTACTTTGTGCATTCCCACAAAACTTTTATAGGGAGTTTCTAAGACGGGTCCGTCAATATAATGTCCATTAGGATTCGGTCTATCAAGAACAATCAGTTGGATCCCTAATTCTGCACAAGACTCCATTACATAATGTAAAGAAGAAATGTAAGTATAAAAACGTGCCCCTACATCTTGAATGTCAAAAACAAGCACATCAATTCCTTTTAATTGGGCTGCAGAGGGTTTCTTGTTTTTTCCATAGAGAGAGACTAAAGGTAATTTCGTTTTTTTATCCAATCCATCTAAAATCGTTTCGCCAGCATCTGCCTTCCCTCTAAAACCATGTTCTGGTGCAAATACTTTTTTTACAGTGATTCCCTTATAATTATCCAGGTAATCTACTAAATGAAACGTTTTTCTTTTCGTCTCCTTATTATTAGAAGTGGCTGCTCCAAATAGTAAGACAGACAATTCAGATGTTTGATTCGCGACAATTGCAATATTTTTGTCTTTTAAAAGAGGAAGATATAAATCAGTTCTTTCAGCACCCGTTTTAATACTTACGTTGTCTTTTATCAAACGATCTTTTTTTAATATAGAATCTTTACGACTCGTTTTTTGAGCACAAGAAATCAGCTGAAAATTCAGCATTAGAAATAATAATAAATATGTACTTTTGAAAGGTTTAAAATCGATCATAGTTTGAATTACGAGTTATTTATTGCAAAACGCGTTATTAGTGGCAAAAAGTATAAAAATAGCATTTCATCGCCAATAATAAAAATTGCAATCACTGCAATTGCGTTAGGAATTATTATTATGCTTGTTGCTGTTGCAACTGGCGCTGGTCTGCAATACAAAATTCGTGATAAAATGGCGGGGTTTAAAGGGCATGTGCAAATTGTCAATTACGATGCTAATAATTCTGATATTTCAACAGTACCCATCAAAAAGAATCAAGATTTTTACCCGAAATTTGAGGGAATCTCAGGGATTAAAAATATTCAAGTTTTTGCAAATAAATTTGGAATTTTAAGAACTAAAACTGACTTTGAAGGGATTTTATTTAAAGGAGTTTCTACAGATTACGATTGGACTTTCTTTAAGGAATATCTAATCGCTGGAAAAAATCCTGATTTGAAACAAGAAAGAACCAAAGAAGTCTTATTATCTCTGACGATTATAAATCGATTGCAACTAAAATTAAACGACACTATTTTAGCTACTTTTAGAAAAACAGCTACAAGTAAATTACCTTCAAATAGAAAATATACAATTGTTGGAATTTACAATTCTGGTTTTGCCGAATTCGACAAAACGATGATGATAGGGGATCTTAGAGAAGTGCAAAACCTAAACAAATGGTCAGAAAATGAAGTTGGTGGTTTTGAAGTCATTTTAGAAAGTTTTGATGAGATTGAAGTAAAAGGGGCAGAAATTTATAGTCAAATTGGTGCTACTTTAAATAGCAAAACAATTTTGGACAATTACCCTACAGTGTTTGAATGGATTCAACTTTTTGACAATAATGTGTGGTTTATTATTACCATTATGGTCCTCGTTGCTAGCATCAATATGATCACTGCCCTACTCGTTTTAATTTTAGAACGCGTACAAATGATTGGTATTTTAAAAGCATTGGGAAGCACAAACACCAGCATCCGAAAAATATTTTTATACAACGCAAGTTACCTTATTGTCAAAGGACTTTTTTGGGGAAATATTGTCGGACTGTCCGGCATTTTTATCCAGCATTATTTTAAAATAATCACTCTGAACCCTGAAACATACTATGTAACAACAATGCCTGTTTACATTTCTTTTACCTATATTCTATTACTTAATATTGGTACATTAATTATCTCATTTGCAATCCTCATTATCCCTTCTTATATCATCACAAAAATTCAGCCTTCAAAAGTGATTAAGTTTGCTTAAGTAAAAAATAGTATGCTCTTTTTAATCCAATCAACTTTAAAAAATATATTTTAAGACAAGATTGTAAAGTCACTCCATAAAAAACCAACAACTAAAAAGCCATCTCTTACAAGATGGCTTTTATGAATTAACTAAAATCAAATAACTTACAAAAAAAGACAGTTTATGAGGTTGTCCTCCTGTTTTATAATGGCAAGTAATGTGCCAAAATCTTTATAAAAACTCTTTTTTAGATATATTTAACATACTGCACCTAGTTTCTTCTCTTTTTGACTTTAGAAACCATAGGTAGCGTCTTTTTTAAGGTTTCTACTATCGCATACGCTGCAGGGCAAACTGCTGTATTTGCAACCGTTAAATCAGAAATATTTATAAACTTTTTTCTATTTGTGTGTGGGTATTCTGCACATGCTTTTGGGCGAACATCATAAATAAAACAGCTATTATCCGATGCATCAAAAAAAGAACAAGGTGCTGTCTTTAACACCATAAAATCGTCTTCATCTCTTTCTAAATATTGATCATTAAACGCAGCTACTTTCATTTTTAAATGCTTAGCAATGCGCTCCGTATCTTTTTCTGTAAAAATGGGGCTTGTAGTTCTACAACAATTTCCACAATCTAAACAATCTGTCTTTTTAAACTCAGCATCATGGATCTCTTGCACAACATAATCAAAGTTTTTGGGGACTCTTTTTTTTACATTTGCAAAGTATTTGAGGCTTTCTTTCTTCGCTTCTTTAGCTAATTTTGGGAGTTGTTCCAAGCGTTTTTCCATACTGCAAAAATACAATTATTCTTAACCAAAAATCCTTCAAAAAAACAAATAAAAAAATGTAGTTTTGTATTTCAATTTTTCAAGATTAAATGAAGATACAAAACATCATAGAAACCAACATTAAAGAAGGTTTTTTAGCGATATATAATATAGAAATTCCAACGGTAGAATTTCAAGCGACCAGAAAAGAATTTGAAGGAGATATCACTGTTGTTGTATTTCCTTTATTGCGTTACAAAAAAGGAAATCCTGTTCAAATTGGAGAAGATTTAGGAAAATATATTGTAGCAAATGTTTCTGAAATTACAAATTACAACGTTGTAAAAGGCTTTTTAAACCTAGTGGTTGATGATGCATTTTACACAAGTTTCTTCAATACGATCTATTCAAATTCATCGTATGGTTTTGTGGCTCCAAAAATGGAGGAAAAAGCCATGATGGTAGAATACTCATCACCAAACACCAATAAACCTTTACACTTAGGGCATATTCGTAATAATTTATTGGGATATGCTGTTGCAGAAATCTTAAAAGCTGCAGGTAAAAAAGTCTACAAAACACAGATTATTAACGACAGAGGGATTCATATTTGTAAATCAATGTTAGCTTGGGAGAAGTTTGGTCATGGAGAGACTCCAAAATCTTCAGGTTTAAAAGGTGACAAATTGGTTGGAAATTATTATGTAAAATTTGATCAAGAATATAAGAAGGAAATTTCTCAATTAATTACGGAAGGAAAAACGGAGGAGGATGCTAAAAAACAAGCACCTCTTATACTAGCAGCACAACAAATGTTACTAAAATGGGAAGCTGGAGATGCACAGGTTGTTGCGCTTTGGAAAACTATGAACGCTTGGGTTTATGAAGGTTTTGATGTTACTTACAAAAGTATGGGAGTGGATTTTGATACCTTATATTATGAAAGTAATACGTATTTATTAGGAAAGGATGTGGTTGCACAAGGAATCGAAAAAGGCGTCTTCTACAAAAAAGAAGATGGTGCTGTTTGGTGTGATTTAACGGAAGAGGGATTGGATGAAAAGATTGTATTGCGTTCTGATGGAACCGCAGTGTATATGACCCAAGATATTGGGACAGCCATTCAACGTGTAAAGGATTATGCAGATGTTGGAGGCATGGTTTATACAGTTGGAAATGAACAAGATTACCATTTCCAAGTATTGTTTTTAATTTTGAAAAAATTAGGTTTTGATTGGGCAAAACAATTACATCATTTAAGCTATGGAATGGTAGATTTACCTTCTGGAAAAATGAAATCTAGAGAAGGGACTGTGGTAGATGCAGATGAATTGATGATAGAAATGACAGCAACGGCTAAAGCTATTTCTGAAGAATTAGGGAAATTAGATGGATATTCTAACCAAGAGAAGAATGAATTATACAAAACAATTGGCTTAGGGGCTTTAAAATATTTTATTTTGAAAGTAGATCCAAAAAAGAGAATTTTGTTTGACCCAAAATCTTCTGTAGATTTTCAAGGAAATACAGGCCCTTTTATTCAATATACCTATGCAAGAATTCGTTCTATTATTAGAAAAGCAACTTTTGATTATTCTAAATCAGTAACGATTGAACTACATGAAAAAGAAAAAGAATTAATAAAACAATTGGAAATCTATCCTGAAATGGTGCAACAAGCAGCTGCAAATTATTCACCAGCAATTATTGCGAATTACACCTATGATTTGGTCAAAGAATTCAATTCTTTTTATCAAAACGTATCTATTTTAGGAGAAGAAAATCAAGATAAAAAAGTATTTAGAGTACAATTGGCAGAAAAGGTAGCCAGTACTATAAAAGCTGCATTTTTATTATTGGGAATTGAGGTTCCTGAGAGAATGTAGAAATGATTGACAGGTAGTAACGGAGTGGTTAGTAGGAAAAGAAAATATAACGGAAAGCCATTTAAACGTGTCTGCGGCAGTCAGGCGTGAAAAAAAATGATTCATTTTTATATTCATAACGTTAGAATCAATAAATTTGTAAAAAATTAAAATAAACTATTAATAATAAAAGGTTTTTAATCTTTTCATATTAAATCTTTAAATAGCATTATGAAATACGACATCATTATCATAGGAAGTGGCCCTGGAGGATACGTTACAGGAATTAGAGCTTCTCAATTAGGCTTTAAAGTTGCCATTGTAGAAAAGGAATCTTTAGGCGGAATTTGTTTAAACTGGGGATGTATTCCTACAAAAGCATTATTAAAATCTGCTCAAGTATATGATTATTTAAAACATGTTGATCAATATGGTTTGAAAGCGGAAGCGATCGATAAAGATTTTGATGCCGTTATCAAAAGAAGTCGTGGTGTTGCAAATGGAATGAGCAAAGGTGTTGCTTTTTTGATGAAGAAAAACAAGATCGATATCATTGATGGTTTTGGTAAAGTGCAGACGGGTAAAAAAGTTGCGGTTACTTCAGAAGATGGAACAGTCACTGAATACAGTGCTGACAATATTATTATTGCCACGGGTTCTCGTTCTAGAGAATTACCAAATTTACCACAAGATGGTGTAAAAGTAATTGAATACAGAAAAGCAATGACCTTACCAAGTCAACCAAAATCTATGATTGTTGTAGGTTCTGGAGCTATTGGTGTAGAGTTTGCGCATTTCTACAACACAATGGGTACGGAAGTTACTATTGTAGAATATATGCCAAATTTAGTCCCTGTAGAAGATATTGATATTTCAAAACAATTTGAAAAATCTATTAAAAAAGCAGGAATAACCGTAATGACAAATGCTTCTGTAGAGGCTGTTGATACATCTGGCGAAGGGGTTGTTGCCACAGTGAAAACGAAAAAAGGGGAACTAAAATTAGAAGCGGATATTTTATTATCTGCAGTGGGTATCAAATCAAATATCGAAAATATCGGTTTAGAAGATGTTGGAATTATTGTTGATAGAGACAAGATTTTAGTAAACGATTTTTATCAAACAAATATTCCTGGTTATTATGCAATTGGTGATGTAGTTCCCGGTCAAGCATTAGCACATGTTGCTTCTGCAGAAGGAATTACTTGTGTAGAAAAGTTAGCAGGCTTACATACAGAACCAATTGATTATGGAAACGTTCCTGGTTGTACGTATGCAACTCCAGAAATTGCTTCTGTGGGTTTAACAGAAGCAAAAGCGATTGAAGCTGGTTACGAATTAAAAGTGGGTAAATTTCCTTTTTCTGCATCAGGTAAAGCAGCGGCTGCAGGAACTACTGATGGTTTTGTAAAAGTGATTTTTGATGCAAAATATGGAGAATGGTTAGGTTGTCATATGATTGGTGCAGGAGTTACAGATATGATTGCTGAAGCAGTTTTAGGGCGCAAATTAGAAACAACTGGTCATGAAGTTTTAAAAACAATTCATCCACACCCAACAATGAGTGAAGCAGTTATGGAAGCAGTTGCAGATGCATATGACGAAGTAATTCACTTATAAGAATATATATTTTAATCGAAAAATTGAAAACCTTACCTATCTGGTAAGGTTTTTTTATATTTGACTTACATATAAAATAATCCTTGCCCCATAAATGGTCCCATCTAAAAAAAATGATCACTAACAAAAAGAAATTTTCAAAAGAAATTTTAAAAGGCATTTTAAAATTGTTTGTTGCTGGGGTCTTTATCGGAATTTTGAAGGAATATGATTTTATAATAGCCATCGTTCTTGCAATAAAAATTCTTCATAATATTTACAAAGAAATCATTCAACCAAAAAATCATAAAAATTGGTTGTTATTAGCTGGAATGTTATTAACTGGTTTTGGAGGAATTGTTGGCGAAACCTGGGGAGTAACAAAGGGGTACTGGGAATACCATAAAGTGATAAGGCAATTGCCTTTATGGTTGCCTTTTGCATGGATGCTTGCTTTCCATTATTTATATAAACTGGAACGGAATTTAATTCCTTTACTAACTCATAAAACACAAAAGAACAAAGTTATTTTAGCTATTATTTTGGCGTTACTCTTACCTGCTTTTGGGGAAGTAATTACAATATATTTAGGCGTTTGGACCTATTACTGGCCTTATCAAATCTTAGGAATTCCTATATATGCGTTTGTTTGCTTGGTTTTTGTTCACATGTTCGTTTATACTATTTTACACTTTGTGTGTAAAAAATATAAAATTGATGATGTGGTTTTTAATTGATTATTGCACAGAGTTTCACGGATAAAAAAGACGCAAATTTTACGAATTTCACAGATTATTGTGTGTTTTTAAGCCAGATGATGACTGCATACTGCCTACTGAATACTGCCTACTGAAACCTCCAAGCAACAATCCTAGTTACTTTATTTCCTTGATGCATCGGAATGATTTTAAATTCTTGCACTCCTAATTTCTTGGAAGACTTTTCTAAGCTTTTTACATTTTCTTTCTTAGAAACTAAACTTGTAAACCATTTACTACTTTTAGGAAACAAAGAACTTTCATAGAGATAATTATGCAAAAAGGCTTTTTCACCTCCAACATACCAAAGTTCATTATTATTTCCCGCAAAATTTCTAATGGCGTTATTTCCTAAATTTCTAGATTTTCTAACATTCGCTCCTTGTGCTTCTTCTGCCGACTTATAAAAAGGAGGGTTACACATTGTTGCAGAAAAAGAATCATCGTCTTTTAAAATTCCTTTTAAAATTTGTTCTTCTTTCAATTGTTGACGCAATTCAATTTTTGAATCAAATTTATTGTCGTCCATAATATCTTGGGCAACATCTAAAGAATCTAAATCAATATCAGTAGCAACAAAATTCCAATTGTAGGTTGCAATTCCTAATAATGGATAAATTGCAGTAGCCCCAGTACCAATATCTAAAATCTTGATATTTTCTTCAGAGGAAAGTAAGTCTGCCAAATAATGAATATAGTCTAAACGTCCAGGAATTGGTGGACACAAATTCTTCGCAGGGAAGTTCCAATTTGAAATTTTTTCAAAAGAAAACAATAACGCTTTATTCAATTCTTTTACAGCCTCAGGATTCGAAAAATCTATGGTCACAGTATCAAACTGGTTTTTGGCAACAAACTCTTTTAGTAATGGATTCACGAGAATTAACGCATCAAAATCATACCCTTTATTAAATTTGTTTTTTGGATGTAAACCTTTTTCTTTCATTCTAATTCTAGTACTGTAAACTCTAATTTCAAAGGTTTTAAAGCACCTTTTATCGCTTTTATATAAGAAGTCCCATACTTCAAATAAGATTCGGAAAAATTACGTTCCCGCTCTTCTAAACTTTGGTTTGGCAAAATCTCATTTTGAAGTTGAATAATTCTTTCAACCAACTCTTTTTGTCTTTTTTTCTCAGCTTTTAAAAAACGTTTTTTTAAATTCTCTAGGCCTTTAACTTGTTTTCTTTTTTGTGCATTTACCGCTTTTAGAAAAGAAATATCTGTTTGTTTTGCAACCGCTTCCAATTCAGAAAACTGTTTTTCTAGGAATTGAATTTTTTCATCAAAGTTAACTTTAATGTCAGCATTTTCAATTATTTTTTTTGATAATAAATCATGTTGATTTAAAAATAATTCTTCAAAAGATATCTTGAGTCTTTTCAATTTATTTCCTTGTTTTTCTGAAACTACTTGTACAGAATTCCGCAACAACAAAACAGGATATGGAATTGCTACTTCTTCAAAATATTCTTTTAAAGCTAGCCAATATGCGATTTCTCCTCCCCCCCCTACATAGCAAATGTTTGGCAAAACGACCTCTTGATACAAAGGTCTCATAATTACATTTGGAGAAAATACGGCTGGATTTTCATCAAGTTCTTTTAAAATTTCAGCTTTCGAGAAAGTAATCTTGGTCGTGTTTACCTTGTAAATTCCATCTTCAAAAAGAATACGTTCTCTAAAATCCTTGCCTAAATAAAATAAATTGATTGCTCTTGGGTTTGCTTGAATTTTATAGTTTTTCTCTAAATCTGTAATTGTTTTTGAAACGGCTTTAAAAGAAGTTTGGTTTTCTAATTCGTCTTTTATAATTGGCTGAAATAATTGTTTTAAATTAGCATCATCTCCATCAATAATAACCAAACCATATTCACCAAACAATTCATTGACAATAAAACGCGTTGCATTCGCTAAATTATCATGTTTCAAATACGCATCAGAAAATAATTTTTGAATAAATAATGCGTTCTTAGAATTCCCTAAATGTTTAGAAAACACTTCAAAAACAGCTGCCAATCCTTTTGTTGAAAATCGCCCAACAGCCCCTCCTTTTTTTCTATCCCATAATACTTTTTTTCCTTCAAAATTAAAATAATTAATTTCTTCAAAATCATGATCTTCTGTTGCCATCCAATACGTGGGTACAAAGTTTTTCTCTGGAAATTTTGTAGATAATTCTTCACACAAATTAATCGTAGAAAGAATTTTATAAAGAAAATATAAAGGTCCTGTAAATAGGTTTAATTGGTGGCCGGTAGTTATTGTAAAGGTATTTTTTTCTTTTAAAATTTGAATATTTTTATCTGTTTTTTTAGAAATCTTAAAATTTTGATATTGCCTTTTTAACGCAGCAACCAATACCAATCTTGACGATAAAGGAAATGACTGCTGTTTCTCTTGTATCTGCTTACCAAAACCAGTAATATCAGGAAAGTTATTATAAAATGGTTGTATAGATTCCTTCTTCTCTATATAATCTAACATTGTTTTAGAGAAAAATCCAGTTGTTTTAAAAGGAATCTGTGTTGCTTTCATATTCAATGAAAAATAAGATTTTTTTGAGAACAATCAGCAATAAAAATAGAATTCATTTTGTTTGATTAGTTTTTGATAAAAATACGAATAATTTCGACTTCGTCGTGAAGTAAAATTGAATCTTAAAGAAAAAGCGGTTCCAAAGTTATGTCTAAGGGTTTCATCAATGACAGGATCTAATACAGCTCAAAAACTGACTAAATTGTTGTCTTTTTGGATTATTATTTTACAGGAGTTCCATACAAATCATAATCTCCCGCTTCATGGATTTCTATCTCTATAAATTCCCCTATTTTTATGTAATGTTCTTTTGCATCGACGAGTACATCATTATCTACATCTGGAGAATCAGATTCTGTTCTTCCGTAGAAATATTCGCCATCTTTTCGATCAAACAAACACCTGAAGATTTTTCCCACCTTTTGTTGATTCAATTCCCAAGAAATTTGAGATTGAACTTCCATGATTTCATTGACTCTTTTAAATTTTACTTCAGCAGGAACATCGTCTTCTAAAACATAAGCTCCCGTATTTTCTTCGTGAGAATATTCAAAGGCACCTAAACGTTCAAAACGCATTTCTTCTACCCAATCTTTCAACTCTTGAAACATGGCTTCTGTTTCTCCTGGATACCCAACAATTAAGGTCGTTCTTATCGCCATTTCTGGAACAGCCTCCCTAAATTTATGAATTAACGCCGTTGTTTTTTCATGGGTTGTTCCACGTTTCATCGACTTTAATAACGCTGTATTTATGTGTTGCAGAGGAATGTCTAAATAATTACATACTTTAGGTTCTCGCTTCATTACTTCTAAAACATCCATTGGAAAACCTGTAGGAAATGCATAATGCATACGAATCCATTCAATTCCGTCTACTTTCGCTAAGGCTTCTAACAATTGAGCTAAAGCTCTTTTCTTATAAATATCAAGTCCGTAATAGGTTAAATCTTGCGCGATAAGCATGATTTCTTTAATTCCTTTTCCAGCTAATTTTGTTGCTTCTATAATAATATCCTCAATAGGGGTTGATACGTGTTTTCCTCTCATTAAAGGAATAGCACAAAACGAACAAGGCCTATCGCAACCTTCAGCAATTTTTAAATATGCATAATGTTTTGGTGTAGTTGTTAAACGTTCCCCAATTAACTCATGCTTATAATCGGCTTCTAAAACCTTTAATAAATTTGGCAAATCATGGGTTCCAAAATACTGATCTACATTTGGAATTTCCTTTTCTAAATCTGGCTTATAACGTTCACTTAAACAACCAGAAACAAATACTTTATCTATTTCACCAGCTTCCTTCCTTTTCGCATAATGCAAAATAGTATCAATACTTTCTTCTTTTGCTTTCCCTATAAATCCGCAGGTATTGATAACAACAATATTTCCATCATCTTCTGGGTCTTCATGAACAACGTTTTTCCCATTGGCTTTTAACTGTCCCATTAACACTTCACTATCGTAAATGTTCTTTGAACAACCTAAAGTAACAACGTTGATCTTATTTTTTGTGATGGTTTTTGTACGCATATCTTTTATTTCTAGGTGCAAATATACAGCTTAATTCGTCTTTGTACCTAAAGTTTTAAGAGGTATATAGACTCCTTATTGCGATCTTTTATGGTTTGTAATTGTACTTAGAGCTTACAAGAAACAACTTTTAGTACTTTGAAAAAATGCTAAAATAGGGGAGAAAATAAAAACTAAAAAAAAGCTTAAAAATTCCAAGCGTTTTCAATATTTAAAGGAAAGAATTTTTAAAAATCTTGGTGTACATCCCAAGCTTCTATAATATCTTTTAGGGTTTTAATAAATAGGCCTCCCAAAGCACCATTTACGACTCTATGGTCATAAGAATGGGAAACAAACATTTTTTGTCTGATACCTATAAAATCTCCTTCAGAGGTTTCAATCACTGCAGGTACTTTTCTAATGGCTCCCAAAGCGAGAATAGCAACTTGTGGTTGGTTTATAATAGGTGTTCCCATCACAGAACCAAAACCACCTACATTGGTAACGGTATAGGTACCATCTTGAACTTCGTCGGGTTTTAAAGCATTATTTCTTGCCCTGTTTGCTAGGTCATTTACTGCTTTGGTCATGCCCACTAAATTAAGCTGATCTGCATTTTTAATTACAGGAACAATTAAATTTCCATCAGGTAAAGCAGCAGCCATTCCTAAATTAATATGTTTCTTTTTAATGATGGTATCACCATCAATAGCAATATTAATTAAAGGATATTTTTTTATGGTAGTTGCAATTGCTTGCATAAATATGGGAGTAAAAGTCAATTTCGCCCCTTCTCTTTTTAAAAAAGCATCTTTAACCCTAGCCCTCCATTTTACAACATTTGTTACATCAATTTCTATAAATGATTGCACATGAGCAGAAGTTTGAATAGAATCTATCATGTGTTTTGATATCATTTTACCCATTCTACTCATTTCAATAATTTCATCGCCACCATTTACAGAAACAGGCACCACTTCAGGAGTCGTTTCATAAACTTGGTTTGAAATTTCATTTTTTGTAGGAATTAAATTTGATATTGATTGAGTCGTTGTTTTTCTACTTTCTATGTAAGATAGCATGTCTACTTTGGTGACTCTACCCTCTTTTCCTGAGCCAGCAATTGTTTCTAATTCAGAAATAGAGATGCCTTCTGTTTGAGCAATATTTCTCACTAAAGGAGAGTAAAATTTACCTGAATCAGAGGTTTTTCCAATTGGAATAGAAACAGCTTCAACAGCCTTTTCTATTGTTTTTTCAACTGCTAGTAGCTCATCTGGTATATTCGTGTCATTTTCTGTAGTATCTTCTATGCTTGCTTCTTCTCCCTCTACCTCTATTACTGCAATTGTTTCTCCAACAGCGACCACATCATCTTTTTGAAACAAAACCTCTATTAAAGTTCCTGTTACTTCAGATGGTACTTCAGAATCTACTTTATCTGTAGCAATTTCAACAACTGTTTCATCTAATTCAACGATATCTCCAACTTCTTTTAACCAAGAAGTTATTGTTGCTTCTGCAACACTTTCTCCCATTTTCGGTAACTTCAATTCAAATCTCGCCATTGCTCTCCATTTTACAGAATGCAAAAATACTAAAAATCGTTGATTTCTTTATCTTTTTAGCGCTGAAAAATAAATAAATAAAAAGAAGGTTTTTAAGGTTTTACTAAAAAAAAGAGGTGTTTAATGTTTTTTTTAATAAATAAACACACATTATAAGTAGATAGATGCTAATTACATAATTAAACCCAATCTTTAGGTTTTGCTAATACTTTTAATAATTTGACTTCTTCAGAATTTTCTTTTGGTTGATGATTGTATTTCCATTGAACAATTGGTGGTAAACTCATTAAAATACTTTCTATTCTACCATTTGTTTTAAGTCCAAAAAGAGTACCTCTATCATGTACTAAATTGAATTCTACATACCGCCCTCTTCGAACTTCTTGCCAATCTTTATTTGCTTTTGTAAATGAAATCTCTTTTCTTTTTTCAACAATAGGAACATATGAATCTAAAAAACTGTTTCCAACTTCAGACACGAAATTGAATCTATCATCCATTGAAAATTCATCCGTTTCTTTTAAATAATCAAAGAACAAGCCACCAATACCACGCGCTTCATTTCTGTGTGAATTCCAAAAATAAGTGTCACAGGTTTCTTTAAATTTTTGATAAAATTCTGGGTGATGTTTGTCACAGGACGACTTACAAACTGTATGAAAATGACGAGCATCTTCCTCGAATAAATAATAAGGTGTTAAATCTTGACCTCCACCAAACCATTGGCTTACGATATTTCCTACTTCGTCATACATTTCAAAATAACGCCAATTTGCGTGTACCGTTGGCACAAAAGGATTTGTTGGGTGCAAGACCAAACTCAAACCACAGGCAAAAAAATTTCCTTCCTTTACCTTAAACTGATTTCTTAAAACTACGGGCAACTCTCCATGAACGGCAGAAATATTTACGCCTCCTTTCTCAAAAATTGCTCCGTTTTCAATGACACGTGTTCTTCCTCCGCCTCCTTCTTCTCTTTCCCAAATGTCTTCTTCAAAACTTGCCAATCCATCAACTGCTTCTAATTTAGAAGTAATTTGGTCTTGTAAGCTCTCTATGTATGCGTAGAATTTATTCTTCATATGAATAGGCTATTTCTGCAAGGTCTCTAAAGCCTTGTCAGTTTTAATTGTCTTCTGCAAAAATAAAATGATTTGTATCATCAATATATTAATAGTCGCTTTAATTTTTATAAAAACAACGCTTCTTTGAAATAATTTCTTGATATGAAGAACACTTCTATTTCCTATAATCACTAATTATATTATGAGAAACTTTTATACTCCTTTACAGCATCAACAAATGCTTTCGCATTTTCTATGGGAATATTAGGTAAGATTCCATGACCTAAATTTACAATATATTTGTCTTTGCCAAATTCGTTAATCATTTGATGCACCATTTTCTTTATTTCTGCTGGCGGAGACAACAATCTTGAGGGATCAAAATTACCCTGTAAAGTGATATTTCCTCCTGATAAATAACGTGCATTTCTTGCAGAACAAGTCCAATCTACACCCAGAGCTGATGCACCTGATTTTGCCATGTCATTCAATGCAAACCAACATCCTTTTCCGAAAGCAATCACAGGAGTTTCATCCTTTAAAACATCAATAATTTGCTGAATGTATTGCCAAGAAAATTCTTGATAATCTACGGGAGACAACATTCCTCCCCAAGAATCAAATATTTGAACGGCGTTGACACCTGCTGCAACTTTTGCTTTTAAATATGCAATTGTGGTATCTGTTATTTTTTGCAACAAACGGTGGGCTACAACAGGATTTGTAAAACATAATTCCTTTGCTTTATCAAAGTTCTTTGAACCCTGCCCCTGAACACAATAGCATAAAATAGTCCAAGGTGAACCTGCAAAACCAATTAAAGGAATCTCATCATTTAGTTTTTCTTTGGTTGCTTTTATCGCCTCCATCACATACCCTAAAGAAGTATGCACATCAGGAACAATTACGCGGTCTAAATCTTTTTGATTGCGAATAGGATTTGGTAAATACGGTCCAAAATTTGGTTTCATTTCCACTTCAATATTCATAGCTTGTGGAATTACTAAAATATCTGAAAACAAAATAGCCGCATCCATTCCGTATCTACGAATTGGTTGCACCGTAATTTCTGAGGCCAATTCTGGTGTTTGACAACGTGTAAAGAAATCGTATTTCTTTTTGATTACCTGAAACTCTGGCAAATATCTTCCTGCCTGACGCATCATCCAAACTGGTGGTCTGTCTACCGTTTCTCCTTTTAAGGCTCTTAAAAATAAATCGTTTTTTATCATGATTTAGCTTTTGACTATTGGTTGTTTGCTGTTTTTTAATCTATTTATTAATCCGTTGGATATTTTAGCATCCTTTTCAATTAGGAGCAAAAAAGTTAAAAACTAATTGCTACTTTTTCCATTGCTCTATCAACAGCCTTTGCTATTTTTTTAACATCTCTGTTTGAAATTGCGGATGACAAAAACCAAGCTTCAAATTGACTTGGGGGCAAAAACACCCCGTTTTTAATCATTTCCCAAAAGAACACGGCAAACTTTTTCGTATCAGAAGTTTGTGCTTCCTCAAAGTTGGTAATATTGTTTTTTGTGAAAAATGGATTCATCATAGAACCAAAACGATTCACCACTAAATCTACCTGGTATTTCTTGGCAGTATCCAATAAAATAGTTTCTAAAATAGCCGCTGTTTTATTAAATTGATGATACGGATTTTGTCTTTTCAATTCTGTTAAGGTAGCAATCCCTCCAGCCATTGCAATTGGATTCCCACTTAAAGTTCCTGCTTGATACATTCCACCAAGCGGTGCAACTTCCTGCATAATTTCATTTCTAGCTCCGTAAGCTCCCACAGGAAAACCTCCACCAATCACCTTTCCTAAACAAGTAATATCTGCAGCTACTCCTAATAATTCTTGTGCTCCTCCAAATTTAGAACGGAAACCTGTCATTACTTCATCTGCAATTAGTAACGCGTCTTTTGTTTCTAGATATGCTTTCAATTCTTTTAAAAAATTGTGCTGCGGAATCACTACACCCATATTACCACAAATGGGTTCTATAATAACACCAGCAATATCATCATGTTCTGAAAAGTGTTTTTTAACACTTTCTAAATTATTATATTCCGCAATCAACGTATTTTTTACAGCGCCTTCTGGAACTCCTTTAGAACCGGGCAAACTCAACGTTGCTAGGCCTGAACCAGCGGCAACTAATAGGGAATCTTGGTGGCCATGATAACAACCTGAAAATTTTATAATTTTATCCTTGCCAGTATATGCTCTTGCTAAACGCACACCGCTTATAACTGCTTCGGTACCTGAGTTTACAAAACGGACTTTGTCCATCCCTGGAAAAGCATCACAAACTATTTTTGCTAATATGATTTCATTTTCGGTAGATGCCCCAAAAGAGTATCCATTTTTCAATGCTTTTTCAACTCCTTTTTGAACCTTTCTGTGGCGATGTCCTAAAATCATCGGGCCGTAAGAAAGTACTAAATCTATGTACTCGTTTCCATCAACATCGGTAATTTTACTTCCCTTTGCTTTTTTAATAAACAAGGGATTCCCTCCAACAGATGAAAAGGCTCTTACTGGAGAATTCACAGCTCCAACTAAATGTACCAATCCTTGTTCGTATAATTTTTGAGATTCTTTAAATTTCATTTTTAAAGCTTTTTACAATTCGCTTTACCTTATTAGCTAATTTCCAATAGGTAAATACTTAATGCTATTTATTTAATATTCTTGCAGCTTCTTTAGCAAAATAGGTAATAATAATATCTGCCCCTGCTCTTTTCATAGACAGCAAACTTTCCATCATTACTTTTTCACCATCAATCCAACCTTTCTCCGCAGCCGCTTTTACCATTGCATACTCTCCACTGACATTATAACAAGCAATAGGTCGGTCGAAATTATTTTTTAAATCTCTAATAATATCCAAATAAGACAAGGCTGGTTTTACCATTAAAATATCTGCTCCTTCTTGATCATCAAAAGTAGCTTCACGCATTCCTTCGTCTCTATTTGCAGGATCCATTTGGTAGGTTTTTCGGTCTCCAAAACTTGGCGTAGAATCTGCAGCATCTCTAAAAGGTCCATAAAAAGCGGAAGCATATTTTACCGCATATGCCATAATTGGTAAGTTGACAAAACCTGTGTTGTCCAACGATTCACGAATCATTGAAATCGTTCCATCCATCATTCCTGAGGGTGCAACCATATCGACTCCTGCTTTTGCATGAGAAATAACTTGTTTTGCAATATTCACCAAAGTAGCGTCATTATCAACATCGTTCTGATCTACTACACCACAATGCCCATGTGAAGTATATTCACAAAAACAAACATCTGTAATTACATATAAACTTGGATAATTTTTCTTAATAAAGCGAATTGCTTGTTGCATAATTCCTTTCTCATTCCAGGTTTCAGTACCTTCCTCATCTTTCTTTGCAGGAATTCCAAATAATAATACTGCTGGAATATTTAAAGCAACAACTTCTTCTAATTCTTCAGAAACTCGATCCAAAGAAAAACGTTTAATTCCTGGCATAGAAACAATTTCTGTTGCGATGTTTTCACCTTCTTCTATAAAAAGTGGATAGATGAAATCGTCTACAGAAAGCCTTGTTTCTCTAACAAGTTTTCTAATCCCTTCTGATTTTCTAAGTCTTCTTGTTCTATACATTTTTAAGATTTTATACTTCTATAAGGTTTCTAAAACCTTACAGAAACTAGGTTTTAGGATGTACTTTATTTAGAAAAATAAGTATTCACTAATTCTAGAACACTATCAACACTTGGCATATTTGCTACTACTACTTTGTCAAAATGTTTTCTTGCTGTTACTGCAGTAGTTTCTCCAATACAAAAAGCAACTTTGTCTGTTGTGTTTTTGATTAAATAACTCTCAATTCCTGAGGGACTGTAAAACAAAACTCCCGCAACGTCATCATCAATTTTCTCCGGACTTAACATGGTTTTATAAGCTTCTACTTCATTTACAACAATCCCTTTTGCTTGTAAAAGAGTAGGCAAAACATCCAATCTTAAATCACTACAAAAATAAGTGACTCCTTTAATTTCTAATTCTTTTGATAAATATGCGGCTAATTTCTCTGCGTTTTTTGCAACGTAGGCAACTTTGCCTATTCTATTTTCTATTAGCTTTTTTGTTCTTCTACCAACACAAAAAATATTCTTGAAATTCATTTCATCTTTTGTGAAAGAATTCAAAATTGCTTCTACACCATTTTGACTTGTAAGAATTACATTCTCAATTTCTTTTTTCATCACTTTAGGAGGAATTCTATTAAAACGAATTTTAATAAAATCGCTATCCTTGATACCAATTGTATGTGATATTGACTCTTTTTGAAGCTCAGAAAGTTTTTTAGTTGAATAAACCGTTTTTAAAAGAGTAAAAACAGCTTCATCTTCAAGCATCAATTGCTTTCCACCTCTATTAATAACATAATCTGCACAATCTTTTGCCAAAAACTTATGGCTCCCTAATTTTGCATTTTTTGCAACTCTAATTTTTTTTGAACCGTCTTTATTTAATAAAACAGCTTTAAAAGTTACTTCTTCAGTTCTTGCATCAACATAGGCCAAGGCTCCTATTGGAGCAGTACAACCACCTTCTAGTAAACGAAGGAACTCGCGCTCAACACCTACACAGACTTTAGTTTCGTAATGATTTAATTGCTCACAAGCATCTATTGAATACGTGTCATTCTCTAAAGCAGCGATCATAACTGCACCTTGGGCTGGCGCAGGAATCATCCATGGAAGATCTACGGTTTCTTCAGGTCTGATCCCAAGTCTCTCTAATCCCGCAGCGGCAAAAACAGCCCCATTCCAAGTTTCACTAGCCTCTAATTTTTCTAAACGTGTATTTACATTTCCTCTTAAATCCTCTACCTTATGAGTTGGATAGCGATTTAACCACATTGCTTTTCTTCTCAAACTTCCTGTAGCAATAATTCCTTTTGGCTCTCCAAAAAACTCTTCAGTACCTTTTAAAACTAAGATATCATTATAATTTCCGCGTTTTAGAACAGCAGCTTGCACAATACCCTCGGGCAAAGATGTGGGTACATCTTTTAAAGAATGAACAGCAATATCAATATCACCATTTAGCATGGCAATATCTAAGTTTTTAGTAAAAATTCCCGTAATTCCTAATTCATACAAAGGCTTATCTAAAACAAGATCTCCTGTAGATTTGATAGGAACCAAGACTGACTCGTATCCCAATTCTTTTAATTCTTTAAGCACTTTGTTTGCTTGCCAAAGCGCCAATTGGCTATCGCGAGTTCCTATTCTTATTATTTTTTGCATGGGGCTTGGGTTAAGATTTAAAAACCTTATTAATTACTTGAAGGCTTTGTGATACAGATGTTTCTTCATCTTTTAAATGTTTCACAAATTGAGTGGTTATTTTTTGAATAAAACGGGAAGTTAATATTTCTGCTTGACTTTCGTCAAAACCAGTAATTTTTTTCTTCTGAAAACTAATTTCATCGTTTTTAATATTTTCTAGTGATTGCTTTAAAGCAGCAATTGCGGGTGTAAATCTTCGATGATTTAACCACTCTTTAAACTCTGCTTTGTGCGTTTCTATAATTGCTTCTGCAAATGGAACTTCGTTTAAACGAACCGCTAACGTTTCATCCGTGATTTTAGAAAGTTCGTCTATGTTTACTATTGAAACGTTCTTAAAATCATTGACTTCTTTTGAAACATTTTCTGGCATAGACAAATCTAAAATCAACAACTCTTGATTGCTCCCAACATGTTCTTTTGTTATTGTTGGTTTATCTGCTCCTGTAGAAACGATTAAAACAGCTGCTTTTTTAATTTCTGCTGATAGGTTTTCAATCAAAGATTTCTTAATAGAAGGATGCTCCTTTATAAACTCTGTCGTTTTTTCTTGGGTTCTATTAATTAGACAAACTGATTTGTTTTCAGTATATTCTGCCAAGTTTTTACAGGTATGCCTCCCCATTTTACCCAAACCAAATACTAAAATATTTTTAGTATTGTAATCTGGTAAATTTTTGATGATATACTGAACAGCTGCATAAGAAACAGAAGTAGTTCCTGAACTTAATTTTGTTTCATTCTTAACCCGCTTACTTGCCTGTAAAACACAATTCACCAAACGCTCTGTGTAAGCATTTGTCGTTTTTATTTTTTTTGCCAATTTATAAGCGTATTTCAATTGGCCTACAATTTCATAATCTCCTAAAATCTGACTATCTAAACCAGTACCAATTCGAAACAAATGATGCACTGCTTCTTTGTTTTTTTGGATGCTACAAATCGTATTAAATTCCTTTACGCTACCCTCCGAAAAATCGCACAATAATTCAATCAACAAACAAGGACGTTTTGCAAAACCAAAAATTTCAGTTCTATTACATGTCGAAATTATAAAAATAGAAGTAACCCCTCTGGTCTTCGCAGCTTTTAGAAGAGCGATTTGATTTTCTGTGGATACAGAAAACTTCCCGCGTATTTCTGCTTCAGCCTTTTTGTAGCTTACACCAATATTATAAAAATGTTCTTGTCCTAATTCCTCCATAAATATTCAAAAGATTTAGCAAAAATAAAAACTTCAATAAGATAAAAATGTCGCTCAAAGGACTTTTAATAACGTTCTATGTTTTTTCCTTACTATTTTTTGATAAAAAGTATAAAAACCCTTATTTTTGTATCATTAACAGCTTTTATATAGTTTTTATATAGAATGGTTCTAAATAGAAACAACTTCAAAAATAGAGAAATATATGTTTAAAAATGTCGGAGAAAGTTCTTTAGATGAAATTACATTAGAAAAAGGGTTTTATGTGCTTCATTTTCAGAACGAAAGCGATAAGATACAACACTTTGAAAGAGAAATTGACAGCTCATTTCTGCAAATGCATTTTTGTTTGCGTGGAAATTCAAAATTTTTATTTAATAATGGTTCTTATTCCTTTGATGTTTTAGATAACAGATCTATTCTCCTCTATAATCCGCAAAGAATATTACCCATCAATTTAGAAATTCAACCAAAAACAACCTTGGTTTCTTTATTAATTTCTATTGAAAAATTTCACTCCTTATTTTCTAAAGAAGCTGGATACATTCCTTTTTTAAGTGATGAAAATAGCAATCGAAAATTTTATGATGACACAGAAATAAAACCAACAGTTGGTATCGTTTTACAGCAAATCATAAATTCTAATATCAATAGCGCTATAAGAGAATTATATGTAAAAGGAAAAATTTACGAATTACTAAGCCTCCATTTTCAAAAAGAAGAAAATGTAGACACAGAATATTGCCCTTTTTTAGTGGATGAACAAAATGTACTGAAAATTAGAAAAGCAAAAGATATTATTATTTCGAGAATGTCTGAGCCTCCAAGTTTACAAGAATTAGCAACAGAAATAGGTTTAAATTTAAAAAAGCTAAAAGAAGGCTTTAAACAAATTTATGGCGATACTGTTTACAGTTTTTTATTTGATTACAAAATGGAACATGCTCGAAAATTACTAGAAAGCAATCAATACAACGTAAACGAAGTTGGTTTGCAAGTTGGCTATAGTACTGCAAGTCATTTTATTGCAGCGTTTAAAAAGAAATTTGGCACAACGCCAAAGAAGTATGTAATGAGTTTAAATTCATAAATTCAATATTTTTAGAAACAAGAACAAAGCCTTTGGAACAATTATCACATGACGACATACAAAATAAGCAACAAGAATTTCCAATAACGATTGTGTGCGACGCAATTCGAACCCCTGAAAATATTGGAATGTGTTTTCGAATTGCTGAAAGTTTTGGAGTGAAAAAAATATATTTCCATGAGGATTCACCTTCGATAGAGAATAGAATTGTAAAAAAGACGGCTAGAAATACGGTGAGTCAAATTAAACATGCTGTTTATAAAGATTTTAAAGAAATTATTCCTCAATTAAAAGCAGAAGGCAACACCATTATTGGAATAGAAATTACTGATAAAAGCATCAAGATTCAAGATTTTGATTTTAAAATAAATGAAAAAATCGTCTTACTTTTGGGAAGTGAAAGAAATGGAATTGAAAATATAAATTTAGTTGATAAAACAATTGCAATACCAATGTATGGAAGAAATTCATCTATGAACGTAATACATAGTTTGGCGATTACTTTGTATGAAGTTACGAATCAATTATCCCATCCTGATCTTCCCTAAAGCAATGAATACATTGTGGGAGAAAGATAAAGTTGAATTTATTTAGCATTTAAATAGAATGAGGTTTTAAAATAAATAAAGAATATTAAAAATATATAATAGTTAAATTAATGCAACAATTTCTTCCCTTAGGGAAGATTAAGAATAGAATATGAAAGGAATATTATTAAATAATTTAGGATCACCAGACTCAACAGACACAAAAGATGTAAAAAGGTATTTGGGAGAATTTTTAATGGACGAACGCGTTATTGACATTCCTTTTTGGAAACGCTGGATATTAATTAAAGGAATTATCTTAAAAATTAGACCTAAAAAATCAGGGACTGCTTACAAGAAAATCTGGTGGAAAGAAGGTTCACCTCTAGTCGTAATTTCAGAAAGGTTTGCAAAGAAAGTAAGGGATAAAATGGATATTCCTGTTACTTTGGCAATGCGTTATGGTTCTATGTCTATGGAAAAAGGAATTAAAGAATTAACAGATCAAGGAGTTACAGAAATCATGTTGGTTCCTTTATACCCGCATTATGCAATGTCTTCTTATGAGACGGTCGTAGTTCAGGCGGAAGAAATTTTGACAAACAAATACCCTGAAGTAAAACTAGATACTTTACCTCCCTTCTATAACAAACCAGACTATATAAAAGCGATGAGCGACAATATTGCAAAGCACTTAAAGGGATTTGAATATGACCATGTTTTGTTTTCTTATCATGGAATTCCAGAACGTCATATTAGAAAATCTGACCCTACAAAAAGTCACTGTAAACTAGATGGTTCTTGTTGTGAACGCAATTCTGTAGCGCACTATACATGTTACAGACATCAATGTTTTGAAACAACAAAAGGAATTGCAAAACAGCTAGGTTTTGATGAAACAAATCATAGTAATTCATTTCAATCTCGCCTACTAAAAGACCCTTGGTTAAAGCCTTACACTGATTTTGAGCTGGAAAAATTCCCAGAAATGGGCAAGAAAAAAGTGGCTGTTATAACACCTGCTTTTGTTGCTGATTGTTTAGAAACTTTAGAGGAAATTGCCATGGAAGGAAAAGAAGATTTCTTAGAAGCTGGTGGAACTCATTATAAACACATACCTTGTATGAATGATAATGACGATTGGGTAGATGTGATGGTTTCTTGGTTGAATGCGTGGAAGCATAAAAATTAGTTATTGGCGGTTGATGGTATTAAATAAAATATATATTTTTTAATCTTTTAATAATAAATTATGGATTTCCTATACGTAAAAGCATTACACATTATCTTTGTTGTTACTTGGTTTGCAGGATTATTTTATATTGTCCGCTTATTTATTTACAGTGTAGAAGCTGAAAAAAAAGAGGCGCCTGCAAAAGAAATTCTACAAACTCAATACAAATTAATGAGCAAACGCTTATGGTATATCATTACTTGGCCATCAGCTATTTTAGCAAGTTTTTTTGCTTTTTGGATGTTGTATAAAAATCCATACTATTTAGAAATGCCCTGGATGCATATTAAATTAGCTTTTGTATTGGCATTGTATTTTTACCATTATTCATGTCAGAGAATATACACTCAACTGCAAAATAACATTGTCAAATACTCCGCTTTAAAACTAAGAATCTGGAATGAAGTAGCGACCATCATTCTTTTTGCTATCGTATTTTTAGTAACACTAAAAAGTGCTATTAATTGGATTTGGGGCGTAGTAGGTATTTTACTTTTTGGTATTTTACTGATGCTCGCTGTTAGACTCTATAAAAAAATTAGAGAAAAAAAAACATGGGAAAAAGCAGAGAAAGAAGTTTTAGAGGGAGAATAGCTACAGTCTCAGTCGAACACTGCTTACTGAGAATGCTTACTGTAAACTACCTACTGATACTCTGTTCAAAAGGTATTCTATTCACAATAGATCTTCCAAGAGTGACTTCATCTGCATATTCTAATTCATCACCAACAGAAATACCGCGTGCAATTGTGGAGGTTATGATTTCAAATTTTTCTATTTGTTTAAAAATATAAAAATTGGTTGTATCTCCTTCCATTGTTGAGCTTAAAGCAAAAACAAGTTCCTTTATTTTTCCGTTTTCTATTTTATGAACCAACGATTCTATCTGTAAATCTTGAGGTCCAATTCCTTCAATAGGAGAGATTTTCCCTCCCAAGACATGATACAAACCATTGAACTGAGAGGTGCTTTCAATTGCCATTACATCACGAATATCTTCAACAACACAAACAATTTCAGCGTTTCTTTTTGGGTTATTACAAATATCACAGATCGCTGTATCAGAAATATTATGGCACTTTTCGCAGGTTTTTACATCATTCCTAAGATGCAACAAAGCCTCAGATAAAAACTTTGTATTCTCGGCAGGTTGCTTTATTAAATGCAACACCAAACGCAATGCAGTACGCTTTCCAATCCCTGGTAAACGAGACACTTCGTTTACAGCATTTTCTAAAAGTTTCGATGAAAAATCCATAGTTGGCAAAATTACGAATTATCAATTAATTACGTATTATAAATTACGAATTACGACGCGGAAAATTACACTTTATTTTTAGGAATACTTTTTTTAATTTAAAGCATATAATTTTGCTATTTCCTACTCCTTAAGCGCTAAAAATTCTATATTCGTAATTCCTATTTGAATATTCATAAAATCACCTATGCAACCACTTCATATTATAATCCTAATTGTCAGTTATTTTTCTGTATTGATTTTAATTTCATTTGTTACAAGTAAATCTGCAAACAATACTACATTTTTTAAGGCTGATAATTCTTCGCCTTGGTATTTAGTGGCTTTTGGTATGATTGGCGCTTCACTTTCTGGCGTTACATTTATCTCAGTTCCTGGTTGGGTAGAAGATGCAAATATGAGTTATTTCCAAATGGTTTTAGGCTATGTTGTTGGCTATGCAATTATCGGATTCGTATTACTCCCACTCTATTATCGGTTAAATTTAACATCCATTTACACCTATTTACAAGACCGATTTGGAACCTATTCTTATAAAACTGGAGCTAGTTTTTTCTTACTTTCGAGAACAATCGGAGCTGCTTTTCGATTATTTTTAGTAGCAAATGTGTTACAAATAATTTTATTTGATGCCTATGGAGTTCCTTTTTGGGTAACCGTCTCCATTACTATTTTATTAATTTGGCTATACACTTTTAAAGGTGGTATAAAAACAATTGTTTGGACGGACACTTTGCAAACATTATTTATGTTAATTGCTGTAGGAGTCTGTATTTATACGATTTCGAGTGAAATGGGAATAGATAACTTATTTACCTATGTAGCAGATAGCAAACTGTCAAAAACCTTTTTTTTTGAGGATGTAAATGCTGGAAATTACTTTTGGAAACAATTTTTAGCGGGTGCTTTTATTGCTGTTGTAATGACAGGTTTAGACCAAGATATGATGCAAAAAAACTTAACCTGTAGAAACTTAAAAGACGCACAAAAAAACATGTTTTGGTTTACAATCGTGTTAGTGATTGTCAACTTTTTCTTTTTAGCTTTAGGGGTTTTACTAACCGATTACGCACAACAAAACGGAATTGACGCGCACAAAGATCAACTCTTTCCAATTATTGCAACCAAAGGAACTTTAGGCTTGGCAACGGCCTTATTCTTCTTACTAGGTCTAATTGCTGCGGCATACTCTAGTGCAGACTCGGCCTTAACTTCTTTAACGACATCATTTAGTATCGATATCTTAGAAATTGACAAAAAGAAAAACAAAAGTGAGCAAGAAAAAATCAGAAAGAAGATTCATATTCTTTTCTCTTTTATATTAATAGCCACCATACTAATTTTTAAATATTTTATTGCCGACACCAGTGTAATTGCCAAAATATTCACATTTGCAGGTTATACATACGGATCTCTGTTAGGTTTATATGCTTTTGGATTGTTTACAAAACTAAAAGTGAAAGATAAAATGGTGCCTGCAATTTGTATCATTGCACCAATTCTAACCTTAATAATTAGTTATTATTCTAAAGAAAAATTAGGGTTTGATTTTGGTTTTTTTGTATTGGTTTTAAATGGATTTTTAACTTTTGTTGGATTGTATCTATTTAAAAGATAACTATGAAAAAAACGATTTCTATTATTGGAGGCGGATCTGCATCCCTATTTTTAGCAGCTTTTTTGGATATTAAAAAATTCAAAATCACTATTTATGAAAAAAATAAAACTGCTGGTAGAAAATTTTTAGTTGCTGGAAAAGGTGGTTTTAATTTGACCCATTCAGCACCAATTCTTGAATTAACGAAACAGTATACTCCAAACGATTTTTTAAAAGATTCACTATTAAACTTTACAAATGATGATTTTAGAAATTGGTTGAAAACGATAGGGATTCCCACTTATATTGGCAGCAGTAAAAGAGTCTATCCAAAAGAAGGTATAAAACCAATTACAGTTTTAAACACCCTTCTAAATCACTTAAAAGGAAAAGGAATTATTTTCAAATATGAACATACTTTTTCAGATTGGAATGCTGAAGACAATTTAATTGTTAATGATAAAATTATCTCGTCGGATTACAGTGTTTTTTCTTTGGGTGGCAAAAGTTGGAAGATTACAGGTTCTGATGGAAGTTGGTTGGAAAAATTTCAGAAAAAAGGAATAAAAACAGCCCCTTTTGAAGCTTCAAACTGTGCTTTTCATATTAATTGGAAATCGGAATTTATCAGTCAAAATGAAGGGAATCCTTTAAAAAATATTGCGACCTATTGTTCTGGAAAAATGCAAAAAGGAGAAGCAGTAATTACCAAATTTGGATTAGAAGGAAATGCTATTTATGGTTTGAGCCCGTATATTAGAGAACAATTAAAAACACAAGAAAAAGCAATTATTTACATTGACTTTAAACCAACATTGACTTTAGAAAGTGTAGCTGTTAAAATAGTAAATTCAACCTTTAAAAACACCACTCAAGTATTAAAGAAGGAATTAAAACTAAGCAATTCGCAAGTTCAATTATTAAAAATACATCTTTCTAAAGAAGTCTATTTGGACTCAGAGCTGTTATCAAAACAAATTAAAAGATTCCCTTTAGAAATCATTGCTTTAGGATCTTTAGACGCAGCAATATCTACTGTTGGCGGAATTGACTTAAACGCTGTTGACGCGAATTATCAACTGCATAAAATCACAAATCAGTTTTGTATCGGAGAAATGCTCAATTGGGATGCACCCACCGGCGGGTATTTATTACAGGCTTGTGCAAGTTCGGGTGTTTATCTAGCAAAATATTTAAATAAAAAATATTAAAAACTCCATTTTATAATGTTTGTACTCTTAAAATAATCTGTATTTTTACTCTATCCAACGAAACAAAATGTCAAAAGACTTAAGTAATTATCGTAAATCTTACGAAAAGCAAGAACTTTTAGAAAGTAATTGTCCAGAAAACCCAATAGAATTATTTCAAACTTGGTTTAAAAATGCCGATGCTTCCGAGATGATTACTGAAACAAATGCCATGACGATTTCATCTGTTGGTTTGGATGGCTTTCCTAAAAATAGAGTTGTTTTACTAAAAAAATATACTCAGGAAGGTTTTATCTTTTACACAAATTATACTTCAGAAAAAGGAAAAGCAATCGCAGTGAACGACCGAGTTTGTTTATCTTTTTTTTGGGAAGGATTAGAACAGCAAATTATCATCAAAGGAAAAGCAGAAAAGCTAGCAGAAAATGTATCAGATGGTTATTTTGAATCGCGTCCAAAAGGAAGTAAACTAGGTGCTTGGGCATCTAATCAAAGCTCGGTGGTTAGCTCAAGAGAGGAATTAGAATCGAATTTAAAAACTTTTGAAAAGAAATTTGAAGGACAAGAAATTCTTCGCCCCAAACATTGGGGAGGCTTTCTTGTAAAACCAATTTCAATAGAATTCTGGCAAGGAAGACCCAATAGAATGCATGACAGAATTAAATATACATTGACCGAAGATTTTTCTTGGAAACTAGAAAGGTTAGCCCCTTAATTTTTATATTTACATTAGATAATAAATAAGAATGAAAACATTATACATTGTTCGTCACGCAAAATCTTCATGGGAATACGAGGGTATAGAAGATATTGATAGACCCCTAAAAAGACGTGGAATAAAAGACGCTCATTTAATGTCTAAATTCTTATCAAAAGAAATAGACAGGCCTGACGTTTTTGTATCAAGTAGTGCTAATAGAGCTTTACATACTGCATTAATTTTTTGCGAAAATTTTGAATATCCATTATCAAACATTAAAATAAAAAGGCAATTATATAGTTTTAGTGATGGTTACTTAGTAAAAACGGTGAATGCTTTGGATGATGGTTTTAATTCTGCTATTATATTTAGTCACGACCACGGAATCAATTCATTTGTAAATAAGTTTGGCAACAAACCAATTTCTCATGTAACTACTTGTGGGGTTATAGGAATTCAATTTGATGACAAACACTGGAAAAACATAAAAAAGGGGAAAACTTTTATGATCGATTTTCCCAAAAATCATAAATAAAATAATTTGTTAGAAATTAAAAAATTCGGAGCGATCGATATTGGGTCAAATGCAATTAGGTTATTAATTTCCAATGTTATTGTGTCTGAAGACAAAGAACCTCAATTTAAAAAATCTTCTTTAGTTCGGGTTCCCATTCGTTTGGGAGCAGATGCGTTTGTTGGTAAAGGAACTATTAGCGAACAAAACATCACAAGAATGATCCAAGCCATGAAAGCATTTAAGCTATTAATGAATGTTCATGGGGTAGAAAGATATAAAGCTTGTGCGACTTCGGCTATGAGAGAAGCAAAAAATGGAAAAGAAGTCGTTGAAAAAATTCTTGAGAAAACAGATGTAAAAATTGATATCATAAGCGGTAAAGAAGAAGCAGCAATTATTTCATCTACCGATTTAAATAAATTAATAGAAGGAGATACATCTTATTTATATGTTGATGTTGGTGGGGGTAGTACAGAGTTAACCGTTTTTTCTGAAGGGAAAATCATTAATTCAAAATCTTTTAAAATGGGTACTGTCCGTTTATTGAACAACAAAAAAACAGTAAATAAAGAAATTTTTTCCAACGTAGAAAAATGGATAAAGAAAAATACTAAAGGATTAAAAAAAATATCCTTAATTGGTTCTGGAGGTAACATTAACCGACTGTTCAAAATGTCCGGGAGAGCAGAAGGAAAACCTATTTCTTACATTTATCTAAATGCCCAATATCAATTTTTAAAACAAATGTCTTTTGATGAAAGAGTTTCAGAATTAAGTTTAAATTCAGATAGAGCAGATGTTATTATACCTGCCACAAAAATATACTTATCCGCCATGAAATGGAGTGGCGCTAGAAAAATTTATGTTCCAAAAATTGGACTTTCAGACGGCATAATTAAAAGCCTTTTTTACAATAAGTTGTAACTATTATTTTATTTTCAATATATCCTGTTTTTCTTTTAGTTTATATGTGACTTCCAAGAAAATGATGTGTCATACAAGTGATAACAAAAAATTAAAACAGTTTCATTATGAAAAAAATTTTATTTAGTACCATGCTATTAATATTTGGGGCAACAGCATTTGCCCAAGACCTACCAAAAAATCCAGAACCAGGAAAATGTTATGTGCGTTGTAAAACTCCTGAAATATGGAAAAATGAAAATGTAACTATTGAAATTTCTCCAGCTTACAAAAAAATTGTTACCCACCCTGCAACATACAAAAATGTCACTGAAGAAATAATCATTAAAGAAGCTGGTGAAAGTTTAGTAATTGTTCCTGCAGTTTGGAAAACTAAAGTTGTGACTTATACTTCTAAAGAAAGTGCAAATAAGTTAAAAATCTCCAAAGCTACATTTTCTTCAGTTAACCAAACCATCGAAACAAAAGCAGCTTCTGCAGAATGGGAAATGAGTGAAAAAGCTCCAGATTGCGAATCTAGTGACCCAAATGACTGTAGATACTGGTGCTTTAAACCTTTACCAGCTAAATTTACTACCATAGCTTTAACGAAATTAGTTAATGATGCATCTGTATCTTCAATTAAAGTTCCTGGCGCAGAAAAAACGTATGTAAAAAAAGTAATGGCTACCCCTCCAACAACAAAAGTTATTGTAATTCCTGCTATTTACGGAACAGTTGAGAAAACAGTTTTAGTAAAAGATGCTTGGAAAGAAGAGATAGAAATTGCTGCTAAATACAAAACGATATCTAAAGAAATATTAGTTAACAAAGGTGGCTTAACTACCTGGAAAGAAGTTGAGTGTGAATTAGTAAATAATACTATTTTACCAATTAACTGGAATATAGGAAGTGCTACTTTAACTTCAACTGCAAAAAGAATCATTGATTCTAGATTGTTACCTATATTAAAAGAAGGTGTTGCAATCGCTTTAGAATCTCACACAGATGCTAGGGGAAGTAGTGTAAGCAACCAAAAATTATCTGAAAGGAGAGCGCAAGCGGTAACAAACTATTTAATTTCTAAAGGTATAAATCCTAGTCAATTAACTGGTAATGGCTTAGGTGAATCCAAATTAACAAATAGGTGTGCCGATGAAGTTTCATGTACAGAGGCAGAACACAGAGCAAACAGAAGAACTTCTTTTAGAGTAATTAATCAAAAGTAATTAATTTCTTTAAAAAATAATTTAAAAAAACCGAGGCAAGAGCTTCGGTTTTTTTTATGATAAATTGTTTTAATAATTTTCTAATACTGACTGAAAAAATGGATAATAGTATTCCGTTAAAATAAGTCCTTTTTTATAGGCTATCTTCTTTCCTTTGTGGTTAACAAAAAGGATTGTTGGAAATCCTCTAATTTTATATTTCCTTTTTAAATCATAATTAACTTCTAATTTTTTTGGAGAAACTAAATCTTTATTTCTTGGATGATCTGCTTCGTATAAAATTAAATCTTTATCCGCTAATTTTTTAAATTTTTCTGAATGAAAGAGCTTTTTATCTAAAACCTTACAGGGTCCACACCAATCTGAACCCGTAAAATAAATAAGTACTGGTTTATTTTCTTTTTTTGATTTTTTTAGTGCGCCTTTAAAGGTCGCTTCCCAATTTAAAGTTTTTTTCTTTATGGATACTACAGCAGACTCCTGCCCAAAAATATTAGCAATCAAAAATAAACATGTCGCATAACTTAATATAACTTTTTTCATGAGAACTAATTTACACAAAAATATCAAAAATAATACCAAATAGAAAATACTATCAAGCAATAATTAAAAATCAATTAAATTCAATGTTTTTTTACGTTGAATTTTTTTTGTTGGAGTCTCTATAAACGCGGCTATAAAATAAATCTCTTTTGGTATTTCATATTTGGAAAGTGATGCTATTTTTTTAATTTCAGCGTTGATAAATTGTTTCTCTTCTAAAACGTTGTTCGTTTTTAACTCAACAAGCAAAATCAATTTTTTTCCTAATTTTTGATCAGTAATACCGGCAACAAAAAAACGAGTCGTCATTATTTTAGCTAATTTTTCTTCTATGCGTTCTGGATATAATTTTACTCCTCCAGAATTTATGACAGTATCAAAACGCCCTAACCATTGAAATTGAGTGTCCGAAATCAACTGAACAATATCATTCGTGAAAATCACATTCTTTGAAATTTTTGGTGCAACAATAACTAAACAATTTCTTGCGTCTTTATAAATTTCTACATTGGGTAAAGTTTGATAGTATTCTTGATGAAGAACTTGCTTGGTCATTCCCTCTTGAAAAAACAACAAATTATTCAACTTTTTAACAGCAATATGTGTAATTGTTTCTGTCATTCCATAAGTAGCAAAAACACTGGTAGAAAGAGTTTGTAATTTATTTTGTAATTGCTTGGAAACTTCACCTCCCCCAATAATTATTTTTTTTATTAGATGTAGTGAATCTATAGAATTTTCTAACTGCAAGGGAACCATTGCAGAAAAATCATACTTCTTTTTAAGTCCTTTTAAAGGAGATGAGTTTGGTTTCACAACATCTAAGTGCCAACCTAAAGATAAGGCTCTTACCAGCATCATTTTACCTGCAATAAAGTCAACATGCAAACACAATAATGCAGTCGTACTTTCTTTTAAATCAAAGTACTTTCCAGTAGCAAATGCCGAATGAATCATCTGCTCTTTTTGTAATTTAATTTCTTTAGGATTGCCTGTAGAGCCAGAAGTTTTTACATAAATAAAAGAATCTGTAGAAAACCAAGTTTCTAAAAATCGATATACTTCATCAGAAAAATCATGCGCATATAACAACAACTCATCAACAGATGAAAATGAAATTCCATTTAATTGAAAGTCTTTATGAAATTTATCTAACTTCAATATTCTTTAGTGTTAATCGGTTCTTCAATCTTTCCTGATAATTTTTCTATCCAATTTTTCCATCCATACTTTCTAGAAAAAATAAAGAGTATTAGTGGGTATAAAACGAATACGGGAAAAAACATTTCCCAGCCCACAGAGGGTTCGGAAGTATCAACATATAGAGCATCTGTTTGAAAAACAGTCCAATTTGTGGTCACAAAAATAGCAGCGATAATATTATTAACAGCATGTAAACCAAGAGACAGCTCCGTACCTTCATCCATTAATGTTGTCATCCCATAAAATAAACCTGTACCAATATAAAAAACCATAGAAATAGATCCTAATTTCTGAACTTCGGGATTAGCAGCATGTAATAACCCAAAACAAACAGAAGTTAAAATCAATGGCAACCACCTATTTCTTGCTAAGATTCCTATTCCCTGCATAAAATACCCTCTAAATAATAATTCTTCAAAGGAAGTTTGAAAAGGTAAAAACAAAAAAGAAACTGCTAATAATGTAAAAAAAGGAACGGGTTTAAAGTTCCAAACATAATTTTCTGGTGAAATGAAAATCCCTAAAATAATTACGACAGTAGCAATAATTCCCCAAAGAATAAAACCAAACCAAAAACGCTTCCAATCTATAGATTTTCTACTGGTAACCAGGGCCGTGAAATTTCTTTTATGAATGAACTTAACACTAACAAAAAGGCTGATCAATCCAAAAATAAACATCAAAATCATAAGAAAAAGAAAGAGATTATTATCGATTCCTAAAGTCATGAAATTATCTTTTCCTGAATTCACAAACTCACTCATACTTGCCGAATGCATAGAAGCAACAACGTGTAACGGAATGGCACCCACCAACTGCCAACCAACAAAAACAACAAATAGGGTTAACATCCAATGATACCATTTCTTCTTTCCTTTGTATGCTTGTTGTATATAATTCATGATTTATAAATTAAAGTCCCAACTTTGTTTGGGGTTGTAACATAAAGTTCCTTTTTTTACTTCTAATGGACTTGAAAAGTTATTTGTAAACAAACTTCCTGTTCCCAATCCTTGAGGTAAATTGTTTTGTAATGTTTCTGTAAATTGTGCTATTGCATTTAACCCTATATTACTTTCTAAAGCAGAAGTAATCCACCAATTACAATTATTCTGTGATGCTAATTTAACCCATTCTAAACTACCAGTAAAACCACCAATTAAACTTGGCTTTAAAATGATAAATTGGGGTTGAATGGTTGCTAATAATTGTTGCTTTTCTTCGGATGAGAAAACACCTATTAATTCTTCGTCTAATGCAATAGGCAAAGGGGTTTTAGCACATAACTCTGCCATTTCTTGAACTTGACCTTGCTGAATTGGTTGTTCTATTGAATGAATCTCTAATGCAGATAATCTATGTAATTTTTCTAATGCATTCTTTGAATTGAATGCGCCATTTGCATCTACTCTCAATTCAATTTCTTTGGATGAAAATTCTCTTCTGATGGATTGAAGTAAGGCAATTTCTGAGTCAAAATTAATAGCACCAATTTTCATCTTGATACAAGAAAAACCACTTGCTAACTTTTCTTTAATTTGTTTTTTCATAAACTCCTTCTCTCCCATCCAAACCAAACCATTTATAGGGATTGCTTTTTTCCCTTCTGTAAATTGGGATGGAAACAACTCAAAAGGGCTTTCACTTTTCAAGGATAAAAAAGCTTGTTCTAATCCAAATTGAATCGATGGAAACTCAATAAATTTTGACAATAATTCTTCTAAACCAAGATGGATATTATTACATACCCAAAGAAGTTTTTCTTCATAATTAGAAACATCATCAATACTTAAACCTCTAAACAGACCTGTTTCTCCAATTCCTTTTTTACCCTTTTCTTGTAAAATAATAAACCAAGTTTCTTTCGTTTTTAGAATTCCACGGGAGGTGCCACTTGGGTTTCTAAAATTGAGCAAGTGTTTTCTATAGGTTGCTTTTATCAATATTATATGAATTATTTTTTAAAAAAGTACTCGATATAATTTTTCTCTCTTCTTTAGAAAAATCAATCGAACTGATAGTTTTAATTACTGTTGTCCTATATATTTTTTAAAATTATTTAAATACATTTGATCTTGTTCTTGGAAAGTTCCTTTGAAATAAGGAAACATACACCCCATTAAATACGTTTCACTCTGACAACTTGAGTTCAAAGTAATCGTTGTAAAACCAGCCTTTTCAATAAAAACATAATCATCTATTTTTAGCATATTTTCTGCATTAAAAAAAAGAGTTACTTTTTCATTTGGCACATATGCAATTACTTGTTCTGTCATCACAATTTCTTGCCCTTTATTTTCTATGACAACCTTATAAACACTCCCTATTTTCCCAGGATTCTCTTTTATAGCTTCAAATGATTTTACTTCTGGAATCCAATTTTTTATATTTTGTGAATTATTGAACGTTTTAAAAACTTCAGAAACAGATTTATCTATAGAAACCTGAGCGGTATAACTTGTTTCTTTTATAAGTATACCTGTAAGAAGAAAAACAACAACAAAAGCTGAAATGATTCCTAAAATTATTTTTATTGTTTTCATGTATCTCTTTTAAATAATTGTACTTGTTATTGCAAAAAGAATTGCAAACAAAAAAGTACTTAATGCTACTTTTTTTAATTCACTATCTAATTCAGCGGAAATTTTATTTTGCGAAACTGTTTTTATATTTTTAATTAATGGGATAAAAGCAACTAAAAAGAGCAGTTGATATATCGATCTAAAATTTAAAAAAGTATATATTGATGCAGCAACTAATGCTCCTAAAATTAGCAAATAATGATATAATTTTGCTTTTTTAACTCCTAATTTAACGACCAAGGTGTTTTTATGATTCTTTTTATCTTCTTCTCGATCTCTTAAATTATTTAGATTCAATACAGCAGAACTTAACAATCCTATAGAAATAGCTGGTAAAAAAATCTCAAAATTGATGTTTTTTGTGTACAAAAAATAACTCCCAACAACACTTAATAAACCAAAGAACAAAAAAACAAAAACATCGCCAAAACCACTATAACCATAAGCGGAGTTACCTACAGTATATTTTATAGCTGCAATAATTGAAGTAATTCCCAATCCAAAAAATAAAATAGAAAATCTAAAATTTTCTTTTCCAAATGCAAAATAAATAAGCAGTAAAGCAATTATTAAAGTTATCCCTGAAGTAATAATAATTGCAAATTTCATTTGCTTTGGAGTAATAATTCCTGATGAAACCATTCTTGCTTCTCCAGTTCTGTTATTATCGGAACCTCTTATTCCATCTCCATAATCGTTTGCAAAATTTGATATCACCTGAAAACCAATGGTGGTTAGCATTGCCAACCAAAAAATACTTGAAAAAAATAAAGAAGACTTCAAACTCAATCCAGAAATATCGTAAGAAGCTTGATTTCCTAGAATACTTCCAACAATAATTCCAGAAACAGATAAAGGTAAAGTTCTTAATCTTGCTGCTTTTATGTAATTTTTAATCATTTAGAAGTATTTAGTTTTATAAAAACTATTCTTCACTACTTAAAACTATAGCTTCAGTAATGTGTATTTTTTCGTTATACTTATTATAGGCAACTAGAAAAACATCTTTTAAACCTAGCTTTTTTATATTATTTTTAAAATCGGTAGCCGTTTTATAACTTAAAAATGAACCTATTTGATACGCATTACCAATATCTGTTTTTTCTTTTTCGAAATTCACGGCTTCATCTTCATTAAATTGTATGTTTAAATCTTTGTAAACACCTAATTGTACAGAATAAATGACTTCTGCTGTATGTTTATTAGAAATTAAAGCAGACATTCTATTGATACTATCTAATAAAACATTTTTTTGTTCTTCTGCAGTTTTTCTAATTTCATTTTGTTTTAAATTATTTGTATAAAAAAATGATATCCCACCAAAAAAAAGTAATAACAAAAAAATTAGCAACAATTTTCCGTTTCTATTTTGTTTTATTGCTTTATTAGATTTCAGTTTTAAATCTACATATCCTTTTTGAAGCTCATTTTTTTGTACTTCTAAGCTATCTAAATCAGAATACAATTTTACTAAATCATCCTCTTTAATTTGTGCCATTTTATAAAATTATAAATTATTTGCTTCTGCAATTAACTCAGCAATGTCCTTAACAACAACCTCAGCTTCTTTTTCTTTGAATTTAATTCCATCAGTCATCATTGTATTACAGTAAGGACAGCCTGTTGCTATGATTTCTGGGTTGGTTTCTAAAGCATCTTCTGTTCTTAAAACATTAATTTCTTTATCGCCTTTTTCCGCATCTTTAAACATTTGTGCACCTCCAGCTCCACAACATAATGCTGAAGATTTGTTGCGTTTCATTTCTGTTAGATTAACACCCAATCTTTTTATTAAATCTCTTGGTGATTCATACACATCATTGGCTCTTCCTAAATAACAAGGATCATGAAAGGTAACTCTTTTCCCTTTTAATACTGTATCATCAATTTTTAAACGACCTTCAGAAATTAAATTTTGTATAAATTGTGTATGATGAAAAACTTCATACTTCCCTCCTAAAGAAGAATATTCATTTTTTAAGGTATTAAATGAATGAGGATCACATGTTACAATTTTCTTTACTTCATAACCATTCAATACTTCAATGTTCATCATTGCTTGCATTTGAAATAGAAATTCATTTCCAGCTCTTTTTGCTGCATCTCCTGTAGATGATTCTTCCGTTCCTAAAACTGCAAAATTAACATTTGAGTGCGCTAATATTTTTACAAATGCTCTCGATATTTTCTTTGCCCTGTCATCATAACTTCCTGCTGCGCCAACCCAAAACAACACTTCTGGTTGCTTACCTTGTGCCATCATGTCTGCCATTGTAGGTACATTCATACTTTTGATATTTAATTGTTGATGTTTTTAATTATTTTACTTCTCGACACAAATTTAATAGTTCCTAATAAATCCATTCGAAATGACATTGACTAAAAACTTTGAAGCGTATATTATTACTCAGTACTTACTAACTGATGCTGACAAACTATGCCATATTACTCTTCTTTCGTCCAATTCAACCTATCTTGTTGGCTATATTGCCACGGAGCGCCATTGTTTTCGATATTGGTCATCATCGAATTTAGTTCTTGTGGTGCCGCACTTTCTTCCATCACTAAATACCTTCTCATATCCATAATGATAGATAATGGATCAATATTTACAGGACATTCTTCTACACAAGCATTACAACTTGTACATGCCCATAATTCTTCTGGGGTAATATAATCGTTTAGGAGTTGTTTTCCATCATCAACAAAAGTTCCCTTATTGGCATCAATATTTCTACCAACCTCTTCCAAACGATCTCTTGTATCCATCATAATTTTGCGAGGAGACAATTCTTTACCTGTTAAACTTGCAGGACAAGAGGATGTACATCTACCACATTCTGTACATGTGTATGCGTTTAATAACTGCACCCAATTTAAATCAGCAACATCCGAGGCTCCAAATTTTTCTGGAACGGCCTCTTCTGTTCCCTCTGCTGGCATGGCATAAGGGTCTGCATCTGGATCCATCATCAACTTCACTTCATTGGTAACAGATTCTAAATTATTGAATTGTCCTTTTGGATTTAGATTAGCAAAATAGGTATTTGGAAATGCTAATAAAATATGTAAATGTTTTGAATAAAATAAATAATTTAAAAAAACCAAAATTCCTAAAATATGAAACCACCAAGCAGTTCTTTCAATTGTATGAATTGATGCTAAAGAAAAGCCATCAAAAAGAGGGGCAATAAATTGACTGATTGGATTTCCTATACCGGCTTGCTGAAATACAATATCTGATGCATTCATAACCAAAAATAGCGTCATAATGATCATTTCAAAATATAGGATAATATTTCCATCTCTTTTTGGCCATCCTTTCATTTCTTTACTCAAAAACCTTTTGATGTTAGACAGGTTTCTACGAGTCCAAAAAATAGTAACTACAACAAAAACCAATACGGCTAAAACTTCAAAAGTTGCTATTAAAAATCCATAAAGAGCATTGCCTAAAAAACCTAAGAAAATTCTATGAGTTCCAAACAATCCATCAATAATAATTTCTAAAACTTCTATATTTATGATAATAAAACCCACGTATACGATAATGTGTAAAAAGCCTGAAAAGGGCCTTTTGACCATTTTAGATTGCCCAAGTGCAATCATTAACATGTTTTTTATCCGTTCCGATTTTTTATCCGTTCTATTTACATTCTTTCCTAATTTGATGTTTCTAAATAATTTACGAATATTCATCGCAAAAAAACCGATACCGACAGCCAAAGCTAGGGCAAAAACTATGTTTGGTAAATAGTGCATCTAAGTAGTATTTTTATAAATTATTTATTTTCCCGGTTTTCTAATTCTTTATTTTCATCGGGTGTATAAGGGCTCCCTCTTTTTCCAAATAATGAAAAGTGTACAAATCTTTTTGGATGCAACTTCATCTCTCTTAACAAGTTTTCCAATTCTTTAGACATTGCTGTAATATTGTTATACAACCTGTCATCAGTCACTAATTTACCAATTGTTCCTTCACCTTTATGAATACCAGCTAACATTAAATTAGCAGCGTTGAGTGTTATTTCTGCTTTTCGAAATATACCTCCAATATCTGCATTCGCTATTGTGTCTGAAATTTTTGAAAAATTTTCAGTAATTACCTTCGTGTTTTTCACACTTTCTTTTAAATCTAAAGAAGTAGCATCTATCAATCCATTAACAGATAACATTGTTCTTTTCACCTCGACTATAGTATGCTCTAAATTTAGAACAGATTTTCTTAAGCTATTTTGAGTTGTGATATCTAGAACATTGTTAACGTTTATAAATAAAGAATCCGCACTTGAAATAACATGTTCTAACTTTTCCTGAAGGGGATCTAAACGCTCACCAATAGAGGTGAACAAATTAGATTCTATTTCTCCCTTAAGGGAATCTCCAGAAACGGCAAGCGCTCCTTCATAACTGGGTACTATTGCTAAATTTGAGCCCCCTAAAGGATTTGGAGAATATATTTTTACAATACTTTTTTTGGAAAAAGTGAAATCAGTTTTAATAGCAAAACGCACAATTAATTGACCTCTTTTATCTTTTTCTTTATTAAAGTTGATTGCTACAACTTTCCCTATTTTTAGTCCATTAATCGTCACTAAACTTGACTCACTTAGTCCACTAATATTCGTGTATTCAACTTTGAAGTAGCGTGTATTTGTATCAAACAAGTTTTGTCCTTTCAAAAAATTATAGCCCCATATAAATATGGCGATAATAATAATAGCAACAATTCCTGTTTTTAATTCTTTTGACATAAATAATAATTTTAAACAAAATTACTAATAATAATTGGTTGGAGACCACTAAAATTATTGCATTTTAATCGCTTTCTGAACTGATATTTTTTCACCCTTTTTAAAAGCCACAATAAAAGCAGAAGTAAATCCTTTTTCTTTTGCCGTTTTTAAAGATTTTTTTACGGCATTGTAGCTGGAAGTATTTCCATAATAATACTTATAATATCTACCAACATTAATTCTTTGAACTCTTTTCAATCCTTTAAAATTGTAGGGTTTCGTAGCAATTCTATTTTTTCCGGATGCAATTTGAACCTTAAATTCTAAAGATTTCACTGGAGTTTTTTCTGTGACTGTATTTATCACGGTATTTAATTTCAAATTATTGATGTAATTTAAAACAGCCTCTGTAATCGCAGTACTCATTTGCTCCTGCCCTTTTGTCGAATTAAGATATCTTCCTTCATTTTTATTGGTTAAAAAACCTAACTCAACCAAAACACTTGGCATGATCGTTTCTCTTAAAACCTGAAAATTATCTTGTTTAACCTTTCTGTCATTTCTTTTCAATTTAAAAGAAAAATTATTTTGAATTAAGCTTGCTATCGCTAAACTTTTATCTAAATTATCTTCTTGTAATAAAGACAAACCGATAACTGATTCTGCAGAGTTTCGGTCAAAACCGATGTATTTATTTTTATAATTATCCTCTAAAAGAATTACGGCATTTTCTCTTTTTGCAATTTCTAAGTTTTTTTTATTTCCCCGTAAACCCAGCACAAAAGTACCTGCTCCAAAGGCATTGGATGTATGAGAATCGCAATGTATTGATATAAATAAGTCTGCTTTTGCATTATTAGCAACATCTCCTCTTTTCCATAAATCTATAAAAACATCCTTATCTCTTGTTAAAAGTACTTTTATGTCTTTCTTTTTGGAAAGCTTTTTACTGACAGCTATGGCCACTTTTAAGGCAATGCTTTTTTCTTTATACCCATTACCTAAATTCCCAGGGTCTTTACCACCATGGCCCGCATCAATAACAATGACGTACTTTTTTTGAGCAAATATTGATGATGTGTTTAATAAAATTGAGAACGCAAAGAAAAAAAGAAAAATAATTTTTACTTTGGTATTAATTTTGTTGTTTTCTTTAAATGTCATTAATAAAATTTAACTAATTTTGGCATTGTAAATTTGGTGCTTCAAACATTGAGCCATACTTTTACTCTCATACAAAAATAGCACTTATAGCATTGCAAACAAACCGATCATACATTCTTTTATTTTGCTGTATATTTTTCATAGGAAAAGGCTTCTCTCAAAACCCTAAATCTAACAAGGAAACAGTAGCTTTTGATCTCAAGAAAGATACTACTTTAATCGAAAATAAAGAAGTTTTTTTTAAAAGTAAAAAGGATTCTCTGGGTTTAAAAAAGAGAGATACAATCGCGTTAGACTCTATTAAACCAAAAGAAAGTATCGAAGATATTATAGTTCATGTTGCCAAAGACTACACCATACAAAATGCTAAAGAAAAAACGGTTACGCTATACAACGAAGCGAGTATTACCTATACAGACATCGATTTAAAAGCCGGATTAATTATTGTAGATTATAAGAAAAATACAATTTATGCAAAAGGTATAATCGACAGTACTGGCTATATTCAACGACCTGTTTTCAAACAAGGTAGACAAGAATCTGAACAAGATTCTATGGTCTATAACTTTAAAAGTAAGAGAGCTTTAATTTACGGGTTAAAAACCAAACAGGGAGAAATGTTTACCTATGGTAAGAAAACCAAACGCATCAATGATTCTACCGTTTTTGTTAGAAATATACGATTTACTACTTCAGAGAAGAAAATACCAGATTATTATATTGCTACTGACAAAGCAAAATTAGTTCCTGGAAAAAAAATCATAGTAGGTACTAGTAACTTAGTTATAGCAGACATACCCACTCCTCTATTTTTACCTTTTGCTTATTTTCCATTAAGCGAAACAAGTGTTTCGGGTTTTTTAATACCCGCTTTTGACACAGGTAGTAGCTCTAGAGGTATCGGTATGCAAAACGGAGGATACTATTTTGCAATTAGTGATTATATGGATTTAACCGTTTTGGGTGATATTTATTCTAATGGAAGTTGGGGAACAAGAATATCATCAAACTATAAGAAACGTTATAAGTTCAATGGGAGTTTTAATTTTAATTTTGAAAACAATATAAACGGGATTAGAGGTTTTGATAACTATAGTAAAGCAAACAGATTTAATCTTAGATGGAATCATAGTCAGGATTCTAAAGGAAGTCCTAACGCTAGATTTTCTGCATCTGTTAACTTAGGGAGTAGTAGGTTTTTTAGAGAGTCTCAAAATCAATTTAATGTTGCTCAAACTCAGACAAACACCTTTAACTCCTCTATAAATTACAGTAAAACTTTTGTTGGCACCCCCTTTAACATGAACCTAACGGCATCCCACCAACAAAACACAAATACAGAAAGAATTACGATGACTTTACCCTCGCTATCGGTAAATATGAATAGAATATACCCGTTTGCAGGAAAAGGAGGTGTACAAAAAACTCCGATTCAGAAAATGGGATTTAGCTATACTTTGCAAGGTCAGTACTTAATCAATACCACAGAAGAAGAATTCCTTACAAGTAAAATGTTTGAAACTGCAAGATCTGGTGCACAACACAAAACAGGAACCAATACCAATATAAAAGTGTTTAGGTATTTCACCCTAGCACCAAGTGTTAATTTTGAAGAAACATGGCAATTTGATTACATTAATAAAGAGTATGATATAGAAAAAAACGTAGTGGTTACGGATACCATTAGAGGCTTTAAGAGTTTTAGAGAATACAATGCAGGTGTTAGTTTATCAACAAATATTTACGGTACTTTTAATTTTAAGAAAGGACGCTTAAAAACTATTAGACATACGTTTAGACCTTCTGTATCCTATTCATATAGACCTGATTTCAAAGACAAGTACATCAAACAAGTACAACGAAGTGTCGATGCTTTTGATTTGGAAGATTATACTGTTTTTGATCAAGGTATCTATGGAGCACCCTCTTCAGGAATAAGTAATTCCATTGGAATTTCCATAAATAATGTCCTAGAGGCTAAAGTTGCCCCCAAGGATCCAAATAGTGATGAAGAGGATGAGAAAATAACTATTTTAAATAATTTCAACTTTAGCAGTTCTTATAATATTGCTGCAGATAGTTTGCGGTGGTCACCAGTAAGGTTTTCTACAGGAACTCGATTGTTTAAAGATAAAATGGCAATTAATTTTAATGGATCTTTAGATCCTTATCAGGTTGTTGCATCTACAAATGGATCTGCAATAAGAATTAATAAATTTAACGATAAAATCTTTAGATTGACAAATGCTAGTTTAACGGCTAATTATTCTATCTCTAGTAAAGACTTTGATAAGGACAGCAGCGGCAATTCCAAAAACAATGGTAATGGTGCGCAAAACACGGTGGACGTTATTGGTGCAGACATCAATCCTACAGATCGATTTGGACAAAAAAACGCGATTAATACGGATAAAAAAGACAAAAATAAACAAGCCGAATTATACAATTCAGACATTCCTTGGTCTATAAGTCTTGCCTATTCTGCGAGTTATAGAGATAATGGTTTATCACCAGGAAGTGTAGGAATTCATAGTGTTGTGTTTAGTGGTAATCTAGAACTATCTCCAAAATGGAAAATGGGGTATTCTTCTGGTTATGACATCCTAGGAGGTGCTTTTACATTTTCAAGATTTAATTTTTCTAGAGATTTAGATAGTTGGCAATTTAATTTTAATTGGGTTCCTTTTGGAACAAATTCTTCATACACATTCTTTATTGGTATAAAATCATCAACATTATCAGATTTAAAATGGGATAAAAATAAGCCACCAGATAGAAGGCTATTTTAGTTAATGCCTAGTTCTCGGTTGTTGGATAACGAATAAACCCTTTGTAAATTTTAAACTTAAAACCAATGAAAAAAGTAATCACAACAAGTAAAGCACCAGCTCCAATTGGACCATATAGCCAAGCGATATTAAGTGGAAATACATTGTACACATCAGGACAAATTGCCATTGATTCAGCAACTGGCAACCTCGTTTTAGAATCGATAACAAAAGAGACGAAACAGGTTATGGAGAATTTAAAAGAAGTTTTAGCTGCTGCAGAAATGACTTTTGAAAACGTAGTTAAAACATCCATATTTATTTCAGACATGAACAAATTTTCTGAAATAAATGCAGTTTATGGGCATTATTTTGATGAAGAAACCGCACCTGCAAGAGAGACTGTAGAAGTCGCAAACTTACCTAAATTTGTGAATGTTGAAATTAGTGCTATTGCAGTAAAATAATTGGATGATTATATGTCATAAAAAAAGCCTGATAGAAATAATATCTATCAGGCTTTTAAAAAATATATTTTGACTCTTATAAAGAGGCTGAATACTCAATTAAATCAACGATTTTAGTTGAATAACCAATTTCGTTATCATACCAAGAAACGATTTTTACAAAGTTATCGTTTAATGCAATACCTGCATTGGCATCAAAGATAGAAGTACGAGTATCTCCGATAAAATCCTGAGAAACTACTAAATCTTCAGTATAACCTAAAACACCTTTCATTGGTCCACTTTCAGAAGCTGCCTTCATTGCTTCACAAATTTCTTTATAAGTAGCTGGTTTTTCTAATTTAACCGTTAAATCTACAACAGAAACATCCATTGTTGGAACTCTAAAAGCCATACCTGTTAATTTCCCGTTTAAAGCAGGAATTACTTTTCCTACAGCTTTTGCAGCTCCAGTAGAAGAAGGAATGATATTATGAATTGCAGAACGTCCACCTCTCCAGTCTTTCATAGAAGGACCATCAACTGTTTTTTGAGTTGCAGTTGCAGCGTGAACAGTTGTCATTAAACCTTCAGAAATACCCCAGTTGTCATTCAATACTTTCGCAATAGGAGACAAACAGTTTGTAGTACAAGATGCATTTGAAAAAATCTTTTGATCTGCAGTTAATTCTGTATTGTTTACACCCATCACAAACATTGGTGTATGATCTTTAGAAGGAGCAGATAATACTACTTTTTTAGCACCGGCTTGTAAATGTTTTCCAGCAGTTTCTTCCGTTAAGAAAAACCCAGTAGATTCTATTATATACTCAGCACCAACTTCATTCCATTTTAAATTTGCAGGATCTCTTTCTGCAGTAATTCTAATTACGTTTCCGTTTACAACTAATTTACCGTCATTTACTTCAACAGTTCCGTCAAATAATCCGTGAACTGAATCGTACTTTAACATGTAAGCTAAATAATCTACATCTAATAAATCATTAATTGCTACTACTTGTACATCTTTTCTATTTACTGTAGATCTGAATGCTAATCTTCCAATTCTACCAAATCCGTTTATTCCTATTTTAATCATTTTACTAATCTTTAATTGTTTATTGTTTATGTTGTTATAATATCGGAAACTCTTAAAAGTTCTTGATTGATTGAATGACCACCTTTTATTGCTTCTGAAATACTTGTGGTGATTATTTCATTATCTTTTAAACCTACCATTAAATTTGTTTTACCATCTAATAGTAATTCTACTGATTTCACACCTAATCTACTTGCTAAAACTCTGTCAAAACAAGAAGGAGAACCTCCTCTTTGCATGTGCCCAAGAACACTAACTCTAACGTCATATTCAGGTAAGTTTTCTTCAACATATTGAGCTAGTTCATATACGTTTCTACCCGACTTATCACCTTCAGCTACTACCACGATACTAGAAGATTTACCTGCTCTTCTACTTTTCTCTAAGGATTCTAACATTCTATCCAATCCTAAATCTTCTTCAGGAATTAAGATTTCTTCTGCTCCTGCTCCAACACCAGCATTTAAAGCAATAAAACCTGCATCTCGCCCCATCACTTCGACAAAAAAGAGTCTATTATGTGAAGATGCGGTATCTCTAATTTTATCAATTGCATCTACAGCAGTATTTAAAGCAGTATCATAACCTAACGTATGGGAAGTTCCAAAGATATCATTATCAATAGTACCTGGAATTCCTATTACTGGAAAATTAAATTCTTCATTAAAAATGACTGCTCCTGTAAAAGAACCATCACCACCAACTACAACCAATGCTTCTATATCGCGTTTAAGTAAGTTTTTGTGTGCTTTTTGTCTTCCTTCCTTTGTTCTGAATTCAGTAGACCTTGCCGACTTTAAAATGGTACCTCCTTTGTTGATAATATTATTAACGCTTCTTGCATTTAGTTCTGTAAGATCATCTTCTATCAACCCTTCGTAACCTCTATATATACCAACACAACCAAGACCATAATAGGCACAAGACCTCACTACAGCTCTAATTGCGGCGTTCATTCCTGGAGCATCTCCTCCAGAAGTCATTACTGCTATTTTTTTTATTTTCTTCATAATATAATCATGTAAAAATACTGCTTTATAGCCATTAAAAATAATAAAATTACGAAATCGTTTTAGGCTTATTTTTGAAACTATAAGTTAAAAAAATGCCCAATTTTATTGAAAAACAGCGTGGGTTTTTGATTCTTTTTTTGTTTAACATTTCAATAAACTAGACAGCAGTATTATTTAATAATAAACTCTTTTAATAGAAACAGCTATATCTCCTTAAAAATTAATTAAGTTGTTTTTCAATTTGATTTTTTTGTCTTCGTTTTTTAACTGAGTTCTTTTTTATTTTTTTACCACTAATTTTCCTTAAAAAATCAGAAAGTGAATTAAAATTCACCTGATAAGAAAGCCCAGCTCCTTGAGTATAACCTTCTTCTTCTGTAGAATATTGTATTTCATTTTGTCTGTTAAAAATAACGCCTCTAAAACTTCCTTCTTTATTCAACAAAACTTCTACCTTTACTTCACCAACAACACTAGATTGAGTTTGAACTCCAACAGGCACTCCTACTTTTCCATTAATTATAATTTTATCACCCAGTTGTGTACTAACAGAAACATCCACTTGGTTATCAATGTTTAATTGTTCTATATCATTCCCACTGTTTCCTTGTTGATAATCTAAATCTAATTTAAATTTATCATCAGGATTATTCAATAAGCTAGAGAAAGCTGCTGCTACAGCACTAGAGGCTGTATTCGAAAAAGTTTGACCTGCGTTAAAATCTACCCTATCAGAATTTGCAAAATTACCAAATGCTAGCAATGAAATAAACTGTGTCGTTTTTTCGTTCACATTATTGTCGTTTAAAATAAACTCTAATTCACTTGCAATCGTTGGGTCTACGTTTGTCAATTGAATATCTAAGTCTTGCTTAGAACTAAATAAACCACCAGTAATTCTAGTAACTAAATCAACTTCAATTTTTCTATTTGAATTAAAATTCTGTAATAAAACACCTGGATTTGCTTTTGCAACGTAGATGGCTGTTACATCTAGATTTGCCTCAAAAGGATTTCCATTCCATGATATGGTGCCTCCTTTTTGTATTAAAAAAGGTTTGTTTACAATACCACCATATTTAAAATCATAAACCCCATTATCTATGGTATAGTCTCCAAACATATTAAACTTATCGCGAGTATCAACTTCTATTCTAAGATTTCCTTTTCCATTGCCCGTTAATTGACTACCATTTATCTCATCGATTACCACCTGTGCAGTTGCTGCTTTTGTTACTTCTAAATCAATATTTATTGACACCCCTTTTAAGGCTTCATTTGCAATTTCATTTTGCCTATCTTTTATGACTGATTTATCAGATTTAAAATGAATTAGGCTATAACTATCTACAGTTTCAAGGTCTTTAAGAGGTACTACAAAAGTGGTCCCTGACATCGTTTTTGCATTAACATCTATTGTTAATTGATCCGTTAACCCTGTTATACTTGCGGTACCATCTATAAGAGCAGTACCATAATACAAAGCTTCATCTGTTTTTTCTGTATCTAAAACCAATAGATTGTTACTTTCTATTTCAATGTTTAAAAACCATTTTTTGAAGTTTAAATGTGTAATATCTCCAAGAAGTCTTCCTTTGGTTTGCTGTTTCGTGTCTTTGAGGGTAATATCTTCAAAAATAAAAGATTGCTCTTTTAGTGTGATAATAGCTGCTCCTTCAAAATCATAATCTACATTTAAATACGGAAATTGTAGGCCTGCATTTTTAAGCATAAGTACCCCTTCCATTGCTGGGTTACCAAAAAAACCTCTTAAATAAAAATCTCCATTTGCAGTTCCTCTAATAGCGGATAAAACATCTTTCCCAAGAGGACTAAAAGCATCTAAACCGAATTCTTCTAAAGAGACCCGTAAATCGATCATAGGCCTTTTTTTTGAAAAATCTAGAGAGCCTAATGCTACAATACTTTTAACTTTTTGATTCTCTATAGATAAATCAACACGATACTTTTCGTAAGAATTATCCCCTTCTATGTTGAAAGATAAATTTCCTTGATTAAAGTTATTTACTTCAAAATCTTTAATAGACAGTGCTCCTACAGGGTTGTAAACACCTTCTTTCTGAACAAAACTTAAATCACCAGAAAGCACGCCTTTTAAAGCTAAACTATCTATTTTAGGTAAAAAACTTTCCAGCTGAACATTCGTGAAATCTGCTAAAAGGGCTTTTTCGTCATCTCCTTTTATACTTCCTGAAAATGCGATTTTTTGCACTCCAGAAAGCAATTTAAACGCACTAAAATTATATTCATTTTCTTGTAAATTGAAAGTTACTTTATTTGTATTTGATCTATCTGGATTGATACTCCAAACATTTTCTTTAAATTTAAATGATGATTTTTCAAAACCAACAACAGATTTTCCTTCTGGATTAAATGTATAGAAAAAATCGAAATTAAAATCTTCGTCCTGCTTCTTCCCTCCTTTAAAAACAGATTTAAAATATAAAGTATCGTTTAGATTTAAACTCAATAAGTTAACCTTAGAAACGTTATAATATTTTGTGGTAACTGCTGAAGCTGTTAAATGCGAATCATAAAGCGAATTCTGGTTATCTGTTCTCAGTAAAATATTTTTTATTTCATTACCATAAACATTAATTTTTGGAGAAGATATCTTTAGTTTCAAATGGTTTTTATTGGCTTTAATTCTCCCTTTAATCTTAGTATTGTCATCAATAGAAATATCAGGAAAAAACGCGCTTACGATTTGGTTATAAATAGTGAAATTAAAGTCTAAAAATTGATTTGGTGCTACTACATAAGGCTTATAATTTGTATAAATACTCCCTAAAGCATTTTGTGCAACTGGCAACAATTCTGAAAAAGAAAACTGCCCAGAAAGCGATCCGTTAGCAATATCTTCTGATGCCACTTTTATGGTTTTAATCCCTTCTTTCAAAGAAGAACTTATCACAAATTCTTTGAAATTGAACTCGGCTGTTTGATTTGTATATAAAATATTTTTAAAAATTGCTTTCCCTATAATATCATCAAACGTATTTCCTTCGAAATCTAACTCAATATTCCCTTTGAAAAGAGCAATACTATCTCTTGTAAAAAGGTTGGTTTCTTTTAAATTTAAATACTCGATATCAGATTTAAAATCGAACTTATGAATTTTTGAAGAAAAGTTTGCTAACCCATTAAATTTCATTTTAAAATATTCGTCATCAATTGTTAAATTTCCATCAAACTTGTTATTTTGATATTGACCATTTGTCACAATATTTTTATATGAATGGTTCTTGAAATTAATTTTCGAAACAAGCCCAAAAAAAGAAGTATTTATGTTTTCCAACTTAAAACCACTTCCATTTATGTCTCCTTTTAATGAAACCTCACCAAATAAAGGGTTATTAAATAATACGCCTACATTGAGCTTTTTTAAGGCTATTTTTCCGTTGTAAGTAGCAAAATCTATATTGTCAATATTAGAAATTTTTAAGTCTGAAATAACACTTCCTATTTTTGACTTTAAAGCGGTAGAAGCATTCAGTTGTAATGGAGTAAGATGTACTTTTCCTTCAATAGTAAACTTTCCGAATTTTCTGAGTTCTGTTGGCAACGTATTTCCTAAAACAGTCGGTAATATGTTTTTTAACTCGTCATAAGTGGCTGTTAGGTTTTCTATATCACCATTAAAAACAAATCCTCTTTCAAAATCAACTGCATTTATAAAATCTAAATCTCCAGTTACTTTAATACCCTGTTTTGATGTTAATAAAAGATTATCTAGAGAAAAATTATTTAGTTTTCCGTTTACATTTCCAGAAAAATGAATTAAATCACGACCACTTAATTCATTGTAATATTTTTTTAAATCTGGAATAGCAATTTCACTTTGATCAAAAATTGCTTTAATATTGACTTTGTCATTAAACGAAATTAAATCCTCTCTTTTGTATGTGAAATCAATTGTTGCCTTAACCTTTGATTTTCTTGTTTGTAATAGTGTACGTTTAAAATGCATTGCAGTCCTAGAATAAGTAAAGTCTGTCGTTAAATTAGTTACTTCTAAACCTTTATTATCCACAAAATACAATCCTCTTATTTTTGAAGAAAAATTAGGACCATAAACCAATAAATCCTGTAAGCTTCCCCCTATATCTCTTGCAGAAAATGAAATTGGTTTTTTGTTGTTATCATTGAGCAATCTGTAATTTAAATTTTTCAAATAAACGTTAGACGATCTTAATATAAAAGGGCTAGACAAAGTGTCTTTTGCCAATCCATTATCAAAACTATCTATAAAAATAGCCATATTATCATCTATTTCTCCTTTATAAGTTTTCATATAAACATGAACTCCTTCTATAGAAACGCTCCCTAAATTCACTTCACTTTCTAAAACTTTTTTTGCACTCAAGATAGAGGTTCTTAAGTTCTTTACAAATATTAAAGTATCTTGGTGATGATCTCTAATCTTGACCCCTTTTAATTGTAAACTTCCTAAAAAAGATAAATCAATTTTTTGAATGGAAATATTAGTATTAAAATCTCCATTAAGTTTCTTGGTAGCATAATCTCCTAGCTTTGTTTGAATTGCAGGTAGAGAAAACAAAACACTAAGTAATAGTAAAAAGAGTAAAAAGTACCCTAGTAATTTCAGTATTTTTATTCTTACTTTTTTGATAATAACTTCTATTTAAATGATTCTAACAATAGCAATGTAAACAAACCAAAAATACTGCCAATATTTACAAAGAACGTGCAAATTTAACAAAGAATTAAATTTCTATTCTTAAAAAAGGATGACAACATAAAATTATCCTTAATTTCGCTTTAAATTATCGTTTTCAATGGAAAAACATATTTATATTTTGGGAATTGAATCTTCTTGTGATGACACAAGTGCGTCTGTAACCTGCAACGCAAAAGTATTGAGTAATGTTGTAGCAAATCAAGAAATACATTCAAAATATGGTGGTGTTGTACCTGAATTAGCATCTCGAGCGCATCAACAAAATATTGTTCCTGTTGTACAACAAGCATTGAAACAAGCAAATATTACTAAAGAAAATTTATCTGCAATTGCATTTACACGTGGCCCTGGATTAATGGGCTCTTTGTTAGTAGGCACTTCTTTTGCAAAGTCGTTAGCTTTAGGTTTGCAAGTCCCTCTAATTGATGTAAACCATATGCAAGCACATGTATTATCGCATTTTATTGAAGATGATAGTCATAAAGCACCTCCCTTTCCTTTTATTTGTTTAACCATTAGTGGGGGGCATACACAAATTGTAAAAGTAACCAATCATTTTGAAATGGAAATTTTAGGACAAACTATTGATGATGCTGTTGGTGAGGCTTTTGATAAATCTGCAAAAATTTTAGGGTTGCAATACCCTGGAGGTCCTTTAATTGACAAATATGCCAAATTAGGAAATCCAAAAGCATTTTCTTTTACAAAACCAAAAGTGGGGGATTTAGATTTTAGTTTTAGTGGATTAAAAACAGGCATCTTATATTTCATTCAAAAACAGGTAAAAATAAATCCTAATTTTATTATTGAAAATTTACATGATATTTGTGCTTCTGTACAATATACTATTGTAGAAATTTTAATGGATAAATTAAAGAATGCGGTAAAACATACTGGCATCAAACATATCGCTATTGCGGGTGGTGTTTCTGCTAATTCAGAAATTAGAAATCGTTTACAATTAGCAGAAAAATATTTTGGTTGGACAACGTATGTTCCTAAATTTGAATACACCACAGACAATGCAGCAATGATTGCCATAACTGGATACCTAAAATATTTAAACAATAATTATGCTGATGTTTCTGTAACCGCAAAAGCACGTTTAAAAATTACGGAAACCTCTTAAATGTTGTATCCCAGAAATACAGTTTTCTTTTTTTTAAGAAAATAAAAATTAACTCATAAAATTTCAACCCTTTGAAAAAATTTAAAAACCGTCTTTTATTTAATATATACTACTTCCTTTTATGGATTGGTTATTTTGTTTTTGCGCGTTCCTTTTTTTTATTCTTTTATTTTGAACAAACAAAAGAATTAGAATTTTTAACAACGCTAAAAACTTTTATTTACGGTTTACAATTAGATACTTCATTTACCGCTTACTTGTGTTTTATTCCTTTTCTATTGATGATGATATCCGTTTTTGTAGACTCAAAAAAAATAGGAACAATTATAAAATGGTATTCATCAATACTAATCGTTATTTTTAACCTGCTACTAATTATTGATGCAAACTTATACCAATCTTGGGGAACTCGTTTAGACGCCACTTTATTAACGTACTTAAACACCCCAGAAGTTATGGTCGCTTCTGCATCTACCTACCAAATTATTTCAGGAACTGTTTTTTGGATAGTTATTTCTTTCTTTTTTATTAAATTATTCAATAGAGTTATTACAAAAAAAATCAAAAAAGTACAACAAAGTTTTTGGTTACAATCATTTGTTTTTTTGTTGATAACTGCTACGTTAATTATTCCTGTTAGAGGTGGTTTACAGACCACACCTATAAATCAAAGTAATGTATACTTTTCTAGTAAGATGTTTGCAAATCACGCAGCGATCAACTATAATTGGAATTTCTTCAATGCACTTACTCACAAGCCTAATGGTAAAAATCCTTACAAATGTTTTGATAAAAACATCGCTAGGAATATTATTAGCAAAAGAAGAAATCCGCTTTTAGACTCGAATACAGATCGTATTTTAAATACAAAAAAACCAAATGTTCTTTTAATTATTTGGGAAGGATTGACCTTTAAAATTGTCGAAGTTTTAGGAGGAGAACCCAACGTTACAGAAAACCTCAACAAACTTTCTGAAGAAGGTATCTTATTTACAAATTTCTATGCAAATGGAGACAGAACCGACAAAGGAATTCCTGCAATTTTAAGTGGTTATTATCCGCAGCCTAATAAGTCAATCATGAAAAGGCCTAACAAAACCAGAAGTCTGCCTATGTTGCCTAGAAAAATGATTGAATTGGGATATAAAACGTCGTTTTATTATGGAGGTGATTTAAATTTTGGTAATATGAACACGTATTTACGTAATGCTGGAATCACCAATTTTGTAGATGGAAATGATTTTGACAAAAAAGATTGGAACTCAAAATGGGGTGTTCATGATCATGTTTTCATGCAACGTTTTGCGAAAGATTTATCAGGAAAACAAAAGGATCCTTTTTTTAAAATTGCTTTGGGAAGAGATATGTGGAATATTGTTGATGTGATTTGGGCAGTTTTACTTGTTGTTAGTATATTTTTAAATAATAAGCATGTTGATTAATTTTAAAACATCAGTATATGGAAAAGTTTTTTGAGTCAATGATTGGTAAATTTTTAAGATGGTTAGCTGTGATACCAGTAGCATTCATATCCTTAATTTTAGTCCCTATTTTAATAAATTTAATTCTTCTCAGTGCAGGACCATATGGTACTGATGAAACTTTTTTATCGTCTATTTTTAGACCTTTATTTGTTAGTGGAATAGGTTCTTGGGCTTTTGTTTATATTGGTTCATATATTGCGCCTTTATATAAGAGGGTTGTGAGTATTATACTTTGTATTATTTTAATATCCTTATATTTACTGCTAGTTCTAGGTATTATTAAGTATGACTTATTATGGGCAGATGGTACTTATGAAGGTTGGTTATTTATTGCAAATATTTTAGCGTTGATAGGTCTATTCAACTTTTCAAGTATACCCACATTAATCGCCGTATTTCCAAGCCCCAAAACATTAAACTTATAATTAGGCCATTTTAAATTTTTTAATCGTTTTCTAATTGGGTTAAATCTCTTTGTAGGTTTTTAATTGTTTCATCATCTATTGGGTGATAGTGGTTTTTTGAAAGATTTCTATCATCAATTTTTACTTCATAATTATCAACCCAATATCCACAATCACCACCAACTTTTGATTCTTTGAACATCTGTGAATTCCTTCCTTCATCCAATTTGAAATCTTTGAATAGTTTCATTATCAAAGAGAGTTTTCCCCATTGTTCTTTAAGTTCACTTCCCCATTCATTGGATTTACTTATTCTCTTTTCATCTTCTTCATCAAAATCTGGTGTATCCCACATCTTTCTGAAATTCTTTTCAATAATTCCAATCTTTGTTAGTGTATTAAGGTTCTCATCCATCAAATAATCAACCAATTGTTCTTTAAGTGTATTATTACTCATAATGTAAATTTTTAATTTTTCGATTCCTTTTAAATGAGGAGGAATCATTACAACCTCTTTTATTTAACTGGTCTCTCTTCGGAGTTGAAACCAATAGGAAGATTCTCTTCCCACTTCACTACTGATGATGATTTTACTTCTAAAGTATCCTCATCGTATCCTTTTGTTATCTCATTGTTTATCTCCTTTCTTATTTTAAATTCTTTCATCTTTAACTCTTAACCCTTATTACTATGTAAAGATAACACATACACTACCCTGAAAATAATATAGATTAATAGTAGGGTATATTTACTCAATTAAAAGTACCCTCCAATTAGAAGGAGATTATAATAGGGTATTA
>ENA-OQVM01000453-OQVM01000453.1-marine-metagenome-genome-assembly--contig:-NODE-453-length-64711-cov-19.937247_pt1 | contig 64711 bp, 65 predicted proteins | sample MGYA00237776_ERZ505498 | MGnify/ENA primary metagenome ERZ505498 (study PRJEB26159, sample SAMN06265151) | marine metagenome | isolation source: Helgoland LTER site | place: Germany:Helgoland, sampling... | reverse complement strand
CATACCATCAAAAGCAGCGAGCGCCGTTTCAATGCCCAGCTATTGAAGCTCGCCACTTAGGATTGAAAATTACATTTGTAAAAACCCTCTACACTCACCCTAATACCGCTGCACCACATCTACTGGCAATCTCTCATTCGCGTTATTACCGGTAAATGCCTTCATTAGCAGACCCGCAACTTCTTCACCTAGGTAACTGGCCAACTTAGTATTGCGCGTTGCTGAGGCCTCGCGAATCAATTTTATACCTGCATTTTGATTTGTCTGCCTGAGGTGATAGCCCCGAATCATTTGAGCTTCACTGTCGGCAATAATTTGGTAGACAAAGTAAAGTTGATCTTGGGTAAGCCCCTGAAAGCGCCCTTTTTTGCTCATGTTGGCAAAGCGGCTGTCGAGAGCAGCCATTACCCTGGTGGCATCATCCTGGCCAAGAAGCGCTCTAAGCTCTGTACGCTGCTGAATTATGGCTGAACCGCCCTGCTGACGTTTACCGAGTTCATTGGATGTTGCCGCCACTACTCTGAAGGTGTCACGAAATAATTCTTCGCTAAAGTCTATATCTGCATGACGCAGCTGTTCGGCTTTCGTGGAATATCGCACGCCGTATTCAAAGGCTGCCTCTGCGGGTAATAGATCGGTAACATTAACCCGTGCCTGTTCACCGTCATAGTTACCAGACTGAGACCTCTTTAAGGTATTTATCTCGGCGCTTACCCGCTGCTCTTGCACTGCGATTTGCTGATCAGATGACAAAAAAGGGAGTCTCTGGGCAAGCGGCTGAAACAGCTTACTAAATGCCGAGTCAGCCTTTGCTGTCTCGCCAAAAATCTCCACCAGAGATATTCGTATCTTGCGCTGGGAATCTAGCCTAGATTGAATCCGCTCAACCCTGACATTCGATACACTGGGCGTCCAATAATTGGCTTTATCAGGCGCTGTGCTAAATGGCTGGGCTCCACCAAGAGCATCCAGAATAAGACTTTTCGCCTGATAGTCGCTGAGACCTTTGCTTAGAAGCTTTTTGTAGTTTGCCTGATGCAGGCTATTAGAAGGCATCCCCATCTGCGCTGTATCAGTCTGAACCTCTAACTCAGCATTGTTCGAGCTAGAGATAATATGCGCAAGTAGGCCAATATTCAGCGCCACTGATAGTAGCGCCACGATAGTAATGGTTGGTTTGAATTTCATTTTCACCCTTTTATGTACAGTTAATTTCCCTATAACCTGTACTAATAATAGGTGAGATTTTATTAGCCTGCCGAGTCAGTTTTGAAAAACTGGAGGCTCATCCCTGGCCTGCCATAAACTAGTCATCATGCTCGTTGTACCACCAGATTTTTTTACGTGCACCGAGAGGCGTTTCATCTTCAGCCAGGCAAGAGGCTCCAAGACAAATCACTGAAACAGGTTTTTCATGCACAGTGCAGTTCCCATCAGCATCACAGGTTTCCTGCTCAATCATGACAGTACCGCCCACTGGAGGTGGTTTTAGTCCACCACCCTCAGCAGTATTATAATTTTTCTTGCCGGGAGCCTTGCCCTCAACAGTGAATGGATTTATCTGATAAATACGCGCTTCACCCAGATCAGTACAGGAACTATTTGAACCAGGTACATTGGTAGAAAAAATAGTTTTTTCATTAGTGGTGAGCGCTGGAGTCACAACCTTCTCACCATCCTCCAGTTCCAGATACCAGCCCTTAAGGAACTTCGAATCGGCAGAGATATTTGCGTCAGGATCAAACTCTTCTGTGCTTCCAGATGTCTTGGTAGTCGCTTTTGCTAAATCCGATAATTGCAAAGTCGTGACAACACTGGATTCACCTGACTGATCATAATCACGGTAAAACACCATATGGTTCTGGACTGATTTATCGATAGGTTTCTCACGGTCGCCAGAACCAATAATAACCATGTCATAGTTGCCAGTCGGACTGGCAACTACATCAGGCGCGCTCAAAAACCGTGGCATGGGACTGCTGGAGAATTGAAATAGACGTGTGGCCTTCCAATCAGCTAGCGTCGAACTACCGATGTCGAGTCGCCATAACTGGCCTCCTGTATCTCCAAAATAGATACGGTCTGCATATCCGTTGCCATCCCGGTCAACAACTGCCAAATCTGATGGAACGCTGTAGCCCATGTCTGCATTAGCCAGTGTGATGCCTGATGGGCTGGAAACTGACCCCCCGGTAACCTGCCAGATGTCTTCACCAGTTTCTGCGTCAATCACCATCACCCCGCGACCCTGAGATCGCGATGCAATGCCACCATCATCAACGTCAGGGTCATATCCTAACCCCATCATTAATACGATGGTGTCTACAGTACCAACTTTTATCTTCGTAATGGTGGGCTTAGACCAGGTTTGCCCGAGCTCTGTAAAACCATTATCCGCAGAGCTTTTAGTCCACAGGATTGCCGGCGCCAATGGATCGGTAACATCCAGCGCGTAAATCAAATCGCCGCCACGTCGGGCGGTTAAATATATAATTGCTTTACTAATTTCGCTATTACTATCGTAAACAATGTAGCTGCCCACTGCGCCATCAAAAAAGTAGGGCTTGTCATCAAAACTACTGACTAAAGTGGCATTGTCGTAAAGTACTTTAAGCTGTTTAAAGTGTTCGGGCGCAGTAAATGCCCACGCCTCTTCACCATCACTGGATCCACTCACTGCGGTTTTTTCGATCAGACCACCTTTTACCGCGTGAAACATGCCATCGTTTGAACCATAAAAAACATAGGGACCAATATTCCCACCATAGTTAATCACAGAGGGTTGAGAGTGAATAACATCGCCGTGCACATTTGGGCGTATGTCAGTAGTGTCACCATCGCCATCCGCATTTTCTAAATCGATACCTTTGGCCCAGTTAATAATGTCATTTTTCTCGAGGTTATCGGCTGCATCAAAATCTGCAAAATTTAAATTGCTGTTGGATGTCGAAAAATCACCCAGAGTAGTGCAACTACCAGTGCAGGTATAAACCGTACGCGTCGTTCCCACATATTGTCGTAAGCCCTGTGCGACACCACCACGTTCGACTTCCTTACCATCCGGATTATCGCTAACACTTGTTTTAACCTCCCCTCTTGGTACAGACAATGTAGGGATATTTTCCCAATAGGTGCTAGTAGCTGTCCAAAAACTGCGTGCTTCGGCTTCAATAAACCCAGTTGAAGTGTCCTCCGCCTTAACACCATCCGCATCCACCAAAATTGGCTTGCCAGTAATCGAATCCAAACCTATTTGGTACAGCTTGAGGTTCCCGGCCCAGCGTGGTTTTGAGGAGGGTCTGAAAATACCCATATAGATCTGGTTTTCGTTGGCACCCCTGGTGTTCACCGATACCGGTAAGCTAACCGCGGCGAAGACACTGTTTTTTTCCAAAATATCATCGATAACATTACTCAATGCCGTCGCTAATTTGTCAGCATCTGAAGCGATTAAATAGTCACCACCGCCAACGCCCTGAGATGCGCTATACATTAAGGCGTGTTTTGAAGCCTCTGGTTTAGTCAGACCAAAGTCTTTGTAGTCTTCAGCATCTAATAGAGGGTCATATAACTTACCTGCGGAATTCGCTGCATCAAAGACATCGATCGCATAGACCGTAACATTCTGTTTACCGTCAACGCTGTCGTTTACATCGTTAGTATTAAGAAAACGAGCGTATTCATCTAACCAATTGGCTTCTTCACCAGCATGGAATCCTGTCGAAAGTGGGTCGCTGCCAAATACACCCCCCAATGCGTTGAGCTTACTTTCTGCAACATTGTTTTCGCCACTATCGGGGCCGCCATTGGAAACGAACAAAATATAATTATTGGCGCAGGCTGAGTCTAAAATGGGACTTATATAGTTACTGCCACTAAAAGCATCTGGATCAAACCCATCAGTATTGCCTGGTTGAGAGCCATCCTGCTGACCGGCTTGAAAGGTTTTACCCGCAAACCATAGATAAGCCTCATTAAAGGCAAGGGCCATTGGTGCGTTATTGGTTTTCGGCAAGTTTTCTGAGCCATAAAAAAGAGACGTGTCCGCATCAGCCCATGTTGATGTTAGCTGTGCGTTACAAGCTGCCTTTCTTGCGGCTGCGCCACTGCCCTTAAAAGCAGAGTCTTTACAATAAAGCCGCGCTTTTAACCTGTTAATTTCAGTCGAATTGGCCGCTTTGATGGGCAGAAATGTCTGAATCGCTTTACCACCTTTAGGAGAATTACCACTGGAATAGACCAGTATGCCCATATTAATTCCGGTAAAGCTTGAGTCAGCAGAGAATCGATCATTCATCGCGTCGAGAAACTTAAAGAGCGCTTCATGCATAATTTGTTGTTTAGTTTCACCGCTGGAATTACTATTCCAATTAGCCGAATTATCAAGTACAAATAATACATTCGGCGCCTCAGAATTTTCAGAACTCGCACGGAAAATATCAATATCAGCAGAGCTGGCCCCCTGTGAAAATAACAGCAGGCAGGCAAGGATTGATGCCCGCAACTTAACTAAACTTTTAGTCTTCATGTCAGCCTCCTGGCTTATCAGATCGGACAATAGCCGGCCAGATACTTGAATTTAAATCCTTCTACAACTGTTGATGAAGCGCCTGAAGTGTCATCAATGACACTTACACTGGCCTCCCAGTAATATTCAGGGTGGCAGGGAGCTGAAGTTCCCACGACTAACGAACAGCCAGCAGGTATGGCCTCCAATAAGCATTCCAACTTATTGATAGTTACACTCATACTATTAGAAACATTGGCCGGAAAAGATAGTATGAAATTACCGCCTGTATCCACATAAGTACTGTTGTTTACATAGTAATCAAGGTCACTTAATAAATAGTTAATAGCATTTTCTACGACCTGCTCAGTCTCCTGCTTACGCTGTTGATTTTGTACCAGCTGCATATTCATGTTGGTCATACTAATGGAGCCAACACCTAATGCCGTGATGACCAACAGCATTAATAATGCAACCACCAACACAGCACCAGATTGATTCGCCGGCGATAAAAAACCGGCTAGTCTGTGGTTTTTTCTCATTGGCCAGCCCTCTTCATACTTACATTGGTAAGCCTTGCGACCGAACTAAATAAACGGCGTTTTTTACTGTCTAAAAACGTGACCCCTGCCTTGTCAGCATAGCTATAGGTTTTTGCATCCATAAGCCCCGGAGCGGCATTAATGCTGCTCATTAGCAGGAAGAACTTGACGGACACAACATTCTCCCAGTCAGCTGTGGACGCTGGCAGCTCTACATCTTGATTAGAGATTCCGTTCGCCGAGGTATCAACGCCATACACCACCTGGAAATCGTCTACCCCTTCCACTAGTGGCTCAACAGTATAGGCACCGTTTACGAGATGCAGACGTTTAAATACATTTGACTGGTCTACATAGTAAATATCTTGGCGATACTCACGGATGGGCGCGAGCGTTAGGCCATCCTTATTGGTCAGTATAAAAGTGGTGGCACTTCCAACATCAAGTACGCGATCAGTTATGGTGGTCTGTAGATAATGTTGAGCGTTATTAAGCCCAGCAGTAGTCACAACAAAACTCGTGTCAGCTCGACGAATTAGCAATACATCGGAGCCTGCTAATAGAGTATCTCCGCCGCAGACTGTTGTGCCGGCAGCAACCTCATCCAATCCCGATAGTGGGAATGTCATACCAGTTATTAGGTCCGCCAATGTTAAGCCTGTACATTCATCTGGCTGAACGGCCAGCACAGTACTATAGACTTCAAGTCGGCCATAAAAACCTGCCAACCGTATCTCATTTTTCAATAAATTGGTGGCGTAGCGACCGTTCTCAATCATCTCGCTGTTTAATTCCACGATGCGGTTGCTGCGAGACGAGCTAAGGGTAACGTCCAATATGAGCCCAGAAAGAAGGATACCCAGAGTCATGGCGATCATCAGCTCTACTATGGAAAACCCTGCGGTAGATTCGGATTTTTTTATCATATTTACCCACCTAAGTCCGGCATTTGCAGTAAATAGGTCACAGCGCGTCTTAATTTACTGGCTGAGCCTCCATAGCTTGTATTGCCACAGGTTGTGGCTATGGGAGCGACGGTTTCCACCAACCCTTGCCACACTACAGAAACCCTATAAGCTTCATTAACGTCATCATAGGCTATGCATCCGCGGGCATTTAGCAAACCACCAACATTGTTGCCGGCGGAGACTTCACCAGCACCTTGCAGTAAACTGCTCCAATCATTTACCGCACTAACCACCTGCGCTTGGGTGTCAGCTGTACCGTAACTGGAGCAACTATAGGCACTGGAATAGCCTGTTCCAACTTCGACAGTGGCTAACCCATAACAGCCCCGAGCTTCCGGGTTAGAGCGAATTTGATCGACCATGTAGTCCACTAGGTTTAGCGCATACACCCTCTGATAAACCTCGATCTGAGCCTGTTGGGCGCGACTTTGCAGGGCGGCATATCCGAGTAGACCAATAGAAAAAATCAACAGGGTAACCAGTACTTCGATCAAGGTGAAACCTGAATGTCGAGAGTCTTTTACGCTGCCTCTATGGTCACTTAATTTAGGTATCACAGCTTAATCCCTCGTTGATTACAGTACTGCCAGACATGCTAATAGAAACAACGTACTGCATAATATTTTCGCTTTTAGCTTTATCACAGAAGGTCATGGAAATCCGGCCAACAGTAGGGCGGCCAGTTTTTCTAAATGTAATTAACGTGCCTGAAGCGCTCTCAACTGCATCAAAATCAGCAGCGCTTGAATAAACACTAAGGCAGGCTCCTGTGCCTCCGCAGTCGGCGTACATGTCGGTTGAGTCTGTAGTGACAAACCAACCATTGGACCATGTGGTATTAGCTTTTAAGAAAACGTCAGAATTGCGCTTCACTGATTCAGAACGGGCCTGTAATACCGCTGACCGAAAGTCTCCTGCGAGACCTTTGACTTGCTGCTGGCCAATGAACTGAGTAAAAGACGGTACGGACAAACTCAACAATATTCCCAACAACGCAACGGTGACCATTAATTCAACCAAAGTGAATCCTCTGGGCGTTTGCACGATTGGGTTTTTGAGCGGTGACTTAATCATACCAAGCTACGTTTTTCTGGTTGAGATGATTGACTGTTAATGTGTCACTGCCCGCCTGTGCACTTCCGACAACAGGAACAGCCTGCACGGTAAACGTAGGTGGAGAAGCGGTATTCAGCACGTTGACTATAGTAACTGTGTAGTTATCACTAACTCGGGCGATTGGCGCCGAACCCAACGTGGCTAGATCACTTGCATAACCGCGATTATCCAACATAAATTGGTGCTGTAGACTTGATAATTCGAGAACATATTCTTGGGCTGCCGCTTTATTGGCACGAACCACATATCGTTGATAACTGGGGTAGGCCAGTGAGGCCAAGACAGCAATAATGACTACCGTAATCATTAATTCAACTAACGAAAAGCCCTTATTGCTCTTACAAGTATCCATACTTTCTATCCGCCCTAATAATTCTTGTAGAGACTCTTTGACTCTAGCTGGAACGCATTAATATTACATTTTATGCAATAAGCTTAATTTATAGCCACTCAATCGCGTCAGTCAAGTATCCCACTAATGTAAATTGGATAGACGAGATAAGCTGGCAAATCGTAGCAACTAGATACAGGACAAACTGTGATAAGTATCACAGAAGATTAAGTGACCTAGTCACATGTATAAATCACGATAGATGTTTTTTTGACAAGAATAAAAAGGAGCCTTCAGGGGCAAAGGACTTAAAGTGCTTTAAGTGTACCAATGATTTTATAGGTTACGACCACTAGTTAATAAACTTTTTAGCTAGTGCTCTGTTATTTAATCTAATTAATCGACAGTACTATTGGCTATTATTAGCATTACTGGCACCGCCCAGCATAATACCAATCCAACGAGATTCTGGCTGATTTTCCAGGGCAATTTTAATCATAATAGTTAGGGGAATAGACAGGAGCATCCCCACAGGGCCAAGCACCCAACCCCAGAGTACCAAAGATACAAACACGACTAATGGCGAGAGGTTCAATCCTCTACCCATCCAGCGCGGCTCAATCGCGTTACCCATCACCAGATTAACGACCACAAAGCCACCCAAAGTGAGGCCTGCATGTAAAACGCCGAGCTGTACCAGCGCCAACAGCACCGCAGGAACCGCCGCAATAAACGAGCCTACCGTGGGAATAAAGTTAAGCAAAAAGGCCAGTAAACCCCATAAAATCGCGTAATCGACACCGAGAATCCATAGCCAGATAAAAATAATCAGGCCTGTGAGCAAACTAATGGCTGCCTTGATCGCCAAGTAGCTGTGCACACTGTCGGAGAATTTGGTTAGCCAGACCTGAGAGACATCGCTCCCTCGAGCCAGGCGCAGCTTCTCACCAAAACCTATGTTCTCTGCAAGAATAAAAATTACCGTCAGCAGAATCATCACTGCATTGGTCATAACATTGCCAAACGACGCCAAAGTACTGCCAACCAGCTTCATTACGGCACCTGGATCAAAGCTACTCTGCCATTGCTGCGCATCTATCTCGACGCCACGCACCATTAACCACTGCTGCACGCCTGTGCTCATGGCCGACAGTTTGTCCGAGTAGATGGGAATATCCTGACGAAAGTCGGTGAGTGATGAGCCAATCACCGCGGCCAGAATCAGCCCCACCAATAAGATCAGCATAACCACCAGCGCAATCGCCACACCACTGGGGATGCGGAAGCTTTTTAACCAGACCAGTACTGGAGAAACAATCATGGCGATAAACACCGCCAATAAAAATGGTACCAGGAGCGGTCCCGCCATTTTTAACCCAGACACAACGATCACAAAGGCAGCAAAAACTACCAAAAATCGGGCAATGGGAGATGTGTTCTCGGTCATGGGGCTTACCTCTAATTGTTACTGCGATAAAAGCACTTCATTAAAAGTGCCTATTCTAACGTACTTAGATGATTGAGTATTTGCTGTAACTCTCGACGACCAGCGGGAGAAAACCTTACCAGCCCATGCTCTGCAGTTATTTCACTGACCTCTAACATAGCACATTGAACCCGAATTTTATCAAGCTCAGGGTCATGTCTAATGGGCATACCCACAAAAATATCCCAATCCGTGGTGCTGGCGGTTTCTGCCAGCACAGATTCTAACAGGCGTTGAACATTTATCGCTTCAACACGATAAATCGGCAGTCCCACATAGCGAAAAACCAACAGTGCCAGCATCACCACGATAAAGGTCAGAGCCACCGTAATAATAAAATTCATCCGCATGCCTCCACTTAGGGAAAGAACAGTAACTTAAGCGCCATTAACAATGTAATCACCGTGATAATCGGCTGCACAAAACCCGCCCCACGTTTCATAACAAGGTTAGAACCCAATCGTGCACCTATTACCTGAGCCACTGACATACCTATGGCCAGCTGCCAAAGCACATAGCCGCTAAATACAAATATAAGTGCCGAGGTGCCATTGACCGCCAGAATCATCAACTTGGTTTCAGCGGTTGCCTTGACCAGATTATGACCCAGCAACCAGACAAACAAAAACGGCATAATCGAACCCATGCCCGGGCCAAAAAATCCCCCATAAAACCCCATACCCAGTGCTGCGGTACAGGCAAACCATCGCTGGCTTACTTTCTGTGGGTGATCTGTTTCGCTAACCTTAGGAGAGAATAAAAAATATAACGCAATAGTCAACAGCAGAAAAGGAATGAGCTTGGTCAAGGTTGCACCGTCGAGGCTCTGTACCAGAAAAGTGCCCGCCACAGACCCCAGTACCGCCATAGCAACGGCACTGTAAAGGGGCTTAATATCAAGATGACCTTTACGGAAGAAATTCCAGGCCGACGAAAGAGTGCCCAGTGAGCTTTGCACCTTATTGGTGGCCAATGCGTTTAATGGTGGTAACCCAGCCCAGAGTAGAGCGGGCAATGTAAGAATGCCCCCAGAGCCGGCAATCGACGAAATAAGGCCCGCAAAAAAAGCCACGCCAACAAGAATAATCTGAGTATCTAAAGCTATTTCCATATAAGTAAGCGCACACTAACTTAATTAAAATTGATCGGGATATCTGCCTTTAAACTGACCGTAGTATTCAATAATGGCGGCAACATCAGCTTCATTATCACCGGTGGGCTCAAACATATCGCCCAATACGATACGCTTATTAGGGAAGTCTAATGCACCCATTTGAATCTTGCAGTTGTTCTCTTTGGCGATACGTAAAAAGCCCGTTTTCCACTTCTTTGATTTTTTACGGGTACCCTCAGGAGCCACCACAATAATCACGCCTTTATCTTTTTTAACCACCTCATTAACGTAGCCCATTACCGCCTCAGGCTTGTCGCGATTGACGGGGATACCGCCCAGCCAGCGCATAAACCAAGCAAAACCAGGGAAGAAAATTGTATGTTTTCCCAGCCAGCGCACACGAGCATTGATACCCAGTACGGCAGTGATGCCATACACAAAATCCCAGTTACTGGTGTGAGGTGCGGCCACAATGAGTAAACGTTCGGCGTCTGCAATTGAGCCTTCAAGGCTCCAGCCAATAACGCTACGATAAAAGGTACGACCAAACCAACGCGTAAGTGCACTGCGATTAGTCCGTAAATGCTCGGGACACTGGTCTTGGGATACGGGAACTATCGTTTTACTCATGCCTTGCCTCTTATCAGAGTTCTTGTTGTTATTGTTTAATCAATGTTCACAAACGCTAGTGCTCTCTTGTTGCTCGAAAGGCTATCTCGGGATGCCGTTCTGTCGCCAGCGATAAATTAACCCGAGTGGGCGCCAGATAGGTCAGATGACCACCGCCATCCAACGCCAGATTATCTTCAGCCTTATTTCTGAATGCCTCGAGTATTTTTCTGTCGTCGCATTCGGTCCAGCGGGCGGCATGAACATTAACCGCTTCATACATAGCGTCTACGCCGTATTCTTCGCGAAGACGATACGCAACAACATCAAACTGCAGCTGACCCACCGCGCCCACAATCACGTCATTATTGCGGAAGGGGAAAAATACCTGAGTACTGCCCTCTTCTGATAGCTGACGAATACCGTTTTGTAGCTGCTTGGCTTTTAAAGGGTCTTTTAAGCGAATACGCTTGAATAATTCCGGTGCAAAGTGAGGAATACCACTGAACTTGAGTGCTTCACCATCAGTAAAGGTGTCGCCAATCTGAATAGAGCCATGATTGTGCAGGCCAATAATATCGCCGGCCACCGCCTCTTCCACAGAGATTCGTTCACCCGCTTTAAAGCTAAAGGCATCGGAGACGCGCATATCTTTGCCGGTGCGCACATGTTTCATCTTCATACCTTTGGTGTATTTACCCGAGCAAATACGTAAAAAGGCGATGCGATCTCGGTGTTTAGGGTCCATGTTTGCCTGTATCTTAAACACAAAGCCACTAAAATTAGCTTCACTAGCCACTACTTCCCGGTCGAGGGTCTGACGCGGTTGAGGCTCGGGAGCCCAGCGCACAAAGTCATTGAGCATCTCGCGAATACCAAAGTTGCCCATGGCTGTACCGAAAAATACCGGTGCTAGCTGCCCAGACAGAAATTCATCCATATCAAACAGATTAGTTGCGCCCTTCACTAGCTCTAACTCTTCAAGTACATCATCCACATAGGCACCCAGCGCTTCGCGGGCCTCTGGAGACTCGAGGCCTTTAATCTGGATATCATCGGATAAGGTATGCCCCTTACCCTGCACATAGACGTGAATAGTGTCGGTATAAAAGTTGTAGACCCCACGAAACTCACGGCCCATACCAATAGGCCAGTTAATCGGTGCCGCTTTAATCTTGAGGACGCTCTCTATCTCATCGAGCAAATCAATAGGGTCGCGGATATCCCGATCCATCTTGTTCACAAAAGACAGTATGGGTGTATCCCGCAAACGGCATACATCCATTAGCTTAATCGTCCGCGCTTCAACACCTTTGGCGCCATCAATTACCATTAATGATGAATCCACAGCCGTTAACGTGCGGTAGGTGTCTTCAGAGAAATCTTCGTGACCTGGGGTATCCAGTAGATTGACCATGCAATCGTTGTAGGGGAACTGCATCACCGACGAGGTAACCGAAATACCCCGCTCTTTCTCCATGGCCATCCAGTCGGAGGTCGCATGGCGATCACTTTTGCGACCCTTTACAGTGCCCGCCACCTGAATCAGGTTGCCTAACAGCAACAATTTTTCCGTGATGGTGGTTTTACCCGCATCTGGGTGAGAGATGATCGCAAAGGTGCGTCTCTTGTTGATTTCTTTGACAAAATTACTGTCTGACATACCCTAAAAACCTTAGTTTGGACCTGCGCTTATACTTATTGGGAAAATACACTTTCAACAGGAATCCAGTGAAAGCGCGCTAGTTTACCTAAGCGCTCGATTCATGTCCGAACAAATCGAAAGAAAATGACTAATTAGGCTTGGGTCACCACAGGTTGAGGTTGAGGTTATACCTGCATTCCATAGCTAAATTCCCATAAGACCCGACCCAGGGCCACCTCGTCAATTAGGAGTAGCCGTACTTTTAAAAGCCAATATTCAACCTATATTTGTTATAGCAGCCCAAGCCAGCACTATCCTTAATTGAACAGGAGAGAAAGCCCAAGGGAATAAACAACTAATAATGGACTGGAGAAAATGCTTGCCCAATCACAAACAGATGTGGATAACATTAAGACCTTGCTCGATAAGCAGCTGCCCAGCTATCGCAAAGCTTATAGCGACAGAACCAGCTGGTTAATGTCATGTCTTGCAGAGTTGGCTTATATTCGCTTTAACCCATTATTTGCTGGTCAGAAAAACAAAACCTACTTTATTGATGAGATTAAAAAACTAATAGATGCAAAGCGTCAGTCTACCTTGGAAAAGCTTATTGATGCCGTGGCCTATGACCCGGTTGAGGAAGAGCAAGATCTAATCAGCAATCTCACATTGCTCAGCTTTGACTTGATCGAGAAATATGATCGCAATGGCACTCAAGCCATTATTGTTGCCAATAAAGACATGGCCATCCTTGCCTTTAGGGGCACCGAAGCCACCAGTATCAAAGACATCAAGGCCGACGCCAAAGCCTTTATCACCGCCTGCCCAAGCGGCGGAAGCATCCATTCAGGGTTTAATGATGCCTACAATGAGGTTGGGTTAGACATTCAAAATCGCCTCCATCAAGATGACCTTAAAAATATCCCCCTATATATAACTGGCCATAGCCTAGGTGGTGCGCTCGCCACTATAGCAGCCAAAAAATTGACCCATCCGCTGGGGGGAGTTGCAGCCTGCTACACCTATGGATCGCCTCGGGTGGGCGATGAGATTTGGGGTTCAACGATTAAGGCTCCCATCTATAGACTCGTTAATGCTGCAGATTGCGTGACTATGCTTCCCCCCAGTGACGAACTTATTTCAATAGTAGGCTGGGGTTTTCGGTTAATTCCAAATGTAGGTAAAGGCATTCAGAGTTTTATTTTGCAGCGATTCAAAGGTTATCTGCATGTTGGCAATATGCGTTATATGACTAACTGTAAAACATCGGACTATAGCGGCGTTAAACTTCTCTATTCTGTAAGCTGGTGGTACCGAATCATAGCTCTGTATGTTAAAAAACTGCGTTTCAAAAAAGTCCTTACAGACCACTCCATTGCTACCTACCGCAAGAAACTTTTAATTATCGCGCGCAATCGCAACTAATCATCTTAAGGAACGAGGCCCCCACTATGATGCTAATTAGCAACACTAAAAAACTCGTCATTATTACAAGCATGGTGCTTCTGACCGCCTGTGTATCCATACCACCCGAGGCACCAGAGCTGTCTACCGAATTAGGTAATAGAATTGCCAAAATAGAACAGTCCCACCTAATGCTTTTAGGTCGTTTCTTTGATCGAAAAAAAGAGGATGTGGATACCTTTATCCAAGACAGGTGGGTACCGGAATTTGCTAAACAATTTTTCTCTGAACCTGCCATTGCCAGCGTATGGGATCAAATAGTCGCCAGTGGTAGCAAGGAGGATCGACTGCAATTTATTCTTAGAACCAGTCCCACACTGCAGCAAAAGATCAATAACAAACGGTTGCAGCTGATTAAGCCGTTGGAAGATCTTGAGCAACAGATCGCCACTCGGATAAGCGCTGACTACAGCCAGGCTAAATCCATCAATAATAGCATTACCAGCCTATTACTCTCGGCGGCCGAAGTAGTGGAAAACCGTGATCGTTATCTGGCAATGGTCGGCGTCAATAGCGACGAGGTGACACAGATTATCGATAGCACGGACAGTATTGTTGGCGACCTACTTGATAGCGCCAACAATATTGAAGACAAGGTAGCCGCCGCTGAAAAATATAAACGCAAACTGAAAGAGTTAAAAGCCTCTCTTTAAGCCGTTGCCAATCACATTGACGTAAATACAAGGAAGACAACGATGACCATAGACTGGGATCAATTCGACACTGCCGTGGGGGATGCCGCTGACCGTAGCGCCAATACCACAGACGATATACTTGCCTCTAAAATCTCCTCATTAACCACCATGACAGACGCTGAGGTTAAAGAACTGCTACCCGAACCCGCTGATGTGGAAGCCTTGGGAAAGCTATTAAAAATAGTCCAGTCGGCAAGCGATAGGAACACAAAAATCAATCAGATTGCGGCCAATGGTGAAGCCTTTGCTGGTGTGGTGTTAGGGCTTGCGAAGAAGTTTGTCTGAGCTAACCGCTTTTAATATTTAACATTCACTCCTCCACCGACTAGTGCATTCCTCAAATAGAGAGCACCTGACTTGAGAGCCCTCGCGTGGCTGCTATTAAACCGGGAGGCTCTCACAGCAGCTAACTGCCGCCCCCTTAAGCCATCCATGGCCCCCTTCTCAGCGTATATCAACGCATTCAACAGGCAATTAGATTTGGCGATTCGGTCCTCTTGCAGTATCGTCTCGCCATTAAGCGCCATCACCCCGTTTTAGGAGCAACTCTATGAAGTACCAAGGCCAAACAGAATACGACCACAAAGGTCCTTCACCGCGCCGAGGTGTGTTGCTGTGTAATCTGGGTACGCCAGATGCCCCTAAAACTGCTGAGTTGCGCCGTTACCTCAAAGAGTTTTTAAGCGATCCCCGTGTTGTTGAGGTTCCTCGCCTGCTCTGGTGGATGATTCTCAACCTCGTTATTTTACGTATTCGCCCGCGTCGTTCAGCCAAGCTATATGCCAGCGTCTGGTCTGAAGGGGGCTCACCCCTGATGGTGCACAGCAAGGCCCAGGTTGCCGGCGTTAAGAAAATTCTCGACAAGAAGTTTAACGATGATGTGCCCGTGGTATTGGGCATGCGTTATGGCAACCCCTCTATGGCATCGGCGATTGCTGAGTTAACGGCTCAGAATGTCCGTGATATTACCGTCCTGCCCCTCTACCCCCAGTATTCCGGCGCAACTACAGGCTCTACTTTCGATGCAGTAGCCCAGACCTTTACTAAAACTCGCTGGGTACCTGAGTTACATTTTATTGGTGGCTATCAGCAGTCTGAGCTTTATATTGATGCTCTGTGCGGCACTATTCGCAAGCATATTGCTGAGCATGGTCAGCCTGATAAGTTGATGTTTTCATACCATGGCACCCCCCAGAGATATCTCAATAAGGGTGATCCGTACCACTGCTTCTGCCATCAGACGACCCGCCTGGTGCGAGAGCGTATGGGCTTAAATGAAGATCAGGTAATGACCACCTTCCAGTCTCGCTTTGGTCGCGAGCCCTGGCTCCAGCCCTACACGGACAAAACCCTTGAGGCTATGCCTGGGGATGGCGTGAAGCATGTGGCAGTTATTTGCCCGGGCTTTTCGTCTGACTGTCTTGAGACGATCGAAGAGATCAATATGGAAGCTCGTGAGAGTTTTATTGAGCACGGTGGGGAGACATTCCACTATATTCCCTGCCTGAATGATGATCCTGCCCACCTTGAAGCACTGGCCGAGATTGTTAGTAAGTATTTGTAAGACTCATTTGTAAGACTCAAAGGCTGCTGCGGGTTAACCCGCAGCCGCTAACCAACCCTGCAATACCTCTGCACAGCTGCCGCCTATTTTAAGTGTCGCGATGTCATCCGCCCTTGTTTTTCCCTCATTCAGCAGCAGAATAGGTTTGCCTTGCTGCTGTGCCCAGAGACAAAAGCGGTACCCCGAATAGGTCATCAATGACGAGCCTGCCACCACCAAGCCCTTAGCTTGCTGCAATTTCTGTTCGGCCAACATCAGCCTGTCTTTAGGGACTGAGTCCCCATAAAACACCGCATCTGGTTTAAGTATGCCGCCGCAGTGCTCGCAATCAGGCACTTGCATATCAGAGTAATCAAGATGATCGATATCTGCATCACCGTCTGGCGCTATGCCGCCGGCCAGGAAAGCGTATTCAGGATTCTGAGTCTCCAACCAAGTTTGTAGCGACGCCCTTGAGTATTTGTGCCCGCAAGCCATACAGGAAACACTGTCTATCCGACCGTGGAGGTCTATCACCGCCTTGCTGCCAGCGCGCTGATGCAGACCATCAACATTTTGTGTCACCAAACAGGAGACCAGCCCCAACTGTTGCAACTTAACCAGCGCCAGATGCGCGGAATTGGGCTGGGCATCGATCATAAAACGCCAACCCACCATATTGCGAGACCAAAAGCGCCGCCTTGAGCTCTGCTCTGCCATAAATTCCTGATGAGTCACTGGCGGTTTACGCTGCCAGACCGCATCGCTATTGCGATAGGTAGGCACGCCAGATGCAGCACTAACGCCTGCACCGGTCAGTACAAGCCAGTCTTTATGGGCACTTAGCAGCGAAATAATAGCCTGCACATTGGCATCCTTTTACAATAATTGAAGTTTTTATACGTTCACCTGAGGGAAATTGGCTGGATACCACTGAAAATCGGGAATTATGCGGTTGCAGCCCGTATAATGGCGGTTTTTTATAGCCGTGATTGTAACCAATTACGCTTGGCGCAACGTTAAGATTTATCTATGGATATTAAAGCTTATATGCAGGACCTCGGCATTGCCGCCCGCGAGTCTTCTCGGGTGCTTGCGCGCGCGGGTACTGCCATTAAAAATAATGCACTGCTGGCCATTGCCACTAGGCTTGATGACGGGCGCCATAACCTGTTGGCAGCCAATGCTGCGGATATGGAAAAAGGCCGGACCCATGGTCTAGACGCGGCCTTATTAGATCGGCTAGAACTTAACGATGAACGCATTAGCGGCATGATCGAAGGCCTAAAACAGGTGGCTGCATTGCAGGACCCTATTGGCACAATCACCGATATGGGTTTCCGCCCCAGCGGTATCCAGCTAGGGAAAATGCGTGTACCTCTGGGTGTTATCGGCATTATTTATGAGTCCCGCCCCAATGTAACCATCGATGCAGCGAGCCTATGCCTTAAGTCTGGCAACGCCACTATTTTGCGCGGCGGCAGTGAAGCCATTTTATCTAATCAGGCTATTGCTTTCTGTATTGCCCAGGGTTTGGCCGATGTTGGCTTGCCTGAAACTGCGGTTCAGGTGATTAATACCACGGATCGCGATGCGGTAGGCGAGCTGATTACAATGACAGAGCATGTGGACGTTATTGTGCCTCGCGGCGGTAAGAGTTTAATTGCTCGTATTAGCGCCGATGCCCGAGTGCCCGTAATTAAACATCTGGACGGCAACTGCCATGTGTATATTGATGATCGCGCCGACCTAAAAAAGGCACTCGCGATTGCCGACAATGCCAAGACTCATCGCTATGGTGTCTGCAATGCTATGGAGTCACTCCTGATTGCTGAGTCTGTTGCACCAAAAATACTGCCGGAGCTGGCAAAGATTTATGCCGAGAAGAATGTTGAGCTGCGCGGCTGTGACAAATCTCGCGATATTATCGAATCGATTATTGAAGCCACTGAGCAGGATTGGGGCGAAGAATATCTGGCGCCTATTTTATCAATCAAAATAGTGGCTGGTATTGATGAAGCGATTGCTCACATTGCTAAATACAGCTCCCAACACACAGAAGCGATTATTACTGAAGACTTTAACCGCGGCCGACGCTTTATTGCCGAAGTGGATTCGAGCTCGGTGATCATTAATGCCTCGACGCGCTTTGCAGACGGTTTTGAATATGGCCTGGGTGCCGAGATTGGTATTTCCACAGACAAGATTCACGCGCGAGGCCCCGTTGGCCTTGAGGGCTTAACCAGCCAGAAATGGATCGTGTTTGGCGACGGACAGATACGCGAATAATGTCTGTTGCTCTATTTGGTGGCAGTTTTAACCCCGTCCATTTTGGCCATTTACGGATAGCCACTGAGCTTGCGGAACAGTTGCAGGTTGAAAGTATTCGCATGATGCCCTGTGCGTTTCCACCTCACCGCGACGAAACTGAGGTAACTGCCGAGCAACGCCTAAAAATGTTGCAGCTCGCCATTGGCGAGCAAATGCTTTTACAGGCAGAAGATATTGAACTGAAGCGTCCGGCACCCAGCTATAGCGTCGACACGGTGCGCCTGATTCGCGAGCAGATTGGCCCTGAGACACCGCTGTTTTTATGCATAGGCATGGATTCGCTCAATGGTCTGGATAGCTGGCACGATTGGCAGAAAATTCAAGATTATTGTCATATAGTCGTATCGTCCCGGCCCGGTTATAAGGTCCCGGAGTCTGGCGTCTTAGCCGATTGGATTAATAACCATCGCTGCGATGATTTGGCGGTAATGAAAAAAACAGCTCAGGGAAAATGTTATTTTTGTGAGCTAACCATGCTGGCCATTTCGTCAACCGGCATTCGTGAAAAAGTAAGTAACGGCGAAAATATTTGTTTTTTGACCCCTGACACAGTGGTCGACTATATCCACCAACAACATTTATATGAGTAAATAATTGCCATGACGCAATCCCTGCACGACATTGTTATAAACGCCCTTGAAGAAGTGAAGGCCATCGACATCACCAGCATCGACGTGAGAGAACTCACTGACGTAATGGACACCATGGTCGTTGCCACCGGCAGCTCCAATCGTCAGGTTAAATCTCTGGCGTCCAATGTGGCGGTTGAAGGCAAGAAAGCCGGCTACCATTTAATTGGCGTTGAAGGCGACGATACTTCTGAGTGGATACTGGTCGACTTTGGCGACGTAATCATCCATGTAATGTTACCCGTAACCCGCGCATTTTATGATTTAGAGCGACTCTGGGCACTGCGCCCTGGCGATCGCCCGCAGAGTGCTGACGATGAGCTAAATGCCCAGTCAGATGGCGAATAAGTAGAGCCTTAAAGATGAAACTACGCATACTGGCGGTTGGCACGCGGATGCCCGATTGGGTTGAAGCTGGCTGCCACGAATACGGCAAACGTATGCCGCCGGAATTGCGTATTCAGGCGATTGAAATACCCCTCGGCAGCCGCGGTAAAAACCAGCCTGCTGCCAAAGCCGTAGAGGCCGAGAGTCAGGCCCTATTTAAGGCGATGGGCGAGAGAGACTTTGTGGTAGCTTTGGATGTATTAGGCAAGCCTATGAGCACCGAGAAATTGGCCGCTGCGTTATCGAATTGGCAGATGGAAGGCCGCGATATCAGCTTACTCATTGGAGGCCCTGACGGGTTGTCGGCTGATTGCCTGGCGCGGGCAGATATGCGCTGGTCAATATCAGACCTTACTCTGCCACACCCCCTAGTGCGCATTGTGCTGATGGAACAGCTATACCGAGCATGGACGATAAATGCTAATCACCCTTATCATCGCAGTTAGATGATCGGATAAACAATAATGATTGATGATGCTGCCTTTTCAGATCCTGCCCGCGAACGCAAAATCTTTGTCAGTCGCCTGCTGATCGCTATATTTCTAGCATTCGTTCTGGGGTTAGTTGTTATCGCCCGCTATGTGGATTTGCAGCTCACGCGGTATCAAGATTTTGCTACGCATGCTGATAACAATCGCATGCATGTGCGCCCGGCCCCGCCGTCCCGAGGCCTTATTTATGACCGCAATGGCGAGCTTCTAGCTGATAATCGTCCCACTTATATTCTGACCATCGTCCGTGAACGCTCAGATAATCTCAGTGAACTGCTGGGCACTATCGGTTCGCTCATTGAGATTTCAGACAACGATATCAAGCGCTTTGAAAAGCGCCTTACCCGTCGTAAGCCCTACGAACAGACACCACTGAAATATGATCTCACCGAGCAAGAGCGAGGGATTTTAGCGGTTAATGGCTACCTGTTAGACGGCGCAGAAGTCTCTGCACGGCTGATGCGTTTTTATCCTGATGGCGAATTATTTGGTCACGCCATAGGTTATGTGGGCCGCATCAATGAGCGCGAAAGCCAAACTATTGATGGCATCAAATACAGTGGCACCGACTCTATTGGCAAGATTGGTCTAGAAAAATTCTATGAATCCCAGTTACTCGGCGAGGTAGGTACTGAGCATGTAGAAACCAATGCCCGCGGGCGAGTTATGCGGATTTTGGATAATAGGGACCCAGTACCAGGCAGTAATTTGACCCTGTACCTAGACAGCCGTTTACAGCGTGTCGCCCACAAGGCATTTGAAGGCGAGCGCGGCGCCCTTGTGGCTATTGATGTTAAGACAGGCGGTATTTTGGCTATGGTCAGCGCCCCTGGCTATGATCCCAACCTATTCGTTTCTGGCATCAGCCAAAAAAACTACGACTCCCTGCTGAACTCTCCCGACCGGCCACTGTTTGATCGCACCATTCGCGGCCAATACCCTCCGGGGTCTACCATTAAACCTCTGTTCGGATTGATTGGCCTGCATAGCAAAACCATCAGCATGGATTATGTTATTGATGATCCTGGCTATTTTATTATGGAAGGTATTGAACGTCCCTGGCGAGACCATAACTCTAAGCGCGGTGGTCATGGTAAAGGCGTTGATCTCGCCGAAGCGATTATCGAATCCTGTGACGTCTTCTTTTATAAGATGAGCATTAAAACCGGTATCGACTTGCTCTCTCGCTACAGCGAACAATTTGGTTTGGGACAGATTACCGGCATTGATATGCCCGGTGAGCGGTCCGGCATTATGCCTTCAAGAGTCTGGAAAAAAGGTGCTCGTGGACAGAGCTGGTTTAATGGTGACACTATTAACACCAGTATTGGTCAAGGTTTTATGCTGGCGACACCATTACAGCTGGCCGTGATGACAGCGCGCATTGCCTCAAGGGGCGATACCGTTGTACCCAAGCTTGTTAAGTCCATTAACGGCATAGAGGTTACCAGAGACGAAATTGCTGAGCCTATGAATATTAGTGAAGAGCACTGGGACTATATTCATAAGGCAATGAGCGACGTAGTCCATTCGACAAGGGGCACAGCCAAAGGTATCAGCCGTGGGCTGAGTTACAAGATTGCAGGCAAAACAGGCACCGCTCAGGTCATCAGCATTAACGCTGAAGAAGAGTACGACAGCTCAAAAATTGATAAGAGCCAGTGGGATCATGCACTATTTGTGGCCTTTGCTCCCGCTGAGGATCCACAGATTGCCATCGGCTTGATTGTTGAAAATGGCGAACATGGCAGCTCCGCCGCTGCACCTATTGCTCGCATGGTGATGGACATGTACATGAAATCAAAAGCAGGATCACACCAATCTTCAGGGGGTGCTAACTAAATGCATAGAGATGATTTTGTAAGACGTATGCAGAGCCCCGGCGGTGACAAACAAAGCGGTCGCTCCCTACACATAGATCTACCACTGCTGGTTATGTTGATTCTAGTCTGCTGCGCTGGCCTAGTCGTGCTGTACAGCGCCAGCGGGCAAAACATGTTTTATGTTAAACGTCAGGCGCTGCTTATGCTGGTGGGCTTTGGTGTGATGTTTGGAGTAGCACAGTTTCCCGTGCGTTTTTGGGAGCGCTGGTCTTTTTTATTGTATGGCGTAGGCCTGATCTCCCTCTTGGCTGTGCTGTTTTTTGGCGTCGGTGCAAAAGGCGCTCAACGCTGGTTAGATCTTGGATTTACCCGCTTTCAGCCCTCAGAGTTAATGAAAGTTGCAGTACCCATGATGGTCTCAGCCTATCTCGGCAAACGCTACATTCCCCCGGCATTCGGGCATGTCCTAATGGTATTGGCCATCACCGTTATTCCAGTGTTCCTAGTTGTTAGGCAACCGGATCTGGGGACAGCACTATTAATATTGGCCTCAGGCTTTTTTGTGATCTTTCTGGCTGGCCTGCGCAAACGCTATCTATTGAGCGCCTTTTTACTGGTCATAGCAGCAATACCCACATTCTGGCTATTTGTGATGCGCGACTATCAAAAACAGCGCGTACTGACTCTGCTGTCGCCAGAAGATGACAAGCTAGGAGCGGGCTGGAATATTATTCAGTCGACTACCGCTATCGGATCTGGTGGCTGGAGCGGCAAAGGTTGGACACTGGGCACACAGTCACAGTTAAATTTTCTGCCTGAAAGCCACACTGATTTTATTATTGCCGTTCTAGCCGAAGAGTTTGGCTTAATGGGAGTATTGGCTCTCTGCACTCTCTACACATTGCTTATTAGCCGCTGCATTATGATTGCTCTGAATTCACAGTCGCAATTTGGGCGGATGATTGCGGGCAGCTTGACCCTCACTTTTTTAACCTATGTTTTCGTCAATATGAGCATGGTATCGGGAATACTGCCTGTAGTAGGTGTACCTTTGCCATTTATTAGCTATGGAGGCACAGCAATTGTGACTCTGTTTCTTGGATTTGGTATTCTGATGGCTATTAGCACCGAGCCCAAAAGGATTAGGACAACGCTTTGAGAAATTTTATTAGAACAACATTAACTGGCCGCGCCACAGTTCTCGCTACAACCCTTGTCGCCACAACATTTTTGGCCTCTATATTTTCAACAGCCGCATTGGCAGATTACTCCGAACATCCCGAAGCCGGTGCATTTGTGGATACCATGGTCGACGACCATCAATTTGATCGTCAGCAAGTGTTAACCTGGCTGGCCTATGCCCAGCACCAGAAATCCATTGTTAAAGCGATGAGTCGCCCAGCAGAAAAAGCCAAGCCCTGGCATGAATACCGAAAAATATTTGTTACCGAGACCAGAGCCAATCGCGGCCTTGATTTTTGGAAAGAAAATAGAGCAGCCCTGGAAAAAGCCGAACTTGAGTTCGGTGTTGATGCCGCCATTATCGTGAGTATTATTGGCGTTGAAACCAACTATGGTCGTAACACGGGCAGCTATAAAGTCATTGATGCCCTGACAACTCTAGCCTTTGATTACTACACCTACACCGAAAAGCGCGAATCCCGTAAAAGGTTTTTTACCATCCAGCTGGAAAACTTGCTGCTGCTGGCCCGCGAACAAAACCAGGATCCCCTCGAACTAAAAGGATCCTATGCTGGCGCTATGGGTTGGGGGCAATTTATGCCCAACAGCTATCGTGACTATGCCGTGGATTATGACGATGACGGGTTTGCCGATATCTGGACCAACCCGACCGATGCTATTGGCAGTGTGGCCAACTATTTCACTAAACATGGTTGGAAAGAAGATCAGCCAGTAGCCACCAGAGCCTATATTGAAAAGACCCCTAGCAAAGAGGGCCTCAATAAAATGAAGCGCCCTACTGCTACTCTCGGGGATCTCATTGCTCAGGGTTATAAGCCCGTCGAAGAATTTACCCCAGACAGCAAAGCATTTCCCATGAGTTTTAAAGCTAAGTACGGTACCGAATACTGGATTGGCCTGCATAATTTTTATGTGATTGGACGCTACAACCCGCGCACCAAATATGCCATGGCGGTTTACCAACTCAGTGAACTTATGAGGAATCGCATCTGTGAGTCAGACCAGAACTGTTGAGGGTTTAACGATCAAACCTGCCTCCATTAAGCGCCCTTCTATCAGCCGAGTAGGCTTTGTGATCACGGCATTGCTACTGTGCAGCTGTGGTTATATACCCACGATCGCAATCGAGCCATCCGACGGTGCGGGCAAGCCTATCGACACTAGAAACGTAGCCAATGCGGTCCCTAAAGTGGAGCCTATCACCAGAGCTGGCAATAAAAGCCCCTATGAGGTTTTTGGCAAAACCTATTTTGTATTGCCCAGCAATAAAGACTACAGCGAAGTGGGTATCGCCTCTTGGTATGGCACTAAATTTCATGGCCGCCAAACCTCCAATGGCGAAATTTATGACATGTACGCCATGACAGCCGCCCATAAGTCATTGCCCATTCCAAGCTATGTGCGAGTGACTAATCTTGAAAATAAACGCTCAATTATCGTACGAGTAAATGACCGAGGGCCCTTTCACGGGCCCCGCTTAATTGACCTGTCTTATGTTGGCGCCCTGAAGCTCGGCTTTGCCGACAGAGGCACCGCCAAGGTATTAATTGAGGCCATAGACCCCTCAGGCAGCCAAGAGCGCCTGCCACCGATACCTGTGGTCAAGATACCATTGATGACGGAAAGCGAAACCGCTATTTTGCAGGCTTCTATCCCTGTGGCTGAGATCAACTCTGAGTCTCCTGTGATCATTAACCGAGGCCCCTACCTTCAGGTGGGCGCGTTTGATAATGCGGCTTCAGCGCAAATTTTACAAAAAGAAGTTCGTGGATTCACCGCACTGCCTATTCTTGTGCAGCAGCGCGACAACCTATTCAAAGTGTGGATTGGTCCCATTGCCGATAAAATGGAATTGCGGTTGATTAAACGCACCCTTAAACAGGCGGCCAACATCTCGGGGTTCACCGTTACCCCCTAAAATTAATCGTTAAGCCGCCTAGCCTCAGACGCGCATAACTGCGTTTGAGGTGATAAACTGCGCGGCTTGTAAACAATTCTTTTTTGGTGGCTTCTGTATGTTTAAAAAATGGACTTTATACTCTGGGATTATTGCCTTTTGTCTTCTGGCAGTCTCTCCAATTCAGGCGCAAAAGTTGGTGCCTGCGCCCCCAGAATTAGCCGCTAAAGCCTGGATACTCATTGACGCACAAACCGGCCATGTATTGGTCGAAAGCAATGCCGACGTGCAACTTCCGCCGGCAAGTCTGGCCAAGATGATGACCACCTACATTGTCTCCAATGAAATTGAAGCCGAGCGTCTTGAAGAAACCAGTAAGGTATTAGTCAGCGACAATGCATGGGAACGTGGCGGCGCAAAAACTGATGGCTCTACTATGTTTTTAAAGCCGCGCACTGAGGTATCTGTGCTTGATCTCATGCATGGAGTCATTATTCAATCAGGAAACGATGCAGCCATCGCGCTGGCAGAACATATCAGCGGCAGTGAAATGGCATTTTCCGACAACATGAATCGTCAGGCGCAGCTACTCGGCATGACCAATACTGTCTATATGAACGCGACCGGCTTGCCTGCAGAAGGTATGGTTTCCACCGCCCGTGACCTGTCGATTATTGCTCGCTCTATTATTCGCGACCACCCGAAGTATTACAGCATTTATGCGAAAAAATATTTTAAGCATAATAATATTAATCAGCCCAATCGCAACCGCCTGCTATGGCGCGATACCAGTGTTGACGGCTTGAAGACTGGCCATACCAATGCCGCAGGCTACTGCCTAGTGGCTTCAGCCAAACGCAGTGGTATGCGTCTAATTTCAGTGGTCCTTGGTGCCAATGATGACGCCTCCCGTGCTCGAGAATCACAGAAATTACTGTCCTATGGCTTTCGTCATTTTGATACCAAAACTATTTATTCCGCGGGTGATCTAATCAAGTCCAATACTAAGGTTTGGTATGGCACTGAAGAATTCCTAAATTTGTCCATCGCCGATGATGTAACCCTCACTTTCCCCCGTGGATCTCAGAAAAACCTGGCCGCTAATATACTGGTAGACGAGCAGATTGAAGCGCCGGTTTATACTGGCCAAGAGTTGGGTAGACTGCAGGTGACACTGGACGGCAAGATGCTGGTGGATTTACCTCTAGTAGCGGAAAGCGATATTGCGGAAGCGGGCTTTATGTCTAGATTCGTTGATTGGATCGTTTTGTTTTTCACCAAAATAATTTCTTAACAGCTGAGCACCAGACAGTGAGCGAAGAAGAAGCCCCGAAAATTGAATTTCCCTGTGACTACCCCATCAAGGTTTTAGGTGAAGCGCATCCAGAACTTCATACCCATATTTATCAGGTGATGGAAACTCATGCCCCAGGGTTTGACCGCACCAAGATAACTATCCGCGACAGCAGTAAGGGTCGCTGGCAGTCCATGACATTGGTGATTACTGCAACTGGGAAACCCCAGCTCGAAGAGATTTTTGCCGAATTAAAAACTAACTCTCGAGTTAAGATGGTGCTTTAACCATGATTGTTCGCCAGCTAGGTCTTCAGGAATACAGCGTTACTTTTGATCGCATGAAAGCCTTTAATGAACAGCGTGATAAAAACACCGCAGACGAAATTTGGATCCTAGAACATAAGCCTGTGTTTACTCAGGGTCAGGCGGGCAAAGAAGAATATATCTTACTGCCAGGCGATATCCCTGTGATTAAAAGCGATCGCGGGGGTCATGTGACCTACCATGGTCCAGGGCAGATAACTGCCTACATACTGATCGACCTCAAACGCTTGAAGATTGGTGTTCGCGATCTGGTTACCCTAATTGAGCAGGCTCTGGTGAAGACATTGGCCCATTGGCAAGTCAGTGCCGCACCCCGCCGCGAAGCTCCCGGCGTATATATCGACAACGGTGATAAAATTGCCTCCCTGGGACTGCGCATTCGCAAAGGTTGCAGTTATCATGGTTTAAACTTTAATGTCGCTATGGATATGTCACCCTGGCAGCGCATTAACCCCTGCGGCCTAAGCATCCCAATGACCCAGCTAGCAGATCTAGTACAAGAACCACCCGGTATTGACCAGGTGTCTGCCGTTCTGGCCGCTAATTTATGCGCCGGACTTGGCTATAATGACTATGAAATAATTTAGAGGAAAACTATGACCATCGAAACAGTGACACCGCCGAAACGTACCCGTCGCCTACAGCAAGGCGAAAAGCTGCGCAGTGCCGATAAGGTAGAGCGGATTCCGGTCAAGGTTATTCCCACTGTCGATGTACAGCGCAAGCCACCGTGGATGCGTGTGCGTTTATCGGCGTCCCCTAAGGTGCAAGAGATTAAAAATATTTTGCGCAGCCATAAAATGGCAACTGTATGTGAAGAGGCGGCCTGCCCTAACCTGCATGAATGTTTTAGCGGCGGTACGGCGACCTTTATGATTATGGGTGAGATATGCACCAGACGCTGCCCATTTTGTGACGTTGGCCATGGTAAGCCCAACCCTTTAGATATTAATGAGCCCAGCAACTTGGCCAATGCCATCCATGAGATGGGTTTAAAGTATGTCGTAATTACTTCGGTAGATCGTGATGACCTCCGCGATGGCGGTGCTCAGCACTTTGCAGACTGTATTCGGGAAGCCAAGGTTTTATCACCAAATCTTAAAGTCGAGGTTCTGGTCCCTGATTTCCGTGGCCGCATGGAGCCCGCACTGGATATTTTGACCGCCACACCACCAGATGTGTTTAACCACAATATGGAAACTATCTCACGGCTCTATCGCGAAGCACGTCCTGGTGCTAACTATGAATGGTCGTTAAAACTGCTCAAGGAATACAAAGCACGAAATCCAGGTGTGAAAACAAAATCAGGGCTGATGGTGGGTCTAGGTGAAACCAAAGATGAGTTATTACGTACCCTAGATGACTTGCGTGCCCATAATGTAGATATGTTGACTGTCGGTCAATATCTGCAGCCCTCTGCAGCCCATCTGGCTATAGATCGTTTCGTACACCCAGACGAGTTTGCTGAGTACACTGAGTATGCTGAGAGTATTGGCTTTAAACAGGCCGCCTGCGGGCCCTTAGTGCGATCTAGCTATCATGCGGACAAGCAAGAGAAAGGCGAAGATATCACCTAGATGCGTCTGTTAAAAATGCGAGCATAGCCTCAGAAGCGAGAGCCTGAGGCTAATCTTGCCAAACAGACCGACTTAGGACTTTTCTGCTTAGTATTGTAAATGAGGAGCATTGCAAACGAGAGGCATTGCAAGCGAGGAGCATTGCAAAAAAAGGTATTACAGAATAAAAGTCTTACAAAAAAGGCTAACAGCTTAGTATAAAAGCCTAGGGGGCTTTGGGTTTAGCTTTCTCGTCTGTCCAAACTTCGCGTACCGGCTCACCAAAATCATCATAGATAAGTTTTTTCTTGGGACGCTTGCTGACTTTGACTGGCTTGGGCGGGGTCTTTTTCTTCTTGCGGCTATCCAGAGCTGAGACCACATCGTTGATGTAGGTTCTGGTTTGGCGGGGTTCTCCGCTGACAAAAACCGATCTAGCGCGTGGCTTGTCGGCTGGCTCGCCGGTCTCACCTTGATTGTGCTGCTTTATTTCGCCGCCACGCTTAAGAAACTCTTCGGTTTTTTTCCGAAGTTCGTCGCGCATTGAGCCTTTGCTAGAACGTACTGTCACGATAAGATTACTTGTCGTTGAATCAATTGAGTATTCTATCAAAATAGCCGCCCAATTCACATAGACCCGTCCACTGTTAGCACTTAAAAGTGCATTTAATGCTGTATGGGAGGGTAAAGGCTAGTTAAATAGATCTAACTGCACAGCACGACCCTCATCTCGGGTATCCACAAAACGAACGCCCATACCCAATAAACGAACGGAACGTCCTCCTCGCTCCCAAGCTTGCAGGCATAACTCCTCAAAACTTTCTATTGGCAAACCCTTCACCACCTGCCGCTCTACCGTAGTACTCGTAAAATCACTGAACTTCATTTTAATTAATTGCTTGGTGACGAGATAATCGCTATCGACACGCCGCAGTCGACTGCGTAATTCCAGCAGAAGATCTGGTATTTTTTTCAGGCAGGCAGCCTGGTCGGCCAAATCATCAGAATAGGTGCGTTCAACACTGAGTGACTTGCGGCGGCTATTGGCGTTGACCTCACGGCTGTCCCGGCCAAAACTTAGGTCATGGAGACGCTTGCCAAATACACCAAACTTATCCACCAACTGGAGCATTGGCCACCGCTGCAAATCACCGCAGGTTTCAATACCCAGACGCCGCAGTTTTTCATTGGTGACCTTGCCCACACCAGAAATACGCTTGACCTTAAGGGTCTCAACAAAGGCATCAATTTCAGGTGGCGTAATTACATACTGACCATCGGGCTTATTGAGGTCACTGGCCACTTTGGCAAGAAATTTATTGGGCGCTATTCCTGCCGAGGCGGTGACCCCGACTTCCCGCGCTATCACCTCACGAATCTCTTGGGCAATAAGGGTGGCACTGCCTTGACATTCCGTGCAATCAGTAACATCCAGATAGGCTTCATCAAGGGACAATGGCTCGACTTTATCGGTGTATCTATAGAAAATTTGACGGATCTGTTGAGCGGCTTCGCGGTACTTGGCCATGGTGCCCGGCACCACGACCAGGTCGGGGCAGAGTTTTAGCGCCTGCCCTGTGGGCATAGCAGATCTCACCCCATATTCTCTAGCTTTGTAATTGCAGGTAGCTACCACACCGCGTCGATCTGATTTTCCCCCTATGGCTATAGGTAAATCTCGCAGAGACGGGTCATCGCGCATTTCAACTGCGGCATAAAAACAATCACAGTCACAGTGGATTATTTTTCTCAATCAGACACCAATTCCTGCTAGATCTTACTATTAGGGAAACTTGAAGTAGCCCTATAATACAGCACTAAAGGGTCAATAACTGTTTTTATAACCAGTGGTTAGTCGGCCAGATTATTATTGATCAAGAAGCCCGCCAAACAGGCAAGCCCTAACCAAAGGGCCACACCCGGCGGTGCCACCAACAATAGAAGACCTATCGCCAACACAATAAGCGCTGAAACTAGAGGTAGTTTTATTTTTTGGTTATTCGATGGCTGCCTGTCATAGGGCATAATTAACTGCACGGTGGGCGCCAGAGTAATAATTAGCAGGCACAACCATTGCAGTTTGCCTGTGCTGCTATAACCCAGCGAATAGGCACTAAACAACAGTATCAGGCAATTTAACAGCTGATAGGCAGCACGATAAATAACCTTTAATACGGGCATCTTTTTTGACCTTAATCCTCAAACCGGTGTTCTGCGACTCGGAACCCAAAACGTTTCGAGATAATCTCCGGCAATAGCAACATGGCTGGGGTCAGTAACAGGGTTAACACAGTCGACACTACCAGACCATTTACAATGGCACTGGCCAGCGGTTGCCACCAGGACGCGACCATACCGCCGATAGTGTAACTGCGATTAACCAGATCGATACTCAAACCATTAGCCAGGGGTAACAGGCCTACAATGGTGGTCACACTGGTCAACATCACGGGCCTAAAGCGAGACTTGGCCGCATTGTATACCGCATCAGCAGCAGATAATGCAGGGTTATGGAGACGCACATAGTTATAGGTATCAATCAATACGATATTGTTGTTGACCACGATACCCGCCAGCGCAACGATGCCCACACCCGTCAGGATGGTACTAAAGGTGGCCTGTGCTATTAAGAGTCCCAGCAGTACCCCGGCGGTCGACATCACCACAGAGAATAAAATAAGACCGGCCTGATAAAAGCTATTGAACTGCATCACTAGCATAATCAGCATGACCGACATGGCCAGAGAAAATGCCGTGGACAGGAAAGCTGCTGCTTTGGCCTGCTCCTCATTCGCACCGCGGAAACTAATATTCAACGAGGCATCAAAATCTTGCTGTTCCAGCCACTCAGCAATCTGTCCCGTTTGGTTGTCGGGGAGATAGCCAGCTTCCGAGTTGGCTAAAATAAAGACGGTTTCAACCATATCAAAGCGCTGAATAGCATCGACCCGTGGCTTCGCCACCCGCTCACTAAAGCTACCGATGGGCACTGCACCATTGGGCGTATTGACCCTTAGGCTATCAATCGAGGTTAGCTGTCGATCCTGCTCTGGATAACGCAGCCGAATTTCAATTTCATCGTCGGCATTATCGGGACGGAACTCACCGATCATTACACCACCAGTCACCATCTGTACCATATTGCCAACATCGGCAACGTTGACACCCAGCATAGCCGCACGCTCACGATCTACTTCGATTTCCCACTGAATACCGGCCAGGGGCAATGTATCCTGTAAATCTCTAATACCCTCTACGTTGTCGCCAACCCACTGTCGAATCTCCGCAGTGGCTCTGTACATAGCTTGGCGATCTGATGAAGATATTTGAATCTGAATATCCTTGCCTGTGGGTGGCCCGGTCTCCATCTCCATGGCACTGACATAGACACCCGGCAGAATTTTTGTAAGCTGACGAATCTCTTCGAATATCTCTGCGCTACCGCGGGTACGGTCTTCTCTAGGGTACAGCTCCACAAGGAATGAACTGATCTCATCACGACTCACATCAGAGCCATAAATGACCATACTGCCGCCCTTAGAATAGCCATACAGCTGATTTACGCCATCAATACTGGCCACCACATCCTGTACCTTAAAGGTAATATCCCGTTGCTCATCAATTGACAGATTGCCCTGAGCACGCACACCCACCATGCCGTACTGGCTTTCAATCGGGGTAAAAAACTCCTGCCCGGCATTAAACTTACCGTAGAGATTAAAGATGCCCACAAGTAGAACCATGGCAGTGATTGCCGTTATCACCGGCGACTTGATCACTGGCCGCAAAACCTTCAAATACGCATTCTGAAGCGGTTCGAATAATGTGGCCGCAGATTCCTCTGACTGGTGGTCTTCAGGCTGTTTCTTTTGCTTTCCTCGGCGACGGCCTAAAACAATACCCAGAGTAGGTGCAAAAATTAGTGCATAGGTTAATGACCAGGCCAGTACCGCAAATACGGTAATGGGTAAGTAGGACATAAAGTCCCCCGAGACTCCGGGCCAAAACAGCAATGGTAAAAAGGCGGCCAATGTTGTGCCCGTTGAGGCAATAACAGGGATAGCCATGCGCCGTACTGCCACAATATAGGCCTCTCGTGTGGCAAGGCCGGCAGCTGCCTGAGTATTGGCAAACTCAACCACCACAATGGCGCCATCGATCAGCATACCTAGGGACAGCAACAGGCCAAACATAACCATAAAGTTGAAACTGTAGCCCATCACATTAATAATAATTAGCGCGCCCAACAGACAAAAGGGAATACCAAAGCCAACCAGCAGGCCCGATTTCACCCCCAGGGTTGCCACCACCAGAATCAGAACCAGGCACATCGCGGTAATAATATTACCCTGCAGTTCATTCACCATCTGATTAGTCATCACCGACGCATCAAAGACATAGCCAATGGTCATATCAGCACTAAAATCAGGTCTGTATTGTTCGACAGTTGCTCGAGTGGCATCGACGGTGCTAATTAGATTGGCATTGAGTCGCTTGCGCACTTCAATGGCGATAGCTTTCTTACCATTGATAAAACTATAGCCCGTGGCGTCTTTAAATGTTCTTCTAACCGAGGCAACGTCACCTAGAGTAATAGATCCCTCAGCATTGGTGCGTACCGGCAGCGCACGAATATCAGCGGCGGTTTCGAGTAACGCGGGAATTTTAATACCGAAGCGACCCTGAGCCGCATCCATCTCACCGGCAGGAATCAACAAATTATTGACCTTTACAGCGCGGATTAACTCATCTATCCGCAAGCCGTACTGCTCGAGCCGAGCCGGATCGACGACAACATCGACAACCTCTTCTCTATGCCCTGATATATCGGCCTTGAGTACATCTGGCAGCATTTCTAATTCACGCTGAAAGAATTTAGCGGCGGTAAAAAGCTCACGCTCAGAGACATTTTCTCCGGAGAACGTAATAACAATAGTCGGTTCTGGGCTCGGGCTCAGCTCATTAACGATGGGTTCTTTGGTCTCAGAGGGAAACTCTGCTTTGGCACGATTAACCGCTTCCCGGACCTCGGCGACTATCTCTTTAATATTATCAGCGACTTCAAATTCCGCTGTCACCACAACCATGCTCTCTTGGGCGGTGGACTTTATTTCTTCTAATCCATCGAGGGTTTTTAGTTCTTTCTCTATTGGCCGCACCAGCAGTCTCGCGCCATCCTCTGGAGAGATACCGTCGTGCCTAACCATTACCATTACCACGGGCAGGGTGACATTAGGATTAAGCTCTACTGGCATAGAAAGCCGAGAGCCCGCACCAGCAATAAGTATCAACAACATTATTGATAAGGTTGCTCGGGAATGGTCAATAACGAGATTTAAAAATTTCATAGGGGCGTCAGACTCAGGTTTTTACTTTAGGCTGCTAACTGGAAAAGAGGGCTCAACGCGCTCACCATCAATGATGTAATTTTGGCCTACGGTGACCAACACTACCTTTTCTGGCAACCCTGTTACCCAGACCCCACCTTCCGCTTCTCCAATTGCATTAACCACTACGGAAGCGACGACCTGATCGGGGCCCAGCACTCTGACGATAGTATTTCCTAAATCACCCAAAAGAATACTGCTGGCGGGAATCAACTGAGCCGACACTGGTGCAATCTGAATATCCAGCTGAGCCGAAGCACCGGCTCTTATGGACTGATCAGCATTGCTCATCAATGCTTCTAACCTGAATCCCTTGGTCATGGCATTTGCCTGATGAGCAAGGTAGGAGACCTTCGCGCCTGAGTAGATTTCACCGGCAATAGTCACCACCGCCTCGTCACCCAGTACCAGACGACTAATTTCTGACTCTGTCACCAGGGCCTCGATCTTTAAAGGGTTCAACTCCACCACAGTGGCGCAGACCTGACCGGGCATTATAAAGTCACCCATTTCAACAGGGCGAGATTCAACAATACCGGCAAATGGCGCCTTTATCTGTAGGTTCTCAACATCGAGTTGTGCGCGTTTCAGCTGAGTTCTAGCGGTGGCTAACACGGCTTTTGCCTTGGAAATAGCCAGCTCAGACTGGTAGCCCACACTCTTTAGCTTTATGGCACCCCGATAGGCAATATTCGCATTATCTAAAGATGCCTGAGCCTGCGCCAGGCGAAGATGACGATCTTCAGCATCAATTTGGCAGATACCCTGGCCTTTTTCGACAGAACTACCCTCTTGAACTAGGACAGCAGATATTTTACCTGCCACCTGAGCCAGCACATTCACCGCTCTGTTGGGTTCTGTTTTAGCGCGCAATGAGAGCGTGCGGCTAAAGAGCTGCTGATTAAAGCTGGCAACCTGAACTTTGGTGTAGCTCTTAGCTACTTCGGTGACTGGTTCCGCCGAATCTACTGTCTTAAAAATACCACTCCCAAACCAAATGATAATAGCTAAAGCAAAGAATAGGGCGAAACGAACATTGTTATTCAAGGGGGCTTACCTTTTATGGGTTAAACGATGGAGCCATTCCATGGTCCGATTTTCTATTGTCTGATTATACGGCCAAAGCTAGTCCGGTAGTTTACTTGTTTTTCGGATTATCAAGTTAGTAAAGCAAACAGCTAATGAGACTCGCTAGTACTGAAAAAAGATACCAGGTAGCCATTTTTAAGGCTCATGCATACTTATACCAGTGCCCTATTAGCTATCATTCTAGTCAAGAAATTGTGATCAATCCGGCAAAACATACCCCTAAAACGGGATCGAGTTTGCATTTCGTACAAGGCAGCTTGCACCCTACCTAAGCTTGACTTCAATATGCCTCGTGAATTTAGGGAAAGGATCAATGTCAGCCGTTAATCTAGCGAGTAGTCTAGAGGAAGGCTGAACAATATTGAGTCATAAGGAAAGGATAACTCCCATGTTATACAACAGGATTGAAGCATTTTTAACCGATTTCGCCCACAGACCCGCTGCTGCTCTGCTTTTCTCGCTGGTTTTTGGCCTATTTTGCCCCAGCGCCTACAGTGAATTAAGCCTCAACGGCAGCGCTATCTATAAAGATCTTGGCAAACAACAGTTCGTCGCCGGATTGTTTGTCGACACAATCCAAGACAGTGCCAGCACCATACAGCTCGAAGACAGCCCCAAACGTATGGAAGTGCGCATGCTGAACAACTACTCCAAGCGCCGCTGGCTCAATCTATGGATGCAAAGCATCTCAATAAACAATGACCGCGAAAGCTTTAGCGGCTCTGCGCAAGAAGTAATAGATATTATGCAGGCGCCGAAATCAGCCCCTCAGAAAGGCGACATTATTGAATATATCTACCATCCTACAGAGGGTACATCCATGCGTTTTAATGGCACTGAGCTAGTCGCAAATTATCCTAAAAACGTCTTCAATATATTATTGAGAACCTGGATCGGGCCCATACCTCCCTCAACAACTTTCAAGGAGCAGCTTTTGGGTCTTGAGACTGCCGAAGAGGCCGGCGAAGCCGAGGGATTATTGAGCAGTATTCAGCCCACAAGCAGTCGAGTCGCACTGGCGGCATCTTGGATAGAAGTGCCCGTTATAGTTGAGGCTGCACCTGAACCGGAAGCAGAAATTATCGCTACAGTTGCCGCCTCCCCTACACCAGAAGTGGATGCTGACAGCCTGCCAGCTGAACCCAGTGATGAAAGCACCGAACTCGCTAGCACCTCAGAGCCTACAGCTGAGGAGCAGGCGGTAAAAGAGGCAGCAGAGGAAGAAATTGAATTCAATGTTGCTGAGGCGCTAGCTCAACGTGATTACACCCCATTGGTAGTGGCTCAGATATATAAGTCTATTGCCTATCCCAATCGAGCTGTACAGAAAAACCAGCAGGGTACTGTGCGTATAGGGTTGGTGGTTGATCGTTCCGGGGAACTGCTCTCTGTTACTGCCACGCAAGAATCTGATTATCGATTACTTAATCAGGCGGCCTTAAAGGCGGTTAGAAAAGCGGCCCCGTTTCCCAACTTACCCGAAGGCATAAAAGCAGACAGTTTTGAACTTAACCTGCCGATTACTTTCCGTTTGCAATAGCAGGTAGTCGAGCCTCTTTAGGTAAAGGATTTAAGGGGCCTAGGTTACAAGCCTAGCTACTGGCCAAATTTTGATCAACTAGCTATAATCCTCGGCTTCTCGGCAATGTAACCTAATGGAACTATTGAAATGAGCTACAACGACATACCTGCGGGCAAAGAACTGCCCCATGACATCAATGTAATTATTGAGATCCCAGCAAATCACGACCCTATCAAATATGAAGTAGATAAAGATAGCGATGCTATTTTTGTTGACCGATTTGTTGCTACTCCTATGTTCTACCCAGCTAACTACGGCTATGTTCCTCAGACCCTGTCTGAAGACGGTGATCCGTTAGACGTATTGGTAGTTACACCCTACCCAGTAATGCCTGGCGCAGTTATTCGCAGCCGTGTCGTCGGGGTATTGAATATGAGTGACGAGTCTGGTGTAGATGCTAAGCTTTTAGCAGTACCCCATACTAAGCTGACTAAAATTTACGATCATGTTCAAGAAGCGTCTGACCTTCCTGAACTGCTGCTTAAGCAGATTGTGCATTACTTCGAAAACTACAAAGCGCTTGAGCCCGGCAAATGGGTAAAAGTTGATGGTTGGGATAACGCAGAAGCGGCACGAGCTGAAATTATTTCCTCGAGAGAGCGCTATCTAGCAGAGTAATATCCGCTCAGAGTTTTTTGATTTGAGCTCCTTGATACAATAAAAAACCCGGCACTTGCCGGGTTTTTTATTGCTTGTGAATACTCCAACGTTACTTAACCGTCATCGAAGTCTTCAAACAACACATCACTGTTTAAACCATGTTTACGCAACACATCACGTAACCGTCGCAACGCATCTACCTGGATCTGTCTTACACGCTCACGGGTAAGACCAATTTCTCGACCCACCTGTTCAAGGGTTTCCTCCTGATGGTGCATCAGGCCAAAGCGTCTAACCAGAACTTCTCGCTGCTTTTCAGGCAGCTGTTCCAACCATTCACCGAGCATGCTCATCAGATTATCTTCTTCTATCTCATCTTCTGGACTAAACCCGTTGTTATCGGCAATGGTTTCAACCAGCGTTTTTTCTTTGTCGGCCACTGGAATATCAATTGACGAGATTCGTTCGCTAAGACTGAGAATTTTCAGAACATCAGCCACCGGCTTACCCACTTCCTCTGCGATTTCTTCAGGTGTGGGCGCATGATCAAGCTGCTGAGCTAACTTGCGTGAAGCACGCAGGTATACATTGAGTTCTTTAACCACATGAACAGGTAATCTGATGGTTCGAGTTTGATTCATCAACCCGCGCTCTATGGTTTGACGTATCCACCATGTCGCGTAAGTTGAAAAACGATAACCTAACTCTGGATCGAATTTCTCGACTGCTCGCATTAATCCGAGGTTGCCCTCTTCAATTAAATCTAACAGTTCAAGACCTCGATTGACATAACGCCGTGAGATTTTAACCACCAATCTCAGGTTACTTTCAATCATTCTATGCCGCGACTTTTCACATCCTTTTTGTAGTTTGCGGGCATAAAAAACCTCTTCGTCGGCCGTTAATAACGGCGCGAAGCCAATTTCTTTTAAATAGAGACTTGTGGCATCAATAACCTGATGACTTATCTCTGCAGTGTCTTCCTGACTTTCAGCAGATTGCACTCGCTGATCTAATACTAACGCTTGATCCGTCACGTTTTGCATCCCCTTTGCACGATCTTCCTTCATTTAGCAGCCAATCCCGGCGCTAACCCTTATTACTTAATTACCACTCCTTTACTACCTTACTAACTTACTACCTTTACCCAACCTGACCTAACCTTTTTTATTTATAGTGAAATCAGAATTACTTTATATAGAGAGAGGGATTCACTGGGTACCCATCCTTCCTTATTTCAAAATACAGCGTACCTTTAGACCCTAATTTCGCGATTATCTCCGTCTGTTTTACATTTTGTCCTTCTTTTACCAATATTTTTTCATTATGGCCGTAGGCACTTAACAGTATTTCGCTGTGCTTAATGATAACCAGCTTACCATATCCGCGCAAACCATCACCTGCATAGACCACAATTCCGGGGGCTGCAGGGCGCACCATAGATCTACTTACCCCTTTAATCCTAACGCCTTTGCGTAACTTAGCCGGACTAAACGTCTCGACGGTTTTCCCCTGAATTGGCCACCTCCACTGCCAGTTTTTACTGAAAACTTCGGGTTTAGGCTTCTTTTTAAAGGGTATTGGCGCTTTTACTGAAGGTTTTATAGCCCCTGAACTGACCACTGTAGACGGGATTTTAATCGCTTTGACAACAGTACTCGAAGAGCTAGAGGGTCTATTATTCAGGCTAATACCCGTTGTTTTTAACGTTAAACGCTGCCCAGGACTCAGGGAATAGGGTGCGCTCAAACCATTGGCCCGGGCCAATAGCCTGAAGTTCAGATCATAGCGCCAAGCAATAGAATAAAGGGACTCCCCTACTGCTACCTGATGCGTGGTAATGCGTATGCTAGGTGGCTGCGCTCTGGTGCTTACAGGCGCTGCATAATTGGAGCAAGCAGACAGCAGCATCAGGCACAGAATGCAGGACCATATTTTTTGCGGATTTAACACATCAAGCAGCCTGTGCTGTTTTTGCTGAATATTTTTGGCCAATATATTCCAGCCCTAACACCAGCACCAAACCCAATAAAAATGCCATCACACAGAGAACGGTTTGCGGATCCTGGCCACCGATCTGGGCAAATTGCTGTGGCAGTAGATTGTCGGATGCCAGCACAATAGTCTTGCCTGAATGGCTGACCACAGACTCTGTGACCTGCTTCCAGGGCCAAATAATATTTAAGCTGCCCACTAAAAACCCGCACATAGTGGCGATAACCGCAGACTGATAATGGTCTAACAACCAGGACAGCAAGCGACTGAAAGCCATAAGACCAATAACGCCGCCCAGGGCGAATACCACAAGAATATCTAGCTGGAAATTAACAATTGCGCCTATAAAGACTGGGTAAAGACCCAGCAGCACTAAAATAAATGATCCTGAGATTCCGGGTAATATCATTGCGCATAGGGCGATGGACCCCGCTAGGAACATGGTGAGGTGGTCCCCCTGTAATGTGACGGCAGGGGCAATGGATATGCCGTAGGCAATGACCACACCCAATACAAACAGCCCCTTGTCAGCCGTTCGCGTCGGTGGGTGCTGACGCATTAGGTAAATCACGGAGCCCACTATCAAGCCGGTAAAGAAGGACCACAGAGGAAGTGGGTGGGCCACCAGTAAATACTGCATTACCTTGGCCAGAGAAAACAGGCTGGTGAAGATGCCGGCTAAAAGGGTAACCAAGAATTTGCCGTTAATATGCGCCCAGGCCGCTGCAACACCCTCGGAACGAAGGACTTTTAGCGCCTTTATATTAATGGATTTGATGGTGTCGATTAGCTCGACATAGATACCGCTGACAAAGGCGATAGTGCCTCCGGAGACCCCTGGCACTACATCTGCAGCACCCATAGCGGCGCCTTTTAAAAACAGTAACAAATAATGACCTGAGTTACGCATATCTGCTCCTATCCTAACTATTCGCAATTAACTCTGACTATTTAACCTAAGTGGACTGTAAGGCCTAGCGGGACAGTCCGCCAAGCAGAGGCACGAACATCACTTTCTCAACGATCTCTTCGTCAAACTCAGAAGAGTCACCGACCCGTTTCAACACCCGCAAGTCCTGAGACTGGCCATTGCCCACTGGAATCACCAGAATGCCGTCTGGCGCCATCTGGCGTAACAGGCCCTCTGGTATTGCTTGAGGTGCGGCGGTGGTGATAATGCCATCATAAGGGGCGTGTTTATCCCAACCAAAGCTGCCGTCGGACAGCTCAGCAGTAATATTATTCAAACCCAGTTTTCGGAAGCGATCTTTGGCCTTTCTAAGCAGGGGGTCAATACGCTCAACGGTACAGACCTCATCTACAAGCTGAGACAGAATAGTAGTTTGATAGCCAGAGCCTGTACCAATCTCAAGTACCTTTTTGAGTGGCCCCGCACTGAGCAGTATTTCGGTCATGCGCGCGACAATATAGGGCCGCGACAATGTCTGGGAATAGCCGATCGGCAAAGCCGTATCTTCGTAGGCCTTGTGAGACAGAGCTTCATCAAGAAATATATGCCTGGGAGTCATGCGAATAACATCAAGCACCGCTTGATTGGCGATACCCTGATCAATCAGTCTTTGAATTAATCGCTCACGGGTTCGCTGGGAGGTCATGCCAACACCAGCTAGTTCGATCGAGTTCACCCAATTCCCCTGTAATGTACGCCCATCATAAAGGCCGTTAAAAAGGTCTAACAATTAGTCTAGTAAATGGTCTGTTTATACAAGCAAAAGCTGGCTGAAAGCCCCATTATTGCTTGGCCGGTAATATATCACAGGGCTTCAAATTTCGGGCGAAATAATTCCGCCACTTCGCGCAACAATGCCGTTGCAAAACAGCCGCTGGGCAAGGAAAAACTGAGGGTCAGGCATTCATTCTCGGACCAGCTTGCATGTAAATTTTCGGGCTTTAAGAGCAGATTACGGCGCTCCTGCTTAAGACCGGCATGCTCTAACGCATAGCACCAGCCCTGCCAATCAGCTAACACCTCAGTTTCCAGAAGCGCACTGTCGGCACTGGCATTAGAGCGCCCTCTTCCCCACAGCGGTCCCGTCTGATCACTCAGGTCACCGCGCTCAATAGTTTTAGCCACCACTAAATTAAACAGCCAAGAGCGGGCAGCAGAGAGATAGATCCCAGTACCATGGCGGTTGCCCTTGAGCTGGTCAGCGGCAATTAGCCTCTGTGCTTCATGGAGATTACCACCATCGTGGCCAAATCGTTGCTCGGCAAAATAGTTGGGAACACCGCGCTGCTCTATCAATGATAGCCGCTCTGCCACTATGACTGGGTCAGCCTTAAAGTCCCGCAGAACAAGTTTGAACTGATTGCCCTGATGCATGCCACGGCGCAATTTTTTATTGTGCCGAGCACTGGTAATAATTTCAAAATCATCATGCTGTAACTGGGCAATATCCAACTCGCGACCTGGAATATGCAGGCTGTACCACTGAGTAGTGACGGCAAAACGGTCTTTCATTCCGCAGTAACCCACATCATTGCGTTTAAGACCCGCTAACGTAGCCAGCAAACCCGCCACCCAGGTGGTATTTTGGTCGCGCTTACGGATATGCACTAATAGGTGCTCGCCTTCGCCACTGGGCTGAAGATCAATTATTTCATCGACTTGAAAATCTTCTAGCTGGCTTCTAAACATTGCCCGCCCTAAAGGCTCGCCAAATAGGCGCGGCATACGATGAAAATCAAACTGATTGCTTTTATCCGCGGAGAGTTCGTTCATAGAAGATTTGGTCACAGACGGCTCGGTCATAGAAGGCGCATTCACAGACGGCCCAGTCAAGACACGGCACTTAACAGAACCACAGCATGGCAGGCGATACCTTCCTGTCGACCGGCAAAGCCAAGCTTTTCAGTGGTGGTAGCCTTGATGTTAATCTGGCTGATATCAGCCCCCATATCTGCAGCCAAATTAAGGCGCATCTTTTCAAGGTGGGGTGCCATTTTCGGGCTTTCGGCGACTATCGTAATATCCCCATTACCTAACGCATAACCTGCTTTATTCATCATCCCCACCACCACTGCCAGTAGGTCGCGGCTATTACTGCCTTTATAGGCAGCATCGGTATCCGGAAAGTGCTGACCTATATCACCTAGCGCCAGTGCACCGAGCAAAGCATCGATCAGTGCGTGAATTAATACATCGCCATCAGAATGAGCGACAAATGCGCGGTTAAAGGGGATGGTTACCCCACCCAATATCAGCGCATTACCCTCGCCAAAAGCATGTACATCGTAACCATGTCCTATACGCATTATTCTGCCTCCTGATTTTTCATAATTGCCTCGGCAATCACCAAATCTTCTCGACGGGTAATTTTTATATTATCCTGCCGACCTTCGATAACGATGGCCTGCAAACCTGCATATTCAATGGCTGAGGCTTCGTCTGTGGGGATTTTTTTATTGTCCAACATGCTCTGCATGGCTTCCTGCAACAGGCCGTAACGAAACATCTGAGGGGTCTGTGCGGCGCGATATTCGGCGCGATTGACGGTGCTGACAATATCACCCTGAGGCGTAACAAGCTTCAATGTGTCATTAATCGGTGCCGCGAGAATACCGCCCACAGCATGATTGCCCACCTCATTAATTAACTTGCCGATACTGGCCGGTGTAATGCAGGGGCGTGCCATATCATGCACCAGCACCCAGTCATCCTTATGGGCTTGGTCATGTATTGCCACCAATCCATTGAGCACCGAATGGGCACGTTGATCACCACCAGCCACCAAACGGACGCGAGGGTTTTCAATCACGGGCACTTTGGACCAGTAACCAGAGCTAATGTCGCAGGGACAAATAATCGCCTCAATCACCGGAATACTCAACAGCCGACTCAATGTGTGCTGAGCCACCAAACCGCCGTTTAAATAATGGAACTGCTTGGGAATATCCGCAGAAAAACGTTTTCCCGTTCCTGCGGCAGGCACGATGGCCCAGTATTTGGGTGATTGTTTATTCAAGGTTAAGTGCTGCCTCTGGTATCAGGCTCTCAGTTTTGTTCTTGTTCCCTGCCTCAGGGGCATGCTGTAAAACGCGATCGTCTTTATCAATCACTAAGTAAAAGATTTCGCCGTCTTTAATCATGCCTAAATCTTTTCGCGCTTTCTCTTCAATGGAATCGAGATTGGTTTTTAAACTCTCAACCTCTTGAGCAATTTGCTTATTACGTAACCTGAGCTTTTTATTTTCGATCCGCTGCTCTTCAACCTTCTTATCGAGCTCCGCTTTATGGGCGAGACTACCCTCACCAACCCATAGTCGAAACTGCAGGCCAGCAAGGAAAACAATAAGTATTATCAGCAACCAGCGCATCTGCTTATTCTATGCCGTTTAGCAAGGGAGATGCCATAACCATCAAATCAGGACTTAAATTCAGCACGGCCACGATAGGGCGCGACGCTGTTGCCGAGCTCTGCTTCAATACGCAGCAAACGGTTATATTTAGCAACACGGTCTGAGCGGCACAGAGAGCCAGTCTTAATCTGACCCGCAGCCGTAGCAACTGCCAAATCAGCAATAGTCGTGTCTTCGGTCTCACCAGAACGGTGAGAAATAACCACGCTGTAACCAGCTTCTTTGGCCATAGCAATGGCATCCAATGTCTCTGACAGCGTACCAATCTGATTAAACTTAATCAGAATTGAGTTAGCCACACCCAGTTCAATACCGCGACTTAGAATGCTGGTATTGGTAACGAACAGGTCATCACCGACAAGCTGGCAGCGATCGCCAAGTTTTTCAGTTTGGTATTTCCAGCCATCCCAATCAGATTCGTCGAGACCATCTTCAATAGAGATAATGGGATACTGATCGCAGAGCGAGGCCAAGAAATCACTAAAGCCATCGGCACTGTAAATTTTACCTTCACCGGCAAGATTGTATTGCCCGTCTTTATAAAATTCCGACGCGGCGCAATCCAATGCCAGAGTCACATCTTCACCCAGCTTGTAACCAGCGGCTTCAGTAGCTTCTTTAATAACAGCCAGCGCTTCTGCATTGGAAGATAGGTCCGGGGCAAAACCACCCTCATCACCCACAGCAGTATTCAGGCCTTTGGCACTTAATACTTTTCTTAGGGCATGAAAAATTTCTGCGCCAACCTGCAAGGCTTCAGCAAAACTTTTCGCCGCAACTGGCTGCACCATAAACTCTTGGATATCGACATTGTTGTCAGCGTGTTCGCCGCCATTGATAATATTCATCATGGGAACGGGCATGCTGTACTGACCCGCGGTGCCATTTAACTCTGCAATATGGGCATAAAGAGGCATGCCTTTGTCTTGGGCTGCAGCTTTAGCGGCGGCAAGAGACACGGCCAAAATAGCATTGGCACCCAAGGTGGCTTTGTTGTCTGTGCCATCGGCATCGATCATCGCCTGGTCTAGGGCACGCTGGTCTGCGGCATCTGTACCAAGCAGTAATGACTTAATAGTGGTGTTGATATTGTTAACGGCGGTAAGTACACCTTTGCCAAGATAGCGCCCCTTGTCACCGTCGCGCAGTTCTAGCGCTTCTCGAGAACCGGTTGAGGCTCCTGAGGGTGAGCAGGCTGTTCCGACGATGCCATTTTCTAAGATTACGTCTGCCTGTACTGTAGGGTTGCCGCGCGAGTCTAGAATCTCAAAGGCTCGAATATCTGCAATGTTGCTCATGTACTTAGTTCTCCATTAGGTGAATATTGAGTAAAACGGTTATCTGAGGATGTTAAATTTTCTACTTATAAAATATTTAAATCAGGCTGAGACTTTATCAAGTCATCAAAGGCTTTCATTTGCGCTAAAAAGGGTTCGAGCTTATCCAGCGGCAGTGCGCTAGGACCATCGCATAGGGCCTGATCAGGATGTGGATGGGCCTCTAAAAACAACCCAGCCAGACCCACAGAAATGCCCGCACGCCCAAGCTCAGCAACCTGATGGCGACGACCACCAGAGGCATCTCCCAGTGGGTCACGGCATTGCAGCGCATGGGTCACATCAAAGATCAGGGGTAAACCACCACTGACTTCTTTCATGGTTCTAAAACCCAGCATATCAACCACTAGGTTGTCGTAACCCATGCAGGTGCCGCGTTCGCAAAGCATGATTTTCTCATTGCCACATTCACGGAATTTGTCGACGATATTGCCCATCTGGCCCGGGCTTAAAAACTGTGGTTTTTTAATATTGATAACAGCATCGGTTGCAGCCATGGCCTTAACCAGATCTGTTTGCCGAGCTAAAAATGCCGGCAGCTGAATAATGTCGCAAACTTCTGCCACAGGTGCCGCCTGATCGATCTCATGCACATCGGTAATCAGAGGAATATTAAAGGTACTTTTAATCTCTTGGAAGATTTTCAGACCCTCATCAATACCTGGGCCACGGTATGAATGAATAGACGAGCGATTGGCCTTATCGAAGGAGGCCTTAAACACATAGGGAATACCCAACTTCTCAGTAACACGCACATAGGCTTCGGCAATTTGCATAGCCATGTCACGGGATTCCAAAACATTCATACCACCAAAAAGTACCATGGGGGCATCGTTACTTACACCAATATCCGCTACATTAATTGTGACTGAGCCCATACTTAGCTTCCTGTTTTCGATGCTTGATATGCGGTTGCCGCCACGACAAAAGACTGAAACAACGGGTGGCCGTCTCTAGGTGTCGAGGTGAATTCCGGGTGGAACTGGCTGGCAAAGAACCAGGGGTGATCCGGCAGTTCAACCGTCTCAACCAGCGTCTTATCAAATGACAGTCCACCGATAACCAGACCCGCTTCTTTAAGCTGGGGCAGGTAATTATTATTGACCTCGAAGCGATGACGATGACGTTCTTCGATCTGCTCGCTACCGTAAATTTCATACGCCTTGGAGCCAGGTATAAGATGACAGACCTGAGCACCTAAACGCATGGTGCCACCCATATCTGAATGCTCGGTGCGCATCTCTTTATTGCCTGCGGCATCGATCCATTCAGCGATAAGACCGACCACGGGGTGATCGGTATTGGCATTAAATTCGGTGCTATTAGCGCCACTTAAACCACAGACATTGCGCGCATACTCAATAACGGCAACCTGCATGCCTAGGCAGATACCCAGGTAGGGGATGTTTTTCTCACGGGCAGTTTTTACTGCATGAATCTTGCCCTCGGTACCTCGGGTACCAAAGCCACCTGGGACCAAAATTGCGTCGGCGCCATCAATTAATGTGTGGTCAGATTCCAACAGCTCAGAATCGATATAGCGAATCTTAACCTTGGTTTTATTGTGAATGCCGGCGTGCGTTAACGCCTCAGACAATGACTTATAGGCATCCAATAACTCCATGTACTTGCCCACCATAGCGATGGTGACCTGACCTTCAGAGTTAAGCTGATTCTCAACAACAGCATCCCATTCGGCGAGATCTGCCGGTGGACAATCCAGATTAAAACGATCCACTACAAATTCATCCAGACCCCAGTCATGGAGCATGCGCGGTACCTGATAAATCGTAGGCGCGTCCATCACAGGCACAACGGCCCGCAATTCAACATTGGTAAACAATGAGATTTTCTTACGTTGATCTTCTACCAGCTCTACTTCGGAACGGCACAGCAATACATCGGGCTGTAAACCCAGTGAACGCATTTCTTTCACCGAGTGCTGGGTAGGCTTAGTTTTGGTCTCACCGGCTGACGCGATATAGGGCACTAGCGTCAGGTGGATGAGTATTGATTGCTTAAAGCCCAGCTCACCGCGCATTTGGCGAACGGCTTCAAGGAATGGTTGGGACTCAATATCGCCCACCGTACCACCAATCTCGACCACAGCAATATCATGATCGCCAGCACCGGCATAGACACGGCGCTTAATTTCATCGGTAACATGGGGAATAACCTGAACGGTGCCGCCCAGAAAGTCGCCGCGACGCTCACGACGCAAAATCGTCTCGTACACCTGGCCGCTGGTAAAGTTGTTGTGCTGGGTCATTTTAGAGCGCAGAAACCGCTCATAATGACCAAGATCTAAGTCAGTCTCTGCGCCATCTTGGGTGACATAGACTTCGCCATGCTGATAGGGACTCATGGTACCCGGGTCAACATTGAGATAGGGGTCGAGCTTTAGAATGGTGATGCTTAAGCCTCTGGCTTCAAGCACAGCACCTAGCGAAGCGGCTGAAATGCCCTTTCCTAATGAAGAAACAACACCACCGGTAACAAAGATAAAACGCGTCATAGAGACCCTGCAAAGATCGAATTTAATGTAAAAAAAGTATGTCTAAGAAAGGTCTTTTAGCCATGAAACTGGCTGTGGCCCACCCTATGTAGATGGGATAGCAGATTAACAGAAAGGCCCCTGGGATTCTACTCTGATGTGTGCAGAATCTACCTTGAATCCACTAATGAGTTGAGATGCCAGCTAATGCTAATACCGGGTTGATCTGGCGCCGCTTGATAGCCTTCACAAACCCATAGATCGCCCACAGACACTAGTTGTTCACCCCTGTATAGCAGAGGGATTCTATCTCGCCACCAGGGCTCCAGATTCGATTCTTGAAGCAGTTTTTTGAGGCTGTTAGAGTGCTTCCGGCCCGCCGGCATACAGCGCTCACCTCCCAGTCTTGTGCGCACCGTCACAGATTGACCGGCCTCTAAGCGGAGGCCCTTACCTAGGGTTATTTCGCCACTTAAGCTGCTGCCATCTGGTAGATGTAGCGGCAACTCAGTCTGCCAGAGTAACTCTTGATTCATTACAGGCGACTGATCTGAAATGGCTAACAGATACAGTCGATTGCGGAAGCGCCCCCAACGCAGACCCTGCCACATTATTTTGGGTGCCGCGTCTTCCCGAGCCTGAATCACAGCGCAGAGAATTTCGTCGATTATTTTATGGCCTGGCAGGGGTAGCTGATGCAAGCCTGACCATTGGCGCAAGGTATTTTTCTGGCGCACAGATGATAGGGCAGCAAAGGCGTCCAAGCACAGCGACCAACCCCCTCGCTCAGCTCTGGCATCCAGCTCCTGTAAATCCTCTACCGCAACTGCCATGGCGAGATCTTCAGTCTCTTTACTCAGCTGTGCCGAATGGGCAATACGCTGGGCATAATCGGGCCACCGCGCAGCAATCTCGGGCACCACATTGTTGCGCAGATAGTTGCGATCAAAGGTGCTTTCGAGATTAGTTTCATCTTCAATCCAGCGTAATTTACTCTGGTCGGCATAGGTCTGTAGCTGGGCTTTTTGCCAGGAGAGTAGAGGCCGAATAAGTTGACCACGGGCGATGGCACGTGAAGCCGGAATACCCGACAATCCTTTGCTGCCCGAGCCCCGAAGGAGATGATAGAGCACAGTCTCAACCTGATCATCGGCATGGTGACCAAGCAGTAGCACCCCATCTTGCTGCAAAAGATTTTCAAATACCTGATAGCGAGCCTCACGGGCTGCAGCCTCGAGTCCCTGCCCCGTTTCTTGGACCGCTACGGTTTCACTGTGCAGTTGCACACCCAGTGAAAGACAAAACGCCTCAGCATGGGATTGCCAATCGCTGGCATTGTTCGATAGGCCATGATTAATATGCACCGCGCACAGGCGCTGGACTGGAATAATGTCCGTCAATAATGCCAGTAAAACGCTGGAATCCAGACCGCCACTAAAGCCTACTAGAATCTGCGGTGCAGCCTCAAGCTGTTCCTGCCAGGGCGACAATACGGTTGCTGAATTTAGCGGCTGTGCCACTGCTCGCCCTCATCCATTAATCAATGCTCCTGACTAGAATCATCTTGGCCAGCCTGCTGAGAATAATCTTCGTAGGGATCACCCCCCTCTTTGGCCGCCTCCTGTTCAAGCACATAGCGTTTAAACTGATGTTTGGTGAGCAATGTGCAGTTTTCCGTTGCTGGATCAAAGGTAATTAACACATCACCAGCATCAAGCTGACGGCGCACCTGGGCAATTTTATTGCCCATGCTAGATTCCTGAGCACCATAGTCGGTACCCTCGCGCAGAATAAACTCTTCGATCACCGAATTGAGAATCTCGGCATTTAGTCTTTCAACCGGTATTTCAATCACTGGCTGAACTTCCTTCGCCGGGCTTTCTAAAGCGCAATGTCATGCGATCACTCTCGCCAATGGCTAGGTACTTTTCACGATCCTGGTCACCCAACCGCAGAACGGGCGGCAATGTCCAAACACCTTTGGGGTGATCTGCACTGTCTTTTGGATTGGCGTTGAGTTCAGTGCTGGCCTCCCAAACAAAACCCGCTTGCTCAGCTAGCTGAATCACATAATCCTCAGTCATGTAGCCACTGGTTATCATCAACTCACGATCTGTACCCGACGGCGCGCGATGCTCAACCACACCCAAAATTCCACCGGGCTTTAAGCTGTTATAAAACAACTCAAATGAGCGAGCTTCGTTGCCAGAACGCAGCCAGTTATGAACATTGCGAAAGGTCACGAGGGCATCGGCGCTGCTGTCTGCCGTGGTCAGTAAGTTAACCGAGGCATCAAAGGTGTGCATTTCGACATTGCCGTAGAGCGCTTGATTAGCCGCTATTTTCTGCTCAAAGCCTTTTCTTGAGTTGAGATAATAGTCACTCTTTGACTCAGGGTTAAAATGTGCTGCAAACAGAGTGCCTTTGACATGATCGGCCAAAATTTCGGTGTACCAACCACCCCCAGGGCTAATTTCGATGACATCCATCTCAGGCGTGATACCAAAAAACGCCAGGGTTTCAACCGGATGACGAAACTGATCTCGAGACGTATCTCGCTCAGCCTGAGCGGCAAGTGCAATCATTGATGCACTGAGTATTAACAACAACCGTAATCCATTTAATGCCAAATTTTTCATAACCCAACACTCTCCTAATTCATTTAGTTCAAACTATAACAGCGCCTTAGAATAGACCATAATTAAAAGCACATTAATAAACAGTGCTTGAATAGAGAGCACCTTAATAAAGAGCGCCTTATTAAAGAGCTCCGCAACAAAAGGTGTCATAATAACTCGAAATAAAGTTCGCACCTCAGGTAAACCTATGACTAATCATCTGGTAGTAACAATTCTTGCTGAAGATCGCCCAGGAATTGTCGAGAAAATCGCCCAAACCATTACCGCCCACAGCGGCAATTGGATGGAAAGCAGCATGAATCGTCTGGCCGGTAAGTTTGCCGGAATTCTACTAATCGAGGTGGATGCCCAAAACAACAAGGCATTGCAGGAAGCCCTAACCGGACTCAGTGAGCAGGGTATTTCGGTTATTGTCGAAAATAGTCTCTTTCACAGCGAGCACGAAATACCCCTGTGTGTTGAGATTATTGCCAATGACAGACCCGGTATTGTTGGCGAAATTGCAGCCCAACTGGCCAGTAAACATGTCAATCTAGAGTCCCTGGAAACCTTCTGTGAAAGCGCTCCAATGTCTGCGGGCACCATGTTCCATGCCCACGCCTATATCCAGTTACCCGACAGCCTGTCGCAAACTGATTTAACAACATTATTAGAAGGCCTATCAGACGACCTGATGGTGGAGATTGTAGATATTTAATATGCTTGATATTGTTTTGTACCAACCGGAAATTCCACCTAACACTGGAAATATTATCCGCCTCTGCGCCAACACAGGTTTTCGTCTGCATCTGATCGAACCCCTGGGTTTTGATCTGGATGATAAAAAACTCCGCCGCGCAGGTTTGGATTACGCCGAGTTTCAAGACCTGCAGGTCCATGCCAACTGGCCCGCCTATTTAGCGAGCGCCCATCCCGAAAATGTCTATGCCCTGAGCACCAAAGGCACTGTCTGTTACTCAGAAGCCACCTATCAACCCGGTGATACCCTGCTGTTTGGCCCAGAGACAAGGGGCCTACCCGAAGATATTCGCACTGAATTCGGCGCCGGCCATGTGTTGCGATTGCCCATGCAACCACAGAGCCGCAGCCTTAATTTATCCAACACAGTGTCCATAGTGACCTACGAAGCCTGGCGGCAGTTGGGCTTTGCGACGGCGAGCGTACTGTGAGTATTAAAATATGAGCATCAAAATCGGCTTGTTTTATGGCAGTTCAACCTGCTACACCGAAATGGCTGGTGAGAAAATTCGTGACCGTATCAATGGCCTGCTGAATGCCGACGCAGTAAGCATGCACAATATTGCCGATGATCCAATCAGCCTGATGGAAAGCTACAGCTATTTAATTCTAGGCATTCCAACCTGGGATTACGGCGAACTGCAAGAAGACTGGGAAACCCAATGGGATGACATCGACAGTCTCGACCTCAAACATACCAAAGCCGCGGTCTATGGTCTCGGCGATCAAATTGGTTATCCAGAATGGTTTCAAGATGCCCTAGGGTATCTGTGGAGCAAAATTACTAATCAGGGTGCCACCACTGTCGGCGCCTGGCCCAATAAGGGCTATACCTTTGAGCAGTCTAAGGCGTTAACTGACGATGAGGCGTTTTTTGTCGGCCTGCCTCTGGATGACGAAAATCAGCTTGAGCTATCTGAGGGGTTTATCAATCTCTGGTGCGAACAAATTTTGGCTGAATTTGACCTCAAGTCACAGTGACATCCCTTTAAGTGGATATTAAAAAAGTGGCCATTAAAAACGACGCAATAGAGCAAAGCTCGATTGACCGCTGCCTCGCTCAAAACCACCTAGAAAAACGCTGGCAGTCACTCCAAGGTGACGACGGCCTGTTCACATTAGGTGAAACCGAATTCGGTTATGGCGCGCACTTTTTAGCGGCCTGTGATCTATGGTTAAAAACCACATCAAAGCCCTGGCGTCTGCAATTTATTTCAGCCTCTGCCCAGCCACCCAACAAGGCCGATTTAGAAACAGCCTTAGCCTACTGGCCCCAGTATGCCCAACTAGCCAGCCAGTTTATTGACCAATATCCAGCCAGCGTTAAGGGCATGCATCATCTTGAGCTATTTGATGGCCGAGTAAGCCTATGCCTGATGATTGGCGAAGCCGACGCTATGTTTGATGAGATTGCCCAGAGTCCCGATCTCGGCTTGGCCAGCCACAATACTAAGTCCATTGATGCCTGGTTTATTAGCACCGCATCAGAGCACCTCAGGCAAACTATCAGCGCCCTATCGGGCCCCAATACTAGTATGGCGGCTAACGCTGACTTTGACGCCAACCTTAAAACCTCTAGTCCCTGGCACCTCAATAAAGCCAAGCCCCAGCAACATACAAAAACAGTAGCCATATTAGGGGCAGGCATTGCAGGCTGTACCGCAGCTGCCGCGCTCCACAAACGCGGCTATCAGGTGACTGTGATTGATCGCCACCCCATTGCAGGCCAAGAGGCCTCGGGCAATAGTCAGGCCATTATTTACCCCAAGTTATCGGTGCGTGACCAGCCTTTGCCCCGAGTTAATTTGACCGCACTTATGCTCGCCAGCCGCTACTACAAACCGTTTTGGGATGCTGGCTACGGCGAACAGTGCGGTGTTTTAGTCGTACCAGAGAGCCCTAAGGTGCAGCAGGATTTTCTTGCCATCAGTGAACGATTTAGCGGCCAGGAATCATTGGTGCAAATGCTGGATAATAGCCAGCTATGTGAGCTGAGCGGCATAACCATGAGTTCAGAACTTGGGTTATTTTTCCCTCAACTGGGCTGGCTACCCCCTGCGCAGGTTTGTCAGGAGCTCTTAGCCCGGGACAGAATTCCTCTGCGTCAAGCTGACATTAAGCAGCTAAAAAATACTGAGGATGGCTGGCAGCTCTTAGATGAACAGGGTCAGATAGTTATTGAAACGGAGACCCTAGTGGTTGCCAACGCTTATGGCTGCGAGCAGTTTGAGCAGACCAACTTTCTCCCAGTCACCCAGCTTCGGGGACAGATTAGTCTGCTCTCAGCGTCAGAGGCCAGCGAGGGATTAAAAACCGTGATCTGCGGTGAGGGCTATATTACACCGACACAAAATGGCACCCATAACTGCGGTGCTACCTACAATAAAGCGGTATTTACCACCAGCCTGCGCGAGGAAGATCATCGCGCCAATGTCGAGCAGATGAGTGCCACAGACAGCGGTCTGGGTGTTGCCTTAGGAGCGCAAGATACTGGTGATATGGACGGCAGAGCCAACTATCGCTGCACCACCAAAGACTATCTTCCGATCGTTGGGCCGGTGCCGTATCTGCCCTCTTTATTGGAGGACTACGACGTCTTAAGGCGCGATGCGCGCAAATTGGTGCCCACATTAGGCAGCTATCAGCCCAATCTCTATGTGCACTGCGGCATGGGCTCTAGAGGACTCTGTTATGCCCCCTTAACCGCAGAGATACTCGCGGCTGAGATTGCGGGTGAAGTTCCACCCCTAGAGCGGGAGCTGCGGCTGGCGATGCATCCAGCACGGTTTTTGATCAGAGATTTAAAAAAGAAACGTATTTAGCGCCTGAACCTCTAACGCGCTACTGTTCTAACGCGAGACCAATCAACAGCCCCTTGCGATACATCTCGGCACTGCCTGCCTGATCATTCATTGTGCCTAACAGCTCAGCCAATTCCAGATAGGTTTGCGGACAGGGATTTAACTTAACCGCGGCCGACAGGTAGTCACGGGACTTACCCAATAATTCTGATCGCCGACAAATACGCCCCAGAGCCAGCAGTAAATCTGCATCTTCTGAATGACTCAGCAACCACTTCTCGGCCACTGCCAGCTGTTTTTGGGGCGACTCCCCCTGCAACTCGCCGAATCGTTCAACCAGATCAGCATGCCAGCTATTATTTAGCGCTTTGGTCAATAGCGGCTGTAATTTATTGCCTGCGTTAACCGCCTGCAATGCATCCCCATAGGCACAGATAAGCTCTGGTAGCTTGCGTAGAGGTTTGGGCACTAATGTCCAAAGATCTGCTAGCTGGCTCTGCTGTTCCGAGTCAGTAAGCTCTGAGTCGGGGGTAAATTCTAGTAACAAACTGCAATAAGTATCCATTTCTAGATTGGCAGCAGCCTGTTTGTTGAGGGCACCGTAATGGCTAATGTCGCGGAGAATCTTTTGCAGAGAAGACCAGTCTTCGGTCAGGCAATAGGCATCGGCCAACAGACGTAAAACGGCTCTGTCATTGGGTTTATCTTTGTGCAAACCTGCCAGCAATGACAATGCATCCACAAACTGTTCGTCGATAATTAATAATTCGGCCAATAGCTTGTCCGCCGCAAAACTCGCATTGGGGTGGGTGATTTTTAGTCGCTCTAAAAGTTGCCGTGCCTTTTCAACTTCATTGTTCTCTGCGGCCGCTCGGGCTGCAAACAGCAAGTTGATCACTGGCATTGAAGATTTGTCTGCAGACTGAGACAGCAGTTGACCCGATTTTTGCCAGTCGTGCTCGGCATATAACAGTAATCCCTGAGCGGTTTTACTTACCTGCCGTGCACTGCTAAAAGAGTTCCACCAATGGCGCAGGCCTCCGGCACCCGTCAACCAGCGCACCAGTAATAACAGCCATACCAAAATGGCACTGAGGGCGATATACAGCAGCACGCCAACCCAGACGCTCATCTCTATATTGGTACTGCCAATACTGATCAGAATATAGCCACTGCCCTGCTGTAATAACCAGATACCTGCAGCACCTAATAACAGCGCCAGCATAAAGATCAGTAAAATTTTGCGCATTATTGGGTCACCGACTTTTCACTATCGGTGGCAGTTAAGCGGCTATTACGCAGTGCAATCAATGTCTCTATGGCCTGGAGTGAACCATTGATATCAGGCAGTTGCTGAATAATTTCTTGCTCACTTAGGCTAGCCAGTCGCTGCTGAATAATCACTGCATTGGGATTAAGTTGGAAATACTGTGCCAGCCAGCGCTGGGCTTTGACCAGGCTTTGACTATAAATGGCCTGCTCTTCGCGCATTACCGCACTCTGAGCCTGCTCTAACATAAGGCGTAAGTTGTGTCGCACTATCCCCTCTTCATTGGCCTGCAATAATGGCTCGATAGGCTGATCTCGCTGAGTTACCCTTATTAGCTGACTAACCCCATCAACAAAACCTGTGATCAGACCCTGCAGTTTTGGCTGTTCTAATGCTGCCTGTGGTTGATTGGTAACCACTGCAGCTTCGGCTGTCGGCTTTAAAATAACTAACTGATCAATGCTTTCCGCCAGCGCGTTGAGTTCAAGATAGAGCCCCGAGGCATCAACCTCACCGGCCAGTCGCAAGGCAGCAATATCAATTGCCACAGCACCGCGCAGTGGCAACAACTCAGGGTCATCCAACTGCTTAAGAATAACGTCAACATTTTCTAACAGTGCTAGGGGGTTTTTGGTACTGCGCTCGGTTTGCAGTCGCTGATTAGCGAGACGTGCCAGGTAGGCCGCTTCTGCGAGCAGCCAGTCGCTGCGGGTAGTAGTGCCAAGTTCCGCGAGTCGTTTCCCCTGATTATTAAGACGCAGCTGAATAGTAGAAAGTCCTCGCTGCACCTGTTCGATATCTTTAGATTGACGCTTTTCGGCTTCTTGAGACTGTTGCGCAATGGTCATGTACGACCTATCAAGGCTATCGAGTCTTGCACTAAAATCTTCCGTCGCAGTGACACGCTGCTGCCACTGAGTCCAACCAAACCAACCTGCAGCGGCCAAACCGGCAACCACAATTAGCGTTAGCCATAATTTCAGCCAGAGGGACCCTCTAGCATTAGGCGTTTTAGGTGAGGGGCTGGGCTTTTTTTCAGAAGTTTCATTATTACGACTCTTTTTTTCAGAAGTCTGTTTATCAAGGAGCTTTTTGTCGAGGGCTTCTTTATCAAGGGCCTGCTTAGCCGAAGTCTTTTGTTCAGCCGATTGTTTCTCCACAGCTTTTTTATCAACCACTTTTTCAGCCTTTATGTTTTTGGTATCTTTAGTCACTTTTCGCCCTCTGCTACTCATTAAAAGCTTAGTCTATTTTAGACGTTTTCTGCAGTCTTAAAATATCCCTCAACCGCCCGATGCATTGATTCCGGCAAGGCATTGTCGGCAATGACTATACTCTGATATCCCATTTCCTGAGCCATAGCCGCAACCCGATCACTGGGGACGACCAGAGGCACTGCTACATTTTCTGGATCGGCCATGGCCTGAAGCAACTCGCCGCTATGGACTATTAAACAGTCTGTCGTCTTAGCCTGATGCCGAGCCCGCTCTAAACTGCTTGATTCGATCACGCGATTATATAATTCACAGTAGCTAACCTTGGCGCCGCGTTGCTCCAAAGTTTCACCCAGAGTCTGACGTCCACCCCCACCGCGGAAAATAACCACGGATTTACTGTCCAGCGCCTGTAGCGACTCAAGTTCCAAAAGCCCCTCTGTGTTCTGCAGATCTTGGGGGCAGACAACCGAGTATCCATATTGACTAAAAATCTGCGCTGTCTGCTGACCCACGGCTAATAGCTCGAGTCCCACCGGCAGCATTGGCCAGTACTCGTCTATCCATTCCAAGCCTAATTCAGCGGCATTAGCGCTGATAAAAATTGCCTTATCAAATTGATCCAAGATCAGAATAAGGTTTTCAATGGACTGGGTTTCATCAATCGGCTCAATGCGCATTATTGGCGTATAGGTAACATCGGCCCCCGACTGCTCAAGCAATGCCAAAAAAGCATCCTGCCCCCGCAGTGGCCGCACCACGAGAACAGACCTATTTTTAAGGCTACTGGCTGCCATAGACCTCAGCCAGTATCTCTCCAGCACCCTGGGCCAACAGCTGCTCTGCTAATTCAATACCCAGCGCCTGCGCATTTTCACGCGGGCCCTGCAGTTCTGCACGCAGCAGGGTTGCACCATCAATACTGCCGACTAGGCCCCGCAGACCAATGGTCTTTCCAGAGGCATCAAGCTCTGCAAAACAGGCAATAGGTACCTGACAGCCACCCTGTAAATGGCGGTTTACGGCACGCTCTGCCACGACACAGCTAGCGGTGTCCTCATGATGGAGAGGTGCCAGCAGTTCGAGGGTTGCTGTGTCTTCCGCTCTACATTCAATACCCACAGCACCCTGCCCACCTGCGGGCAACGAGAGCTCAGACTCTAATGCACTGGCAATCCGGTCTTCCATGCCCAGCCTTATTAGCCCAGCACTGGCCAAAATAATAGCCTGATAGTCACCGCTGTCGAGCTTGGCGAGTCTGGTATTAACATTGCCGCGCAGTTCTTTAATCTGCAGTTTGGGAAAATGGGCGCGCACCTGACATTGGCGGCGCAGACTTGAGGTGCCAACAATGGCGCCATCAGGCAATTGATCGAGGCTTTTATACTGATTGGAGACAAAGGCATCCAGAGGATTTTCTCGCTCGCAGATCACCGCCAAATCAAGACCAGGAGGAAATTCCATGGGCACATCTTTCATGGAGTGCACAGCAATATCAGCCCTACCATCTAGCATGGCCACCTCAAGCTCTTTAACAAACAAACCCTTGCCACCAATTTTGGCCAGCGGCGTATCTAGAAGGATGTCGCCCTTGGTGGTCATAGCAACCAACTCAACCTCAAGGTCAGGATGATATTTGAGCAGTTCTGCTTTAACAAACTCTGCCTGCCAAAGGGCCAGGGGGCTTTTACGGGTAGCAATTCGGAGAGTACGGGACACTAAAATAACCTGTGTTAATTTTTAGGACGGTATTATCGACGATTTAAAGGCCGTTGTCAGAGTTGCGCGGTTAATTTACGTAATTTTGGTTCTAGGCGACGGCTAATCTCCGGCTGTATATCAATATCATCAAGTATGGCTAGGCTGCGCCCTCCACTGCGCCTGATACCCTGAATAGCCTCTTTGCTTACCAGCGCGTTGCGATGGATTCTAATAAATAGATTGGGAAATTCCTGCTCAAGACCTTTGAGTGATTCATTGATGGTGAAATCGGTGTTGGCCGTATAGGCCCTAACATACTTTTGATCTGCCTTGAGTAAGCGAACGTCCTCAATGGGAATAACATCGATTCCCTGATAGGAATAGGCATAGAGGCATGAACGCGCACCGGCATATAACTGCCTGCGTTTGTTATGCACCTCTTTGCTGGCGCTCAACAGGGCACCAATCAAGTTATCTCTGTGCAGTCCGCATTCAAACTGATCCAGGCTAGGGCAGAATACAAGGATAGGGGTAAGAGCAGCTTGATTAAACACTTTCGGAAATGAGACGGTGCCCATTTCAGGCATAGGCGTTTTCATTAACACAATATCTGGTGCCTGTGCTTCAACCATAGCCATAGTTGAACGTCTATTGGTCGCCTGACCAACAAAAATAATATTTTGCATAGCCGTTAGCAGACGCTCTATTCGAACTCCCGCCAACAACTCGTTATCGACGATCAATACTTTGATCATTAGCAACCCTCCATTGGTTCACTCCGAGCGGCCTCATCATACCCAAATTACTGTAACTTTTCCCTGCTAGGGGCAATGATTGGCTATAATCAGCTCTGCAATTTAACAACTGGACACTGACGTCGATGAGTAATTCGGACAAGAACAAAGCACCCCACGTAAAAACCCCACAGACCAACCAAGCTTGGGGCGGCCGTTTTAATGAACCTGTGGATGAATTCGTTGCGCGTTTTACTGCCTCCGTTAATTTTGACCAACGCCTTTATCGTCAAGATATTCAGGGTTCTATCGCCCATGCAAAAATGCTCACAGAGTCTGAAGTACTCACCACTGAAGAGCGCGATCAGATTATCAATGGCCTGCAGGATATTGCCACTGAGATAGAGAGCGGTACCTTTGAATGGTCCGTGGCTCTTGAAGATGTGCATATGAATATAGAAGCTGCCCTGACCGCGCGCATCGGCCATGTGGGCAAAAAACTGCATACCGGTCGCTCGAGGAATGATCAGGTAGCCACCGATATTCGCCTTTGGCTACGGGATCAAATCGATGAGATAAAGCCGTTATTTACACGATTACAGCAGGGAATGATCGAACTTGCCGCCGCCGAATCGGAAACTATTATGCCCGGCTTTACTCATTTACAGACTGCTCAGCCGGTGACGTTTGGCCATCATCTGCTGGCCTGGAATGAAATGCTTGAGCGCGACTATGGTCGCCTCTGTGACTGTCGCGCACGCCTCAATCAAAGCCCGCTGGGCGCAGCGGCACTGGCAGGCACTACCTATCCCATTAACCGTGAGTTTACCGCGGCTGAAATGGGCTTCGACAAGCCCACCGAAAATAGCCTAGATTCCGTGAGTGATCGTGATTTCGCCATCGAATTCTGCGCCTTTGCCAGCATGCTGATGACGCATATGTCGCGCATGTCTGAAGAACTAGTGCTCTGGACTTCGGCCCAGTTCCAATTTATCAATCTGCCCGACCGTTTCTGTACTGGTTCTTCAATTATGCCCCAGAAGAAAAACCCAGATGTGCCAGAGCTGGTGCGCGGTAAAACTGGCCGAGTCACAGGACATTTAATTGCCCTACTGACCCTCATGAAGTCTCAGCCCCTCGCCTACAACAAAGATAATCAGGAAGACAAAGAGCCCTTATTTGATACCGTGGATACCGTCCGTGACTGCCTCCGCGCCTTTGGCGATATGATTCCGGCCATCGAATCTAATAAGCCATCGATGTATGAAGCAGCCCGCAGAGGTTTTTCCACAGCCACTGACCTAGCGGATTACCTGGTCGGCAAAGGTATTGCTTTTCGCGACTCCCATGAGATTGTTGGCAAGTCAGTTGCCTATGGCATTGCCGAAAATAAGGATCTGTCGGAAATGAGCCTTGAGGAGTTACAGCAGTTCTCAGATCAGATTACTGCGGATGTATTTGACGTGCTAACCCTTGAGGGTTCTGTTGCTGCGCGCAATCATATCGGCGGCACAGCACCAGTGCAGGTTCGAGCCGCCGCCCTGAGAGCCACGGCGCTTTTGGCGACTCGCTAGAAATCGAAGGTTACTATCTCTGTCGACTGTGCCAGGCAGGCATCTGCCAACATGGTCGACAGCAGCTCTCCGCTAACCGTGTTTTTCCATTGACCATCCAACTTAAAATGAAACCCGCCCGAACGCGCTGCCAGCCAGATTTCACCCATTGAGGGCTGGCGGGACAGGATAATCTGCGTGCCGTTAACGTCGCAGGTCAGGGTTAGCATCCCAGCACTGTTTTCATAATCAATCTCTGTACCGCTGTTATCAATACTCTCTTCAATCGAAAACATTAGCTCGTCGACAATCTGATTAAATTCTGCTTCGTTCATGTTGCACCCTGTGGGTTATTAGCCAAAAAGCCAATGGCGGCTGAATCGAGTCCAACAGTCAAAGGAATAGCGATAAGTTTATGCCCAGCAGTATAATTGTTTGGGCGTAATCTACCAGTGCCGCTATACTTATAGGCTTTACTTACACGCCTTTACAGTGGGTTATTATGCTACCTCAAATTTTTATCCCTAAAGCCCTGCTTATTGCCCTATTCCTAGCCAGCGCCTTTGCTGGACTTAGCGGTTGCGGCAACACTGGCGACCTATATTTGCCTGAAGATGCCCCAGTGACTCAGGGCAACAATACTGAGATTACAGAATCCTAACATGCACAGTACTATTACCACTCGACAGCAGAGCCTGTTTATCGAAGACATTGCGCTCGCCGATATAGCCCATCAATTTGGCACCCCTTGCTATGTCTATAGCAAAGAGGCGATCACCAAAAACTTTAACGCCTATCAGTCGGCGCTTAGTGAGCGTGACCATCTAATTTGCTATGCGGTCAAATCTAACTCCAATATTGCGGTGCTGCAAACCCTGGCTAATCTAGGTGCGGGTTTTGATATTGTCTCTCTCGGTGAACTTGAGCGCGTGCTGATGGCAGGTGGTGATCCAGCCAAAGTCGTCTACTCTGGTGTCGCCAAAACGGCCACTGATATGCGTCGCGCCTTAGAAGTCGGTATCCACTGTTTTAATGTTGAGTCTGAAGCAGAGCTGGAAGTACTCAACAATACAGCGGCCGAGCTGGGTGTCTCCGCGGCTGTCTCTTTGCGGGTCAATCCTGATGTGGACGCTAAAACCCATCCCTATATCTCGACGGGCTTAAAAGAAAATAAGTTCGGTGTTGATATTAATTTAGCGGCGGCGGTGTATCAGCGTGCAGCGGCCATGGAAAATATCTCCGTGGTGGGTGTCGACTGCCATATTGGTTCACAGCTCACCGAGATCCAGCCTTTTATTGATGCAATGAAGCGATTACTCGTCTTGGTTGATCAGTTAGCGGAGCTGGGTATTCGTCTGCAGCATATCGATATTGGCGGTGGCCTGGGTGTGCGTTATCAAGATGAGGTTGCCCCCTCAGCCGCAGAGTATCTGTCCGCTCTATTACCGCAACTTGAAGGGCGTCACGAAACACTAGTGCTGGAACCAGGCCGTTCCATTACGGCCAATGCTGGCATACTGCTAACGAAAGTCGAATATTTGAAAAGTAATGGTGAAAAGAATTTTGCCATTGTCGATGCCGCCATGAACGATATGCTGCGCCCAGCGCTTTATCAGGCCTGGATGGATATCCAACCGGTCAGTGCCAGCAGCGCGCCAACCAAGATCTATGATGTGGTTGGACCTGTCTGTGAGACCGGAGATTTTTTAGGTAAAGATAGATCATTGACGATTGCCGAAGGTGACTGCCTCTGTCTATTCTCTGCCGGTGCTTACGGATTTGTAATGAGCTCGAATTACAATACCCGGCCTCGGGCCCCAGAAATTATGGTCGATGGCGATCAGGCGCACTTAGTGCGTGCGCGAGAAACGATTCAGGATCTGGTGAGAGGCGAACAGCTTCTACCAGCCCAGTAATGGTCTCAATATGTTAATGAAATTTACCAAAATGCATGGCCTGGGTAATGACTTTGTTGTTATTGATGCCGTAACCCAAAATGTGCGAGTGACGGCATCGATGGCTCGCCGCCTGGGAAACCGCACCCTGGGTATTGGTTGCGACCAGATTTTGGTGGTTGAGCCACCCTCTGATCCAAGTATTGATTTTAACTACCGAATTTTTAACGCTGATGGCGGTGAAGTTGAGCAGTGCGGCAACGGTGCGCGCTGTCTTGCACGCTTTGTTAAAGATCGACGGCTGACCGGCAAAAGCACGATTCGCGTTAAAACTATGAATCGGGTGATGGAGCTGCGTATTAACGCCGACAATTTGGTCTCTGTGGACATGGGCATTCCCGCATTAGCCCCAGCAGAAATTCCCTTTCAGGCCGATGAGTCCGCCAACCTATATGCCATTGATATTGGCGGGAACCGCTATCAGATAGCGGCTATTTCTATGGGTAACCCCCATGGGATATTGCAGGTTGATGATGTACAAACCGCACCAGTGTCTGAACTTGGCCCCCAGCTCGAATGCCATGAACGATTCCCTAATCGTGTGAATGCTGGCTTTATGCAGGTAATAGATCGCCAGCAACTTAAGGTGCGAGTATTTGAGCGTGGAGCGGGCGAAACCCAAGCCTGTGGCTCTGGTGCCTGTGCCGCCGCAGTGGCAGCCATACAGCAGGAACTGGTAGACTCTCCAGTAACTGTTCACCTAACTGGTGGGGATTTAACAATTGATTGGCAGGGAGAAGGTCAGCCTTTAATAATGACTGGACCGGCCGTTACCGTTTTCCATGGACGTATAAGAATATGAGTGAAGAAAAGCAGATCGACACCACTGAACAGATAGTGCGGGATTTTTTGCAAGCCAACCCGACCTTTCTCGACAAGAACCCCGATATTCTCGAAAGTCTTAGCCTGCCCCATAACGCAGGCAATGCCGTGTCACTCGTTGAGCGCCAAGTGGGCGTTATGCGCGACCGCAACAAAGAAATGCGCAAGCGCCTAGACAATATGCTCGAAACAGCCCATGACAACGACCTGCTGTTTGAAAAAACCAAACGCTTAGTGCTTAACCTGCTGGAGGCAAAAAATCTTCCGGCGCTGATAGAAACCCTCTATGACAGCCTGGGCAAAGACTACGCAATTGACTTTTACAGCCTGACATTACTCGGTGACGACAAGCAGTTGCCAGCCACCATGGCACGGGTTTCCAGTGTAGAAAAAGCTAACGAGAAAGTGGGCACTTTGCTGGGATCTAACCGTGCAGTCTGTGGAGTCTTGCGAGAAGATGAGATGACATTTCTGTTTGGTGAAAAAGGCTTGCAAGTCGGTTCTGTTGCCGCGGTGCCGCTGCGCTATAACAACCTGTATGGCATTCTTGCGGTCGGCAACAGCGACCCCAACTTTTACAAAAGCAGCATGGGCACGTTATTTTTAAGCTACATCGCAGAAGTGTTGAATCGAATTTTGCCTAAGTACTTAAAGTAAGGGGACTTAAAGTAAGGGGACTTAAAATAAAAGCATCTTAAGAGAAACCTCTTAAGTAAAAATCAAGCCCGCCGTTTACTGTTTAGGCCGCGGGCTTTTCTTTTTACCAGCACCCGATTTAGCGCCTGCATTGGGTGAGCCAGCCCTAGTTTTATTTAGACCAGGCTTACGCTTTTTAGAGCCGGGCTTTTTTGAACCGGGGGATTTCTTACCGGCCCCTGCAGGTTTCTTTCCCTGTTTGCCCCGACGCCTTTTATCATGATCTGCCGCCATTTCTTTTGCAGCAGGAGATACCTTACCTTTTCTTGGCCGCTTAGAACCCTCATCACCTTTGGTCTCAGCCTTTCCAGTTTCAACCAATTCAAAATCAATCTTGCGCTCTTCCAGATTAACCCGCACGACTTTAACCTTAAGCTTCTGTCCCAAACGGAATATCCGACCCGTGCGCTCACCCACCATGCGATGCTGCGATGCCTCATGATAGTAGTAGTCTTTAGGGAGGCCGGTAACGTGAATCAAACCTTCAACATACAGGTCATCAAGCATCACAAATAGACCAAAGCCGGTCACCGCGCTTACCACACCGGTGTACTGTTCCCCCACCCTATCCATGAGGTATTCACATTTTAGCCAGTTCACCACATCGCGAGTCGCTTCATCGGCGCGGCGCTCTGTCACAGAAAGATGTTCACCTACATTGTCTAAACGCTCAGTTTCATAGGGGTAAATAGTTTGCGGGGCTAATATCCCAGCACCCTCGACTCGCTGAACGCCGGAAATCTTTTTCTTACTTCTTATAAGGCTACGAATGGCGCGATGTACCAGTAAATCTGCGTAGCGTCGAATGGGCGAGGTGAAGTGGGTATAGGCTTCGAACGCTAACCCAAAGTGACCTAAATTTTCTGGCTGGTAGACCGCCTGGCTCATGGAGCGCAGCATAACCGTCTGAATAACCGTTGCATCATCACGGCCCTTAGCAGCGCGCAAAACACGCTGATAGTCCTCTGGCTGTGGATCGTCGCCACCGCCTAAGCCCATGCCTAACTCACCGAGAAAATCACGGACTGATGAAAGTCGATCTTCACTGGGGCCTTCATGAACACGGTACAATGCAGGAATCTTAACCTTTTCTAAAAACTCTGCCGAACAGACATTGGCACAGAGCATGCACTCTTCAATAAGGCGGTGAGCCTCGGTGCGATCCACTGGAATAATCTGACTAATTTTGCGCTGCCCGTCAAACAGAATGCGGGTTTCTTTGGTGTCAAAATCAATCGCACCGCGGCTAGCGCGGCGACGGTGAAGCACTTTGTACAGATCGTGCAAGGCATCGACCTGAGGGATTATCGAGGCAAACTGTTTGCGGATACCAGAGTCATTTTCTTGGTCTTTCTCGGCAATAATATGCGCGACCTGGGTATAGGTCATCCGCGCATGGGAATGCATAACCGCTTCAAAAAACTGGTAGCGAGTAATATCACCCTCGGCACTGACCTGCATCTCACAGACCATACACAGACGATCTTCAGCTGGATTTAGAGAACAGAGACCGTTGGAGAGTTTTTCCGGCAGCATAGGCACGACATGGTTGGGAAAATACACCGAGTTACCGCGCTCAAACGCTTCTTTATCCAGTGCCGAATCCACTCCCACATAATGGGATACATCTGCGATAGCAACCGTCAGCGTCCAGCCACCGCGTGGCTTTGGATAGCAGTGCACGGCATCATCAAAGTCTCGAGCATCTTCGCCATCAATGGTGATCAATGGCGTGTTTCTTAAATCAACACGAAAGTCGACGTCCTG